>JAESFW010000107.1_pt1 | contig 157399 bp, 147 predicted proteins | sample 9269481 | NCBI WGS metagenome assembly JAESFW01 (sample SAMN14515350, study PRJNA621654) | algae metagenome | isolation source: Lyngbya sp. HA4199-MV5 and co-occurring heterotrophs from soil with... | place: USA: Ahupuaa O Kahana State Park, Hawaii | collected 2009-07-21 | reverse complement strand
CTATCGAATACGTCTAAAATTCTACTTAAACCGCAGCCTTAACAAGAGCTTGCCATTTGGCGAGCCTGTCTCAGGGTGAATCAACCCTTACCTGCTTGGCCAGCCGCCAGCGCTGATAGAAGAGTGCGACCCTGAAAAGAACGAAGGTCACGGCAACCGCCACATGCAGCACGACCAGCATCGGCCGACCGCCGAAACTGGCCGGGTAGAACTCATACATGGCAATCTCGATCGCAGCTGCGACGACCCAGACGACCGGCCCCCAGGAGACGAGCAACCATAGACCAAGGGCTGCGACGGGATAGACGACAGCAAGCGCTGTGGCGGCCGCTCGCCACTCCGGCGACAAGAGATCGAACCGGCCGGCCCCGCCATGGGAAAAGCCGATCAGCATGGCCCAGTAGTTGAGGGCGAACCAGATGCACGACGCCGACACCAGACGCAGGAAGATGCCGAAGAGAATTTCGGTCAGCGACGGTTTCGGCACGTGAGCAGAATCATGAAGCATGGCCGGCAAGATAGGGCGGGTCTTCTTCATCCGCCAGCGGGAACGCTGCCCCCTCCCCTGCCGATGGGATCAAAGAGCAGAAATGCCGCAGCCTGTTCACCGGGCGCGCGGTTTCCAAGCGGAGCTGCCCCATGATAAAGCGCTTGCCTAACGACGATTTCAAAGAAGAAGGCGCGGCACGATGAACGACAGGACAAATCTTGTGGACAGCATTACCGGGCATCGCCGCATGCGCCGCAACCGCAAGGCCGACTGGACCCGCCGGCTGGTGCAGGAGAACCGCCTGACGGTCGACGACCTGATCTGGCCGATCTTCATCGTGCCGGGCGAAAACATCGTGCAGCCGATCGACGCCATGCCCGGTGTCAACCGCATGAGCATCGACAAGGCGGTGGAAGCGGTCAGGGAAGCAGCCGATCTCGGCATTCCGGCGATTGCCACCTTCCCCAACATCGACCTGTCGCTGCGCGACGAGACCGGCTCCAACAGCCTTGCCGCCGACAACCTGATCAACCAGGCGACACGCGCCTTCAAGAAGGCCGTGCCCGACATCGGCATCATCACCGACGTGGCGCTCGATCCCTTCACCAGCCACGGCCATGACGGCATTTTGCGCAACGGCGAGATCGTCAACGACGAGACGGTGGAGATGATCGCGAAAGCGGCCGTCGCCCAGGCCGATGCCGGCTCCGACATCATCGCGCCTTCGGATATGATGGACGGCCGGATCGGCGCGATCCGCCACGCGCTTGACGCCAGCGGCCACCAGAATGTCGGCATCATGGCCTATGCGACGAAATTCGCCTCCGGCTTCTACGGCCCCTATCGCGAGGCGATCGGCACCGGCGGTCTCTTGAAGGGCGACAAGAAGACCTACTACATCGACCCGGCCAATGGCACGGAAGCGATCCGTGACGCCGCGCTCGACGTCGAGGAAGGCGCCGACATGCTGATGGTGAAGCCCGGCCTTCCCTACCTCGACATCTGTTGGCGGATGAAGGAGGCCTTTGGCTTGCCGGTTTTCGCCTATCAGGTCTCGGGCGAATACTCGCAGGTGAAGGCGGCGGCGGCCAACGGCTGGATCGACGGCGAGAAAGTGATGCTGGAAACGCTGCTCGCCTTCAAGCGCGCCGGTTGCGACGGTATCCTCAGCTACTTTGCCGTCGAAGTGGCGCGCATCCTCGCCAAGGGCAGATAGATTGGCGCGGCGTTCAGGCCATCGATCCTTGTTTTGCAGGGCAGATCATCCCATATCCATCCTGCAACCAAGCGAGGCTTAAACGGATGACCATGCACAACGAAGAACTGAGGCTGCCGAGCAACGACTGGCGTGCCTATCAGGGCGTGCTGTCGCGACGTATCTTTGCCTTCCTGCTCGATTACGCGATCATTGCGCTGCTGTGGATACCGGCGGCGGTCGTCGTCTTCTTCCTCGGCATCCTGACGCTCGGCCTCGGCTTCATGCTCTACCCGGCGCTCTTTGCCATCGTCGCGATGCTCTATTTCGGCATGACAGTCGGTGGCCGCGAACAGGCCTCCCCTGGCATGCGCATGATGGGCCTGGCGATCGCCCGGACAGACGGCCGCCCGATGGACTTCCTGACCGCCATTGTCCACCTCGTCATTTTCTGGATCGCCAACGCGCTTCTGACGCCGCTGATCCTCTTGATCGGTCTGTTCACGGATCGCAGTCGCCTGCTGCATGACCTTTTGATCGGCACCGTCACGGTTCGCCGGGACATGCAGTGACAGAAGCTGGGCCGGGAAGCCATGCGGCCGTACGCGCTTGCGCGCCGCATTTCCCAAGCCCCGGCGACGGCGCTTATTGTCGTCACTGCTAAAATATAGTGTCGGCGGAGGCGGAAGCTGCAAACGAGTGAGTTGACGTTTTCCATTCTTCCGCCATGCTACTGTCATGAACAACAGCGCGAAGATTGACCTCCGCACTCGATGAACACACAGACCGCACCGTCTCCGCAATTCTACCTGACTGCACCGGCAGCCTGCCCTTACCTGCCGAACGAGATGGAGCGAAAAGTCTTCACCCACATGGTTGGCGAGCGCGCGCCTGAACTCAACGATCTGTTGACCCAGGGCGGCTTCCGCCGTTCGCAGAACATTGCCTATCGCCCGGCTTGCGAAACCTGTCGGGCCTGTATTTCTGTTCGCATCCTTGCCAACGAATTCAAGCCGAGCCGCTCCATGCGCCGCGTGCTTGCAGCCAATCACGATGTGATCTCGGCGGAGTACCCGGCGGAACCGTCAAGCGAGCAGTACAATCTTTTCCGCCGCTACCTCGACCGCCGGCACCAGAAGGGCGGCATGTCGGACATGTCGGTTCTCGACTATGCGATGATGGTCGAAGACACGCATGTGCACACGAAGATCATCGAATATCGCCTGAGGGTCGAAGGCGACGGCATCAGCGAGAAAGCGCGCGGTCCGTTGATCGCCGCAGCCCTGACCGATCGCATGGGCGACGGACTTTCGATGGTCTATTCCTTCTTCGATCCTGCTCAGGAGGAGCGATCGCTCGGCACTTTCATGATTCTCGATCACATTCGCCGGGCCAGAGAACGGGGCGTTCCCCATGTCTACCTTGGCTATTGGGTCAGGGGATCGCGCAAGATGGGGTATAAAACAAAGTTTTTGCCGCAAGAGCACCTTATGGCCCGTGGCTGGGAACGCTATGAAGGTGGAGAAACCACCTTGGAATCCGCAGCTGAGAAAACGGGTTAGACATTGAGTTCCTCCTCTGATGCCGCGATGCACCGGCGCGGCCTTGCGATCACCGGCATCGGTGGGCTTGCCCTTTCCTTCGACATTCCACTGATCCGGTCGGCTGGCGGTGACGTCTGGTCGCTGCTTGCCGTGCGCAGTCTGTCGACGTTCGTCATCGCTCTTTTCGCCTGGTTCGTGATCAACCGGATCCTCGGCCGGAAGCTCTCGCTCTTGCCGGGCAAGGCCGGCCTCGTGGTCGGCCTGTTCTACGGCATCAACTCCTGCACATTCCTGCTTGCCGTCTTCAACACGTCGACGGCAAACGTGGTCTTCATCCTCGCCTTCACCTCGATGTTTGCCGCCATCCTCTCGTGGATTTTCCTGAAGGAGCGTCCGTCAAACGCGACACTTGCGACCATGCTGGTCATGGTGGTCGGGGTGGGGCTGATCGTGCAGGATGGGCTGGAGAGCGGCCATCTCTTCGGCGATGCGATGGCAGCGTCCTCGGCGTTCCTTCTCGCCAGCGCAATTACCATCAGCCGCGCAAGCAAGCGCGACATGGCGCTGGTGCCGCTGGTGACGGCCATCTTTCCGGCTGCGGTCGCCTTCCTGATGCTGCCGGCCGGCGGCCTTACCATTGCGGCACCGGGCTACATCCTTTTCAACGGCCTAGTGATGATCCCCCTCGCCTTCTTCTGTCTGGCCACCGGGCCGCGCTATCTGTCGGCCCCGGAAGTCGGCATGTTCTACCTGCTGGAGACCATCCTCGCGCCGATCTGGGTTTGGCTGGTGTTTTCCGAAACGCCGACGACGCAGACGCTGATCGGCGGCACGATCCTAATCTTCGCGCTCATCGGCCACTCGCTCTGGCAAATGCGCAGCCGCTCGCTTCGAGCAGCCACCCCTTGCACCGACTAGATCATTTCATTGTTTCGTCGAAACAGTGAAATGATCTAACTCTCTGATATCTAGCAATTCCGGACGGAGAACCGTTCTACACTTTTCCTGGAATTGCTCTAGCGTTTCACCGGCCACTACGCGGGCCGGAGGTCCGCGTGCGACGCGGCTTCTGGTCGATACGCCGGTCATGCACCGAAGGCCGCTCCGGCGTCTGGTCGTGGCCGAGCGAAGCAAGGCGGGCATCCGGCAGCTGGACGCGCATGGCCCAAAGTTCGCGGTTGGTGTTGATCCAGCTTGCCGCCTCGTTGAGCGGCACCGGGTGACCGGTCAGCGCATCGCCGTCGCGGCGGCGCAAGCGGGTAACGAGCCCGGCAGTTTCAAGAAGCGCGATGTGCTTTTCCAGATCCTCGCCGCCGACCGAAACGGCCCTGCCGATATCGGCCACGCGCGCCTCTCCAGCAAAGAGGATCTCGAATATCCGGCGGCGGACCGGGCTGGCAAGCGCAACAAGAACATCGTCGAGAGCAGTGGCATTCGGCATCGCTGTCATCCAATTGGATGTGCATTGATCACGATGGACCCGCCGCTTACAAGCATCGAGATTGCCGCTGTTTTATTAGTATTTGCAATAGCTTAAGGTATGCGCCGAAACGAAACACGGGCTGTGCGACCTAGCAACCGCACAGCCCGTCTTTTTTCGATCAGCCGCTGAACTTTCCGCTGCGCGGGAAGCCCTTCGGGACGACACGACCGGCCGACGCGCGGTCGCCCTGCCATTCGATCAGTTCGTCCTTGGTCTTGGTGAAGACGCGGCCGGCGCTGTCTTCCCAGACAAGGCCCTCGGCGATCGTGAAGCAGCGAACGTCGGAGATGCCGCCGTCCTTGTAGCGCTGCAGCCGCACACCCTTGCCGCGCGCCATCTCGGGGATCTGGACGAGCGGGAAGACCACCATCTTGCGGTTCTCGCCGACAACGGCGACGTGATCGCCCTTGACCGGGATGATCAGCTTGGTCTCGTCCGGCATCGAGACGTTCATGACCTGCTTGCCCTTGCGGGTATTGGCGACAATGTCGCTTTCCGTCACGACGAAGCCGTTGCCGGCCGCCGACGAGACAATCAGCTTGCGCGCCGGATCGTGCACGAAGGCGGTCAGGACGTCCTGATCGTTCTCCATGTCGACGATGATGCGCAGAGGCTCGCCGTGGCCACGGCCGCCGGGCAGCTTGTCGCCGCCGAGCGTGTAGACCTTGCCGCCTGTCGTAAAGACGAGAATCTTGTCGGTCGTCTGCGCCGGGAAAGCCACCTTGAGCGCGTCGCCTTCCTTGAACTGGAGCGACGACGTGTCGGAGATGTGTCCCTTCAGCGCCCGGATCCAGCCCTTCTCGGAGATAACGACGGTGATCGGTTCCTTCTCGATCATCGCCTGCTGGATCGCTTCGACGTCCGCCTCCGGCGCGTCGGCAAAGGTGCTGCGGCGCCTGCCGATGTCGGTTGCCTTGGCAAACTTCTTTTTGACCTCGCCGATTTCCCAGGCGACGGTCTGCCACTGCTTCTCGTCAGACGCGAGCAGCGCCTCGATCTCGGCCTTTTCCTTCGAGAGCGCATCGAACTCGGTGCGGATCTCGAACTCTTCCAGCTTGCGCAAGGAGCGCAGGCGCATATTGAGGATCGACTCGGCCTGAAGGTCGGTGAGCGAGAACCGCTCCATCATCACGGCCTTCGGCTCGTCCTCTTCGCGGATGATGCGAATGACTTCGTCGATGTTGAGATAGGCGATGAGATAACCGCCGAGGATTTCCAGCCGGCGGTCGATTGCAGCCAGACGATGGCGCGAGCGGCGCTGCAGCACCTCGCGCCGATGCGCGAGCCATTCCGACAGCACTTCGTTCAGCGCCATGACGCGCGGCACGCGCCCGAGCGACAGGACGTTCATGTTCAGCGGGATGCGGCTTTCGAGTTCCGTCAGCTTGAACAGCGATTCCATCAGGATGCCGGCGTCGACCGACCGGCTCTTCGGCACCAGCACGATGCGAATGTCTTCGGCCGACTCGTCACGGATGTCTTCAAGCAGGGGCAGCTTGCGCGCGACCAGCAGCTCGGCGATCTTTTCGATCAGGCGTGACTTCTGAACCTGATACGGAATCTCAGTGACGACGATCTGGTAGCCGCCGCGGCCAAGATCCTCCTGGGCCCAGCGCGCGCGAACACGGAAACCACCGCGGCCGGTGCGGTAGGACTCGGCCATGCTTTCGCGGCCTTCGACGATCACGCCGCCGGTCGGAAAATCGGGTCCCTCGATGCCACCCTTTTGCGGGTTGGCCGGATCGTAAAGCAGATCCTCGACACTTGCGCCCGGATGACGAATGAGGTGCAGCGCCGCGTCGCACAGCTCGTGCGCGTTGTGCGGCGGGATCGAGGTGGCCATGCCGACGGCGATGCCCGTCGCGCCGTTTGCAAGCAGGTTAGGGAACGCGCCCGGGAGCACGGTCGGCTCCTGGTCTTCCTCGTTGTAGGTCGGGCGGAAATCCACCGCGTCCTGGTCGATGCCCTCAAGCAGCAGCGAGCAGACATCCGTCATCTTCGCTTCGGTATAACGCATCGCCGCGGCGTTATCGCCGTCGATGTTGCCGAAGTTACCCTGGCCGTCGACCAGCGGGTAGCGGATCGCAAATTCCTGGGACAGGCGCACCAGCGCGTCATAGATCGAGGCGTCGCCGTGCGGGTGGAATTTACCCATGACGTCGCCGACGATGCGGGCGCATTTCTTGAACGAGGAATTGGGTCTGAGGCCCATCTCGCTCATCGCATGCACGATGCGGCGGTGCACGGGCTTCAGCCCGTCGCGAACGTCCGGCAGCGCGCGGTGCATGATGGTCGACAAGGCGTAGGCGAGATAGCGCTCTTCCAGCGCCGCCTTCAGGTCAACCGGCTGAATGTGATCGTCCCCGCCTGACGGGGGAGTAAGGCTTTGTCCCATAGGTCCTTGCTAACGCAACAAACCCGGAACATCAAGGTTTTCAGGGCTTGCGCTTGTGGAGAACCCATTGCCGCGAACAACCGGTGCCAAAGCGTTCCGCTTGCCCCTGCGCAATGTTCGTGCCACGGTCGCCCGGCTATGCGTCAGAGGCGATCGCTTGGTAACGTCCGGGAAAGCATGCCGGAGCAGGAAGATGCGCGATGTCGCCAAGCGAATATAATTTCGCCGTGTTTCGTCATAGCTTCGGAAGCAGTTGATTTGGACCGATTTGCGAGGGGGATTGCAAGACCAGGGACTGGCCGACGCAGGCAGGCAGCTCAGCGCCGCCAGAAACTGCCGGATTTTGCCGGACGCCTGTGGCTCACGCCCTCTGCGGACATAAACCAGATTAGCAACGCCTCATCTTCTAGACAGATACACAATCAAAGATTTTCACGAAGGAACTCGATATGATGCATACGCGCAAGATCCGCCTGATGATGGCGAGCGCCGCGCTCCTCACCCTTTCCGGTCCGGCCTTCGCCCTCGATGGCGCCGATCTGATGAAGAAGCTCGACGCGGCGACGAACGCGAACGGCACCTCCATCACCTATGACAAGGCCGAAGTCGATGGCGACAAGGTCACGGTGACCGGCGTGCAGCTCAAGGTCGCGAGCCAGCCGGGCGAGCCGACGAACCTGAAGATCGGGGATTTGACCTTCGAAGGCGTCGAAGAAACCGAAGGCGGCGGTTACTACGCCGAAACCGTTTCGTTCCCCGACGTCAGCCTCAGCCAGGACGAAGGGAGCCTGTCGGTCAAGGACATCCTGCTTTCCGGCCTGACGATCCCGGGCAATGCGACTGGTGGGACGATCAACGACATCCTCCTTTACGAAAGCGCCAGCACCGGCCCGATCGCCGTCAGCTCCAAGGGCAAGGAAGTCTTCTCGCTCGAAAGCACCGAAGCCAACCTGGCGCGGCAGGAAAACGACGCCGGCTTCGATTTCGATGCAACCGCCTCCGGCATCAAGGCAGACCTCTCGTCGGTCGAGGACGCCAAGACGAAGGAAGCGATCGAGAAGCTTGGCCTGACCACGCTTGACGGCGCTCTGACGATGAAGGGCAGCTGGGAAGTCGAAAGCGGCAATGTCGCGCTCGAAGAGTATGCCCTCGACTTCAAGAATGTCGGCCGGCTCAACTTCGCCCTCGACATCTCCGGCTACACGCTTGCTTTCGTCAAGTCGATGCAGGAAGCGATGAAGGCGGCCGAGGCCAATCCGAACAAGGAAGAGGCCAACCAGGCTATGGGTCTCGCCATGATGGGCCTGATGCAGCAGCTGACCTTCAACAGCGCCGAAGTCCGCTTCGACGATGCCTCCATCACCAAGAAGGCGCTCGACTATGCTGGCTCGCAGCAGGGCGTCTCGGGCGACCAGATGGCGCAGTCGCTGAAAGGCCTGGTGCCGATCATGATGGCGCAGCTCAACGTGCCGGAACTGCAGAACCAGGTATCGGCCGCCGTCAACACCTATCTCGATGGCCCGAAGAGCCTGACGATCAGCGCCGCTCCGGAAAAGCCCGTGCCGTTCCCGATGATCATGGGTGCTGCCATGGGTGCCCCGAACACGATCCCGTCCGTGCTGGGCGTCAAGGTGACGGCGAACGACTGATCGCTTTCGGGTCACCGAAGACGACATTGACAAGACTTGTTTTGCGCGCCGATCCCGGCGCGCAAAGCTTTTGGCGACAGCCCACGCGGGCCCGACATTTCCGGATATTTGCAACCAGCCATTCGCGAAAATTTGTCCGTAGGCCGATGGCGCTTTTCCTGAAAATCGGGCATGTCGCAGGAGGGCTTTGGAAATTGTCCGCCCGGTCTCGGCGAAGACCGGATCGAGATGAAACGGACCGGCAAGCCCGAATAAAGCAAGCAGCTGAAATTGCGATAGAATTCCGACCGACCTCTTACCTCACGGCAGATCGACCATAAATGCTCGCCTGGCTCCAGCAATCCGTCAATTTCAAAGAAGAACTGCTGGAGGGGAAATTTTCCCCCGTCCGGGCCGATTATTATTCCGGTCCGCCGGGCAATCCGCTGCGGCTTCTGCTTCAGGCACGAACCGACTTGATGTCGATCTGGCGCGCCAGCGATTACACCGAGAAGGTCTCGCAAATCCGACTGCTCGGCCGCCAGGTCATTCTGGTCAATTCACCCGACCTCATCCGCCAGGTCGTCGTCAAGCGCCATGAAAACTTCGAGCGCAAGAGCCCGCAGATGCGCCGGGCACTGGAGTTTCTTCTGGGCGACGGGTTGTTCATTTCGGACGGTGAAACCTGGAAGCAGCGACGGCCGCTGGTGGCCGATATCGTCCATGCCAAGCGGGTCCCCGCCTTCGGCCCGGTCATGGAGAAGACGACCAGCGAGCTTGTCGAGCGCTGGAACCGCATGCCTGACGGAGCCGAAGTCAACGCCCTGCACGAAATGGCGGGGCTGACCGCCGAGATCATTGCGCGCAGCGTGTTCGGCAACCAGCTCGGCGACGACAGTGCGGCGGCCGTCACCGACGGCTTTACCAGCTATCAGTCGCTGGTCGATTCCATCAACATCGGCTACTTTCTCGGCTTCAACGACGGTTTACCGGTCTTGCGCACCCCGAGCCTGCGCCGCTCGGTCAAGCGCATCCACGGGATCATCGACAAGGTCGTGGAAGACCACCTTGCCGGGCGTGGCGACCACAACTCGATGGTTGAGCTGCTCATCCGGCGGCAACAGCGGAACCCGGAACTGAAACTTGACGTCGTCGCCTTGCGCAACGAGGCAGCGACCATCTTCATGGCCGGTCACGAGACGACCGCCGCCACTCTCACCTGGACCTGGTATCTGCTGTCCAAGGCCGGTTGGGTCGAGAAGGCCGTGCATGACGAAATCGCCCGGGTTTGCGGCGACCGCATGCCGACGATCGATGACGTCCCCCAGCTCGAATGGTGCCGGGCCGTGATCGAAGAAACGCTTCGCCTTTATCCGCCGGTTCCGATCCTTGCCCGGCAGACGCGGGAAGCGGACATGATCGGCGATGTCGCAGCCGAGCCCGGCTCGCTCGTCCTGATCGTGCCCTGGCTTCTCCACCGGACGGCGAGCCTCTTCGAAGATCCGCACCATTTTCATCCGGAGCGCTTTACCGAGGGACGGCGCCCGACGCCCTACAGCTTCATCCCCTTTGCCAGCGGTCCACGCGTCTGCCCGGGACTGCATTTCGGCCTCACCGAGGCGATCCTGTGCCTGGCGATCATCGCCCAGCGGTACAAGGTTCGCCTACGCGAACGCCATGCCGTCGAGCCGATCTGCCGCCTGACCCTGAGGCCGAAAGACGGCTTGCCGGTCACGCTGCACAGACGACAGGCTACACCGCATGACGCAGGGTGAACCGCGTTCGGCAGAACCGATCGGCAAACGCAAGGCCTGGATCTTTACCGAGGAAAATGCACCCAGCCTCGCCGACGCGCTGGCGGGCGGTGAGCGGTCTGCCGCCTTCCGGCGCTATTGGATCACCGACAATGCCTGGAACCTCGCCAATCTGCTTGCTCACTTCGGCATGAAACTGCTGCCGATGGACGCGTGCTCGCGCTTGGGCGCGGCACTCGGCCTCTTTGCAGTGCCACGCTTTCACAAGGTCGCCACGCAGCGCGCCCGCGACACGATCCGCCAGCTGCGACCGGATCTGGGCCCGGACGCGCAGGAAGCGCTGTTTCTGGAAAACTGTCGTGCTCAGGGACGTCTGATGACGGAATTTTCCGTCATCAACAGGCTGCAACGCCGTCGCGACCGGCTGCAAACCGATGGCCTCGCCCCGATCCGCAAGGCAGCGGATCAAGGCCCTGTGATCCTCGTCGGCCTCCATCTCGGCAACTGGGAAATCGGAACGATAGCGTTCCGAAACCTCGGCCTTGAGCCCTACGCTTTCTATGTACCGCCCAAGAGCCGGGCGAAGGCCTGGATCGCCAATCGGGTCCGGGGCAAGGCCGGATTGCGATTTCTGCCGCCAGGCATCGACGGCATTCGGCCGGCCCTCAAGGTGCTGAAGGGCGGCGGTGTCGTCAGCATGTTCTGCGACGAAGGTTTTGGCGGCATGATCCGCGGGCCGTTCTTCGACCGTAAGCCGCATCAGGAGGGCAATCTGGCGCTCGCCATCCGTCTGGCGCGCATGACCGGTGCAACGATTTGCCCCTGGTACGGCCTGCGCACCGATGGTTTTCGCTTCGAGTGCCAGGCCCTGGAGCCCATCCGGCTGCCGGCCGAGGATCACCCCAATGCTCGCCTGCTGGACGACATGCTGCTGTTGAACGATGCGATAGAGCCTGTCGTGCGCGCGCACCTCGACCAGTGGTACTTCCTCGACAACGCGCTTCGGCCGGAGTGACCTTCACGCTTTTTCGCGGCACCCGCTTCCATGATATCATCAGCGCTTGATGCCGTTCGCCCCTGGCCTATCTAGTTGGGACGGGGACCGAGGTCTCCGCATTCCTGACCGCTAAAACGGGAGGAGAAGCGCATGGGACTGAAGCAAGCGGATATCACCGCCATCCTTGGTCCGGTCGACGAGACGTTGATGGCCGAGCTGCTCGCAACCGGTGCAACTGCTGGCGAACTTGCAGAGGCGATCGCCTGGGTCAACAACGACGAAGCCCTGATCGGAGAAGGCCGGCATCTGCCGGCGGGCCGTGTCGCAGCGCTGATCGATATCCTGACGCCAGACAATGACGAGGAACGGAACTTCGAGACGTAGCCCATCTGGGCTTGAGCGTGAAAGACCGATGCAGGCAAGGCTGCCCGCCTGGCGGGCGACCGGGAGCATGAGGCGACTGTGTTTCGTGTTGAGGGAGGTCAACGATGGCTGCCAAGGAAGTCAAGTTCAGTAGTGATGCCCGCGATCGGATGCTGCGCGGTGTCGACCTGTTGGCCGACGCGGTAAAGGTTACGCTTGGTCCGAAGGGGCGAAACGTCGTCATCGAAAGATCCTTTGGCGCGCCGCGCATCACCAAGGACGGTGTGTCGGTGGCCAAGGAGATCGAACTCGAAGACAAGTTCGAGAACATGGGTGCCCAGATGCTGCGCGAGGTGGCGTCACGTACCAGCGATGTCGCCGGCGATGGCACGACCACCGCAACGGTGCTCGCACAGGCGATCGTCAAGGAAGGCATCAAGGCAATCGCCTCGGGCATGAACCCGATGGACCTGAAACGCGGCATCGACCTCGCCGTCGAAGCGATCGTCGCGCGGTTGAAAACGCACGCCCGCAAGATCTCCAACAACGACGAGATCGCGCAGGTCGGGACGATCTCGGCCAATGGCGACGCGGAGATCGGTCGCTACCTGGCAAAGGCCATGGAGCGCGTCGGCAACGAAGGCGTGATCACCGTCGAGGAGGCCAAGACGGCCGAGATCGAACTGGAGATCGTCGAGGGCATGCAGTTCGACCGGGGCTATCTCTCGCCGTACTTCGTCACCGATCAGGAAAAGATGCGGGTCGAGTTCGAGGATCCCTACATCCTGATCCACGAGAAAAAGCTCTCCAACCTGCAGGCGATGATCCCGATTCTCGAATCGGTGATCCAGGCAAGCCGGCCACTGCTGATCATCGCCGAGGACGTGGAGGGTGAGGCGCTCGCCACGCTCGTGGTCAACAAGCTGCGGGGTGGTCTGAAGATTGCCGCTGTCAAGGCGCCAGGCTTCGGCGATCGGCGCAAGGCGATTCTCGAGGACATCGCGATCCTGACGGGCGGCTCGGTCATTTCCGAGGACCTCGGCATCAAGCTCGAGAACGTGACGCTCGACACCCTTGGCCGTGCCAAGCGGGTCATGGTGGAAAAGGAAAACACGACCATCGTCGACGGTGCCGGCGCCAAGCCGGATATCGATGGGCGCGTCGGCCAGATCAAGGCGCAGATCGAGGAGACGACCTCCGACTACGACAGGGAAAAGCTGCAGGAACGGCTTGCGAAGCTTGCCGGAGGCGTCGCCGTGATCCGGGTTGGCGGCTCGACCGAGGTGGAAGTGAAGGAAAAGAAGGACCGTGTCGACGATGCACTGCATGCGACGCGGGCCGCGGTCGAGGAAGGCATTTTGCCCGGAGGCGGCGTTGCACTGCTTCGGGTCGTCGATGCGCTCGACGGGCTAAAGGCTGCCAATGACGATCAGCGTGTCGGCGTTGAAATCGTTCGCCGGGCGCTCGAGACGCCCGTTCGCCAGATCGCCGAGAATGCCGGGGCGGAAGGCTCGGTCATCGTCGGCAAACTGCGCGAGATGGGCGATTTCGCCCACGGCTGGAATGCCCAGACCGGTGAATATGGCGACCTCTTCCGCATGGGGGTCATCGATCCGGCGAAAGTCGTGCGAGCGGCACTGCAGGACGCAGCCTCAGTCGCCGGTCTTCTCGTCACAACGGAAGCCATGGTCGCCGAGAAACCGAAGAAGAATGGCCCCGCACCGATGCCTTCAGGCCCCGGCATGGACTTCTGACAGGCACAGGTATCCGTCCTTTCAAGCGTCGAGACGACGATGACGCGCAACCTCGGCGATCGCCAGGAGTTCCGTTTCGCCTGCTCCGTCCTGCGCCTGCACCGTCATGCCCTGAAAGATCGCGCCGGGGCGGCGCCTATGATCACAACTGGTTCGTCGATCCGGTCCAAAACATCGCCGTCGTCGCCATGACCAACACGACTTTAGAGGGCATGTGGGGGCAGTTCACGCGGGACGTCCGCGACGCGATTTACGGCACGCCCTGAAGCGGACCAGACTGCAGGCCATAAAAAAAGCCCGGCGAGACGATCGCCGGGCTTTCTTTCGTCAGGTCGCTTAGACCTTTAGTCCTTCTTCTGCGGGATCGGGCGGATCGCCAGTTCGCGCAGCTGGGCCGGGCTCGCCTCGGACGGCGCGCCCATCAGGAGGTCGACGGCCTGCTGGTTCATCGGGAAGATCGAGATTTCGCGCAGGTTCTTGGCGCCGACGAGCAGCATGACGACGCGGTCGATGCCGAATGCCATGCCGCCATGCGGAGGCGCGCCGTACTGGAACGCACGGTAGAGACCGCCGAACTGCTCTTCAACTTCCTGCTGCGACTTGCCGGTCAGCTCGAACGCCTTGACCATCACTTCCGGCAGCTGGTTACGGATCGAGCCGGACGCGATCTCGAAGCCGTTGCAGACCATGTCGTACTGGTAGGCCTTGAGCGACAGCGGATCTTCGGTGTTCAGCGCCTCGAGGCCGCCCTGCGGCATCGAGAAGGGGTTGTGGGCGAAGTCGATCTTCTTTTCGTCTTCCAGCCATTCGTAGAACGGGAAGTCGACGATCCAGCAGAATTCAAAGCGGTCACGGTCGACGAGGTTCAGTTCTTCGCCGGCGCGCGTGCGGGCTTCGCCTGCGAACTTGTAGAACTTCGCGGGATCACCGGCGACGAAGAAGCAGGCGTCGCCGTCATCGAGGCCGAGCTGCGTGCGGATCGCATCCGTGCGCTCCTCGCCGATGTTCTTGGCGAGCGGGCCGGCGCCTTCGAGCTTTTCGCCTTCCTTGCGCCAGAAAATGTAGCCGAGACCCGGCTGGCCCTGGCTCTGTGCCCACGCGTTCATGCGGTCGCAGAACGCACGCGAGCCGCCGGTCTTTGCCGGGATCGCCCAGACTTCGACCTTCGGGTTCGACGCGATCATGTTGGCGAAGACCTTGAAGCCGGAACCGGCAAAGTGTTCGGTGACCGCCTGCATCTCGATCGGGTTGCGCAGGTCCGGCTTGTCGGAGCCGTACTTGCGGATCGCGGTGTCGTAAGGAATGCGCGGGAACTTTTCGGTCACCGGCTTGCCATCGGCAAACTCGACGAAGATGTCGCGGATGACCGGCTCCATCGTCGACCAGACGTCTTCCTGCTCGACGAAGCTCATTTCGAGATCGAGCTGGTAGAACTCGCCCGGCAGGCGGTCCGCGCGCGGGTCTTCATCGCGGAAGCACGGCGCGATCTGGAAGTAGCGGTCGAAGCCGGCAACCATCAGCAGCTGCTTGTACTGCTGCGGCGCCTGCGGCAGAGCGTAGAAGCTGCCGGGGTGGATACGCGACGGCACGAGGAAGTCGCGGGCACCTTCCGGCGAGGACGCCGTCAGGATCGGGGTCGTGTATTCGGTGAAGCCGACCTCGCCCATGTGGCGGCGCATCGACGAGATGATCTGGGTGCGCTTGACGATGTTCTTGTGCAGCGTATCGCGGCGCAGGTCGAGGAAGCGGTACTTCAGGCGCACGTCTTCCGGATAGTCCGGCTCGCCGAAGACCGGCAGCGGCAGTTCCTTGGCAGCCGAGAGAACTTCGATCTCCTGGGCGTAGAGTTCGATCTCACCGGTCGGCATGCCCTTGTTGACGGTGTCGTCCATACGCGCCTTGACGAGACCGTCGATGCGCACGACCCACTCGCCGCGAACGGTTTCGGCCGCCTTGAAGGCGGGGCTGTCGGGATCGGCAACGACCTGGGTGATGCCGTAGTGGTCACGCAGGTCGATGAAGAGCAGGCCGCCATGGTCGCGGACGCGGTGGACCCAGCCGGAGAGGCGAACGGTGGAGCCGACGTCCGACTTGCGGAGGGCGGCACAGGTGTGGCTGCGGTAACGGTGCATCGTCTTATCCCGGAATTGCAAAGAGCCGCGCAAGCTCGCGAAAGCGGCGCGCGGCAACATGGTCAAAATCGGGCGGAAAAGCGCATGATGCGTTGGCTTTGTCAAGCTGCAGCGCCCGCTGCCGCCCCGATGGAAGTGCGTTGTAAACGATGGAGACGGCCAGTCCAAGAGCGCTGGGCGCGATAGCAAGCCGAAATGCCGCGAAAAGAACGGCAACCGTCACAATTCGGGGCTGTCCGACGGCAGAATGCGACGCTACACATTTCAAGGCCCGCAACGATCCCCCGAGTCGCGGCCGATTTCCGGATGTCGCCTGCCCCATGTCTCAGATTCGACCGCTCATCCCCCTTCTCGTCACCGCAGGCATTCTTATCGGCGGCAACGGTCTGCAGGGCACCTTCATCTCGCTTCGTGCTCTTGAAGAGGGTTTCTCGACATCGCTGATCGGCGTGATCGGCGCCGGCTACAACATCGGCTTTGCGCTCGGCTGCGTGTATGTCACCCGTATCCTGCGCTCGATCGGACACATCCGCACCTTCTCGGCCATGGCGGCGATCGCTTCCGCCGCGGCGATCTCCATGGTGCTCGTCATCAATCCGCTGATGTGGTTCCTGATGCGGCTTCTGGCCGGCATCTGTTTTGCCTGCCTGTTTGCGACGGTGGAGAGCTGGCTCAACGCCAGCGTCACCAATGCCAACAGGGCGCGCACGCTTTCCGTCTATCGCCTCGTTGACCTCGGCTCCGTCACGGCGGCGCAATATGTCATCCCCGGCATCGGGCTTGGCGGCTTCGAGCTCTTCGCCATCATCTCCATGGCGTTGACGCTGTCGCTGGTGCCGATCTCCTTTGCCGACCGGTCAAGCCCGGTGGCGCCGGAGGCCATCCGCTTCGACGTCAAGGCACTCTGGAACATCTCGCCGCTTGCGACCGTCGGCTGCATCGTGGTTGGCCTCACCAACGCGGCCTTTCGTTCGCTCGGGCCGATTTACGCGCAAGGCATTGGCCTTTCGGTGACCGCGATTGCCACCTTCATGAGCGCCGGCATCATCGGCGGCGTCGTGTTGCAATATCCGCTCGGCCACTATTCCGACCGGATCGATCGCCGCCTGATCATCCTGATCGCCACCTTCGGCTCGCTGCTTGCCGGCCTGTTCCTCGCTTTTGGCGCGGGCAATGACGAGTGGCTGAACTTTGCAGGCATCTTCCTGTTCGGAGCGTTTGCCATGCCGCTCTATTCGCTCTGCTCGGCCCATGCCAACGACCATGCGGCAGAGGGGCAACATGCGCTGGTATCCGCCGGCATGCTGTTCTTCTGGTCGCTGGGCGCGATCATCGGCCCGCTGTTTGCATCCTTCCTGCTCGAAATCTTCGGGCCGCAGGCACTCTTCATCTACACGGCGGCGATCCTCTTCCTGTTCATGCTCTACACCCTGCAGCGCATGTTTGTGCGCGGACCGGTACCGACAGCCGCGCGCGCCATGCCGTTCCGCAACCTTTTGCGTACATCGTCGTTCTTCAACAAGCTCGCGGCGGGCAACAATCACAAGCGCAAGGATCGCTAACGCCCTGCGGCAAGATGCGCGCGACGCATCGAATTGCTGAATTCGGCGATCAGGTTTAAACCGGTGGCGACCTCACCAGCTGTCGAGATTGCCGAAATGCCCGCCATCAGTCGCCGCACCTTCCTTCAAGGCTCCGCCGCCCTCGGGGGTGCATTCGCATTCGGCGCGGGCATGGCCGCGCGCGCAAGTGCAACGCCCGATCCGCAACTGTTAACGGCACAGTTCACGCAGGCTAAAATCGCTGGTGACGCCATCACGCCGAAGGTGATGACCTATGGCCTGGGAGATACACCGGCAGAGGGCACGCCGCCGGTCCTGCGCATGCGCAAGGGCGAGCCCTACGCCGCGCGGCTCATCAACCGGCTGGACGAACCGACGACGGTGCATTGGCATGGCCTCAGGATCGCCAATGCCATGGATGGCGTGCCCGAGCTGACGCAGCCCTATGTCTATCCCGGCGACCGCTTCGACTACGTGTTCACGCCACCGGATGCCGGCACCTTCTGGTATCATCCGCACTGCAATACGCTGACGCAGATGGGCAGCGGGCTCACCGGCGTCATCGTTGTCGAGAACCCCGATGATCCGGCCTTCGACGCCGAGGTCGTGCTCAACCTGCGCGACTGGCGCCTTGGCGCAGGCGGCGCCTTCATCGATCCGTTCAAGCCACGCGACGCGGCCCGCGGTGGCACCTACGGCACCGTGCGCACCGCGAACTGGGAGCAGGAACCGACTTACGACGCGCCAGCCGGCGGGCTGGTGCGGGTGCGGATCGCCGCCACCGACGTCACCCGCATCTACACGGTCGGCCTCGACGGCGCGCAAGCCATGGTGATCGCGCTTGACGGCAATCCGGTCGACAAGCCCTTCGCGCTTGACCGCTACGACTTCGGCCCCGGCCAGCGCATAGATCTCGCGCTGCGCATGCCCGACGGCGAAGGCCAGACGGTGGCGCTTGGCAATTTCCGCGGATCGCGTCCCTGGACCATCGCTCGCTTCAAGGCCGTCGGGGCATCGCTGAAGCGCGATCTTCGTGATGTTGCCCCCCTGCCCGCCAACCCGATCGCCGAGGCGGATCTTTCCGTCGCTACCCGCGTGCCGGTCGACCTTTCGGCGACGGCAGAGCACAAGGCGACACCTTCCATATGCGGCTCGCTCGGCTACACGTTCTGGGCGATCAACAAGGTGCCGTGGCCGGGCGACACGCCCGACCCGATTGCACCAATCGAAGAGATGAAGCTCGGGAAGAGCTATGTGCTTCAGATCGCCAACCGGACGCCGCACGCCCATCCGATCCATCTGCACGGCTTGAGCTTCCGTATCCTCAGCTCCAACAAGCGGACCTTCCTGCCGCCGCCGACCGATACGATCCTGCTTTTGCCCGACGAACAAGCGGAAGTGGCGCTTGTGGCGGACAATCTGGGCGATTGGGTCATCCATTGCCACATCATCGAACATCAGAAGACCGGCATGACGGGTTATTTCAAGATCGTCTGAGAATTTCGATTGTGACAGATGCCGCAACGGGCTACACGAAAGCCAAGCCGCATTTTCGCCACAGTGATTTAAATCTGATGATTGAAACAACCGCAGACCTTGAGGCCGCCTGCCAGCAGCTGGCCCGTTCAAATTATATTACGATCGATACTGAATTCCTGCGCGAGACGACCTTCTGGCCCGAGCTCTGCCTGATCCAGATGGCGAGCCCGGATCTTGCCGTCATCGTCGATCCGATGGCCAAGGGTATCGACCTTGCGCCCTTCTTCGCGCTGATGGCGAATACGGATGTCGTCAAGGTGTTCCATGCCGCACGTCAGGACATCGAGATCATTTTCCATCTCGGCAACCTCATTCCGCACCCGATCTTCGACACACAGGTCGCAGCCATGGTCTGCGGTTTCGGCGACAGCGTCTCCTACGACCAGCTCGTCAGCCGCGTCACCGGCACCCAGATCGACAAGTCGTCGCGCTTCACCGACTGGAGCCGCAGGCCGCTGACCGACAAGCAGCTCGACTATGCGCTTGCCGACGTGACGCACCTGCGGGACATCTACCAGCATCTGACGGCTGAGCTCGAGCGCGAAGGGCGTTCGCTCTGGCTGACCGAAGAGATGGCGATCCTCGAGGCCCAGGACACCTACGACCTGCATCCCGACGACGCCTGGCAGCGGCTGAAGATGCGCGTCAAGAAGCCGATCGAACTCGCCGTCCTGAAAACGGTCGCGGCCTGGCGCGAGCGCGAGGCACGCGCCCGCAACGTGCCGCGCGGGCGCATCCTCAAGGACGACGCCATCTACGAAATCGCGCAGCAGCAGCCGAAGGACGCGGAAGCCCTGGCGCGGCTCAGAACCATTCCGAAGGGCTGGGAGCGCTCTAGCGCCGGAGCGGCTGTTGCCGAAGCCGTCAACGAGGCGCTCGCCATCCCGAAGACCGACCTTCCGAAGCTGCCGCGTCAGAGCCACACGCCGGAAGGTGCTGCAGCCGCGAGCGAGATGCTGAAGGTCCTGTTGAAGCTGATCGCCGAAAAGCAGGGGGTCGCCGCCAAGATCATCGCCAACAGCGAGGATCTCGACAAGATTGCGGCCGAGGGCGAGAAGGCTGATGTCGGCGCACTCAAGGGCTGGCGGCGCGAGCTCTTCGGCGAGACGGCGCTGAAGCTGATCAATGGCGAGGTGGCGTTGCGCTTTGTCGACAAGAAGATCGAAGCGGTCGAGATCAACGTCTAGATCACGTCTGCGACACCATGAAAATGCTTTCGGGCGGAACCAAGCTTCCGCCCGAATCCGGCTCTAGCTGAAAGCCGGGCGGAACATGATCACCATCGTCTCGAGCGGGGTGAAATGGGTGCAGCCGGCGCGATAAACCGGGCCGACTGACGCGGATGCCGCTACTTCCGCTATCGGGGCTTTTCGCATGCGTTGGCGCTTCTCCACTTTCGAAGGACTTCTCCTGTTGCTCGTCATCGCGGGTGCCGGGGCGGTCTACGCATGGATCTTTTATGGCAAGGGCGCGCTGATCGGCGCGACCTACGCGCTGTTCATGTGCCTGCCGATTATCGCGTTTGAGAGACGTGTCATCTTCCGGCGTCTCAATCGACGGATCCATGCTTTCTCCACGCCGGTTTTCTTCGTCGCTTCGCTGGCGATTTACTTTGTGCTGCTCGACGTCGGCTACGCCGTCGCCGGTCTGCTCATGCAGACGAGCGGCGTCATGGGGGACGACTACTGGATGGAGGCGATGATGCCTTCCAAGACCGTCCTGCTCTACGCATTGGCCATTTCAGGCTCTCTGGTCTTCATTCTCCGGGTACGCGAACTGTTGGGCCGCGACGTCTTTCTGAGCCTGCTGACAGGCAGGTACCGCAATCCGGTCCAGGAGGAGCGCGTCTTCCTGTTCGTCGACCTCGCCGGCTCGACCTCCTACGCGGAAAAACACGGCGACCTCAGGATGCAGGAATATCTCGGCAAGTTGTTTTCTACGATCGCTGACCCTGTTTTGCGCTATCGCGGCTCGATCGACGACTATGTCGGAGATGCCGCCGTCATTACCTGGCCCTTCGATCGCGCCACCAACAATGCGGCCTGCATCCATTGCGTCTTCGACATTCTGGAAACGATCGATGCGGATGCACACCGTTGGCAAAAGGAGTTCGGCGAAGTTCCACGCCTGCGCGCAGCCCTCCATGGCGGCACCATCGTTGCTGCGGAAATTGGTCTTGATCGGCACAAGATCACCTATTTCGGCGATACGGTGAACACCACCGCGCGGCTCGAAGGTTTCTGCAAGACGCTCGGCCACCAGGTGCTGATCTCGACCGATCTCGCCCGCAAGATGCGTCTGCCGCACTATATCCGGGTGGAGGATCTCGGCGAACACGCGGTCAAGGGACGTGGCCAGAAACTCGGCGTGCTGGCGTTGCGAGTGGGAGGTTCGGTGTCGGCCCCTGCCCCCTTGGCCAGTCCCGCGGAATAGGTGCGGGACGGCGCAGAGATGAAAGATCGATACCATCGCGATCCAGACCTTGCCGCGCTCTACGACCTCAGCTGCTGATGGTCCGTCGACCGCGATCTCTACGAAGACTGGCAACGGACCGGCTTCGACGGCGGATCGTCCGACGAGATGATTTTCGTCGCCGGAAGGTAATTGCCTCAGCCGTGCAGTTTTGCGCCTTTTGTGATCTTGTCGACCGTCTTCTTGTCCGCATGGATGGCGATACCGGCGACCATCGCATCGTCCGGATTTGTCTCGGCAAAGACCGCGCGGTTGGCGCTATCGTGACCGGTCGCAAACATCGCGTCGACATAGATCGATGCGCGCACATCCCTTTCGATCGCCCGCCGTTGAATGTTGCCGAGTGTCTTCCCATCTGCGGCTAGCACGATGATCGGCTGGATGCTCAAGGCGTTGTAGACGTTGCCGTGGCCGTCGCGGTAATCTTCACCGATGATGTCGGGCTTCTGCCCGGCGATCCCGGTGGCGAGGAACGCGGTGACGTTCAGCTTCTGCCAGGTTGCCAGGTCCTCGCGCAAGACGATTGCAAATTTGGTATCGAACATGACGGCCATCTCCATTTCAGCCCGACAGGGCGTGCCGGAAGACGCATTATCGGAGGATGCCGCACTCGATCTTGAACGATTGTGCGGCGCGCCCGGCGACGGCATCCGGGTTGCCCCGGCAATCGAGGGCATCGAGCGTATCGAAGCTCGGCTACACGGAAAGTTCTTCGAACCGCATCGCCATGACACCTATGCGATCGGCGTGACGCTCGGTGGCGTGCAGACCTTCCAGTATCGCGGCGAGAGCCGGTTCAGCAATCCCGGCAGCATCATCATCATCCATCCGGACGAGGTGCACGACGGCGGCGCCGGGACCGATATCGGCCTGCGCTATCGGATGATGTACCTGCAGCCGGAGCGCTTGCTTGCCGCCCTCGATACCGCAGGCGGTTCCCTGCCCTTTGTCGCCGCCCCCGTCGTCGGTGACGAGGCTCTGCGACAGGCGATCGGCGAAGCGGTGATCGATCTCGACCATGGCATCGACGAGCTGGCGCTCGACGACATCCTTGCACGGATCGCCGAAGGACTTTGCCGCCACGCCGGCGCTGGCGAAATCAGATCCGGCAAGACGGACAAGATCGCCGTCCTGCGCGCAACCGACTTCCTGCGTGCCAATCTCGACAGTCCGGTCGGCTCGCCTGAGCTGGAGGCGATCAGCGGCCTCGACCGGTTCACGCTGGCGCGGCAATTCCGCAAGGTGCTCGGCACCAGCCCGCACCGTTACCTGCTGATGCGCCGGCTGGAGCGCGCACGCCAGATGATCGCCAAGGGCGAAAGCCTTGCGGGCGCGGCACTTGAGACCGGCTTTGCCGATCAGGCGCATTTCACCCGTCATTTCAAGCGGGCCTATGGTTTGACGCCAGGGCGGTGGGCGAACCTCGCCGTTGCCGGCTGAGCCTGTCACCAAAGCTTCATCGGTCTGTCAGACAAGCATCACCCCTTCGTCATTTAAGCCGCCTATCGGGTTGCGGTCTGCAGCGCCGCACGTCTCAGGACGCGCAACGGTCGCTGTAGCGCTTAGAAACGCTGCATGTCTCCGTCCTTAAACCGAGGGTCATTCAAGGAGACGTGCAGGAGGCTTCCAACCCATGGTGACTTCTATGACGAAAACACTTCTCGCCACCGCGGCGCTCTCCCTTTTGATGACGATGGCGGCCTCGGCCGAGGAAAAGGCCTTCACCGCCACGCTGAAAGGTCACGCGATCCTGCCGGCAAACACGATCATCGCCGCTCCGTCCGATGCACCGGACTATCTCAAGACCTCCGGCAAGTTCACCACGGCCGACCGCAAACGGGCTGAAGCGCTCGGCACCGTGCCCGGCAAGGATGGCGTCCGCCTGACCGGCCTCTCGCTGCCTTTCGACGGCCAGCCGATGCAGGGCTTTTCCGGCATCAAGGCGATGGAAGACGGCACCTTCTGGAGCCTCTCCGACAACGGCTTCGGCAACAAGCTGAACTCCACCGACGCCATGCTGATGCTGCACCATGTCAAGATGGACTGGGACGCCGGCAAGGTCGAGGCGCTGAAGACGCTGTTCCTGACCGACCCGCACAAAAAGGCCCCCTTCCCGATCGTCATGGAAGGGTCCGAGAAACGCTATCTCACCGGCGCCGACTTCGATGTCGAATCGATCCAGCCGGTTGCCGACGGCTTCTGGGTCGGTGAAGAATTTGGACCCTTCATCCTGAAGTTCGATCTCGACGGAAAGCTGACGGACGTGATCTCGACGACGGTCGATGGCAAGCCGGTCATGTCGCCCGACAACCCGACGCTGACGCTGCAAGCCGATCCGTCGAAGAAGACGCCCGCCTTCAACCTGAAGCGCTCGGGCGGCTATGAAGGCATGGCGCTCTCCAAGGACGGCAGCAAGCTCTACGGCCTGCTCGAAGGCCCGCTCTGGACCGACAGCGAGACCGTGGAACAGGCCGACGGCCGCCCGGCGCTGCGTGTCATCGAACTCGACGTGGCAACCAAGGCCTGGACCGGCCGTAGCTGGCTGTATCCGCTGGCCGAAGGCGGCGAAGCGATCGGCGACTTCAACATGCTCGACGACAAAACAGCCCTGGTGATCGAGCGCGACAATGGTGCCGGCACCGTCGACAAGGCCTGTGCCGATCCGAAGGACCCGAAGCCGGATTGCTTTGCCACCGGCTCCAAGGTCAAGCGCATCTACAAGATCGCCTTCGACGACAGCAATGTCAGCGAGGCTGTGCGCAAGATCGGCTATATCGATCTCCTCAAGATTGCCGACCCGGATAACAAGAAGCGCCAGGGTGGCGGCGAGGGCTTTTACGACATGCCCTTCGTCACCATCGAGAACGTCGATCGCGTCGATGACACCCACATCATCGTCGGCAACGACAACAACCTGCCGTTCTCGGCCGGTCGCGCGCTCGACAAGGCCGACGACAACGAGTTCGTGCTGCTCGAAGTCGGCGATTTCCTGAAGGCCGAATAATCAAAAAGGCGCGCAAGCCTGAGCTTGCGCGCCTTTTCTTGATTCCAGCGGATCTCGGCTCAGCTTTCGAAGTGGAAGGCGAGCTTCTTTCCGGTGAGTTTTCCAAGTTGCTGCAAGCGGCCATCAAGCCGTTCGCCCTCGAACTCCGAATACGCCGCGGGCACGACGATCTCGAGATCCACGTCCGGCTGGGACGACTTGCGGAACGTCAGGTTTCGGGCAACGCCCGGCATCGACGCGGAGAACAGATAAGCGACCCGCAGCAGGCCGCCGAGCAGCTTGGCCAATTCCAGCAGGCGCGACGTGGTAATGCCCGTCAGCGCCCCCGTGGCACCGTCGTCGTTGAGACCCTCGAAGCGGTAGTAGTTTGCAAGCGCGATATAGGCGCGGCCCGCATGGGTAATCCCGGAAAAGGTTGAGTGCGCGATGATGTTCAGCGCCTGCAGGCCGCGATAGTCCGGGTGCGCGCGCCAGCTGATATCGGCGAGCAGGCAGGCCGCCTGACGGTAACGGCTTTCTTCTTCCGTTTCTTCGATCCCGAAGAACGGCACCATGCGACCGGTCCAGTCGGCAAGCTCGCGCGCATGTTCCGGAGAACGGGCACGCAGGATGGCGATTTCGTTTGCTGCCGACAGCAGAGGATCCTGGGCGCGGTCCTCATCGTTGAGCAGCGAGAACAGGTAGCCTTCGCGCACGCCGAGCGCCGAGAACGAGATCCGCTCCGGCTTCATGATCGAGAGTGCTTCCTGCATGGCGATCGCGCCGAAGGGCAGCAGGCTGCGACGGCTCTTGGAGATCGTCGCATAGGCCGAGGGCTTGATGTTCTTCGGCTCGATCACTTCAGGCAGAAGCGCCATCGCCTCGTCATAGGAAATCTCGTAGCCCTGCATCATGTGCAGTGGGTAGTCGCGGATTTCCATGTGCAATTTGGCGATCGAGCGCCAGGTGCCGCCGACGGCATAAAAGGTACGCCCGGTACCGGTCTTCAACACCGGCGAATTCTTCATGAACTTGCGCACCCAGGTGCGCGCCTTCTCCAGCGAGCCGTTGCTATGCTCGAACAGGCGGATGCCGCCGAGCGGCAGGGTGATGCCCGTACCGATCTTCGTTCCCTTGACCTCGACCAGTTCGAGAGAGCCGCCGCCGAGGTCGCCGACAACACCGTCCGGGTCATGGTAACCGCTGACGATGCCCATGGCGGAATAGTAGGCTTCTTCTTCGCCTGTGAGGATGCGGACCTTGTGGCCGAGGATCGCCTCGGCCCTCGCGATGAAAGCCGGACCATTGCTGGCCTCGCGCGCAGCCGCGGTCGCAAGCACGTAGGTCTGCGTCGCCCGCGCCTGTTGCGCAAGCGCGTGAAACCGATGCAGCGCCCGCAGCGCACGCTCGACGCTTTCTTCATCCATGCGACCGGTGGCGTCGATACCCTTGCCGAGACCGCACATCACCTTTTCGTTGAACAGCACGGCCGGCGAGCGGCTCAAGCCTTCATAGACGACAAGACGAATGGAGTTCGAACCGATATCGACAACGGAAACCGGGCGGATGCCGGGCAGACGCCCCTGCGCTTCAGATTCGACCATGCAATTCCAGTTTATTTGCGCCAGCCGCTCTTCCAGCCGGCAATGAGCTTCGGTGCGCTGGACTTCAGGGCCTCGCCCCGGCCGGAGAGGCTGGGGTTGGTCATGAAATAGTGCTGCGCGTTGAAAGGCTCGGCATCCTTGCCGACTTCCATCCGGCGCGACGTGCCATCAGGAAGAATTTCGTAGCTCTGCTGGTTGTCGATGAGATTTCCCAGCATGATCTGCGACAGAACCTGTTCGTGCACAGTCCGGTTGATGAGAGGCACGAGCGTCTCGACCCGCCGGTCCAGATTGCGCGGCATAATATCCGCCGAGCCGATATAGACAAGGGCATTTTCCGATGGAAGCCCATGTCCGTTGCCAAAGCAGAATATGCGGGAATGTTCGAGGAATCGACCGACGATGGACTTGACACGGATGTTGTCCGATAGCCCCGGAACCTGCGGACGCAGGCAGCAGATGCCGCGCACCACAAGGTCGATCTCGACACCGGAGCGGCTGGCCTTATAGAGCGCATCGATAATTTCCGGGTCGACCAGCGAATTCATCTTCATCCAGATCGAAGCCGGGCGCCCGGCCTTGGCATGCTCGATCTCTTCCTCGATGTGCTTGAGGATGCGTGGTCGCAGCGTATGCGGCGAGACCGCCAGTTTCATGCCCGCTTCCGGTTCGCCGTAGCCGGTGATGAAGTTGAAGATGTTCGCCATGTCGTGGGCGATCACGGGATTGCAGGTGAAGAACGACAGGTCCGTGTAGATCTTGGCAGTCACCGGGTGATAGTTGCCGGTACCGAGGTGGCAGTAGGTCCTGAGCCTACCCTCTTCGCGCCTGACCACCATCGACATCTTGGCGTGAGTCTTCAGTTCGATAAAGCCGAAGACGACCTGCACGCCGGCGCGCTCAAGGTCGCGCGCCCAGCGGATGTTAGCCTCTTCGTCGAAACGGGCCTTGAGCTCGACCAACGCCGTCACCGACTTGCCGGCTTCCGCCGCATCGATCAACGCGCGCACGATCGGGCTGTCGTTGGACGTCCGATAGAGCGTCTGCTTGATGGCAACGACTTCAGGATCACGCGCAGCCTGCAGCAGGAACTGCACGACGACGTCGAAGGATTCGTAGGGGTGGTGGACCACCATGTCCTTCTCGCGGATCGCCGCCAAGCAGTCGCCGGCGTGCTCGCGCACGCGCTCGGGGAAACGCGGATTGTACGGCTCGAAACGCAGATCGTCGCGTGGAGCCTTGGTGATTTCGGACAAAGTGTTGAGTGCGAGCAGTCCGGGCAGGACGGCGATCCGGTTTTCCGGGACGCCGAGCTCCTGCACGACGAACTGGCGCAGCGACGCCGGCATCTCCGAATCGGTTTCGATCCGGATCACCGAACCGCGGCGGCGGCGCTTCAGCGCCGTCTCGAAGAAGCGCACGAGATCTTCGGCCTCTTCCTCGACTTCGATATCGCTGTCGCGAATGATGCGGAAGGTACCGGACCCCTTGACCTCGTAGCCGGGAAACAGCCGGTCGATGAACTGGCTGACCATGTCTTCGAGCGTGATGTAACGGATGACGTTCTTGGCGTCCGGCAGCCGGATGAAGCGGTCGAGTGCCACCGGCAGGCGCAGGAGCGCCGTCATCGGCTCGCGGCCGGTCTTGCTGACAAGCTGCAGGCCCATGGAAAAGCCGAGGTTCGGAATGAACGGGAACGGGTGGGCCGGGTCGATCGACAGCGGCGTCAGCACCGGGAAGATCGACTGGTCGAACTCGTTGGCAAGCCAGCTCCTGTCCTGCGCCGACAGCGACGCCGGGCGCACGATCAGGATGTCTTCCTTGGCGAGGTACTGCTGCAGCACGGCAAGCGATGCCTGCTGCTCCATCTGCAGGTTGTCGATTTCCTTCAGAATGTCTTCAAGTTGCTCGACCGGCGTCTTGCCGTCGGGCGAGCGCATGGAGAGCCCCTGGCGCACCTGCCCTTCAAGACCGGCGACGCGCACCATGAAGAACTCGTCGAGGTTGGCCGCCGAGATCGACAGGAAGCGGACGCGCTCGAGCAGCGGATGCGCGGTGTTCAGCGTCTCTTCAAGCACACGGCGATTGAACTGCAGCCAGGAGAATTCGCGATTGATGAAGCGCTGCGGGCTGGTCAACAGATCGATCTCGTCCACTGACGCGTGGTTTTCGTTCACCGCAGATATCGCGTTATCCATGCTCATCAGATCCCATTGCTCCGGCTGCACCGGCTATAACAGTTTGACGACGGTTCTGTGACAGTCAATCGGACCGGCGTTGATTTCCAAGCTCTTCGAGCACTTCCGAGGCCAGCGTGCGGGTGAGCTTGGTGCCGCGGGCGAGCGCCAGAAGGTCGATGCGCTCGACGATCGTCTGCGCCGCCTCCAGCGACCGCTCCATGCGCTGGACGATGTAGCCGACGAGCCGCTCGTCGACGAAGAGCTGGCGATCGGCGAAGAGCTTGATCAGCACCTGCGTCAGCAACTCGTCGTCCGGTTCGCCGATCTCGACGACAGTCGCCGCCTTCAGACGGGAACGCAGATCAGGCAGCGTCACCGGCCAGGACATCGGCCAAATCCGCGTGGTCATCAGGAGGCCGGTGCCGTTCTGGCGCACACTGTTGATGACATGGAAGAGTTCCGTGTCGTCGAAGCCGCTGCGATCGGCGTCCTCGAACAGAACCGGCTTTTCTCTGGCGATCACGGCGGCATCGGAGCCGGAAAGCGGGTGGATCACTTCAGCGCCTGCCCGCTCCTTCCAGATGCTCGCAAGGTGTGATTTTCCGGAGCCGACCGGGCCGGCGATAATGACGACCGGCGACGGCCAGTCCGGCCAATGATCGACGATCGAAATCGCAGCGCTCAGCCGGTCGGAGACGAGCAGATCGTCACGACCCGTCGCGGGATCATGTTCAAAAGCCAGAGGCAGTTGTTCGAATGGGCGTTTTGTCATGCTGTACTCGGGACAATCGTCGGAAATCAGGCGGCCTGATCGCCCTTCGCCTTCTTTTCCGCAGCCTTGCCGTGCCCGTGATAGAGATCGCTATCAAGGTACCGCTGGATGCCGAAGCGGACAAGCACGCCGATGGCTGCCGCCGCCGGCACCGCCACAAGCAAGCCGACGAAGCCGAAGAGCGCACCGAAGGCAAGCAGCGCAAACATCAGCCACACGGGATGCAGGCCGACACTTTTGCCCACCAGCTTCGGCTGGAGGATGTTGCCCTCCATGAACTGACCGCTGAAGAAGATCGCAAGGACAAGGCCGATCCACAGATAGTCCGGCCAGAACTGGACCAGAGCGACACCGACGGCAAGAACCAGGCCGACCATAGATCCGACATAGGGAATGAAGCTGATCATGCCGGCGAAGAGGCCGATCAGCAGACCGAAATTGAGGCCGACCAGGGACAGGCCGATACCATAATAGAGACCGAGAATGACGCAGAGCGAACCTTGGCCGCGCACGAACCCGGCAATGGTCGTGTTCATGTCGCGCGCGATCTGGCGCACATCGGAAATGTAGTCGCGCGGCACCCAGCTGTCGACCTTCTCGACCATCCGGTCCCAGTCAAGCAGCAGGTAGAACGCGACGACGGGGGTGACGACCAGCAGCGAGATAACGTCAAGCAGCGCCACGCCGGAGTTCCAGATCTGCTGGAAGAGCGTGCCGACGAAGGCAGCGCCCTGCTCCAGCAGCTTGCCGGAGCTCTGCTTGATCGAGGGCATCTGGCTTGCGAGCCAATCCGGGATCAACCGTGTCTGCGCCTCGTTGACGAGCACCTGCAGTTTCGAGGCGTAGCCGGGAATGTTGGCGATGAAGTCGGAGGCCTGGCTGACGATGACCGGGATGATCACCATCAGCGCCAGCACGAAGACCACGACGAAGCCGACCAGGATCACGACGGTCGCCATCAGCCGGCTGAGGCCGAAGCGTTCCAGCCTGTCGGCGACTGGGTCGAGGAAATAGGCGAGCGCCATGCCGGCCAGGAACGGCAGCAGGATCGAGCTGAACACCATGAGAAACGCAATGAACGCGGCAAGCACCAGCAACCAGAAGACAATCTGGCGCTGCAGTCCGGAACCGCTGACCTTCATATTCATGACGCTCCCCGTGACGCTCCGCAGGCGCCTTTTGCGTATCACAATCCTGGCAAGGAGATAGGGGGCGGTGCAGGCACCGGTCAAGCCTGACAGGGCTATCCAGCGCGGATTGGCACCATGCTGCTCATCTTCGACCGTGGGATATGGGCAAAATGGTGAAAAAACGCCGCCAACGCGGCCTGTCGGCTTGCACTCCCTTGGCTCTCGTGCCAATCGCATCCGCAAAATACCTGTCGCACGACGAGCCTTGGAGAACGAGCATGAGCCAGTCGGGAAAGAACGGCCTCACCTATAGCGACGCGGGCGTGGATATCGACGCCGGCAACCTGATGGTCGAGAAGATCAAGCCGCATGTGCGCTCGACCCGGCGTCCCGGTGCCGATGGCGAGATCGGCGGCTTCGGCGGCCTCTTCGACCTGAAGGCCGCAGGCTTTAACGACCCGGTTCTGGTCGCTGCCAATGATGGCGTCGGAACCAAGCTGAAAATCGCTATCGACGCCAACAAGCACGATACCGTCGGCATCGACCTCGTCGCCATGTGCGTCAACGACCTGGTGGTCCAGGGCGCCGAACCGCTGTTCTTCCTCGACTACTTCGCGACCGGCAAGCTTGACCCGGACCAGGGCGCAGCGATCGTGGCCGGCATCGCTGCCGGCTGCCGGGATGCCGGATGCGCGCTGATCGGCGGCGAAACCGCCGAGATGCCGGGCATGTATTCGGGCGGCGATTATGACCTTGCCGGCTTTGCCGTTGGTGCCGCCGAGCGTGGCCAGTTGCTGCCGGCCGGCGACATCGCAGAAGGCGACGTCATCCTCGGTCTCGCCTCCTCCGGCGTTCATTCCAACGGCTATTCGCTGGTGCGCAAGATCGTCACGCTTTCGGGCCTTGCCTGGGATGCGCCTGCCCCCTTCGGCGAAGGCACGCTTGCCGATCTCCTGATGACGCCGACGCGCATCTATGTGAAGCCGCTCCTCAAGGTGATCCGCGAAACCGGATCGATCAAGGCGATCGCCCATATCACCGGCGGCGGTTTCCCCGAGAACATTCCGCGCGTGCTGCCGAAGCACCTTGCGGCCGAAATCGATCTCGACGCCATCAAGGCGCCGAAGGTGTTCTCGTGGCTCGCTCAAACCGGTGGCGTTGCCGCCAACGAGATGCTGCGCACCTTCAACTGCGGCGTCGGCATGATCGTCGTCGTCCCGGCCGACAAGGCCGCCGAAGTCTCGGCCGCGCTTTCGGCTGAGGGCGAAACGGTGTTTTCGCTCGGTCGCATGGTCGCGCGCGCCGAAGGCGAAGCCGGCACGATCTACAAGGGCAGCCTCGCCCTATGACGATCGACGTGACGTCAGCCAGGAAGCGCGTCGTCGTCTTCATTTCGGGCGGCGGCTCCAACATGCTGGCGCTCGCAAAGGCTGCGGCCGAGCCGGGCTTTCCGGCCGAGATCGTCGCTGTCATCTCCGACAAGGCGGATGCCGGTGGCCTTGCCAAGGCGGCGGCACTCGGCATTGCGACGAGATGCTTCCTGCGCAAGGATTTCGACAGCAAGGATGCCCACGAGGCGGCGATCCTCGCCGAACTCGACCGCCTGTCACCCGACATCATTTGCCTTGCGGGCTACATGCGCCTGCTCTCGGCAACCTTCATCCAGCGCCACGAAGGGCGGATCCTCAACATCCACCCCTCGCTGCTGCCGCTGTTTCCGGGCTTGCACACGCACCAGCGCGCAATCGACGCCGGCATGAAGGTCGCCGGCTGTACCGTGCATTTCGTCACAGAAGGCATGGACGAAGGCCCGATCGTCGCCCAGGCGGTCGTACCCGTTCTCCCCAGCGATACATCCGAAAGCCTTGCGGCTCGGCTTCTCACCGTCGAGCATCGTACCTACCCGATGGCGCTTCGGCTCATGGCGGAAGGCAAGGTGCGCATGGAAGGCGGCCGCGCGGTGAGCACTGGAGCGGGCGAAGCGACGGGCACGCTGGTTTCGCCGGCGGCTTGATTTCCCCCTGACAACGGCCCTCGCAGGCTTGGCTCCCTCCTCTGCCCGGCAGTTCAGAGGAGGACGCCCATCCTCTTACTTCGCCGACGCCAGCCTTCGATCGAGCGCGTCAAGCACCCGCCTAGTCAGCGCCGGATAATCTTCATCGAAATGATGGCCGCCCTCGATGGCGATGACATCGACGCCGGTGCCCTTGAGTTTGGGGCAGGCATCATCTTCTTCGTCCGTGCCGTAGATGCATTGCACCAGCGTGGGGTCGATGCTCTTGATGTCATCGAGCGGGTCACCGCCTTTGCCATCGCCCGAGGCACCCAGCCAACCGAGCACCGAGACCTTGTAGTCGACCATGTGCGACAGCGCCATCAACGTCACCTGGCGGACATGGGCCTTTTCGCCTGACGGCAACAGATTGAAGGTGCGCGGCAGAACGTCGGCGCCGAAGGAATAGCCGATCAGAAGCACATTGCGCACGTTCCAGTGCTTGCGGTAGTAGCTCATCACCTTGGCCAGATCGTCGGCCGTCGCCTGCGGGTCGCGCTCCGACCAGAAATAATGCAGGGAATCGAAGCCGACGACCGGAACGCCCTCTCGCTGCAGGACGTCGCCGACCTCCTTGTCGATGTCGCGCCAGCCGCCGTCACCCGAATAGATCACCGCCATCGTGTCGCGTGTCGGCTTTGCTTCGAGCACGGTCAGCGGCAGGCCGAAGGGGTTCCCGGCATCGCTCTCGCTGTCGATGATATCCGAGAGATGGTCCGAGAGCGTCGTGTAGGCATCGTCGTCGCTGTCTTCCTGTTCGATATCCGAATGCTTTGCAACGAGTGCCGCCACATGGGCGCGCCCGTCCGCAGACGCCGCCGGCGAAAAGACGACGGAGACCGGATCGGGCAGCGGGCCGTCGGTGAGGCCATAGACCATGCGGTCGCCCTTCTTCACCTTCTCGGCCGGCGTGCAGAGCTGCTTTTCAAGCGCGATCCCCTCTTCCGGATCAATCGCGAGCGTCTGGCCGATGGTGGCGGGCGGTGTCTGGGCAGCGATGGCAAGCGCCAGCGCTCCTCCGGCGCCGACACCAGCGACAACGGGCAATTGGTATGCCTCGGTCCCAACGGCACGTTGAACCTGCTGGCTGAGCGATTCGATGTCGGAGACCATGTAGATGCAATCACCATCGTCCTTGGCGAGCGAGGCGAGATAGGCCTTGAGATCGATACCGATGACGACAGTCTTGTCACCGGAAAGCGTTTCGGCGATCGCCTGCTCTTTGTCGGTCCAGCCGCCGGCGTCCGACAGCAACACCACGAGTGCCGCCGCTTTTTCCTTTGGCAGGAGAATGCGTGGCGACGGGATCATCCCGGTATCATAGGTCTTCGGCGCATCCTCGGCCGAAGCAGGAAGAACGGCGGCCGCCAGCAGCAGCGACGCTGAGGCAAGGCATTTCCAGCGGTTTGCGACACCGATCATTTCTTCACCACTCCCTTCAGACCGCCACCAATCAGGAATGTCGCATCCATCAAGGCGAGGATCGGGTTGATGCCGCCACTGGCGACAAGATAGCGCGGTTGCCATTGCGGGTGAAACTTCGACTTGAACGCGCGCAGACCTTTGAAATTGTAGAAGCGTTCGCCGTGTTCGAAGAAGGTGCGGCCCGCCCGGTCCCAGACCGGGGCGATCTGGCGCGTCGACATGCCGGACAAGGGCGCCATGCCCAGATTGAATGCCCGGAAGCCTTCCGCTTTCAAGTATTCCATCACCTGGGCAAAAAGGAAGTCCATGGCGCCCTTCGGCGCATCGGGCGAGAACCGCATCAGGTCGACGGTCCCCTCTTCCTTCGTCGCCGTTACAAGAATGTTGGCGAAGGCGACGATCCGTCCGGCGCATGTGAGGATCGCAACCGGTTGCTCGGCCAGATAGTCAGGATCGAACGCGCCGAGCGAGAAGCCCTTTTCCTTGGCGTTGTGATGAGCCAACCAGGCATCGGACACAGCGGTCAATTCGCCCAGGAGTTCCGGAACATCTGCGGGCTGCACGACGCGAAACTCAAGGCCGTCGCGCTGGGCGCGGCTCACCTGCTGACGCAGGTTCGCCCATTTACCGCCCTTCATCTCGAAGCGACCGAGATCGACGCGGGCCAACTCCCCGAGCCGAAAGGCGCGCAAGCCAGCGTCCGCATAGTAGGCAAGGCCCTCGGGAGAAACCTGATAGAAAACGGCCCGGCAGCCGGCGGCGCGCGCTTTCTCGATGAATTGCCAGATCAGTTCCGGCCAGGCATCGATCGGCCCGACCGGATCGAAGAGCGCGATCCACGAGCGGGCGCGCTGGCCATACATGATGAAGGCGCGCCCATCGGTGGAAAACAACAGGCTCTTGTCGCCCATGCGCACCAGATTGGCGTCGGACATGTCCTGCGCCTCGACGATCGAAAGCGCCCGTTCCATCGCATCGTCGGAGGCAGGCTCGGCCGCGCCCGTGGCCGGACGCATCAGGCTCCAGATCGCGAGCATGCTCGCGCCGATCGTGACGCCCAAAAACGCACGGAGCCCGCGCGGCGCCTCGGCGGAAAACTCGAACTGCCACCAGAGTTCATGGCTGTATTCGACATCGCGATAGACAAAGAGCAACACGACAAGCGCTCCGAGGCAGATGACCCCGAGTGCCGTCAGCCAGGGCACCGTCAGCGCCTGTCCGAAAAGCGAGGCCGGACGCACGAACAGACGCCGGCTGACGATGAGCCCGAGCAGGAAGAAGGCGAGCATGCCCGCCTCGACCACGGCGACCGCCTTGATCAGCGACAGCAGAAGGGCTGCGATCGCGATCGCGATCGATGCCCACCAGGCGCCGTCCAGCCGCAGGGCAAGACCGCGGGAGACAACCACAAGCGCAAGGCCGAGAAGACTTGCAAGGAAGTGGGCGCCCTCGACGATCGGCAGCGGCAGCAGGCTTTCTAGGAACGCAAGATTTTCATCCGGCGTCGGCGTGACACTCGAAAGCACCAGCATGATGGCAAGCACGATGCCGAGCGTCGCAAGCAGGAGCGGCGTCATCCTGCCGCCGATGCGCCGCACGCTTGAGGCAACCGGATGGCCCGAGAGTTGCTTGAGTTCGATACCGATGACGACGGCGATCGCGATCACCAGCGGCAGCACGTGATAGATCACGCGATAGAGGACGAGCGCCCCCAGAATGGTGTCGACATCGGCATTGTGGCCGAGCGTCGCGATGATGATCGTCTCGAAGACGCCCAGCCCCGCGGGCACGTGGCTGAGAACGCCCACGCCGACGGCCACCGAATAGACAGCGAGAAAAGCCGGCCAGCCGATCGTGCCGGCAGGCAGCAGCACATAGAGCACCGTCGCCGAAGCGGCGAGATCCAGTGCGGTTACCAGGAACTGGCGCGAGACGGTGCGTGAATCCGGCAGCCGCAGCGTCAGCCGCCCAAGAGTGACCTCGCGGCCATCGCGTGCGAGAAAAAACACGATGAACAGGCCGCCAAGGATGACGGCGGCGATCAGGCGCAACAGCAGCGGATCAAGACCCGTCATCGGCGCCACATACTCGCCAACGGCAAGCAGGCTGAGGCAGGTCACCGTCAAAAGCCCGAGCCCGAAGGCGAGCGTCACGAAGGCGATGATCCGGGCGATGTTCTCCGGTTCGATGCCGAGACGCGAATAGGAACGATAGCGGATTGCGCCGCCGCTCAAGGCACCGAAACCGGCCGTGTTGCCGACCGCATAGGCCGAAGCCGCCGTCAGCGCCACATCGGCGTAAGGCAGTTTCCGCCTGACATAGTCGAGCGCGCTGACGTCATAGAAGGTGAGTGCGAGGAAGCTCAGTGCGGTGAAAAATACCGCAGCGGCAACCGAGGTCCAACGGGTGTCCGCCAGGGCCTGGACGACTTCGTCGTATTGAACTTCGGATGTCAGATGAAAGATCGCAAAGCCGAAAAGCGCGATCACCAATAGCGTACCGGCGGCCGAGAGGTAGCGACGGTTGCGGCGCAGGAAGGAGAGCCATCCTCCCTCCCGCTGCTGCTCGTCGTCGGTTGCAATTTCCGGTTGGAAGGATGTCATGGGGCGCCCATGTCGATGATGAGGACATCAGCGCTTTAGCCTACCCGATCCGGATCAAAAAGTGAAATATCCGTAATATATTATTTGCTTACAAAACAATCGCTTAGGCAAACAGCTGCTGCCGGTTTAGCTTCGCCCACTGCAATAGCATGATGGTCTTGCCATCGCGGATCTCACCGCTTGCGATCATCGCGAAGGCTTCATCGAAGGGGATTTCCAGAACTTCGATGTCCTCGCCTTCATCGGCAAGGCCGCCACCGTCGCCGCGCTTCTCCAACGCGTCGATATGGCCGACGAAGAAACTCGTAAGCTCGGTCAGGGCACCCGGGCTCATGTAGATATCGAAAAGATGCATAACATCCTGGACGTGGTAGCCGGTTTCCTCCAGCGCCTCGCGGCAGATTGCCTCTTCCGGCGTATCGCCGTCCAGCAGCCCGGCTGCCGCTTCGATCAGGTAGGCCGGGTCGCCCTGCAGCAACACGGGAACCCGGAGTTGGCGCACCAGGACCACGCTTTGACGGTTGGCATCGACCAGAAGGATCGTGGCTGCGCTGCCATGATCATGGATCTCGCGCTTCAACGTTACCGTCTTGCCATCGGACATTTGCTGTTCGAAGGTCACTTCTTCCAGGTGTGCAAAGCCGCGCCACAAAGTGCGGCGGCCGACGATCCTGACGCGGGGGTCGTGATGGGTGCTCATGCAACATCCTTCTTTGGCAGTGCGATCCGGCTTGTTTCAGCCTTCAGTGGACATGTTCCGTTGCCGCACGGTCTTCCCGCTCCATTTGCAACGTCGTGTGGTGCAGGTCAAACCCCTCGCGCAACCGCTCCTCGATCGCCCGGCGCACCGTTTCGCCATCGGCGCCTTCGGCAAGCACGGCATGGGCCGTCAGAGATGGTTGGCTCTGGGTAATCGCCCAGAGGTGCAGGTCATGAACCGAGGCAACACCTGGAACCTCGGCAATCGTCGCATGCACGTCGGCAAGCTTTATCCCCGGCGGCACGCCTTCAAGCAGGATGTTGACACATTCCTTCAGCAGCACCCAGGTGCGTGGAAAGACCATGAAGCCGATTGCGACCGCCAGCAGCGAATCCACCCATTGCCAGCCGGTGAGCCAGATGATCACCGCGCCGACAATGACCGCGAGCGAACCAAGCATATCCGACCAGACCTCGAGATAGGCGCCCTTGACGTTGAGGCTCTCGTCCTTGTGGCTGGTCAACAACCGCATCGACGCGAGATTGACGAGAAGGCCGATGACGGCGATCACCAACATGCCGCCGGATTGGATCTCCTGCGGTTCCGACAAGCGCTTCCAGGCTTCGTAAAGAATGTAGAAGGCGACGGCGAGCAACAGCAGCGCGTTGAACGCGGCCGCCAGGATTTCGAAGCGGGCGTAACCGTAGGTGCGCAGCAGGTCCGACGGGCGCCGGCCCACATGAATGGCGACGAGGGCGATCGCAAGCGCCGCCGTATCGGTCAGCATGTGCATGGCGTCGGAAATCAGCGCCAGACTGCCGGTCAGGATACCGCCGACGACCTCGGCCAGCATGAAGCCGCCTGTCAGGCCGAGCGATGCCCACAGCCGGGAGACCGGCGTGCCCGCGACATCCGCATGCTGGTGATCACCGCTCATGAAGGTCCTCGTTTGCGGTTCGATGAGAAACTCTAGGAGGCGGGCCTAACCCAGACCCTGTTGTCGTGGAAAGCCGCGCCGCCATAGGGCGCAACCGCATCCGCACCGGTCAGCACATTGATCCCCTCACCGTCGAGATGAGCGCCGTTCGGCCAGAGGCCTTCAGCGATAACCACGCCACGGCGCGCGCCGCCGCCGACTTTCGCATGCAGGCGCACTTCGCCGCGGTCGTTGCCCAGCTGAACGACATCGCCATCGGCAATGCCCAGCGCTGCGGCGTCCTCGGCATGGAGCATTACTTCCGGGCGAACCTCCTTCTGGATCGAGGACGGCGTCTCGGCAAAGGTGGAGTTGAGGAAGGACCGCGCCGGCGACGTTGCAAGGCGGAACGGATGCGTGGCGTCGGCAACCTCAATCAGGTCGACATGGTCGGGAAACGCCGGAAGCGCCGCGTGCGGTCCCTGGATGCCCATAGACTTCGGCGGCCGGTTTGCCGCTGGCGTTCCCGTCCAGTCCGGCTTGAAGCGGAACTTTCCGTCCGGATGGCCGAAGCCCTTGAGGTAATGGGCGTCTTCGAAGGCCGGCTGGCAGTCGAGCCACTTTTCCCGTGTCATCTCGTCATAGCCGATGCCGTAATTGGCAAGCAGCCGGTCGATATGCTCACGCTCCGACAGGCCGAAGCCGGTATGATCGGCAACGCCGAGGCGTCTCGCCAGTTCCTCGATGACAAAGAGGTTGGTGCGCACGGTCGATGGCGGCTCGACCACCTTCGGGCCGATGAGAATGTGCTGATGGCCGCCGCCACGATAGAGATCGTCATGTTCGAGGAACATGGTGGCCGGCAGCACGATATCTGCAACCGCCGCCGTATCGGTCATGAACTGCTCATGCACGGCGACGAAAAGATCGTCGCGCAGGAAGCCGCGCTTCACCAGCCGCTGCTCCGGCGCGACATTCACCGGATTGGTGTTCTGGATCAGCATGGCCGTTACCGGTCCGCCATGGCGCAATGCTTCGGCATCGCCGGTCAGCACCCGGCCGATCTGCGACTGGTCGAGCATGCGCACGTCCGGATCGTGGAAGGCCGAACCGATCAGTTCGCGCTTGTCGAGCTTGAAGATGTCGTTGTTGGAGTGAAAGGCGCCGCCGCCCTCATGTTTCCACGATCCCAAAACCGTCGCCACGGACGCTGCCGCATGAATCGCGACCGAACCGTTGCGCTGGCGGGTGAAGCCGTAGCCGAGGCGGAAATAGGTTCTGGGCGTGGTGCCGACGAGCCTGGCGAAGGCTTCGATTTCCTCGACCGAGAGGCCGGTGATGGCCGACGCCCATTCGGGTCCGCGCGATTGCAGATGGGCTTCAAGGCCGGCCGGGTCGTCGGCGAACTCGGCCATGTAGGCCCGGTCGGCATAGCCGTCGCGAAAGGCAACGTGCATCACCGCGCAGGCCAGCGCCGCGTCGGTGCCTGGCTTCAGAACCAGGCCCATGTCCGCCTGTTTGACGGTCGGATTGTCGTAGATGTCGATGACGACGATCTTCGCGCCGCGATCCTTGCGCGCCTTCACCGCGTGGGTCATCACGTTGACCTGGGTCGCGACCGCGTTCGTGCCCCAGATCACCACGCAGTCGGACTTGGCCATTTCGCGCGGATCGGGACCGCGTAGTGCACCTGTCGCCATGGTGAACCCGGTCCAGGCCATGTTGGTGCAGATCGAGCCGAAGAAGCCGGAGTAACGCTTGGCGTGTCGCAGTCGCTCGATGGAATCGCGCTGAACCTGCCCCATCGTGCCGGCATAGAAATAGGGCCAGATGGCCTCTGCACCATGTTTCTGCTCGGCACGGATGAACTGATCGGCAATCTCGTCGAGGGCCGCTTCCCAGCTGACCTGCTGCCAGCTTCCCTCCCCTTTGGCGCCCTTGCGGCGCTGCGGGACCATGAGGCGATCAGGATGATAAATGCGTTCCGAGTAACGCGCGACCTTGGCGCAGATCACTCCGGCCGTATAGGTATTGGCGGACGCGCCGCGGACACGGCCGATCCGTCCCTCGGCGGTGAGGTCCACCTCCAGCGCGCAAGCGGAGGGACAGTCATGCGGACAGACCGAATGGCCGATCTTTTTTTCTGCTTTGATGGGGGTCGCAACGTTCATGGCTTTTCTATATGGCATCGACAAACGGGCTCAAAGAGCCAATCGCTCACCCATCGCAACAATTGATAACGGCCATCGGCGGCGCTCATGAACTATCGGCACATCTACCACGCGGGCAATTTTGCCGACGTCCTGAAGCACGCGGTGCTGGCACGGCTCGTCACCTATCTCCAGCAGAAGGAAAAGGCGTTTCGCGTGCTCGATATCCATGCCGGCATCGGGCTTTACGATCTCTCCAGCGAAGAGGCGCAGAAAACCGGTGAATGGCGCGACGGCATCGGCCGGCTGCTTGACGGCGAGCTGCCGCCCGAGATCGCCGCAATCCTCGGCCCCTATCTGTCGTCCGTCCGCGCGCTTAATTCCGGCTCAGAACTGACCCTCTACCCCGGCTCGCCGAAACTTGCGCGCATGCTGTTTCGCCCGCAAGATCGGCTGTCGGCGATGGAACTGCATCCGGACGACTACGAAACGCTACACCGGCTGTTCGACGGCGACTTCCAGAGCCGGATCACCGAACTCGACGGCTGGCTGGCGCTCGGCGCCCATCTGCCGCCGAAGGAAAAGCGCGGGCTGGTGCTCGTCGATCCGCCGTTCGAAAAGGAAGGCGAGTACGAACGGCTGGCCGACGGCCTCGCGCGTGCCTACCGGCGCTTTACGGGCGGCGTCTATTGCCTGTGGTATCCGCTGAAGCAGGGCGCGCCGATCAAGGCCTTTCATGAGGCGTTGAAGGCGCTCGACATTCCGAAGATGCTCTGCGCCGAGCTCTCCGTGCGCAGCGATCGCGAAACCACCGGCCTGTCGGGCTCCGGCCTCATCATCGTCAACCCGCCCTTCACGCTCAAGAGCGAGCTCGACCTGCTGTTGCCGTTCCTGAAGGCGCGGCTGGCGCAGGACCGCTTCGCGTCCAGCCGCTGCTTCTGGCTGCGCGGCGAAGAGCGAGCAACCGGAGGGGCTTGACGGACAGGCGCGACGCACCGCAATCTCCTCAGACGATATAGGGAGACGCCCATGACTCGCACCCTCGCCGCCAAGCTTCTCATCTCGCTTTCCCTCGCCGGCGCCGCGGCGCCGGGCGCATCCGCAGCCGACTATATCGGCGGCGGCCAGACACAATCCTACGACGCCGGGGTCTGCAGCGAGGCCTCCGTTTTAGGCTTCATCACGTCCCGGTTCGAATACCGGGATGCAAACTACCTGCACGCCAATCTTTCGATCGCCGAAATTCGCAACACGGGACAGAACCGGCAGGAGTTCCGCGACGAGACGCATCTGGTCGAGCGTGAATATTGCCGCGCCACCGCGGTCATGACAGACGGCTACCAGCGCTCGCTCTTCTATGTCATCGAACGTCCCTGGGGCTTTGCCGGCGTCGGCCGCAACATCGAGTTCTGCGTCGGCGGGCTCGATCCCTGGTATGTCTACGGCGCCCACTGCGCATCGCTGCAGTAATCATGACGCCACTCCGGACTTGGCGCCGGCTTTTGCCGGCGCTTTTCGTTGCGGCTGTTCTCACCGGCTGCAGCGACCAGAACACTGAAAAGCAAGCGCCCGCGGCGACGGCGAGCGACAGCGCGAAAGCGACCGCAGCCGTTCCGCTCGGCAGTGGGTTCGATTTTTATGTCCTGTCGCTGTCCTGGTCTCCAACCTGGTGCGGCGACAACGATCCCGTCGGAAAATCGAGCCAATGCGAGATCGGCCGCAATCGTGGCCTGATCGTGCATGGCCTCTGGCCGCAGAACGAAAAGGGCTATCCCGATTTCTGTCCGACGCGGCAGTCCGATCGCGTGCCGTCGTCGCTTGGCCGCCAATATCTCGATCTCATTCCATCCATGGGGCTAATCGGCCATCAATGGCGCAAGCACGGTTCTTGTTCCGGCCTCAGCCAGGACGACTATTTCGCCGTGACGCGGGCGGCCTGGAACCGGCTGACGCTGCCCCAGGAGCTCTCCCCTTCCAGGCGACAGACGAATTTGTCCGTCACCGCCATTGAGGATGCACTGGTCGCGAAAAACCCGGGCATGACGAAGGATGCGGTGGCCGTGACCTGCGAAGGCGACCGGCTCGAGGAAGTCCGGATCTGCTTCGACAAATCGCTGAACTTCAGGGCATGCCCCGAGGTCAATCGCCAAGCCTGCCGGAAGAACGGCGTTTCGTTGCCTCCGGCGCCCTGAAGGAAAGTCCCATGAAAGAAAATCCGTCGATGAAGATTTTGTATTCGCCCGCCTCGCCCTATTCGAACAAGGTCCGTATGGCGGCACATTATGCCGGATACGCCGCCGAAAGCGTGCTGACCGACACCAACGCCAACCCTGCGCAGCTGATCGACAACAACCCGCTTGGCAAGATCCCGACGCTTCTTCTCGATGATGACCGGGCGATCTATGACAGCCGCACGATCATGCATTTCATCGACCGCGAAACCAAGGGCAAGCTCTACCCGAAGAATGCCGGCAAGCGTACCGATGTCGAGCTTCTGGAGGCGCTGTGCGACGGTGTGTGCGACAGCCTCCTCGCGATCGTCTACGAGAAACGCTCGCACCCGCCGGAAAAGATCCACCAGCCCTGGATCGACCGGCAGTGGGAAAAGGTCGAGCGCAGCCTCGATCACCTGAACGACAATCTGCCGAAGACCGGGGCCAAGCTCCATGCCGGCCACTTCGCGCTGGCCGCGATGCTGCGCTACATCGAGCTTCGTTTTGCCGGCGAATGGCAGAAGGGACGCGCCAAGCTCAAGAACTGGCCGGCGAAGTTCGAAAAGCACTTCCCGGACTATTCCAAGTTCAAGGCGTAAGACGCGCATAAAAAAGGCCGGGTCTCCCCGGCCTTTTCTCGATCTGGCGAAAGCCGATCAGAACTTCACGCCCATACCGACGCGAACGCTGTGTTCGTCGTAGCCCGACGAAACGTTGGTGCCGCCCATGCGGAAGTCCTTCGAACCGTAGTCCGTGTAGCGGTACTCGACGCGTGCGGTGATGTTGTCGGTAACGAAGGTTTCCGCGCCGACACCTGCGGTCCAGCCGACCATGGTGTTCTTGTCGGAAGCGCCGCCGACGGAGCCCTTGGTCTGGCCAACGGCGAGACCTGCGGTACCGTAAACGAGAACCGGGTTCAGATCGACACCGACGCGACCACGGAGCGAGCCGTTGACGCCCTGCTTCATGCGCAGGTTGCCCTTGGTCGAATCCTGGCCGGAGTAACCGATATCGGCTTCACCGCCGTATACCATCTGGCCGTCCTGAACGTTGTAGCCGCCATAGAGGCCGCCGCCGAAGCCGGCTGCGGTGTTGTTGCCGGTCGCATCATGCTTACCATGCTTCCAATCGGCGGTACCACCGACATAGGCACCCGACCAGTTCTTCTGTGCCGGCTCGGTGTATTCGGCCTGCGGCGCTGCCGGAACTTCGTCGATCGCGTCTGCAGCCTGGGCGGCCTGGAAGGCGATGAGGGACACAGCCGAAGCCATGAGGGTGGTTGTGAGCGTACGCATAAACATTCTCCTTTTCGTCCCGATGCGCCGAGGGCTTGGGGTCCCACAGTGAAACATCGGGCAACTTTTAATTTAACCCGCCCGGTTGAGCTGAAATTGCCCAGCAAATGCGGATTCACAAGAGCCAAAATGTGAAATTTTGGTGGCGCAATCATGCCCAAAATTTGATGTTGCTTTGTCGCCACAGGGTATTTGTTAACCATAATTCAAGATTAACGAAAGTTATACTATAAGAACGCAAAATAATACAATTTACGCCAATTCCATTAATTTTTCGGCAAGGAACTGTCAGGGAGTGTTTCAGCCCGGCGTTTCTTGCCTATATCTTCGGGGGCTGGCTCAAGAGATTCGAAAAGCAGGATGAAACGTTGAAGAAAGCACTGAAGGCGGCTCTCGTCACCGGAGGCGCCAAGCGGATTGGCAAAGCTATAGTTGAGGACCTCGCGGGCCATGGTTTCGCAATTGCCATTCATGCCGATGCCTCTTTCGGCGAAGCGGAGGCGCTGGCCGAATCCCTCTCCGCAAGAGGAACAAAAGCCGTCGCGATTCGCGCCGACCTGACCGATACGGCCGCGACATCGACACTGATCGAGCGCGCAACGCAGGCGCTCGGCCCGATCGATCTGCTCGTCAACAACGCATCGCTTTTCAAGAAGGACAGCCTCGACGCTTTCGACGAGACGGTGTGGGACCAGCACTTCGCGCTGCACGTCAAAGCGCCGTCGCTTCTAACCGGAGAATTTGCCCGCCAGCTTCCCGAAGCTGTTGATGGTCTTGTCGTCAACGTGATCGACCAGCGTGTCTGGGCTCCCAATCCGCGCTTTTATTCCTATATGTTGTCCAAGTCGGCGCTCTGGACCGCGACACGGACGATGGCGCAAGCACTCGCTCCGCGCATCCGCGTCAACGGCATCGGCCCGGGGCCGACCTTGCCAAATGAACGGCAGAATCCTCAGGATTTTCAGGCGCAGGTCGATGCACTGATACTGAAGCGCGGGCCGACGCTCGACGAATTCGGACGCACGATCCGCTTCCTGTTCGACACACCGTCGATCACCGGACAGATGATCGCACTGGACGGGGGCCAGCACCTCGCCTGGGAAACGCCCGACATCAGGGAGATAGTGGAATGAACGGACGCGTGCCGACAGACGGCGGCATCCTTTATGACGGCAACGAGACGGAAGACGACGACGATCTGATCGAGGTTCCGGAAACAAGCGTCGCATCGATCGTCGAATGGAACGAGAACCATACGGAGACCGAGGGCCTGAAGGGGGCGGAGCTGATCCAGGCCTTCGTCAAGCTCTTGCCCAACGGTCCCGGCGTCTACCGCATGTTCAACGAGACCGGCGACGTGCTCTACGTCGGCAAGGCTCGCAGCCTGAAGAAGCGCGTCAGCAACTACGCGCAGGGGCGCGGCCACTCCAACCGCATCGCGCGCATGGTGCGCGAGACGGCGAACATGGAGTTCGTGACGACGCGCACCGAGATCGAGGCGCTGCTGCTCGAAGCCAATCTGATCAAGCGCTTGCGGCCGCGCTTCAACGTGCTTTTGCGCGACGACAAGTCTTTTCCCTACATTCTCGTGACCGGCGACAGCCGGGCGCCGGCGCTCTACAAGCACCGCGGCGCGCGCAGCCGCAAGGGCGACTTCTTCGGTCCGTTCGCATCGGCCGGCGCCGTCGGCCGCACCATCAACTCACTGCAGCGCGCCTTTCTGCTGCGCACCTGTACCGACAGCGTCTTTGAGACCCGCACCCGCCCCTGTCTGCTCTACCAGATCAAGCGCTGTTCGGCGCCCTGCACCGGCGAGATCAGCGATCTTGGTTATGCGGAACTGGTGCAGGAGGCCAAGGACTTCCTTTCCGGCAAGAGTCAGGCCGTGAAGGCGACGATTGCCGCCGCCATGGGCGAAGCCTCGGAGAATCTCGACTTCGAACGGGCGGCCCTTTACCGCGACCGCCTCGCAGCACTCAGCCACGTCCAGAGCCACCAGGGGATCAATCCCTCGGGCGTCGAGGAAGCGGATGTCTTTGCGATCCATCACGAGGGCGGCATCTCCTGCATCCAGGTCTTCTTCTTCCGCACCGGGCAGAACTGGGGCAACCGCGCCTATTTCCCAAAGGCCGATCCGTCGTTGCCGACGGCAGAGGTACTCTCGCAGTTCCTGGCGCAGTTTTATGACGACAAGCCCTGTCCCCGGCAGATCCTGCTTTGCGAAGCCGTCGAGGAGCAGGAGCTGCTCGGACAGGCACTGAGCGAGAAGTCCGGATACAAGGTCGCGATCCAGGTGCCGCAGCGCGGCGAAAAGAAGGACCTCGTCGACCACGCGCTTGCCAATGCACGGGAAGCCCATGGCCGCAAGCTCGCCGAAACCGCCTCGCAGTCGCGCCTGCTCGAAGGCTTCTCCGAGACCTTCAAGCTGGGGCGTGTGCCGCGCCGCATCGAGATCTACGACAACTCCCATATCATGGGAACCAATGCCGTCGGCGGCATGGTCGTGGCGGGGCCTGAAGGCTTCGTCAAAGGCCAGTACCGCAAGTTCAACATCAAATCGACCGACATCACCCCCGGTGACGACTTCGGCATGATGCGCGAAGTCATGACGCGGCGGTTCTCGCGACTGCTCAAGGAAGAGGGCAAGCCGGACCGGAGCGCCGAGATAAACGAGGACAGCGCCTTCCCAGCCTGGCCGGACGTGATCCTCATCGATGGCGGCCAAGGGCAGATGACCGCCGTGCGCGCCATCCTCAAGGAGCTCGACGTCGAGGACTGCGTCACCGCGATCGGCGTCGCCAAAGGTGTCGACCGCGATGCCGGGCGCGAGCGCTTCTTCGCGCTTGGCCGCGACAGCTTCACGCTGCCGCCGCGCGATCCGGTTCTCTACTTCATCCAGCGGCTGCGCGACGAGGCGCACCGCTTTGCGATCGGCTCGCACCGGGCCCGCCGCAAGAAGGAGATGGTCAAGAACCCGCTCGACGAGATTGCCGGCATCGGTCCGACGCGCAAGCGCGCGCTGCTGACGCATTTCGGCACCGCCAAGGCCGTCTCGCGCGCCGGCGTCAACGACCTGATGGCTGTTGCCGGCATTTCCGAAACCGTGGCGCGGCTGGTTTACGAACATTTCCACGACGACGCGGCGAAATGACAGCAAGGGTGTCACAATTCACCCGGCGTTCACATGCAATAGGGCAAATATGACAGTTGCCGACGATGACCTGTTGACCTCAGGCCAGCAAAGTCATTCTGTACCCGACGAACCAGAGAACACGAATCCATGCCCACGCCCGTCGCCTACAGCATCCCGAACCTGCTCACCTATTTCCGCATCCTGATCGTGCCGCTGATCGTCCTTTGCTTCTTCGTCGAAGGACGGCTGCACAGTTCGGACTTCGCGCGCTGGACGGCAGTGGCGCTCTTTGTCGTTGCCTCGATCACCGACTTCTTCGACGGCTACCTGGCGCGGATCTGGAAGCAGACCTCGAATATCGGCAAGATGCTCGATCCGATCGCCGACAAGCTGCTGGTCGCCTCGATCCTGCTGCTTGTGGCCGCCGACGGCACCATCGCCGGCTGGTCGATCTGGGCAGCGATCATCATTCTCTGCCGCGAAATCCTGGTCTCGGGCCTGCGCGAATATCTTGCGGCGCTGAAGGTCAGCGTTCCCGTGACCCGCATCGCCAAGTGGAAGACGACGATCCAGATGGTCGCAATCGCCTTCCTGCTTGCCGGACCCGCCGGCGACAAGATTTTGCCCTACACGACGGAAGCCGGTATCGTGCTCCTGTGGATTGCCGCCGCGATCACGCTCTATTCGGGTTATGATTATTTTCGCGCCGGCCTCAAGCACGTGGTCAACGAATGAGCACCGTCAATCTCGTCTATTTCTCGTGGGTGCGTGAGCGCATCGGCAAGGGCGAAGAAACGCTCGACGTGCCGGCTGACGTCGTCACCATTGGCGATCTGCTTCAGCACCTGAAGACGCTTGGCGAGGAATACGAGACAGCGCTCGAACATGAAAACGTCATCCGGGCGGCGATCAACCAGGAGCATGTCGAGCACGGGGAACCGATTGCCGGTGCCCGCGAGATCGCCCTGTTCCCGCCGATGACGGGCGGCTGACATGAACGCGCCGGTGACAGCGCGCGTCCAGCGCGAGGACTTCGACCTCAACGCCGAGGTCGCGACACTCTCGTCCGGGCGCACCGACATCGGCGCGGTCGTCACTTTTTCCGGCCTTTGCCGCGACGAAGCGGGGGCGCTGGCTGCGCTCGAACTCGAACACTACCCCGGCATGGCAGAGGCGGAGATCGCGCGCATCTGCCACGAGGCGACCAACCGCTTTTCGCTCCAGGCCGTTACGGCCATCCATCGCTACGGCAGGATCGTGCCCGGCGAAAACATCGTGCTCGTCGTCGCCGCGTCACGGCACCGCCAGGCCGCCTTCGACGGCGCCAACTTCATCATGGATTTCCTGAAAACGTCCGCCCCCTTCTGGAAGAAGGAACACCTGGGCGACGGCACCTCCGGCGGCTGGGTCAGCGCCAAGGATGCGGACGACAGCGCACGGGACCGCTGGTCAAAGACGTAACGCGACGACACCTCGAAAGCCGCCCTTCTCCGCGTCCCGCTTAAGGAATGACCTTCTCCTTGCGGGTCACCGCAAGCACGATCACCAGGAAACCGAAGATCGCAAAATCGCGCCAGAGGATCGGACCGTAGGCGCTCCATAATGTCTCAAGCAGACCTACGCCGGCGGCACCAAGGGCCGCAAGCATCGGCGACGCCTGACCGCCGATTGCGGCGATGAACAGCACCTTGACGCCGAAGGTGAGACCGGTGCCGAAATCCATGTTGCCGTAATAGGACGCTGCGAGAACGCCGCAGACGGCAGCGATCAGCGACGCTGCGCCATAGGCGACAATGTAGACGGTCGCGGCATCGACACCGCAAAGGGCTGCGGCACCCCGATCCTCGGAGACGGCCCGCCAGAACCGTCCCGCCCGCGAATGGGTCAAGAACCAGTGGCCGGCCGCCACCAGCGCCGTCATCAGCAGGGTATTGCCCAGCTGGATCACCGTCAGCGTCACCGGGAAACGCGGGTCGTCCCAGAAGACGATGTTGGCGTTGAGGAAGGGTGGCACCCAAAGGCTTCGGGTTTCAGACGCAAGCCGCGCCGTCTCCATCAGCACCAGCAAGCAACCGAGTGAGGCGACGACCACCGTGTTGGCCGAGGAAAAGGCGAGCGGGCGCATGACGTAGCGCCCGGCGATGAGCCCGGCACCAAGGCTGAAGCTCAAGGCCGCAGCAGCGCCGAGGCCAAGGGCGGCCGGCAACACCAACCACAGCCGGTTCCAACCGAAATCGGCAAACAGCACGAACATCTGGCCCGAGAAGGCAAAGAGCGCGCCGTAGGTGAGATCGGCCCGGCGCGTCACGGCAAAGGCGATCGCGTAGCCGAAAGCAAGCGCGGCGTAGAGCGCTGCGATGGGGACGGCATTGGCAAGCTGCTGCAGAAAATAGAGCATGGCACATCCGGCGCGTGACAAGATCAATATAACTGGTAAAATACATTTTGCCAGTTAGGACTTTGCGCATGAGCTTCACCTGGACTGCCCATCGCTTTGCGGGCGGCGCGCTTGCGCTGGATGTTGCCAATTCCATCGTCCTGCGCTTCGATCCGGCCCGCCGGATTGATCGTTTCGCCGACGTGACGGCGATGGACAGCTTTGCGGAAGCGGCCAATCGCTTCGGGGCCGAGAACCCGCGTTTCGGGCTCCTTGCACCGGTCCCTGCTGAAAACCGTGCCCGGCTGTTACACTTGCGCGAAGCGACCGACCGGCATTTTCGCGCGGAGATATCGGCAAAGGGACGGCCGGAGCTTCTTGCGGACCTACTGGAGGCGATCGCCGCGGTTTTGCGAAGCGCAACTGTCCAAGGCGACCGCCTCCCCCTCGACACGGCGACCGCACAATCGGCGCTCAGCCTTGCCGCCGCTGCCGAGCCGGAACGGCTGAAGATCTGCCCCAACTGCGGCTGGCTGTTTCTGGATCGCAGCCGCAACCGCAGTCGCACCTGGTGCGACATGGCCGTATGCGGCAATCGCAACAAGGCGAGGCTTCATTATCACCGCAACAGGGAGGAAACGGGCCGATGACGAGGACGAGCGGATTGTTGGCAGCGGTCGCCATCTTGCTTGCCGCAACCGGTTGCCAGCGCGAGACCGGACCCGACCCGTTGAAGCTGACCGGCAAGATGTTCGTCTTCAACTACCGTCTCGCCTACGCGACCTACATGATCACCTTGTCGAAAACGGAGCCGGTGCCTGACGGCAGCGTCGTGGTCGCTCGCTTCGAGAACCCGGCCGGCGGCGAGGCACTTATGCTGGAGCGCAAGCTCTTTCCCAAGCTCGAAAAGGTGGTGCTGGAGAGCCCCGACCTGACCTGCGTGAAGAAGAACCGCCCTTATGCGGTGACGATCGAAGTGAAGGGACCGGAAGGCCAGTCGCTGCAAAAGCTCGAAACCAGCGTGATCTCCGATATCGATCAGGACATCATGCCGGCCAAGGCGCTGGTGGAAGGGCCGGCCTACGACAAGAACCCGGAGGTTTTCCGGGGAGGCAAGGCCCCTGAACATTTCGAGACGGCCAGTTGCCCGACTTGAAGTCGGACATGAAAAAGCCGGAGCGTTTCCGCTCCGGCTCAAACCCTGCTCAATTCAAGCCGTTACGGCTCGAACCGAAGATTTTGAATCAGCCGACGATCTCGGTGCCCGAGAACCAGTAGGCGATTTCTTCAGCGGCGGTTTCCGGAGCGTCCGAACCGTGAACCGAGTTTTCGCCGATCGAGAGAGCGTGAACCTTGCGGATCGTGCCTTCGTCAGCGTTTGCCGGGTTGGTGGCGCCCATGACTTCGCGGTTCTTGGCAATGGCGTTTTCGCCTTCGAGAACCTGAACGATGGTCGGGCCGGAAGACATGAACTCGACGAGTTCGCCGAAGAACGGACGCTCCTTGTGAACGGCGTAGAAGCCTTCGGCTTCGCGGCGGCTCATCCAGACGCGCTTGGAAGCGACGACGCGCAGGCCGGCATCTTCGAGCATCTTGGTGATGGCGCCGGTCAGGTTGCGCTTGGTCGCATCCGGCTTGATCATCGAGAAGGTACGTTCAATAGCCATTGGCTCAATCCCTTGTTTCTTGGAAAGTGGCGGTTCATTAGCCGCCAATCCCGCGCAAAACAAGGGGGCCAGCCGATGATTCGGCTTGGATCAGGCGGGTTTCACGCAGCCGTCACAGTCCGTCCGAGACCATTGTGAAGGTCGAGGCACCGCTCGAACCAGTCGCAGACCGGATCACCGGGCTGAAGCAGACGCTGCGGCGAGACGATCCGCGCCCATTGGAACGCACCGAAGACGATGTAGTCGGCAAACAGCGGCGACGCGCCGCCGAGAAACTCCTGTGACTTCAGCATGTGGCGCAAGGGCTCGAGTTTTTCCGTGAGGCTTTCAAGTGCGGCCGCCCCACCTTCGGCCACAGCCTCGAGCGACGCGCCGAAGCGCTTTTCGCGGCTCTGCCGGAAATAGGCCTGGTCGACCGGATCGAGACGATCGTGAATATCGCGGATGATGATACGGATGATCGCGGGATGCAGGGTCGCCTGAGACCAGGCCTCGACGAAGCGTGCAGTGCCCCTGCCCCCTTCGCCGGCAAACAGCGGCGGGCGATCCGGATAGGTTTCCTCCAGATAGAGCGCGATCTCGAAGCTGTCCTTCACCAAAGTCTCGCCGTCCCGCAAAAGCGGCACGAGCCTCGTTGCGCCATCTTCGAGCGCGGGGATCTCGGTAAACCCGACCGGCGCAATCTCAAAATCCAGTTGCTTGTGGGCCAGCGACATCGCCGTTTTCCACACATGCGGCGAGAACGGGCGCGTCCTGTCGGCACCACAAAGCGAGTACAGTTTTCTGGTCATGCACGCTCCCCGAACGATTGTCGCACCGTTGAACGACATATCGGCCGCCGCATCAAATCAGTTAATTTCATCAGTGGTATCAGCCACAGAAATGCGGTTTCGGTCTACACAGGCTCTTTCAAGGAGACCACCGATGCTCGATCACTTTCGCATGTTCGCCGACTACAATCGCTGGGCCAACCGACTGCTCTATGCTGCCGCGGCCGATCTCACCGAAGCCGAGTTGCGCGAGAGCCGCGGCGCCTTCTTCGGCTCGCTGCTGGCGACCCTCAACCATATTCTTGTTGCCGACCGCGTGTGGATGAAGCGCTTCACGCAGGAAGGGGACGCGCCGAAGGCACTCGATGCCGTTCTCCATGATGATCTTGCGGGCCTCACGGCCGCGCGACAGGCGGAAGACGCACGCATCATCGCCTGGATCGACACTCTGAGCGACGAACGGCTCGGCACGAAATTCACCTACACGCCACTCACCAACCCGACCGTCATAACGCAGAAGCTCGGGCCCGCGCTCGGGCATTTTTTCAACCACCAGACCCACCATCGCGGCCAGGCGCACGCGACGCTGACGGCACTTGGCCGTCCGTCCCTGACGCTCGATCTCGTGTATTTTCTCAGAGCCGACGGATCACAGTGGGCGTAGCGGAAACCGCCGCGCCCCGACGAGCAGCGACCGCAACGGCCGGATGTCGCGCTGCCGCCACCCGGTCAATCGCTTCAGGAGGAAGCGCTGGCCGAGCCAGGCGAGCATGCCGAGCGCAACGCCGCCAAGGATAGACAGGGCCGCGAAGGCTGCCGGCGGAAGGACGGGCTGCAGCGGCAGGGTCAGCAATTCGGGAACGAAGCGGTGCAGGATGTAGATGTGGAAGCCCGCCGCCGACACCGGGAGGATCAGTTCCGCCAACCAGCGCGGGACTGAAATGCGCGGGAGATAAAGAAGTGCGGCGAGAACGGCGATCTGCAGCAGATACTTGATCTTCGTGCCGATCCAGACGCCCTCGTAGAGACCAAAGAACAGGAACGCGCCCGTCCCGGCGAAGAGCAGTATCAGGCGCTGCCTTGTCCCTTCGGCAACGGCCGCGCACCAGCCGATGACGGCGAGATAGAAGATCCAGGGCAGCGTGAAGATCTGGCGATTGCCGATTGGCCAGAGCAGCGGCAGCGCAAGTCGGGCGGCGAGAGCGGCGACCAGCAGGGCCATGCCGGCGGCAAACGGCCGTGCGGAAACGAAGCGCCGGAACTTGGGAATGGCAAAGAGCCCGACGAAGACCAGCATCATCTGGCAGTAGGCTTCGATGAACCAGTAGAGATAGGGCACCATCTGCCGGGCTTCCGGCGTCGCAAGGCCGACATTGCCGACAAGGAAGACCGAAGCCCAGGGTACCTCGCCCCAGGCGAGCGCGTAGCCCGCGACGATGAGATAGTAAGGCACCAGGACCTGTGCGAGCGGGCGTAGGATCGCGAGGCCATCGCCCGCCAGAAGCGGCCCCATCTGGAAGCGGGCCAGGCTGAAGCCGGCGAGAACCACCATTGCCGCCGACCCGCCGGGGATGGGCCACAAGGTCTCGTGGTGCAGGACGACGAGCAATATTGCCAGCGCCCGGATCACGAGATCCGTCCCGATCCGACGCGTCGTTGTCTCCTGCCGCTCGTGAGCGGACAATTGCGCGATCGACAGGTTCTCCCAGGCGTCCGGTGCCTCGCCGAGCACCTTTTCGAGGCCCAGCGAGAGCTGAACGAAACGCAACGAATCGCCGCCGAGCGACAAAAAACTGTCCGTGCACTTCACCCTCACCGGATAGAAGACCTGGGCGAAGAGGTCCTCGACGCCGCCGGCATCGTCGGCGCCGCTGGCGGCGGCCTGGCGAGCAGCCATGTTGAGGGCGTTGTAATCGACCTTGCCGTTGGCGAGCCGCGGCAATTCGCCGAGCGGCGTTGCCTTCAGATGCGAAAGCGTCAGCCCGCTCGCCTGCGACAGGAAACGCCTGACCTCTTCCGCATCACTCCCTCCGCAATAGAAGGCATGGAGGCCGGTATCGTCGCCGACGACAGCCGCGGCAAGGCCGCGCCTGTCGAGCGCCACTTCCAGCGCGTCATGGGCGATCCGAAGGCCGGCAATCTTGGAGATCCGCTTCATCCGGCCGACGATCTGAAACAGGCCGCCGGGATGGCGGACGGCGAGATCGCCCGTGCGCAACTCGGTGATCTCGGCGCCACGGCTGAGATCGTCGCGCGTCGTCGCGTAGCCCAGCATGACATTCGCGCCGCGATAGACCAGTTCGCCGGCCACGCCGTCGCGATCAACGGGCTCGCCGTTTTCGCTCTCGATCGCAAGGCTGCCGCCGGGAATGGCCACCCCGATCTTGTCCTCGTTGCCAGCGAGAGCCGAAGGAGGCACATAGGCAATGCGCGCGGTCGCCTCGGTTTGACCATACATGGCGAAGAAGGCGCCACCTTGCGCCTGCAGATGCTGGTCATAAAGGCGGATGACGTCCGGGGCGAGCCGCCCTCCGGCGACAGTCATGAAGCGCAAAGCCGCAAATTCGCGCGTGCGGAACCCCACCTTTTCAAGAAGCTCGTAGGAATAAGGCACGCCTGACAGGTTGGTGCTGCCGCTCTCTGCAAGTCCATCGAGAAAACCGATATCGAGGATCGATCCGCCTGGGATGTAGAGGCTCGCGCCAACCGATAGGTGAGAGTTCAGCACCGACAGACCATAGGAATAGTGCAGCGGCAGGATCAGGCAGCCGCGATCATTCGCCGTCAGCCCGAGATAGTGGGCGATGGCTGACGCGTTGTGCGAGATGTTCTCCACGGACAGGCGCACCGCCTTGCCGCAGCCGGTGCTGCCCGAGGTCGACATCATCACCGCAAGCTCGCGATGCGGCGTCTGTCCGCCTTGTGACAAACCCTCGGTGCGCCAACGGCCATCGACCCGGCGAAAGACGTAGTCGGGCTTGAAAGCATCAACCCATGAATTTGCCGAGCCGCTGCGGGCCCCCTGCATGGCGACGGCATGCCCGGCCTTGAGTGCGGCGAGGTAACCGATGATCGCGTGCTCGCAAAGCTCGGCCTCGATCGACACAAGCCCACGCGGACCGGCAAACGCGAGTGCCTGGCGAGCGATCCGCTCGCCGAGCTCGCGATAGCTGACGGTCCTCTGGCCGGGAAAGACCAACGCCGGACGGTCACCCCAGTTCGCCAAACTTGCAATGAACGAGAGGGACATCGTTTGACCGCCGCTGCTGATCTCGGGTCGGACACCCGATTTAGCAGCGCGGCATATAATTGGTGACTAAAGGCGTCAAGTATAAACGCGGCCTAAAATAAGGGTCGCATTTCACGTCCGCGATGCACGGTTGAGCCCGTCCCGCGGATGAATGGAATTTAGCAACCATACCGGGCAGGAAACAACGGCGGTCCGAAATCTTCAGACTCCCTTAAACGCGGCCTTCTCATAGTAACCGTAGCTTTGAGACAGACTTCCGACACCGTCACCGGGGACCACGACAGGATGACCAGGCAAGCACCAGCCGACGCCAGCCGATCACAGGCAAGGCAAGCGGCGATCGTTCTGAAGGTGGCGCAGGCGATGGCCACGCACGGCGTTGAGGCCCTACCCCGCAACTACGAGCTCTTCTACGAAGCTCTGTCCGGTCGGCTGCCGCAACTTTCCCAGGATCTCGCGACCCTTGGCACGCATCCTGCACAGGACGCCTTGGACGCCCTCGGCCTCAAGCATCACCTTGTCGCGCATGCCGCGCTCGCCGCCGACAGGACCCAGGCCGTGGCCGAGGAGGCGCTCGGCGACATGGCGAAGCTTTTGAAGTCGGCGCTAGCGCAGAAACACACGTTCAAAGACGAACTCGACCATTTCGCAGTCAGACTTGACGCTGATCCCGTCGTCTCCCTATCGGATTTCGCAGAGGACGCTCGGCGGCTGCGGGAGGCAATCGGGCGACTGACCAATGAAGAGGGGGCGCTGCAACAGGCGTTCGAAGCAAGCGCTCAACGCTTCGCCGAACTCAAAAGCGAGCTGGCAGAAAACGCCAGAACACTGACGCGCGATCCTGCCACAGGTCTTCCCAACCGCCTGGCGCTGACGGCCAAACTCGACGCCATACTGGAGACGGAGCATCTCGATCAGTCACTCGCCGTAGTCGTTGCCTCGGTGGACGGCCTTCGCGAGATGGCCGATCAGCATGGCGGCACCGTTGCGGCAAAGGCGCTGGCAAAATTGTCGACGCTGTTTCGAAGGTCGATCAAAAAGAACGACTTCGTCGCCCGCATCGGCCAGCAGGAGTTCGCTTTCCTTTGTCGCGACGTCAGTGCTGAAAATGCCGAGGCAATTGCCCGACGGCTACAACAACAGGTGCGAGGCCTGCGGATCACCCTGCCCGGACGCACGCACACTGTCGAAACGCTCTCGTTTGCGGCGGGCGTGACCATAGCCCAGCCTGCATCGACGAGTGAGGAGTTGTTGCGCCAGGCCGACCTGGCATTGTCCACGGCCCGCACCGGCTCCGGGATCCGCAGCTACTCGGTCATACTTGGGAGCGATCGCGCGAAGACCTACGGTCACCACGCCGCCTGAAGTCAGGCGGCAAGCGAGTGGCGGTTTTCGTCGATCTCGGATGCCTTGTCGCGCAGCCGCCCAAGCAGGCGAAAGAGTTCGGTTCGCTCGCATTCGTCAAGTGCTGAGAACAGCGCCTCGATCGTGCGGTGACGCGGCTCAAGGGCCGCATCCAGCGCCACCCGGCCGCGATCGGTGATCGAGATGATCTTCGCACGGCGATCCTCCGGGTCCGGTTCGCGCACGACCATGCCGTCGCGCTCCAGCCCATCGATCGCCTCGGTGACGGTTCTCGGCGAAAAGCCGAGTGCCGAAGCTATATCGGCACAACGGCACGGGCCGAGCGAGCTCAGATAAAACAGGAACTTGCTGCGGGCGAGCGACACACCTTCTTCTGCCATCGTTGTGTTCACCAGCCGGTGCACACAGTGATAGAGGTCGAAGAGGCGCTCAGTGACTTCGAGTTTGTCCGTCATGTCAGTACCTCGTGTGGCTACGCCAGAACGAAACAACCCGGCCCCGCATGGCGGGACCGGGTTGTTCGGTTGTCCGTCTGGCGTAGCTTACTGATTGTCTTTGTCGATTTCACCGAGCTTGGCGTGGCCGGCCGCAATCGCGCCGGTTGCCGTTGCGTCGATGGAATGATGCTCCAAGCGGGCAGCGTGATTGCCACGCTCCGCAGACGAAGCGGAAACACCTGTGCCAGCGGACGCTTCGGCACGGCCTGTGATGGCTGGCGCAAAGCCTACGGCCTCATGGCCGCCGCCGGCAACGGCAGCAGATGCACCGCCAAGTGCGACGGTCGCGACGAGTGCCGCGGCAAGGGTGTTCTTCATCAATCTGGTCCTTGGTGGAGATGGGAGGTCGTCGTGTGCTCTGCCCTCATGGGCGGCTTTGAAGTCGCGTCATAAACCCGCGACTACGATCGATCAAATCCCTTGAAATGGGGTGCGGATGATCACCCGCACCCCTGTTCGTCGCGTTTAGCGGGAAAGACCCTGGTAGTACTCGCCTTCGCCGCCCTGCACCGGCTTTGGTGCAACGCCGTAGTTCACGATCGAACCGGTGCTGTTGCGATCGACATAGCCAGCCTCGGAGCTGCCGATGGTGAAGGACGATTTGCCGGTGACGGCAGGCGTACGCTCCGTAAAGAGCGGCGTCGGGCTGACGCCTTCATAGTAGCTGCCGCCTGCAAAAGCGGCCGAAGCGCCACCAAGGATGGCGGTGGCAACGAGAGCGGCGGAAAGAGCGGTCTGGATTGCGGTTTTCATGGTCGTCACTCCTGGGAGGCTCGTTCGCGTGAACGAGGTTTCATCAAAATGTCCGTGGCCGGGTCGATCATCCCTCGGAACGCGGGGCCCTTGCCGATGGCGTTCAGTCGATCGAAGCGGTCAGAAGAGCGTTCCCCGCCCTTCCGTTTATGAGATGGTCCCTCACGATGAGGATGTGTAGTATCGACTGACGGAACGCCTTGTTCAAAAATCGATAACAATACCCTCTTGAAATCGACACCTGACGTCAGAGGGGTGCGTCGGCGAATGCGGCTGGGATCGCGCCTCTTGCCTTCCCGGCCAAGTCCGGGCAAAAGGCCGCAATGATCCAGATTTCCGGCCTTTCCGCCCGCATCGCGGGACGTCTCCTTATCGAAAACGCATCCGTAACGCTTCCGGCGGGCACGAAGGCCGGGCTCGTGGGCCGCAACGGTGCCGGCAAATCGACGCTGTTTCGCATCATCACCGGCGAATTTGCCTCGGAGGCCGGCAGCGTCTCCTTGCCGAAGAACGCACGGATCGGCCAGGTGGCGCAGGAAGCGCCCGGCACCGAAGAGCCGCTGATCGAGATCGTGCTGAAGGCCGACAAGGAGCGTTCGGCGCTGGTCGCCGAGGCCGAGACCGCGACCGATCCCCACCGCATCGCCGAGATCCAGACGCGGCTTGCCGATATCGGCGCCCACTCTGCCGAGGCGCGCGCGGCGAGCATTCTCGCCGGCCTCGGTTTCGATCACGAAGCGCAGTTGCGCCCCGCCTCCTCTTTCTCCGGCGGCTGGCGCATGCGCGTGGCGCTGGCGGGCGTGCTCTTTTCCGAGCCGGACCTGCTGCTGCTCGACGAGCCGACCAACTATCTCGACCTTGAAGGCACGCTGTGGCTCGAGGATTACATTCGTCGCTATCCGCACACCGTCATCATCATCAGCCACGATCGCGACCTGTTGAACACGGCAGTCAACGCGATCGTGCACCTCGACCAGAAGAAGCTCACCTTCTACCGCGGGCCCTACGACCAGTTCGAGCGGCAGAAGGCGGAGGCCGACGAGCTGCAGATGAAGGCGAAAGCGAAGAACGACGCGGCGCGCAAGCACCTGCAAAGCTTCATCGACCGCTTCAAGGCCAAGGCCACCAAGGCACGCCAGGCACAAAGCCGCGTGAAGGCGCTGGAGCGCATGGGCACGATTGCAGCCGTGATCGAGGATCACGTCCAGGGCTTTTCCTTCCCCGACCCGGAGAAGGAAGCCGCCTCGCCGATCATCGCGGTTACCGGCGGCACCGTTGGTTATGAACCAGGCAAGCCGATCCTCAAGCGGCTGAACCTTCGCATCGACACGGATGATCGCATTGCCCTGCTCGGCTCGAACGGCAACGGCAAATCCACCTTCGCCAAGTTCATTTCGGGCCGGCTGGCGCCGGAGGCGGGCGAACTGAAGATCGCGCCGAACCTGAAGGTCGGTTTCTTCGCCCAGCACCAGCTCGACGACCTGATCCCGACGCAAAGTGCCGTCGAACATGTGCGTCGGCGCATGCCGGACGCACCGGAGGCCAAGGTGCGTTCGCGCGTGGCGCAGATGGGTCTTGCGACCGAAAAAATGGAAACGCCGGCCAAGGATCTCTCGGGCGGCGAGAAGGCACGACTGCTGATGGGCCTTGCCGCCTTCGACGCGCCGAACCTTCTGATCCTCGACGAGCCAACCAACCACCTCGACATCGACAGCCGCAATGCGCTGATCACCGCGCTCAACGACTATTCCGGTGCAGTGATCCTGATTTCGCACGATCGCCACCTGATCGAGGCGACCGCCGATCGGCTGTGGCTGGTGCGCGACGGAACGGTGACGAGCTACGACGGCGACCTTGAGGACTATCGCAGCCTCATCGTCGGCGGTCCGAAGCCCAAGGAAGACAAGGCCAGGCCGAACGGAGCCGACGACAGCCTGTCGAAGGCAGACCAGCGCAAGGTCAACGCCGACAAGCGCGCTTCGCTCGCACCGCTTCGCAAGAAGATCAACGAAATCGAATCCTTGACCGGAAAGCTGGAGAAACTGATTCAGGCACTTGATGTGGAACTTGCCGATCCGGCGCTCTACGAGAAGTCGCCTGCAAAGGCAGCCCAGAAGGCCAAGGAACGCTCCGACGCGGCGGCAAAGCTTGCCCATGCCGAGGAGCAATGGCTCGAACTTTCGGCCGAGTACGAAGAGGCGATGGCCGGCTGACGGCCGGCCGGCTGCCTCGACGGGTTATCCGAGTTCGAGTGTCGTGATGCCGTAAATCCGGCCCAGCGGCAGTTCCGGGTCGGCACCACGATACATGCGCGCGGTTTCGAACACCGGCTTCAAATTGTATCGGTCGCACAGCGCCCTGGCTGAAGCGTTTGGCTCGGGGATATCGAGATAGACCTCGCTACCATTGGCGCCTGCGGCAAGCTTGCGAAAGACCAGATCGGCGCCTGTCTCGCTGTCGGAGAAGAGCGGACCGATCTTGTATCCCTCGCGGCACGCCCGGATCGTTCCATAGGCTGCAACTGCGCCGTCACGCAGCAGGACAACGCTGCGTCGCCCATCGCTCGCCTTCAGCCATTCGCGCAGGAACGCCTCCCGCGACGCCGGCACGAAGCGGCGGTCATAGTCGAGCACGAGTGGCATATGAACAGGCGCCACCTCCAAGAGATCGGCAACGGGCGGCTCGACAACGTCGATGATGCCACCATACCGCACGTTCGCGTGCGCATAGGCAAAGCCGGAACGGCGATAGTTCTCCTGCTGCGCGACCACCCCATCAAGCCCGACCACCCTCCCTTCGGCCAAAGGCATCACCTCGCTCCACAGTTGCCGGCCTATTCCCTTGCCGCGCAGATCTGGGCGGGTGATATAGAATCCGAGAAACGCGTAGCTTTCGTCATAGCGCACCAGCGAGATGGCGGCGGCCGGGCCATCGTCCGCCTCTACAATCCAATATCCGTCAGGGTCCGCGGCCCAAAATGGGTTCGCGTCACCGAGACCGGGATTCCACCCTTCCCCGGCCGCCCACTCGATCAGAACGTCGAGATCAGCGCGTTTGGCGCGACGGATTTGCTGCATAACCTAGTCCTCGTCTGCGTTCATGGGGCGCTGCGATCGGTCCGGCTGGCGACCGGATCGGGCACATCCGCGGCTAGAGCTAGTGCGGGCGCGCCGCGAGGGAATGCTCGCGGCTGTCGATTTTCGCCTCGCTTTTATCCTATGGTGAACACGGATCGGCAGCTGCTTGCCCCCATTGCGCAATCTGCTACAAGAACCGACAATAAGTCATACTAATCGAGCGGAACACCATGGCCCCCATCAAAATTGCGCTTGTCGGCATCGGCAAGATCGTTCGCGACCAGCATCTGCCGGCGATCGCCAAAAACAGCGACTATCAGCTGATCGCCGCCGCCAGCCGGCACGGGACGGTCGACGGCATCGACAACTTCAAATCGATCGAGGCGATGCTCGAAGCGGTACCGGCCATTGAAGCCGTTTCGCTCTGCATGCCGCCGCAATACCGCTACGAAGCGGCCCGTGCGGCCCTCGACGCCGGCAAGCACGTCTTCCTGGAAAAGCCGCCGGGCGCGACGCTGAGCGAAGTTGCGGACCTCGAAGCGCTGGCCGCATCGAAGGGGCGGTCGCTGTTTGCAAGCTGGCATTCGCGTTATGCCCCGGCCGTGGAAGCGGCAAGATCCTTCCTGGCAGCCACGACCATCGAGGACGTCAAGGTGATCTGGAAGGAAGACGTGCGCCACTGGCATCCGAATCAGGAATGGATCTGGGCTGCAGGCGGCCTCGGCATTTTCGATCCGGGCATCAACGCGCTGTCGATCGTCACCCATATTCTGCCGCGTCCGCTGTTCGTGACCTCCGCCGTTCTCGAGTTTCCCGAGAACAAGGACGCTCCGATCGCCGCCAGCATCTCCTTTACCGACGGCAAGAAGTTACCGGTTTCGGCGGAATTCGACTGGCGCCAGACCGGCAAGCAGAGCTGGGACATCGTCGCCCAGACGGCGGCAGGCGAGATGGTGCTTTCAGAAGGCGGAGCAAAGCTCGCAGTTGACGGCAAGATCGTGCATCAGGAGCCGGAACAGGAGTACCCGATGCTCTATCGCCGCTTCGCCGAGATCGTCAAAGCCGGCACGTCGGATGTGGACCTTGCGCCACTGCGGCACGTTGCCGACGCGTTCATGCTCGGCAAGCGTAAATTCGTCGAGGCCTTCCACGACTGAGCGCCCGTAAAGTCCAGAAAACCCAAAGCCCGCGGTCATCCCGCGGGCTTCGTTCGTTTCACGCTTCCGTCAGGCCTTCTTTTCCCAGCGTCCGTCGCGGTTCTGCTGCCAATAGGTGAGGTTGTGCCCCTCCCCCTTCAGGCGCTTCCAGTGAGCGCGCGCGCCCTCAAGCTGCTCCTGGTCGTAGCCGTCGAACATGAACACGATACGCTCATAGGCAGAAACGTCGGGCGGAGTGGCGCCGTCGATGACGAAGCGCACCGTCGCCGCATTCGCATTGCCTTCGTCGGCCACGAGCAACACCGGCTGATCCGCCGCGCGCTCGTCCGCATCGGTGCCATGCGGCAGAAAACTCTCGTCCCGATAGACCCAGAGGTGCGTGTCGAGCGCATCGCGCCGCTCGGTATCCACAGTCTGCACGACCACCCGCCAGCCGCGCTCGACGCTTTTGTCGAGCAGCGGCGGCAGAGCGTCTTCCAGCTTCGATTCCGTCAGGTGATAGAACAGGACCTCGGTCATGCCGATCAGTTTTCGTAGCTCGCACGCACCAGTTCGTCGAGAAGCCGCACACCGAAGCCCGAGCCCCAGGACTGGTTGACCTCGTCGGCCGGCGCGCCCATGGCGGTGCCGGCGATGTCGAGATGCGCCCAGGGCGTGTCGTTGACGAAGCGCTTCAGGAACTGCGCCGCCGTCACCGCACCGCCGTGACGGCCACCGGTGTTCTTCATGTCGGCGAACTTGCTGTCGATCATCTTGTCGTATTCCTTGCCGAGCGGCATGCGCCACAGGGGTTCGTGCGTCGCGATGCCGGCGGCAAGAAGCTGATCCGCAAGGCGGTCGTCGTTGGAGAACAGGCCGGCATGGTGGGTCGCGAGCGCAACCATGATCGCGCCGGTCAGCGTCGCAAGATCGATGATCGCTTGCGGCTTGAACCGGTCGTTGCAGTACCAGAGCGCGTCGCAAAGCACGAGGCGACCTTCCGCATCGGTATTGATCACCTCGATCGTCTGGCCTGACATCGACGTCACGATATCGCCGGGGCGCTGGGCACTGCCATCGGGCATGTTTTCCACAAGGCCGATGATGCCGATGGCGTTGACCTTGGCCTCGCGCGCCGCAAGCACGTGCATGAGGCCGGTGACGGCAGCAGCGCCGCCCATATCGCCCTTCATTTCTTCCATGCCGGCCGCGGGCTTGATCGAGATGCCGCCACTGTCGAAGACGACGCCCTTGCCGACGAAGGCGAGCGGCCGTTCCTTGGACTTGCCGCCCTTCCAATGCATGATGACGAGGCGCGGCGGCCGGGTCGACCCTTGTGCAACGCCGAGCAGCGCACCCATGCCGAGCTTCTTCATTTCCTTTTCGGTGAGGATCTCGACCTCGACGCCGAGCTTCTCAAGCTCTTTCGCCTTGGCGGCAAATTCGACCGGCCCGAGCACGTTGGCCGGTTCGTTCACCAGGTCACGCGCCAGGAACACGCCTTCGGCAACGGCCTGCGACGTTGCGAACGCCTTCTTCGCTGCGATGACGGTACCCGTGACGATCGTGACCTTGGTCGGCTTTCCGGACGATTTGCCCTCGTCATCGGCCTTCTTGGTCTTGTAGCTATCGAAGCCGTAGGCATTCATCTCCATGCCGAGAGCGAAATCGGCAGCGGCCTTGCCGGTTACATCGACATCGGGTGCATCGATGAAAACGGTCACCTTGTCGGTCGAGCCGAGCTTCGCCGCGACCGCGCCGCCCGCCTTCAGCCAATCGTGATCCGTCAACGCATCCGGCTGGCCGAGACCGAGGACGATGATTCGATCGGCGGGGGAGCCATGCGGCGCAAGGATGTCGAGGCTCGAGAGCGCCTTGCCGGTGAACTTCTTCACCTTGGCGGCCTTTGCGACCACGTCCTCTGGGTCGGCGACATCGGCACCAGCCGCTTGTGCGCCCAAGGCCTTGAGAAGCACGGCGACACCACCACTCGGCCGGTGCGACTTGGCAAAGGTGAACTCAAATTTCATCGACATTGAAAACTCCGGGTAATTCCTGTCTCTGCACCCCCCTCGAGAAGGTCGAGGGGAACCGGCAAGGTCAAGGTGATCGAGGCCGCGACGCGTCCAGATGACACGGCAAGGCCTGCGGCGATCCGCCCTGTTACCGGGCGGTTACAGTGATGAATATTCGCAACATTCACCACCGTCAAAGCTGTGGCCGGCACCCTTCTCGCTTTTCAACCGCTTGGCAAGATGCCCGCAGATGTTTACATGCGGTTAACCGAGGTTCTTCGCCTTAAATTATCCCTGTTGCTACACAATTCGTGCGGCGAGGGATTGGCCGGCTAAGAACTGGGCAACGGTTTGACGAAGACGGGCAGAGCCCGGCTCGGCGCCGCCGCCGGAACAGAAACATGAGCAGGATTTTGGACCGGATACGGGCATGAAGCTGATCGAACGCTACATCTTCCGGCGTGCAGTGACCATGTTCCTCGCGACACTTCTGCCTTTGCTCGGCATCGTCTGGACGACCCAGGCGCTCACCAACGTCAACTTGGTGACGGACAACGGTCAGTCCGTCCTGGCCTTCGCCAAGGTCGCGACCCTTATCCTGCCGTCCGTCATCACGATCATCCTTCCGTTTGCGCTGGTCATCGGCGTCACGCAGACGCTGACGACGATGAACACCGATTCGGAACTGACCGTGCTCAACGCTGCCGGCAGCTCGCGCATGGCGATCATCCGGCCGGTGATCTTTCTGGCAGCCGGCCTCAGCGTGCTTTCCTTCGCGGTCGATAATTTCGTCGAGCCCTATTCACGCGTCGCCCTGCGCAAGATGCTGGCGACGGCAAACGCCGATCTTCTGTCGTCCGTCGTCCAGGAAAACACGTTCCGCAAGGTCGCCGACAATCTCTATGTCCAGGTTGGTGCGCGACGCGCCGGCGGCGTCCTGCAGGGCATCTTCGTCGCCGATTCGCGCAACCCCGCATTCGAGCTCGTTTATTACGCGCGCGAAGGCGCCATTGACGAGAAGAGTTCGGCGCTGGTGATGAAGGACGGCGAAGTGCAACGCAAGCTGCCCGACGGCAGCGTGTCGATCATCAAATTCGATTCCTACGCCTTCGATCTCGCCGACATGACCAAGACGACCCGCGAGGCGACCATTCGCGCAAAGGACCGTGACCTGCCGGGCCTCATCAATCCAAGCCCGGACGATCCGGTCTACAAGAACAAGCCGCTCGCCTTCACCGCCGAACTCAACCGCCGCTTGACGGAATGGACTTTTCCTCTGCTGTTCGGCCTGATTGCGCTCGTGTTCAGCAGCGACGCGCGATCCCATCGCGAGGCTCGGGTTCATCCGATGGTGAGCGCGCTTGGGACGGCCCTGCTGATCCGATGGATGACATTCTACGCCGGCAACAGCGCCGAAGACTCCGTCTGGTTCGTGCCTTTGATGTATGCCGTGCCGCTGGCCGCGGGTGCGCTCTGCATTCAACAGCTCGTCAGCAACAAGCGGCTGGACATCCCGATGACTGGTCAGGAAAAGCTGCAGGAGCTTCTGGTTCGCCTGCGACTGATGCGACCTGACGCAGAGAAGGGTCAGCCGTCATGATGGGCACACTCGGCCGTTACTTCTTCATGCGCTACGTGGTCACCACCTTCTGGTTCCTCGTCGGCATCTTCTCGCTGATCTTCATCATCGACTTCAGCGAACAGGCGAGCCGGCTCGCAAACCTGCCGCACTATTCGATAACCGGCGCGTTCCTGATGACCGCGCTCCGAATTCCGTTGATCCTGCAGCAGACGATCCCGTTCGTGGCGCTGTTTTCCGCCATGGCAGCGCTGATCTCCCTCAATCGGCGCTACGAGCTCGTCGTCACCCGCGCGGCAGGCATCTCCGTTTGGCAGTTCCTGCGTCCGTTCGTGCTTGGCTCTTTCCTGTTCGGCGTTCTCGCAGTGGTTGCGCTCAACCCGCTCGCGGCGTGGGGAACGAAGCGCGGCGAGGCGCTTTTGGCGGAGTGGGGCTCGTCGCGCTCGTCCGACGCCGGATCGATCCCGTGGCTCCGGCAGATCTACAATGGCACCGATACGATCATCGGCGCGCGCTCGGTTCAGGACAGCGGCACGACGCTTCTCAACGTCACCGTCATCCACTTCGATCCACAGGGTTCGATCATTCTGAGACAGGACGCTGCGTCGGCGAAACTCGAAGATGGTTACTGGCTTCTTAACGACGTTACGGAAACGCGCAACGGGCAGCTTCCGCAGCGTTTGAAAACAGCACAACTCGCCACCAATTTGAAGGCCGAGTTTGTTCAGGAACGCCTTGCAAAGGCTGATTCCATTCAGTTTTTTGACCTGCCGCGTAAGATCGAAGTGGCTCGCTCCTTCGGTTTTTCGACCAACGGCATGGAAACTCAATTTCACTCAATGTTGTCGTTGCCGCTGCTGCTCGTCGCCATGACGCTGATTGCCGCTTGCGTGTCGCTGAAATTTAGCCGGTTTAACCAATCGCGCTCGGTAATTCTCGGTGGCATCGTGTCAGGCTTCGTGCTTTATGTCGTCACCGTGCTTGTCAAAGCATTCGGGAGCAGCGGCATTGTGCCTCCTTTCGTTGCAGCCTGGTTGCCAGTTGTTGTAGCGATGGCGCTGGGCTCGACGATTCTTTTAAATCAGGAGGATGGCTAGTGGCGGTAATGAACCGCAAACGTATCAGGCTGATCAACGCCGCCCTGCTTGCAGGCGTGGCGCTGCAGACACTTGCCATGGGAATGAGCGCGCCCGCGATGGCGCAGCAGACTTCGGAGCGTATCGATTCGCTGCGTCCGAACATGCCGGAAGATGCCAAGCTTCTTCTGTCCGCCAATGAGCTCGTCTACAACAAGGACGCCGACAAGGTCATCGTGCGCGGTAACGTGCAGATCGACTACGGCGGCTACAAGATGGTGGCCCGTCAGGTCGAATACGACCAGAAGGCGGGCCGCATACATGCAATCGGGGAAGTCCAACTGGTCGAGCCGGGCGGCAATGTCGTCTATGCCGACAAGATGGATGTCACCGACGATTTCGGTAACGGTTTTATCGATGCCCTGCGGATCGAAACCACCGACCTGACCCGGCTTGCCGCCACGAGTGGCGAGCGGCGGAACGGGGAAGAATTCATTCTGAACGAGGCCGTTTACACGGCCTGCACGCCATGCACGACCAAGCCGGAGCATCGTTCGCTCTGGCACATCAAGGCACAGCGCGTCATCCAGAATGGCCGCACGCGAACGATCCGGCTTGAGAACGCCCGTTTCGAGCTTTTCGGCAAGCCGATCGCCTATATTCCCGTCATGGAGCTGCCTGACCATACAGTGAAGCGCAAGAGCGGCTTCCTGTTCCCGCAGTTCCGCTCGGCACAGAAGCTCGGCGTCGGCGTCGGCGTCCCATACTACTGGGCGATTTCGCCCTATATGGATGCGACGGCGACCGTGACAGGGCTCTCCAAGCAGGGCTTCCTGCTCGAAGGTGAGTTCCGGCAACGCTTCCACAACGGCCTTCACACGCTCCGTTTCGCTGGCATCAGCCAGCTCGACCGCAACTCGTTCACCCCCGGCACCGTCGATGCGCTCGAGAAGGAGCGCGGCATGGTGGCGTCGAAGGGCGAGTTCCAAATCAACCCGCGCTGGACCTTCGGCTGGAACGTGCTTGTCCAATCGGACAACAACTTCGCCAAGACCTACGAACTGTCGGATTTTGACGGGACGACCTATATCAACCAGGCGTACCTGACCGGCCTCGGCAAGCGGAACTATTTCGACCTGCGCGCCTTCTACTTCGACATCCAGGACGCGGATCCGAACAGCATCGCTGAAAACCAGCAGCCGACGGCACAGGTTCTCGACTATTCGTACAAGGCACCTGAATCCGTCCTCGGCGGCGAGCTTTCCGGCACCCTGAACTTCACCAACGTCAAGCGCAACCGGCTCGATCGCTACGACCTGCCGGGCGTGACGCGCTTCCGCGGCCTGGAAGGCACGTCCCATCGCCTGACCGGCGAACTCGAGTGGAAACGCACCTTCATCGCTCCCGGCGGCCTGGTCCTCACTCCCCTTCTGGCTGCGCGCGGCGACGCCATCGGGTTGAACATGGACAACCCCGGTCCGGCCTATACCGGCGACTACAACACCAGTGACGCCGCGACACGGCGTATGCTGACTGCCGGCCTCGAGGCTCGCTATCCGATCCTGTTCGTTGGCGAAAACAGTAGCCATGTGCTTGAGCCGATCGCCCAGCTCTATGCGCGCACCAACGAGCAATACGCCGGCGGCCTTCCGAACGAAGACGCCCAGAGCTTTGTGTTCGACGCGACGAACCTCTTCGACCGCGACAAGTTCTCGGGCTTCGACCGGATCGAGGGCGGCACCCGCGCCAATGTCGGCATGCGCTACACGGGAACGTTCGACAGCGGTTACGGTCTGCGCGGCATCGTTGGTCAATCCTTCCATCTCGGCGGCCTGAACTCGTTTGCGACCGACGACCTCGTCAAGGCAGGCGCAAACTCGGGCCTTGAGACCAAGCGTTCCGACTACGTCGCAATGGTTGGCATCGATGCGCCGTCCGGCCTGATGGCGAGCCTTTCCGGCCGCCTCGACGAAAAGGACCTGGCCCTGCGCCGCGCCGATGCGACCGTCGGTTATCTCGGGATGACATGGCAGGCGGCGATGACCTATACGCGCATCGAAGCCCAGCCGATTTATGGCTCGCAGACGGATCAGGACGAAATCCAGACCGCTGCCGCCTACAAGTTCCATGACTATTGGTCGGTCTTCGGCGCGATCACCTATGACATCAACAAGGACGTGATCTCGCGCAACGGCTTCGGCATCACCTATGACGACCAGGACACCCTGTTCTCGATTGTCTACAAGCAGGAGCGCGACACCGACAGCACGCTGGCGAACGACTGGTCGATCGGCGCCCGAATCAGCTTCCGCACCCTTGGCGACGTCAATGTTGGCGACACCAAGTTCCAGGAGCTGGACTATTACTGATGTTGTCAGGCGAATGGGCGAGCCAACGCTCGCCCATTCGTTGAGATCGTTCCGTCAAACGGTCTTGTCATCGTTTGGCCGCATGTATTATGCATTCCCTCCGACAAGATAAGGCAACGGCGCAACGCCGGCAGGCTGGCAAAGCCTGTCGACGGTGATTGTCCGGAAAACAGGAAAAGATAATGGGCGGGAAAATGTCGATCTTGAGGACGCTTTCGGCACTGGCTCTGGCCGGAACCCTGAGCATGGCCGTGTGCGCCGGGGCGCAGGCAGCAAGCCAGGTCAAGGCAACGGTCAACAACACGGTGATCACCTCGGGCGACATTGCCAAGCGGGTGGCTTTTCTGCGCCTGCAGCGACAGAAGGGTGGCGCTGACGAAGCCAGGAAGCAACTCATCGACGAAGTCCTGAAACGCGCCGAGATCGCCCGCATCGGCCAGTCGGTCAGCACACAGGAAGTCGATGCGGCCTACGCCCGCTTTGCCGCAGGCAACAAGCTTTCGCCCGAGCAACTGGGCAAGATCCTCGACCAGGCCGGCGTCGGCCCCGATCATTTCAAACAGTACATCGCCGTGCAGATGAGCTGGCCACGCGCCGTCAACTTCCGCTTTGGCAATTCGAACCGGCTCCAGGGCGCCGACCTCGTCAAGCGCATGATGGAAGGCGGCGGCCAGAAGCCGGTGACGACCGAGTATTTCCTCCAGCAGGTCATCTTCGTCATTCCGGAAAAGAAGCGCGGCGCGATCACCGCGAAGCGCCAAGCCGAGGCCAACGCCTCGCGTTCGCAATTCCCGGGCTGCGAAACATCCAAGGCGTTCGCCGCCAACTATCGCGACGTGTCGATCCGCAGCCTCGGCCGCATGCTCGCCCAGCAATTGCCGGACGAGTGGAAGCCCTTGATCGAGAAGGCCAGCGAAAATGGCACGACCGGGACCCGTGTGACCGAAAAGGGCGTCGAGTACCTGGCGATCTGCAAGAAGCGTGAAGTCAACGACGACACGGCCGCCGAGATCGTTTTCCGTGCCGAAGACATCGGCAAGAAGAAGGCTGAAGGCGAAGATCCCAACAGCGAAAAGTACCTCGAGGAATTGCGCAAGAAGGCGCAAATCGTCAACAAGTAAACACGACGGAAACATGCGCGAACCAACCGGCGGGCCCCTCGCCCTGACCATGGGCGACCCGGCCGGTATCGGGCCGGACATCAGTCTTTCGGCCTGGCTTGGCCGTCGCCAACACGCAACGGCGCCCTTCCTCTTCATTGGCGATCCGTCCGTGCTCGCCGCACGGGCATCTATGTTGGGCTATACGGTGCCGATCCGGGAGACGGACTGTTCGGGCGCGCACTCTGTCTTCGACACGGCGCTGCCGGTGCTGCCGCTCGCCTGCCCTGCTCCGGTCGCCGCCGGCGATGCTGACACGACCAACGCCAGCGCCGTCATCGGCGCGATTGACGAAGCGGTCCGCCTCGTCTTGGCCGGCCAGGCCTCTGCCGTCGTTACCAATCCGATTGCCAAAGCGGTCCTTTATGATGCCGGCTTCCGCTTTCCCGGCCATACCGAATACCTGGCAGACCTTGCCGAAAAGGCGACAGGGCACCCCGTTCTGCCGGTCATGATGCTGGCCGGACCGAAGCTGCGTGCTGTGCCCGTCACGATCCACATCCCGTTGAAGGACGTACCGGAACAGTTGACGCCGGATCTCGTCTACCGCACCTGCGCGATAACGGCGGCCGATCTGCGCAACCGCTTCGGGCTCCAGCATCCGCGCCTAGCAATCGCCGGGCTGAACCCGCACGCCGGGGAAAACGGCGCGCTCGGGCTCGAGGACGACGCCATCATCCGCCCCGTCATTGACCGACTGCGCGCTGAAGGCATCGATGCCACAGGGCCGTTGCCCGCCGATACGATGTTCCATGATCGGGCGCGCGCGACCTACGACGTCGCGATCTGCATGTATCACGACCAGGCTCTGATCCCGGCCAAGGCACTCGGCTTCGACGACAGTGTCAACGTCACCCTCGGCCTTCCCTTCATCCGCACATCGCCTGATCACGGCACGGCCTTCAGCCTTGCCGGCAAAGGCATTGCCCGTGACGACAGCCTGCGGGCGGCGCTCGATCTTGCCGCGACGCTTTCGGCCAACAAGCCAGGAGACAGCCGCTGATGGCCGCCCTTGACGGTCTTCCCCCCTTGCGCGACGTGATCCAGCGTCACGGTCTCGATGCCAAGAAGGCATTGGGCCAGAACTTCCTGCTCGATCTCAACCTGACGCAGAAAATCGCCCGGACCGCCGGCTCCCTCGAAGGTGTCACGGTCATCGAGGTCGGACCCGGGCCAGGCGGTCTCACGCGCGCCATCCTTGCGCTTGGCGCAAAGAAGGTGATCGCGATCGAACGGGATTCGCGCTGCCTGCCGGCGCTTGCCGAAATTGGCGCGCACTATCCCGACCGGCTGCAGGTAATCGAGGGCGACGCACTGAAAACCAACTTCGAGGCGCTTGCTGATGGCGGCCCGGTCAAGATCATTGCCAACCTGCCCTACAATGTCGGTACGCAACTGCTCGTCAACTGGCTGCTGCCCGAGCGCTGGCCGCCGTTCTGGCAATCGCTGACCCTGATGTTCCAGCGCGAGGTGGGCCTCAGGATCGTCGCCGAGGCTGACGACGACCACTATGGGCGCCTCGGTGTGCTCTGCGGCTGGCGTACGCAGGCGCGGATGGCCTTCGACGTGCCGCCGCAGGCCTTCACGCCACCGCCGAAGGTGACGTCGTCTGTGGTCCATCTGGAGCCGATCGAAAACCCCATCCCCTGCGCCGTCAACGCGCTCGAGAAGGTGACCCATGCGGCCTTCGGCCAGCGGCGGAAGATGCTGCGCCAGAGCCTGAAGCCGCTCGGCGGCGAAGCCCTTCTGGCAAAAGCCGACATCGACCCGCAACGCCGCGCCGAGACGCTTTCGGTGGGCGAGTTCTGCCGCCTGGCAAACTGCCTTTAGGCCACCCGCCGCTGGCGACCGGTCTCTGGCGACAATGCCGCGATACGAAAATGGCTCCCGAAGGAGCCATTTTTTCTTTCGGCGCTTAGAACGGGTTTTCCGTCAGCAGACCGTTGACGAAATCGAACAGGCCGGGGCGCCGGTCGCGACGGAGCCGCTCGGCCTCGACGATCGCCCGCACGGACGAAAAGGCGCGATCCAGATCGTCGTTGAGAACGATGTAATCGTACTCCCGCCAGTGTTCGATCTCGGCACGAGAATTGGCGAGCCGCGTGGCGATCACCTCTTCGCTGTCTTCGGCCCGGCGGTGCAGGCGTGACTGCAGCTCGGCCATCGACGGCGGCAGGATGAAGATGGAGACGACGTCGCCTGCCATCTTCTCCTGAAGCTGCTGGGCTCCCTGCCAGTCGATGTCGAAAAGCATGTCCCGGCCGGCGGCCATGGCCGCTTCGACGGCGTCACGCGGGGTGCCGTAGAAATTGCCGTGCACTTCCGCCCATTCGAGCAGGGAGTCCGTTGCCCTCAGTGCCTCGAACTCACGGATCGTCTTGAAATGATAGTGCCGTCCATCGATCTCGCTCGGGCGGCGCTGGCGCGTCGTCACGCTCACCGAGATGCTCATCTCGGGATCGGCTTCGAGCAGATTGCGCGCAATGGTCGATTTTCCGGCGCCGGACGGCGAGGAAATAACGAGCATCAGCCCACGACGGGCGATCTTGATGGGCGAAGGGGTCGCCGGGGTCATGTCTTACTCCAGATTCTGGACCTGTTCGCGGAACTGGTCGATGACGACCTTAAGCTCGATCCCGGCCGCAGACACTGCGGCTGCGTTCGACTTGGAACAGATTGTATTTGATTCGCGGTTAAATTCCTGCGCGAGGAAATCGAGCTTGCGGCCGACAGGGCCGCCCTTTGCCAGAAGTTCGCGTGCTGCAACGATGTGAGAGCCCAGCCGATCGATCTCTTCGCGCAGATCCGCCTTGGTCGCCAGCAACGCGACTTCGGCATAAAGGCGCTCCCGATCGAGCGAGGAGCCGTTGTCCATCACCATGGCCACCTGCTGCGCAAGCCGCTCGGCGATCGACGTTGCACTTCGCGACGGATCGGCCTCGACCGTCGCGGTCAGTGCTTCAATGCTTTCGACCTGGGTGAGCAGGATCTGACAGAGCGCAGCCCCCTCGTCCTCACGCATCGCGCGCAGATCGGACAGCGCGAGCCTCAGTCCTTCGAGGATGTTGGCATCAAGCGCTGCGCGCTCCTCTTCACTTTCCTCCGGCTCGCGGAAGTCGACGATGCCGCGGATCGAAAGAAGCGTGTCGAACTTCAGAGGCGCCGGGTCGACGAGCTCTCCCAGTTGTTCGCGCAGGTTCAACACGGCCGTCAAGGCCGCCTGGTTGACCACCGCCTCGACAGCCGCCTCGCCGCCGCTGACGGACAGGCCGATCTGGAGGTTACCGCGTGAGAAATAGTCGCCGGCGAGTTTGCGCACCTCCGGCTCGAAGCGTTCCAGCCCCTGCGGCAGGCGCAGCCGGAGATCAAGGCCCTTGCCGTTGACGGAGCGCAGCTCCCAGGCCCATCGGCGGCGGCCGCTGCTGCCTTCCTTCCGGGCAAAGCCGGTCATCGATTGGAGCGGCATCGTCACCTCCGTTGCGGTTTCAGCAGAAGCAATAAGGCGACGGCGCGGCATCCCGCAAGGGATATCCGCGCCGTCACTTGTCAGTCCACAATACAGGCCCCGTCACGCGGCTATGCCGCATGGGTGGGCAGCATCATTGCGGCTGCGGTGTCATGGCATCCGATCCGGTGGCCGCACCGTCGGCTGCAGCCTTCGCCGCTTCCGCGGCCCGCTCCGCCTCGACCTTGCGCCAACGCCTCACATTGGCATTGTGCTCGTCGAGGGTCTCGGCGAAGACGTGACCACCTGTGCCGTCGGCGACGAAGTAGAGCTCCGGCGTGCGCGACGGATTGGCCACGGCCTCAAGCGCCGCGCGCCCGGGATTGGCAATCGGCGTCGGCGGCAGGCCCTTGATGATGTAGGTGTTGTACGGCGTCTGCTTGTCGATGTCCGACTTCAGGATCGGCCGGTCCGCCGGCTTTCCGTCACCGCCGAAGATGCCGTAGATGATCGTCGGGTCGGATTGAAGACGCATGCCCTTGTCGAGCCGGTTGATGAAGACGGACGCGACACGCGGACGCTCATCGGCGCGGCCGGTTTCCTTTTCCACGATCGAGGCGAGCGTGACCAGTTCCTCTACCGTCGATACCGGCAGGTTGGGGTCGCGCTTGTCCCAGATCTGGCCGACCAGGACCTTCTGGGCCGCAACCATCTGCTGGACGATCTCGCCGCGCTTGGTACCACGCGTGAACTTGTAGGTGTCCGGCATCAGCGAACCCTCGGGCGGCAATTCCTTCGGCAGGTCGCCAACCAGCACCGGATCGTCGGAGAGCTTGTGGAACATCTGCTTGACGGTCAGGCCTTCGGGCAGGGAAACGGAATAGAGGATCGACTTGCCGGATTTCAGAAGCTGCATGACCTCCTGCATGGAGGAACCGGCCTTGATCTCGTATTCGCCCGCCTTCAGCGTCTCGTTGTCGAGATAGGCTTCCGAGACGAAGCGGAAGACGCGCGCATCGGTGATGATGTTGCTGCGCTCAAGTCCGCTGGCTATCTCGCTCATGCCAGCGCCGCCTCTGACGATGAAGTTCTGGTTCGCCTGCAGCGGACCCTGCTTTTCGTACTGATGCATCGCGTAATAGACCGTGCCGGCCGCGGCAAGTGCCGCGAAGACGATGACGGTCATGACGAAATTCAGAAAGATCACGACCTGGCTGCGGGCCTTGCGCGATCGTTTCGGTGGCTGCGGCACTTTTTCCGGGCGCAACGCCTCGTTCGCCGATTTCGGAATGATCGGCCCGTTGCTCGCGTTTTCACTGCGGCCGAATTGCGCCGCGCCGTTGTCGTTTGTGTCGCTCACGATTGTCCCGAACCCGAAATTCGCGGCCTCATTCTCTTCCTGCTTCCGGCGCGAATTTCGGACTGGACCGTCGCAGGCTTAAGACAAATTCATAAAAACGGCGCCGCCCTGGCGGACGACAACCGCAGTCTTGTTGACCAAGAGATCTGCGGCCCGGCGCAATTGCACGTAGGAACCACAGAAATGTGTCGAATCGCCGTCCGTTCAAGGGAACGTGGCGGACGCCCAACACTTTGGTCTGGAGTTTTCCAGTGCCCCCCATGTTGCCGCGGGGTGCGAGCCGGGGCTCCAGGCAATAGCGAATTGGCAATCTGACAGATATGCCTTGCGCGAATATAGCGGTCGGCGGGCGCCGCAGCGCATCCTCCTCCCGAAACATGCTTGTAACGAGCAATACGGCAAAAACTGGATCAGCGCGCCGAGTATCGTTCTCGACGCGCTGATTGGATTTAAGGACGGGATCAGGCGCCGGTGTAGCGACGCAGGACCAACGAGGCGTTCGTGCCGCCGAAGCCGAAGGAGTTCGACAGCGCTACGTTGATCTCACGCTTGCGCGCGACATGCGGCACGAGATCGATCTTCGTTTCCACGGATGGATTGTCGAGGTTGAGCGTCGGCGGAGCGATGTTGTCACGGATCGCGAGCGCCGAGAAAATCGCTTCGACAGCGCCGGCAGCGCCGAGCAAATGGCCGATCGCAGACTTGGTCGAAGACATCGAGATCTTCGGGGCATGCTCGCCAACCAGACGCTCGACCGCGCCGAGCTCGATCGTGTCGGCCATCGTCGAGGTGCCGTGGGCGTTGATGTAGTCGACATCGGCCGCCGTCAGCCCGGCGCGCTTCAGCGCCATCTGCATGCAGCGGTAGGCGCCGTCGCCGTCTTCCGACGGGGCAGTGATGTGGAAGGCGTCACCGGACAGGCCGTAGCCGACGACTTCCGCATAGATCTTGGCGCCACGTGCCTTGGCGTGCTCGAGTTCTTCGAGGATGACGACACCGGCACCCTCGCCCATGACGAAGCCGTCACGGTCGATGTCATAAGGACGCGAGGCCTTCTGCGGGTCGTCATTGTGCTGCGTCGACAGCGCCTTGCAGGCGGCAAATCCGGCGAGCGAGATCCGGCAGATCGGCGATTCCGCGCCACCGGCGACCATGACGTCGGCATCGCCAAGCATGATCAGGCGGCTCGCGTCGCCGATCGCGTGCGCGCCGGTCGAACAGGCGGTGACGACAGAGTGATTGGGACCGCGCAGCTTGTGGCGGATCGACACCTGGCCGGAGGCAAGGTTGATGAGGCGGCCCGGAATGAAGAAGGGCGAAATGCGCCTCGGACCCTTGTCACGCAGCGTGTAGCCGCCTTCGACGATGCCTTCGAGGCCGCCGATGCCCGAACCGATCAGGACGCCCGTTGCGATCTGATCCTCGTTGGTTTCCGGCTTCCAGCCTGCATCGGCCAGCGCCATGTCGGCCGCGGCCATCGCATAGACGATGAAGGGATCGACCTTGCGCTGCTCCTTCGGCTCCATCCAGTCGTCGGCGTTGAAGGTCGCATCGGTTCCGTCCCCGAAGGGGATGCGGCAGGCGATCTTTGCGGGAAGGTCCTCGACCTCGAATTCGGTAACCTTGCGCGCAGCGTTGTGCCCCGCAAGCAGGCGCGCCCACGTCGCCTCAGTTCCGCAACCCAAGGGAGATACCATGCCGGTACCGGTGATAACGACACGTCTCATAGTCCGCGACCCACCCTGACTTTTCAGTTTCAGCGCCGGATCGGACCACGTGCAACGAACCCGATCCGGGCATCCATTTAAGGTTCTAAATTCACGATCAGAGGGAATTGCGGCAAACGCTTGCTGATCGAAATCCCCGCTCAGCGCGGGACAGCCCACTTCCCTGGGCTGAAACGGGCCGCTTTACGCGGCCCGTCCACGGCCGAAGCCACTTTAAGGTATTAGGCCTGAGCCTTTTCGATGAACTTGACAGCGTCGCCGACGGTCAAGATCGAGTCAGCAGCGTCGTCCGGGATTTCAACGCCGAATTCTTCTTCGAAAGCCATGACCAGTTCGACGGTGTCGAGCGAGTCCGCGCCGAGGTCATCGATGAAGCTTGCGCCTTCGCTGACCTTTTCGGCGTCGACGCCAAGATGATCAATAACAATTTTCTTTACGCGTTCTGCGATATCGCTCATGTCGGAGTTCCTCGACCTTCGTTTCTGTAGGCGCCTATTCCGGCACCGGTACTCTTATGTAAGCCTGATAGACCAAGATGGCCCACCCGGCAATCCATCCAACCGGAACTGCGGCAAACCCAAGGCAGCCAAGGCTGCCGGACGCCTGGCGTGACCGGTCGACTGCTAACAGTCATGGCCCGATTAACACGGTTTAACGCTGTCGCAAAGTCCGAAAATGCCTGTCATTCGCTTGCTCAACATTGAATTTCAGGCATTTGGCAGGCGGTAGCCCGGGACGTTGAATGCTGCCCTCCGCACAATCTCGGCGAGCCGCCTGCACGTCCCGGACACCGGGTCAGATCATCGCCATGCCGCCGTTGACGTGAATCGTCTGGCCGGTGACGTAGCCCGCCTCGTTCGAAGCAAGATAGGCGACCGCAGAGGCGATTTCGGCGCCGGTGCCCATGCGCTTCATCGGGATCGCGCCCATGATCGCGTCCTTCTGCTTGTCGTTCAGCTTGCCGGTCATGGCGCTTTCGATAAAGCCGGGCGCTACACAGTTGACGGTGACGTTGCGCGTCGCGATTTCCTGGGCAAGCGACTTGGAAAAACCGATCATGCCGGCCTTGGAGGCGCAGTAGTTGGCCTGGCCGGGATTGCCCGTGACGCCGACGATGGACGTGATGTTGACGATACGGCCGAAGCGGCGACGCATCATCGGATGGGTGAGTTCGCGCGTCAGCCGGAAAACAGCGGTGAGGTTCACTTCGAGAACGGCATCCCAATCTTCGTCGCTCATGCGCACGAAGAGGCCGTCCTTGGTGATCCCGGCATTGTTGACGAGAATATCGACGCCGCCGAGTTCAGCCTCCGCCTTTTCGCCAAGCGCCTTGACCTCGGCGCGATCGGAAAGGTTGGCAGGGAAAAGCTGCACGCGTTCACCAAGCTCGTTGGCAAGCGCCTCCAGCTTTTCGACGCGGGTGCCGTGCAGGCCGACAGTTGCGCCCTGCGCATGCAGCATGCGGGCGATTTCCTCGCCGATACCACCGGAAGCGCCGGTAACGAGAGCCTTGCGGCCAGAAAGATCGAACATCTGATTGGTTCCTTGTAACTGGTGCGACGAGGCGGCCGCTCAGGCGAGCAGCGCGGCAAGTGCAGTATCGATATCGGCAGGCGTGTTGACGGCGACGCCGTTGACGGTCTTGTCGATCCGGCGGGCAAGCCCGGTCAGGACCTTGCCGGAACCGATTTCATAAAGCGTCGTGACATTGTTGGCAGCGAACCACTCAACGGTTTCGCGCCAGCGAACCTGGCCGGTGACCTGCTCCACCAAAAGGCGGGCGATCTCGTCCGCATCGCTGACCGGTGCAGCAAGCACATTGGCGATCACGGGAACGATAGGGCTGCGCTTCTCGACCTTGGCGAGCGCATCGCGCATCGCGTCTGCCGCCGGCGCCATCAGGCTCGAATGGAAGGGCGCAGAGACCGGCAGCATAAGGGCGCGCTTGGCGCCTTTTTCCGATGCAAGCGCTGCGGCCTTTTCGACGGCCGCCTTCTCGCCGGAAATCACCAGCTGGCCGCCACCATTGTCGTTGGCGATCTGACAGGAGCCGAGTGCGGAGGCTTCGCCGCAGATGGCTTCGACATCCGCATGCTCGAGACCGATGATCGCCGCCATCGCGCCCTTACCGACCGGGACCGCCGCCTGCATGGCGTTGCCGCGGATGCGCAGGAGGCGCGCGGTATCGGCAATAGAGAAGGTGCCGGCCGCGCAGAGCGCCGAGTATTCGCCGAGCGAGTGGCCAGCGACGAAGGACACCTTGCTCTTCAAATCGAGGCCCTTGGCCTCGAGCACGCGGATGACGGCCATCGACACGGCCATCAGCGCCGGCTGGGCGTTTGCCGTCAGCGTCAATGTCTCTTCCGGGCCATTCCACATAATCTCTGACAGCTTCTCGCCGAGCGCCTCGTCGACTTCGGCAAAGACGGCGGCGGCTTCCGGAAATGCGTCCGCCAGTTCCTTGCCCATGCCGACAGCCTGGCTGCCCTGGCCGGGAAACGTGAATGCAATGCTCATGGGATAGTCCCTTCCCTGGACCGTTGTGATTTCGGATCGAACAGAGACGAAATCATAAAGGTCAGTGCTGATGACTTAGAGCGGGCAAGGGCGCGGAAAACCGCACACACACTATTTACACGTCCCGCTCTGGTTTCCTCTCCATTCACATTCCTGAACGACGAGTCAAGCTTGGAGGCCCGGGCGGACGGGGTCAACGACGCCTTTTGCCCTTGATCTTCATCAATCAAGGCGTAAGTTTGCCGCCCAAGGCTGGCCTGATCCTCGCAATCGCGCGGGCGGCGGCCATCACCCATCCCGGCGCGACACCCTCCCTCCCACGGTCGATACGCGCCTTCTCACGAGGAATCTCGATCCATGCGTTACAACACGCTAGGCCGCACCGGCATCAAGGTCTCGGAAATCTGCCTGGGCACCATGACATGGGGCTCGCAGAACTCCACGGCTGAAGCCCACGAACAGCTCGACCACGCCTTCGAAAAGGGCGTGAACTTCATCGACACGGCGGAACTCTATCCGACGACGCCTCTTTCGTCAGAGACCTACGGCAACACCGAGAGCATCATCGGCGAATGGCTGACGAAGCGCGGTCGACGCGACGACGTCGTACTTGCGACCAAGGTTGCCGGTCCCGGTCGCCCCTATATCCGCGACGGCGGCCCGACCACACCCGAGGGTATCGACCAGGCGATCGACGCCAGCCTCAAGCGGCTGAAGACCGATTATGTCGATCTCTACCAGATCCACTGGCCGAACCGCGGCCACTATCATTTCCGCAACGCCTGGTCCTACGACCCGGCCAAGCAGGACAAGGCGCATGTCGCCGGTGATCTCAAGGCGATTCTCGACAAGCTCGGCGACCTCGTGAAGGCCGGCAAGGTCCGCGCCGTCGGTCTTTCCAACGACACCGCCTGGGGCACGATGAAATTCATCAACATGGCAGAGCAGCATGGCCTGCCGCGCGTCGCGTCGATCCAGAACGAATACAACCTGCTTTATCGCGCCTATGACCTCGACCTCTCGGAACTGTCGCATCACGAGGATGTGGGCCTGCTTGCCTATTCCCCGCTTGCAGCAGGCCTCCTCAGCGGCAAGTACCTCGACGGCGCCAAGCCCAAGGGCTCGCGGCTTGCGATCAACGGCGACCTCGGCGGCCGTTTTACGCCGCATCAGGAGCCAGCGGTTGCCGGATACGTCGCACTTGCCAGGGAACATGGCATCGATCCCTCGCAGATGGCCATCGCCTTCTGCCTCGCGCGCCCGTTCATGGCATCGGTCATCATCGGCGCGACATCGATGGAACAGCTGAAGACCGATCTCGGCGCGGTCGACCTCAAGCTGTCGCAGGACGTCATCAACGGGATCCGCCGCCTGCACCGCCTCTATCCGATGCCGATCTGATCGGTCGCGGCCGGTCAGCCCGAAACCAGGCTTGGTGCGAAAAAATGCGCCAAGCCTTGCCTTCCGTCGAAAAATGCGTATAAGCGCGCTGTTCGAAATGCCCGGTCTTCTGGCTGGTGGCTGAACGGAGGGCCGGCTTCCTCGAGGGGAGCCGTTAGGATTGCAAGTCTTTCCGGCCTCCCGTGTCTCCGCTCTCGACCGTCTCGATACAACACTTTCTTGCCGGCTGCCTGTCAGCCACTAAGAACAGTCGTTGAGGCTTAGCCGCCGAGGTCCGGGCTGATTAACGCAAGAAAGGCAAGCCACAATGGCTCTTTATGAACACGTATTCCTGGCCCGCCAGGACATCACGCCGCAGCAGGTCGACGGTCTCGTCGAGCAGTACAAGGGCGTGCTCGAAGCAAACGGCGGTAAGGTCGGTCGCGTCGAGAACTGGGGCCTGAAGTCCCTCACCTACCGCATCAAGAAGAACCGCAAGGCTCACTACGTTCTCATGGACATCGACGCTCCGGCAGCGGCTGTTCACGAAATCGAGCGTCAGATGCGCATCAACGAAGACGTCCTGCGCTACATGACGATCGCTGTTGAGAAGCACGAAGAAGGCGCATCGGCCATGATGCAGAAGCGCGACCGCGACGACCGTCCGCGCCGCGATGGCGACCGTCCGGAGCGCAGCTTCGGCGACCGTGGTCCGCGTCCGGACCGTGGCGACCGCGAAGATCGCCCGCGCCGTCCGCGCGAAGACCGCGCGTAATCAAGAAGCTTTAGGAGATTAAGACAATGGCTGAAGTTTCTTCCGCTCCGGTTCGCCGCCCGTTCCACCGTCGCCGCAAGACCTGCCCCTTCTCGGGCGCAAACGCTCCGCGGATCGACTACAAGGACATCCGTCTGCTGCAGCGCTACATTTCCGAGCGCGGCAAGATCGTTCCTTCCCGCATCACGGCCGTTTCCCAGAAGAAGCAGCGCGAACTCGCACAGGCGATCAAGCGTGCACGCTTCCTCGGCCTGCTGCCCTACGTCGTTTCCTAAGAACGACTGACGTTCCGGCGGTCGACTGACTCGACGGAAACCGACTCTGGGGAGAGGCGCTCCCCTTGGGTGAGCGCCTCTTCCTCTCCCTTCCGCGGTGGGCGCGGATCGGAAACCCTGCGTGGAAACACACAGGAAATCCCATGTTGGGGCTGAGCCTGGCCATCCCCTAACTGCACGAAGCAGGACAGCGAAACGTGACGAACTTGAACAAGACATCGCTGCTGACCGGCGTTCTCGCCGGCTTGACCGCCGCCCTTCTGTCGATGGGCGCGAACACGCAGTCGTCGCTTGCCATCGTCCTTTACGCTGCCTCGGCACTTCCGATCCTGATTGCCGGTCTCGGCTGGGGCAACGCTGCCGCGATCGCCGCGATCGTTACCGCCGGCGCTACCGGTGCTGCACTCGTTTCTCCCCATTTCGCGCTGCTCATTCTCGTGGTCACGCTCATCCCGGCGGGATGGCTCAGCCATCTTGCCAATCTCGCCCGCCCGGCCTCCGAGCTCGGCGGCCCGGATGAAGCACTCGCCTGGTACCCGCTCTCCGACATCCTCAGCCATCTCGCCGGCCTCGTGACGGTTGGCATGATCATCGTCGGCTACATCGTCGGGTACGGCGCCGACATCTCCGATCGCATGGTCGACATCGTTATCCAGGCGGTGAAGGCGCAGGATGCGGCCTACAATCCGGATGCGGCCGCGATCGCCCAGATCAAGTCGCTGTTCACCCTGGCGCTACCGCTCGTGCAGGGCGCGATCTGGGTGCTGATGCTGTTTACCGCCTACTACATGGCCACCCGCATCGTGCAGATGTCCGGCCGGTCGCTGCGCCCGCGCGAGGACATTCCCTCGACGCTGCGCATGCATCGCAACGCCATCTTCATCTTCCTCGGCGGCCTGGTCATGACCTTTCTCGGCGGCGCGCCCGCCACGATCGGCGCGCTGATCTGCGGAACCTTCGGCGCGGGCTTCCTGCTTGCCGGTTTCGCATCCTTCCACTTCCGCACGCGCGGCAAGTCCTGGCGGCTTCCCGTGCTGTGGATCGCATACCTGTCGGTGCTCGTTTTCACGATCCCGGCATTCTTCTTCCTCCTGTCCGGCCTGATCGATACGCGACGCACCATCGCGGTCACGCCGGTTGGAAAAAACTGACCAACGAACTGGAACACTGAAAGGAAACTCAACATGCAAGTCATTCTTCTCGAACGCATCGCCAAGCTCGGCCAGATGGGCGAAACCGTAAAGGTTCGCGACGGCTTTGCTCGTAACTACCTCCTGCCGCTCGGCAAGGCGCTGCGCGCCAACGCTGCCAACAAGGCACGTTTCGAAGCTGAACGTTCGACGCTCGAAGCCCGTAACCTCGAGCGCAAGTCGGAAGCTCAGGCTGTTGCCGAAAAGCTCGACGGCAAGTCCTTCATCATCGTCCGCTCGGCTGGCGAAACCGGCCAGCTCTACGGTTCGGTTGCTGCCCGCGACATCATCGAAGTGCTCGCTGCCGAAGGCTTCAACGTCGGTCGCAACCAGGTTGACCTCAACCAGCCGATCAAGTCGATCGGCCTGCACAAGGTTACGCTGCACCTGCACTCGGAAGTCGAGATCGCTGTCGAAGTCAACGTTGCCCGTTCGGCTGAAGAAGCCGGCCGCCAGGCCAAGGGCGAAAGCCTGACCTCGGCCGACGCCATCTACGGCGTTGACGAAGACGCGCTGAAGCCGGAAGACTTCTTCAACCCGGAAGCCGAATTCGAAGGCGAAGACGAATAAGCCTTACTGGCCATTCGCAAAAAGAAAGCCCGGGTCATCGACCCGGGCTTTTTTCTTGACCTCTTGAGATATCAAACCAGACCCCAGCGCATCATGCGCTTCGCCCGCAGGCGGCAACGTTACGCGCCCTGCCCGCCGTCAAAACCCGAGACCGTCCGACCGGCAGCGTGATCCGCGACAGGCCGCGCCAGCGCAGCCTTGTCGACGCGCACGACCACCGAGAGACCGGGCGAGAGCATGCTGGCCAGGGGCTGGCCGGGATCGACGGCGATGCGGACACCGACACGCTGCGCCACCTTGATGAAGTTGCCTGTGGCGTTGTCGGGACGAATCACGCTGAATTCCGAGCCGGCGGCCGGCGCAAAGCGCTCGATATGTCCGGCCAGGCTGCTCTGTTGCAGGGCATCAACCGTAATGGTGACCGGCTGCCCGCTCTTCATGCCGTCAAGCTGCGTTTCCTTGAAATTGGCAACGACCCAGACGTCGTTCGGAACCAGCGCCAGCAGTTGCGACCCCGCCGTCACATATTGCCCAAGCCGGGCACCGATCTCGCCCAGCCTGCCGTCGCGGGGCGCGACGATGCGCGTATTTTCCAGGTCGATCTTCGCCAGAGCGACCGCGGCTTCGGCGCCGGTCACCGTCGCCTGCAACCCGGAGCGCGCACCAAGGGTCGTTGCCAGAGCCTGCTTGGAGACCTCAAGTCCGGCCTCGGCCTGGCTGACAGCCGCGTCAGCCTGCTCGAATCCGGCGCGCGCCTGGTCTGCGTCGCTGCGCGTCGCCACGCCCTTCTCCGCCAACGGCCGGATCCGGTCCCACGTTGCGCGTGCCCGGTTGAACGCCGCCTTGGCACTGTCGAGCTGTGCCTTGCTCGATGCAATACCGGCCGTGGCGGAGAGTTCCTGCTGGTAGGAGTTGGCAAGTGCGGCCTTCTGTGAAGCGAGCGTCGCTTCGGCCTGTGCCAGCTTCTGCGCATAGATGCGATCGTCGATCTTGACCAACAGCTGTCCGGCCTTGACCGTTTCATAGTCTCTGACGGGAACCTCTGAGACATAGCCCGAAAGCTGCGGGCTCATGACCGTGACATAGCCGCGGACATAGGCGTTTTCCGTCATCTCGACGGAGCTTTGAAAGGGCGGCAGCCGCCATGCGTAAAGCACCAGGGCGATACCGCCGAGACCGGCCAACAAGACGACAAGCGCCGTCGGGGAGCGAAGCAATTTCAACATGATATCAAACCATTCAATCAAGCGGCGGGTAGCGGCGCAGGTCCTGCCTTACGCTGCGTAACCCATTTGTAGAACATGTGGAGAAACAGGCCTGCGAGCGCACACAGGGCAATCATGGAGGCGAGCAGGAACGCATCGTTATAGGCAAGAATGTAGGCCTCGCGGGTCACCTGCTGCGACAGGAGTGCCGGACCTTCACCGTTCAGCAGAAGCCTGTCGCCCACCACCTTGTTATAGGCGGCTGCAAGCTGGTTGAGCCTTTGGGCGACAAGCGGATTGGACAGGACGATCTGCTCGGCGAGAATGTTGGCATGGAACTTCTCGCGGATCGCGACAAAGGTGCCGAAAGCCGCGGTGCCGGCCAGGCTGCCGATGTTCTGGGTGAACATGAAAACCACGAAGAAGCTCAGGATATAGCTCGGCCCCTTGCTCAGCGCTGCCTTGAAACCGCGCGCCATGGCCGGTGGCAGGAAGAGCGCGGTGCCGGCCGCAATCATCGCCTGGCTGAGGTACATCTGTTCCGGCCGCGTCAAGCTGCTCGCCTGGCTGTCCATATAAGCGCCGGTTGCCAGCAGCCCCAGTGCGAGCACATGCACCCGCTCGGAATGCTGCGGGTTCATCAGCACCGCGCAGAGCAATCCGCCAGCAACCGCCGCACCGAGAATGATCCAGTAGAGGGTCGCCACCTGCTCGAATTGCAGGCCGAGCTGCTGATAGAAGTTCGCTGCGATCGCCGACTGCTCGGACGCGACGAAGCGGAACGTCAGCAGAACCACGGTGAAGTGAACGATTTCCTTTGAGGCGAGCCAGCGCACGTCGATCAGCGGCACGGCGCGGTTGAGCTCGATCAGCACCACCGTCGTCAGCGCCGCTATCGAGAGGGTGAGGAGAACGCCGAGCCAGGGCGCCTCGAACCACCAGTAGAGACGCCCCATGCTCAACACGATGGCGAGACAACCGAAGGCGATGGCGACGAGCAGGTAACTCAGCACATCCATGAACTGGATGACCTTGGCATGCGGCACCGGCGCCAGCGGCAGAAGATAGATGATGGGCAACGCAATCAGCGCCAGCGCCATCTCCAGCGTGTAGAGCGCATGCCATTGGCCGTACTCGATCAACGTCGGCGAAATCAGGCGGGTGATCGGCGCAGACATCGTCGTGCAGGTCAGCGCAAGTGCCAACCCGACAGTCAGCTTGCGCGCCGGCGGGAAGGCTTCGAGCATGTAGAGGAAGCCGAGCGTCGACATGGGCGCAGCCGCAATGCCACTGATGAAGCGTACGACGATGGCTGAGTGCAGATCGGAAACGAAGACATTCATCAGGGAAACGGCCACGAAGCCGACGATGCCGATCTCAGCAAAGCGGCGCAGACCGTATTGGGCGCGGATTTTGACGAGCGCGATCGACAGGCTGACGTTTGGCGCCATGTAGGCAGCCGACAGCCAGGCCGCCTCAACCGACGTCGCAGAGAGCGAACCCTGGACCTGATTGAGATTGGCAAGCGCCAGGTTCATGCCGAGCCCCTGTGTCAGGAACAGGAACGCAGAACAGGCGATATAGACTGCGGACTTGGCGGCACTCATCGATGCAAAGGCAGACGGTGTCGCGGGCGTCGGAGCCGTTGGGACCGGGGGTAGCTCCGCTCCCTCGTCTGGCTCCGCATGCCCTTCAGAAGCCGCGCTCCGGTTTTCGTTGGCAGCAGCAATCGCAACCGCGCGCATCGCCGTCACTCCCGTGCCAGCGACTGGACGTTGCCAGCGATCGAACTGACAACACGAAGCGTCACGGCCAGTTCGGCGGCATCAACGCCCTGCAACACCTCGGCCCGGATTTCGTCGGCAAGCCGCAGTATTTCATCGGCGATGGTTCGACCGAAGTCGGTCATGTGGATCTGCTTGGCGCGCCGATCGGTTGCCTCGACCCGCCGCTCGATAAAACCCTGCTTTTCCATGCCGTCGAGCAGACGGACCAGTGTCGGCGTCTCGATGTCGAGTTCGTCGGCGAGATCACGCTGGTTCAAGCCGTCCTTCCTGGTCAAGGCAAAGAGTGCGCGGGCCCGCGATAGCGTCAGCCCCTTTTCTTTCACTCGAGCATCGAACACGGCGCGGAGCTTGCGGTTGACCAGCGACAGGGCGTCGAACAATTCGCGGTTTACCGTGGGCTGATACATTACTATCTTTTCCATATTACTAGCATGCTAATTATATTGCCTCTATCTAATCCAAATGCGGTGGATTTTCAAGACCAGGATTTTGTGGTGGCCGCAGACGGCGCTACACTTGCCTTGCCGGGACGATCAGGGTGATTCGCGACGTCAACGGCCAATTTTGTGGCGACGGTAAATTCTGCGCGTTTGTGAACACTGCCTTGTGGATCAGTCGAACAACGGGAACAGCGCGCAGCTCACGCACGACGCTTTGCAACTGTGTCCCTCGTGCACTTGACCCAGCCCGCGCAAGACAGCAAACCGGTGCCACACCAGACAGAGGCAGAGAAAAAGCGACATGAACGACGTTGTGCGAAAGCTATCCCCTACCGGCAAGGACCAGGCGGACCAGCACTATCGCGAGGCGCCGAATAACCTGGAAGCCGAACAGGCCCTGCTCGGCGCGATCCTCGTCAACAACGACGCGTTCTATCGCGTCTCGGACTTCCTGAAGCCGGTCCACCTGCACGAGCCGCTGCACCGCAAGATCTACGAGGTTGCCGGCGACATCATCCGCATGGGCAAGACCGCGAACCCGGTCACCATCAAGACCTTCCTGAAGGCCGACGAGAGGGTCGGAGACCTGACCGTCGCGCAGTATCTCGCGCGTCTCGCCGCCGAAGCCGTGTCGATCATCAACGCCGAAGACTATGGCCGCGCGATCTATGATCTGGCGCTGCGCCGTTCGCTGATCACCATCGGCGAGGACATGGTCAACATCGCCTATGACGCGCCGCTCGACATGCCGCCGCAGGGTCAGATCGAAGACGCAGAGCGCCGCCTGTTCGAACTGGCCGAGACGGGCCGCTACGACGGCGGCTTCCAGTCGTTCAACGATGCGGTGGCGCTGGCAATCGACATGGCCGGCCAGGCCTTCGAGCGCGACGGCAGCCTGTCGGGCATTTCGACCGGCATCCTGTCGCTTGACGGCCGCATGGGCGGCCTGCAGCGCTCCGACTTGATCGTGCTTGCCGGACGTCCGGGCATGGGCAAGACCTCGCTTGCCACCAACATCGCCTACAACATCGCCGCCGCTTACGAGCCCGAGGTTCAGGCGGACGGCTCGTTCAAGGCGAGAAACGGCGGCGTCGTCGGCTTCTACTCGCTCGAAATGTCGTCCGAACAGCTCGCCACCCGTATCATCTCCGAGCAGACCGAAGTCTCCTCGTCGAAGATCCGCCGCGGCGACATTTCCGAGGCCGATTTCGAAAAGCTCGTCGCCTGCTCGCAGATGATGCAGAAGGTGCCGCTCTATATCGACCAGACCGGTGGTATCTCCATCGCGCAGCTGTCTGCCCGCGCCCGCCGCCTCAAGCGCCAGCGCGGCCTCGACTGCCTGGTGGTGGACTATATCCAGCTCATGACCGGCTCGGGCAAGTCGAGCGACAACCGCGTGCAGGAAATCACCCAGATCACCACGGGCCTGAAGGCGCTCGGCAAGGAACTGAACGTTCCGATCATCGCGCTGTCACAGCTCTCCCGTCAGGTAGAAAGCCGGGAAGACAAGCGCCCGCAGCTCTCCGACCTTCGTGAATCGGGCTCGATCGAGCAGGACGCCGACGTCGTGCTCTTCGTGTTCCGTGAGGAATACTACGTGAAGAACCTGGAGCCGCGCGACGAGTTCGACCCGAAGTACGAAGAGTGGAAGATGAAGATGGAGCAGGTGAAGGGCACCGCGGACGTGATCATCGCCAAGCAGCGTCACGGACCGACCGGTACCGTCAAGCTCGCGTTCCAGTCGGAGTTTACGCGCTTTACCGATCTCGCCGATCCTTCGTTCACCCAGTACGAAGAACACTAAGGTCGTAACGCAATTCCGGACGGAAAACCGTTACACACTTTGTCCTGGAATTGCTCTCAAGAGTTCCGTGGGGGCGGCCGGAGCGGGCTGGGAAAAATGTTTGCGGTTTCCCAGCCCGCTCTCAATTCCAAAGATCAGCCGATGCTAACGGCAAAGCGGCGTCGACCGCTTCACGGCCTTGCCTCAGAACACAAGGCGCAGCAGCGCGACCGAGACGACGCCGATGGCGACCGATGCCAGCAGCGGCAGCCGCATGGCAGCCAGAGCCGTTAAGGCAGCGGCAATCGTTTCAGCCGGCCCCGTCGCGAAAGCCGTCGGCGCGATGACCGCCATCAGCACCGCAGGCGGGATGGCTTCGAGCGCACGCTTCTGGTTTTCTCCGATCGCCACATAGCGGATCAGGACAAGGCCGCCGATACGGGTCGCGATCGTCGCGATTGCCATCGCGAAGATAGCAAGCAGCGTGGTGAGATCAACACTCATGCGTGCGCCTCCTTGCGACGACCCGAGAGAACGGCAACGACGACGCCGGCGGCAGCACCGGCTGCGATGTACCAGACGCCCGGCAGCAATTGATGCGTGAGCACGGCCGCACAGGCGCTTGCGGCCAGCACTGCGCCGGTTTCGCGCCCCTTCCAGAAGCCCATGACCAGGACGATGAAGACGGCCGGGAAGGCAAAGTCGAGGCCGGTAACCTTCGGATCGCCGAGGAACGCGCCGAGTAGCGAGCCTGCGAGGCTGGTCAGGACCCAGGCGCAGTAGAACGGCACGGCAAGCCCGGCGAACCAGGCGGGCGTCAGCTTCCTTTCGCCCGCGCGCATCTCGGCCATCGCCCAGATCTCGTCGGCCAGAAGCAGCATCGACGCGTAGCGGGCAGGTCCGGAGAACTGATCGAGCTTGCCGCCGATCGACGCGCTCATCAGCACGTGACGGACGTTGACCAGCAGGGCCGAGAAACCGAGGGCTGCCCAGGAGGCCGGATGCGTCCAGATGTCCATCGCGACGAATTGCGATCCGCCGGCAAACACCAGCGCACTCATCAGCGTCGCCTCCGCGGGGCTGAGGCCCTTGCCAGCCGCCACGGCGCCGAACACGAGGCCGATCGGCATCACCGCAACGATGAGCGGCGTCATCGCCATGGCGGCCGCCCGAAAATCCCGAAATGCACTTTTCTCCTGCAACGTCCACGTCTCCATTCGCACCACAGCGCCGCCCGTCCCTTGGAACGCACGGTTGCTCTGGCCAACGTTTTAGGTGCCGGGCTGCGGGTCGTCTTGAACGAAAGTGATCAGCCGGCGCGGAAGGCACCAGGCGTTATGCCGGTGCGCGCCTTGAAATGGCGGCTGAAATGCGCCTGATCGGCGAAACCGCACTGATAGGCAGCATCGACGGCCGACCAGCCGTGCCTGAGCAAGGTCTTGGCCGCACGCACGCGCTTGTCGGTGAGGAACGCGTGCGGCGTGATGTGGAACTCCTTGCGGAAGGCGCGAATGAGATGCGCGCGACTGAGGCCCGCGACCCTCGCCAGTTCTTCGAGCCCGACATCCTCGGCGTAGTTCTCCACCAAATAGTCGCGCGCCCGGTGCACTGCGGTGTGTTCCCGTGTTTCGATCGGCGTAATGATCGTGCTGCCGTGGCGCTCGAACATCGCAGCGAGCACGGCGAACATCTTTTCCTCGGCCTCGAGCGTCGCCCCGGCCACTTCCAGTGTTCGGTGCGCCTGATGGAAGGAAAGAGCCAGGTCCGGCGCCTGCAGGACGCGCTTGGCAAAGGACGGCGTGCCTTTGAACGCGCGGCCGGTGACATCCTCGATGATGCTCACCAGCAACTCCGCGCTCGGATACACCATGCGGTAGCGATAGCCGCTGCCGCCGGGATGGCCGTCGTGAATCTCGTCGGGGTTGATCAGGTAGAAATAGCCGGGGCCCGCCTCCGAGCGCTCGCCCTTGATCTTGCTGATCTGCGAGCCCGCCTCGATCGCGCCGATGCTGAAGGTCTCGTGCGCATGCGGCGCAAACTCATGGGTGATGAAGGTCGCCGTCAGGCATTCCATGCCCATGAAACGCGAGTCACGCCAAAAGCGCGTGCGCTCGGCGCCCTCTATCGGCATGACATCGATGGCTTGTTCCTGCGAAATCGTCTGCATCCGTAAACCATAGTGGCCCCGTGCGTCCGCGTCTTGCACAAAAGTGCGCATCTTGAGCAGGGCCGATACGGCGGCGGAGTGTTTGCGACGCCGTGCGGTTGGCTGTATTGCTGCTTGGATCATCCACGCAGAGTGCCCGGCATGCTTCGTCCAGACTTCCTCTCCGCCTCCAACAGGCTCACGATCGACCTTGGCGCGCTTGTCGATAACTGGCGGTCCATGAACAAGCGCTCCGGCAAGGCGCGCGCCGCTGCGGTGCTCAAGGCGGATGCCTATGGTGTCGGCATCCAGCATGCGGCCCCTGCCCTTTATGCGGCCGGCGCCCGCGATTTCTTCGTCGCCAATGCCGAGGAAGGTGCCGCACTCCGCCCGCTCGTGCCAGAAGGCAGGATCTACATCCTCGCCGGCATGTGGCCGGGCAACGAAGCCCTGTTCTTCGACAACGACCTGGTACCGGTCATCAATTCGGACGAGCAGCTTGCCGTGTACATGGCAGCACTTTCCGAAGGAGGCGACCACCCGTGCGTGCTGCACATCGATACCGGGATGAACCGGCTGGGGCTGTCGGTCGAGGCGGCGGTCGGGCTCGCCAACGATCCGGCGCGGCCGGCCAGCTTCTCCCCCGTTCTGATCATGAGCCATCTCGTCAGCGCCGATGATCCCGAACACCGCTTGAATGCCTTGCAACTCCGGCGCTTCTACGAAGCAACGGCCGCCTATGACGGTGTCGATGCGAGCCTTGCCAATTCGGGCGGCGTCTTCCTCGGGCCCGACTATCACTTCGACCTGACCCGGCCGGGCATTGCCGTCTACGGCGGCGAAGCCGTAAACGACGTCCCCAATCCGATGAAGCCGGTCGTGACCGCCGAGGCACGGATCATCCAGGTGCGCGACGTGGCCGCTGGCGGCACCGCGAGCTACGGCGCCTCGGCCCGTTTCGATCGCGACAGCCGCATCGCCACGGTGGCGGTAGGCTATGCCGATGGCTATCACCGGTCGGTCTCGGGCGGCGGCGTCACCATGAGGCAGGCGACGCCGTCGGGGGCATTCGGCTTCCTGCACGGGCAGAAAGTGCCGCATGTCGGCCGCGTCACGATGGACCTCAGCCTTTTTGACGTCACGGACCTTCCCGAAAGCGCCGTGCGTCCGGGTGATTACATCGAGCTTTTCGGTCGGAATATCGCCATCGATGACGTCGCGCGCGCCGGCGGAACCATCGGTTACGAAATGCTGACCAGCCTCGGCCGCCGGTATATCAGGCACTATGTCGATCCTGTGTGACGCAGCGCTTCAGATCATTTTCCAGCCATCTTCGCTGAAATTCACCTTTTGTTCCGCGTTTCGCGGCATTATGTGACAACACAGATGATTCTTTGCCGCCGGGGTGCTCTCGAGAGCCGGCGGCTCCTTACATTCCGAAAGTCGAACGTCATGGCGAAAGTGCGCACACAATTCGTTTGCCAGAACTGCGGCACGGTCCACACCCGCTGGGCGGGCAAGTGCGAAGGCTGCGGCGAATGGAACACGATCATCGAGGACGACCCGACGGCCGGCATCGGCGGCGGCCCATCGCGCGCGCCGAAGAAGGGGCGTCCAGTGGCGCTCACCACCCTTTCCGGCGACATCGAGGACGCGCCGCGCATCCAGACCGGCATCTCGGAATTGGACCGGGTGACGGGCGGCGGCTTCGTGCGCGGCTCCGCACTGCTCGTCGGCGGCGACCCCGGTATCGGCAAGTCGACCGTGCTGATGCAAGCCGCTGCCGCGCTTTCGCGCCGCAACCACCGCGTCATCTATGTCTCGGGCGAAGAGGCCGTGGCGCAGGTGCGCTTGCGCGCCCAGCGTCTGGGTGCCGCCGATAGCGACGTGCTGCTCGCCGCCGAAACCAATGTCGAGGACATCCTGGCGACGCTTTCGGAAGGCAAGCGCCCCGATCTCGTGATCATCGATTCGATCCAGACGCTCTGGAGCGACATCGTCGATTCGGCGCCGGGTACGGTGACCCAGGTGCGAACCGGCGTGCAGGCGATGATCCGCTTTGCCAAACAGACGGGGACCGCCGTCGTGCTCGTCGGCCATGTCACCAAGGAAGGCCAGATCGCCGGCCCCCGCGTCGTCGAGCACATGGTCGATGCGGTGCTTTATTTCGAAGGCGATCGCGGTCACCACTATCGCATCCTGCGCACCGTCAAGAACCGCTTCGGCCCAACCGACGAGATCGGCGTTTTTGAAATGTCGGATAAGGGCCTGCGCGAAGTCGCCAATCCGTCGGAGCTGTTCCTCGGCGAGCGCAACGAAAAATCGCCGGGTGCTGCGGTCTTTGCCGGCATGGAAGGCACCCGCCCCGTCCTCGTCGAAGTGCAGGCCCTTGTCGCCCCGACCTCGCTCGGCACGCCGCGACGCGCCATCGTCGGCTGGGATTCGGCCCGCCTGTCGATGATCCTTGCGGTGCTCGAGGCCCATTGCGGCGTTCGCCTCGGCCAGCACGACGTCTATCTCAACATTGCCGGGGGCTACCGAATTTCGGAGCCGGCTGCCGATCTGGCTGTGGCTTCCGCACTGGTTTCATCGCTTGCCGGGCTTGCCCTTCCGGCGGATTGCGTCTATTTCGGCGAAGTCAGCTTGTCGGGCGCTATCCGGCCGGTTGCGCATACCGCACAACGCCTTAAGGAAGCCGAAAAACTCGGGTTCTCGCAGGCGGTCCTGCCGTCCGCTTCGACCGAGCTGCCGAAAAACGGCGGTGGACGATGGAGCGAGATGGAAAGCCTGCCGGATCTGGTGGCGCGCATCGCGGGATCGCGAAACGCGCTGAGGCCGGCAGAGCACGAAGACTGAGGATGCGGATGCCGCAGACGGCCCTTTAAGGGCTGCAAGCAGGCTGCGAATGCCCTGACGTGGCAGGGCCGATGGCGGATAGGCTTGAGGAGACCCGGACGAACCGGGTCCGGAGTAAGGACAAAATGCCCATTACAATTCTCGACGGTATCGTTCTCGGCGTCGCCCTGTTTTCCGCAATTCTGGCCATGGTCCGCGGCTTCTCGCGCGAGGTGCTTTCGGTTGCGAGTTGGGTGGGTGCAGCAGCAGCCGCCTACTTCCTCTACCCGCACCTTTTGCCCTATGCAAAGCAGTATACCAACAGCGACACCGTTGCGCTGATCGGCTCAGCAGCAGTGATCTTCCTGGTCGCGCTGATCATCATTTCCTTCATCACCATGCGGATCGCCGACTTCATCATCGACAGCCGCATCGGCGCGCTTGACCGCACGCTCGGCTTCCTGTTCGGCGCCGCCCGCGGCATCCTGCTCGTTGTCGTCGCCATGCTGTTCTTCAACTGGCTGGTCGCACCGGCACAGCAGCCGACCTGGGTCACTCAGGCCAAGTCGAAGCCGCTGCTCGACAATCTCGGCGAAAAGCTGATCGCGCTTCTGCCGGAAGAGGCCGACGCCACCATTCTCGACCGCCTGCGTGGCAAGGACACGACGGGTGAAGGCGAAGGTGAAGCACCGACGACGGCACCCGGCCAGGCGCCGACGACGACGCCGGAGCAGGCGCCCGCCGACGACGCACCGGCCACCAACGGCTGAGACAGGAACGACATGCCGACAAAGCCCGCCCCGCGGGCTTTGTCCTTTTGGGGAATAACGCTTGCAGCCGTTTTCAGCTAAGATCGCTTGAAGACTGCGGGCCCGATCACGATATGCGCACCGGTACGGAGCAAAGGCGACTGTGATGACCGATCTGAGATCCATGGAAATCCACGATGAACTCGAAGGCGACGAGCTGCACGAAGAGTGCGGCGTCTTCGGCATATTGGGGCACTCGGACGCGGCGGCGCTGACAGCGCTTGGCCTGCACGCGCTCCAGCATCGCGGCCAGGAAGCGGCCGGCATAGTCACCTTCGACGGCAAGCAGTTCTGCACCGAAAAGCGCATGGGCCTCGTCGGCGACCACTACACCGACCCGGCGACGCTGGCAAAACTGCCCGGCTTCATGTCGATCGGCCATACCCGCTACTCGACGACGGGTGAAGTGGCGCTGCGCAACGTCCAGCCGCTCTTTGCCGAGCTTGAAGTCGGCGGCATCGCGGTTGCCCACAACGGCAACTTTACCAACGGCCTCACCCTTCGCCGCCAGTTGATCGCCGATGGCGCCATCTGTCAGTCGACCTCGGACACCGAAGTCGTCCTGCACCTGATCGCCCGTTCCAAGCAGGCCTCCTCGTCCGACCGCTTCATCGACGCCATCCGCCAGATGGAAGGCGGCTATTCGATGCTGGCGATGACGCGCACCAAGCTGATCGCCGCGCGCGACCCGATCGGCATCCGCCCGCTGGTCATGGGTGAGCTCGACGGCAAGCCGATCTTCTGCTCCGAGACCTGCGCGCTCGACATTATCGGCGCAACTTACGTCCGCGACGTCGAAAACGGCGAAGTCATCATCTGCGAGATCCAGCCCGATGGCTCTATCTCGATCGATTCGCGTAAGCCCGAAGTCTCGCAACCCGAGCGGCTTTGCCTGTTCGAATACGTCTATTTCGCCCGCCCGGATTCCGTCGTCGGCGGCCGCAGCATCTACGTGTCGCGCAAGAACATGGGCATCAATCTCGCCAAGGAGGCGCCGATCGAGGCTGATGTGGTGGTTCCGGTCCCGGACGGCGGCACGCCGGCCGCCCTCGGCTACGCCCAGCAGAGCGGCATTCCCTTCGAATACGGCATCATCCGCAACCACTATGTCGGCCGCACCTTCATCGAGCCGACGCAGCAGATCCGTGCCTTCGGCGTGAAGCTCAAGCACTCGGCCAACCGTGCGATGATCGAGGGCAAGCGGGTCATCCTGGTGGACGATTCGATCGTTCGCGGCACGACGTCGGTCAAGATCGTGCAGATGATGCGCGACGCCGGTGCCCGCGAAGTGCACGTGCGCGTCGCAAGCCCGATGATCTTCCATCCGGATTTCTACGGCATCGACACGCCGGATCGTGACAAGCTTTTGGCCAACCAGCATGCGGACCTTGCCTCCATGTGCCGCTACATCGGCGCGGACTCGCTCGAGTTCCTGTCGATCGACGGCCTCTACGAGGCGGTCGGCGGCGAAAAGCGCGATCCGAAGTCGCCGCAGTTCACCGATCATTATTTCACCGGGGACTATCCGACCCGCCTCCTCGACCAGGAAGGCGCCAGCAATGTCCGCAAACTCTCGGTTCTCGCCAGCAACGGATAATCAGACAAGAAAATGACGATCGATCTCAAAGGCCGGGTGGCCGTGGTCACCGGCGCGTCGCGCGGTATCGGCTATTTCACCGCTCTCGAACTGGCCAAGGCCGGAGCCCATGTCGTCGCCTGCGCGCGTACCGTCGGCGGGCTCGAAGAGCTTGACGACGCGATCAAGGCTGCCGGTGGTGCGGCAACGCTGGTGCCCTTCGACCTCGCCGACATGCCGGCGATCGACAAGCTCGGCGGCGCCATCAACGAGCGCTGGGGCAAGCTCGACATCCTGGTCGCCAATGCCGGCGTACTCGGCACGATCTCGCCGATCGGCCATGTCGAGGCGAAGGTGTTCGAAAAGGTCATGAACATCAACGTCAACGCGACGTGGCGGCTGATCCGCTCGCTGGAGCCGCTCCTGATCAAATCGGATGCCGGCCGCGCGCTGATCCTGTCTTCGAGCGCCGCGCACAAGTGCAAGCCGTTCTGGGGCCCCTACTCCGCCTCCAAGGCGGCCGTCGAAGCGCTTGCCCGCACCTGGGCCGGCGAGACGCAGCGCCTGCCGCTGCGCATCCTTTCGGTCGACCCTGGCGCCACCCGCACGGCAATGCGCGCCCAGGCAATGCCGGGCGAAGATCCTGAGACCGTGCCGCATCCGTCAGAGGTTGCCGCCAAGCTCCTGCCGCTGGTTGGCCCGAACCAGACCGAAACCGGCAAGCTCTACATCGTTCGCGAAGACAAGATCGTCGACTACCGGATGCCGGAATAAGCGTCGGCAATCACCCAAACGAAAAGGCCACCGTGTCACCACGGTGGCCTTTCTTTTTGCGTTCCGTTCAGCGGCGCGTCGTCAGTCCTTGTCGCCCGGCAGGCCGTCGCCGCCGGTAGACGGATGGACCGGCCAGTCGCCGCCATACTTGCGCTGCCAGGAGCGCGCGCCGAAGGGCAACGTGATGAGGTAGCCGAGCGCGGTGACCGCCATCGTCTCCCAGGTATAGGTCATCAGTGTCGCGACATAGAAGACGACGCCAAGGATCGCCGGCAGGACGAGATCACGACGAACGCGGCTGTTTTCCGACTTTCCCGACCAGACCGGCAGGCGGCTGACCAGCAGGAAGGCGATGAGCACGGTATAGCCCGAAGCAATCAGTGCGAAGGTGCGCTCGGGCGCCAGGCCAAGCAGGCCGAGATAAACGGGCAGCAGCACCAGCATGGCGCCGGCCGGTGCAGGCACGCCGACGAAATACTCCGACTGCCAGGACGCCTTGACCTGCCGCTCCGCCATGACGTTGAAGCGCGCGAGCCTGAGTCCCATCGCGATCGCATAGACGAGTGCCGCGATCCAGCCGATCGAGCGCGCCTGATCGAGGACGAAAACGTAGAGCACGAGCGCCGGAGCAACGCCGAAATTGATGATATCGGCGAGCGAATCCATCTGGCCGCCGAAATTCGACGTCGCCTTCAAAGCGCGCGCGACACGACCGTCGATGCCATCGAGAAAGGCCGCAAGCAACACCATGGCGACGGCGAGCTCGATGCGGTTTTCGAAGGCGAGCCGGATGCCCGAGAGACCCGCGCAGATCGCGAGCACCGTGATCAGGTTGGGGATCATCAGCCGCAGCGGGATCTCGCGCAGCCGCGGGCCACGCGCGGTATCGCTCGACCCGTTGGCGTCTTCGGCCGCCTGAGGCGTTCCGGACGGTTTTTCCTGTTCAGAGCCTTCCATGGATACTCCTTATGCGCGACGGCTGATAACCGGGCCCTTGGCCGAGCCGAACTCGGCAAGCACCGTTTCGCCGGCAACTGCGGTCTGCCCGACGCTGACGCGCGGCTCGGTGCCTGCGGGCAGGAATACGTCGAGACGCGAGCCAAAGCGGATCAGGCCGAAGCGTTCGCCGGCTTCGAGCGACCCGTTCTCATACTTCCAGCACAGGATGCGGCGGGCAACGAGGCCGGCGATCTGGACGACGCCGATCGGGCCGTGTTTCGTTTCGATCACGAGGCCGTTGCGCTCGTTCTCGTGGCTCGCCTTGTCGAGTTCGGCGTTGACGAACTGGCCGGCGCGATAGGCGACGCGGGTGATGGTGCCGGCCATCGGCGCACGGTTTACGTGGCAGTTGAAGACATTCATGAACACCGAGATACGCAGCATCGGCTCTGAGCCGAGGTTCAGCTCTTCCGGCGGCATGACCGTTGCGATCGACGAAACGCGACCATCGGCCGGGCTGATCACCAGATCGTCGTCGATCGGCGTCATGCGCTCAGGGTCGCGGAAGAAATAGGCGCACCAGGCGGTCAGCACGAAGCCGATCCACATCAATGGCTCCCACAGGAAACCAAGCACCAGCGACACGACGAAGAAGATCGCGACGAAGCGATAGCCTTCCTTGTGCACCGGGACGAGCGTGTTGCGGATCGTATTGACCAGGCTCATAAACTCTACTCCAGATTTTCCGTGGAACGTGAACTAGCGCGAATTGCCCCGGCGGGCAACGCCGCCCGTCCGGCAGCGACAAAACGCGTCGCGCTCAGCAAAGAAAGAAACACCATCAGATCGCCGGCTCGCCGCGCGTGACGATGCCGAGATCGTCGCTCTCGCGCACCCGCTTCAGCTGCTCCTCGGCCTGCGTCGCTTCGCGCTGGCGGCTCCACATGGACGCATAGAGGCCGTCGCGATCGATCAACTCGCCATGGGTGCCGCGCTCGGCGATCACGCCGTCCTTGAGCACGATGATCTCGTCGGCGTTAATGACCGTCGAAAGCCGATGGGCGATGACAAGCGTCGTGCGGTTGCGAGAGACGACATCCAGCGCCGACTGGATTTCCTGTTCCGTGCGCGTATCGAGCGCCGAGGTGGCCTCATCGAGGATGAGGATCGGCGGCGCCTTGAGAATGGTGCGGGCGATCGCGACACGCTGCTTCTCGCCGCCAGAAAGCTTCAGGCCGCGTTCGCCGACCATCGCCTGGAATCCTTCAGGCAGCGTGCGAATGAAGTCGGCGATCTGCGCGGCTTCCGCTGCAGCCTCGACTTCGGCCTCGGTGGCCGAGGTGCGGCCGTACCGGATGTTATAGGCGATCGTGTCGTTGAAGAGCACGGTGTCCTGCGGCACCATACCGATCACCGAACGCAGGCTCTTTTGCGTGACACTGCGCACATCCTGGCCGTCGACGGTAATCACGCCTTGCTGCACATCGTAGAAACGGTAGAGCAGACGCGAAAGCGTCGACTTGCCGGCACCGGATGGGCCAACGACGGCAACGGTCTTGCCTGCAGGCACTTCGAATGTGATGCCCTTGAGGATCGGTCGCGCCGGATCATAGGCAAAGTGCACATCCTTGAAGGCAATCGCTCCCTTGCCGATGACGAGTTGGGCGGCGTTCGGACGGTCCACCACCTCGGCCTTGACGTCGAGCAGATCGAACATGTGCTCGATATCGGTCAGACCCTGGCGGATTTCGCGATAGACGAAGCCGATGAAATTGAGCGGGATCGCAAGCTGGATGAGCATGGCGTTGACGAAGACGAAATCGCCGAGCGTCTGTTCGCCGCGCTGAACGGCGAGTGCCGACATGATCATCATGACCGCTGTACCGGCACCGAAGATCATCGCCTGGCCGAAGTTGAGCCAGCCGAGCGAGGTCCAGACCTGGGTCGCCGCCTTCTCGTAGCGCTCCATCGACTTGTCGAAGCGCCGGGCTTCCATTTCCTCATTGCCGAAATACTTGACCGTTTCGAAATTCAAAAGTGAATCGATCGCCTTGGTATTGGCGTCGGTGTCACTGTCGTTCATGGAACGGCGGATGGCTATACGCCAGTCGCTCGCCTTGACGGTAAACCAGATGTAGAGCGCAACGGTGACGCCGGTGACGAACAGGTAGCTGAAACCGTAGCCCCACCAGAAGATCACCGCCGTCAGCAGGAACTCGATCAGCGTCGGAACGCTGTTGAGGATGGTAAAGCGGACGATCGTCTCGATGCCCTTGGTGCCGCGCTCGATGACCCGCGAAAGACCGCCGGTGCGCCGCTCCAGATGGAAGCGCAGCGAGAGTTGGTGCATGTGGACGAAGGTCTTGTAGGCAAGCTGCCGGACCGCATGCTGGCCGACGCTTGCAAAGAGGGCGTCGCGGAGCTGGTTCAAGCCGGCCTGCAACAGGCGCGCCAGATTGTAGGCGAGCACCAGCATGACTGCGCCGGTCAGGAACTGCGGCAGGAAACCGAGCGCATCCGGCTTGCCGTTCAACGCGTCGGTTGCCCATTTGAAGGAATAGGGAACGAGGATCAGGACGACCTTGGCGATGATCAGGATAACGGTCGCCCAGATAACCCGGAGCTTCAGGTCCGCCCTGTCTGTCGGCCACATGTAGGGCCAGAGATTGGCGATCGTCTGCAACGGATTGCTGGTATCGGCCGAAACGGTTTTCTTCTGGGGTGCCACGTTCTGATCCGCTCTTACTTTCTCGCGCTGCCCGGGAGTTGACTGTCACCCGCTCAAGCTGTCGCTAAGCCTTCCTGTAGATGAAGACCCGCAGCGCCGTCATCACCGTTCAATGAAAAGCGGCGCCCGTTGAAGGCGCCGCCCTTGGTCGAGAGATAAGCATCCATCGCAGGCGCCGCAATGTCGACGGCCGGCGATATCCCGCTTATTGCTCGTGTTTCATGTGCTTCTTATGAATTTCCCGCGATTCTTCGTCCGGCAAGGCCTGGTCGGGCACGCCGAAAACCTGTCCCGGGCGAATGCGGTCCGGGTCCTCGATCTGATCCTGGTTGGCAAGATAGATCGTGGTGTAGCGCAAGCCCGCCCCGTAGACGCGACGCGATATCTGCCACAGCGTGTCGCCGCGGCGGATGATCACCGAACTCTTGCTTTCCTTGAGTGGGGCCTGCTCGACCGTTTGCGGCTGTTCCGATGACGTCGCAACGGCCGCAGTTTCGGTGACGGGCTGCGGCGCTGTCGCGTCGTTGGCAATGGCGCTTCCGGCACCCAGCACTTTCGCGAGCTCGCCTGGTGCGGGGGCGTTGTCCTTGGGTTGCGCAGCCTCGGACGCAGGTGTCGCGCTGCCCCGCTCGGCCAGGACCGCACCAACCGTCGCATCGACCTTGGCAAGGGCCGTGGCAACGCTCGTCGCATCCTGAGACGCCGCCTTCAACGCGACGAGCGCGTTGGCGGCTGCATCCGAAGCCCGCGCCGCGGCAGCGGCAAGCGTCTGATCGGAATTGTCGGCGAGCCGGAAATCCGAAAGCGACTTCAATGCAATCTCCGTCGCAGAACGGGCGGCTGCCAGTTGCTCGCCGCTCGGCACCTTGCCGTCGGCATAGAGCCCCTTCAACAAAGCGAGCGCCTTGCCGGCTTCCGCGCGCAGACCATCGAGACCTGCGGTTGCCGAGGGCGTGCTTGCCGGAGCGACGGCCGCGACCTGGGACCCCGCAGGGCGATCGAACGGAACCGAAGCGCGCATCGCAACCTTGGTGCCATCCTCGTTCAGCATATCGGCGCGGATGATGTGGCTGCCGACCGTCAGTTCGATCTGACCGTCGACCACGAAGCGGCCCTTGTCGTCGGCCTTGGCTTCGCCGAGCAACTTGTCGTCGGCGTAAACGCGAACGACAGCCCCCGCCTTGGCACTGCCGGCGACGAACATCTTGGCGCCCTCGATCTCGACAGCGCTCACCTGTAAGCCAGGAACCCCAGTGAGCTTGGCCGGCGCCGCGGCAGTCTCGCCGGTCGCCTGGGGCGTCGCCGAAGCAACCTCAGCAGGCTTCGCTTCCGCCGGCTGTGCAGCGGCCTCCTGCGTCGCATCGGGCGTCGTGATCAGTCGGCTTGCCTCGCCGGGCTTCGACACCATGGCCAGCAGTTGGCCGGTCGCGTCCTTGGGAACCGAAACGGTCGCCACCTCCTGCGAGCTCTTGACCGCGCCGTCCTCACCGGTACTGCGCAACGTAAGCTGATGATCGCCGGCGGGCAGCGGATTGTCGAAGACCGCCGCGAAGTCGCCAGTCGCACCGACGTCGGCCGTTCCGACCACGGTGTCGCCGCTCAGGATCTCAAGCTTCGAACCGGGTTGAGCGTGGCCAGCAATAACCGTCGAGCCATCCGGCTCCACACGCAACACGTCGAAGCCGGGAATGGCCGGATCGACGGCGGGCGCGTCGGCGGTTGCCGCTGCTGCGTCCTGTTGAGCCTGTGGTGCCGCCTCCGTCTTGGCAGCCTCGGCCGTCTTGGCTTGGCCGGCGACACCGTCGGTCGCCTGCGGTCCACCGGTCGTCGGCTTCGCCTCGGTTGGCTGGCTTGTGCCGCCGTCTGCCGGCTTCTTGCCGTCGCCGCGCAAATTCGGTTGAATTACGAAAACCATCAACGCTGTTGCTGCCCCGAGGACAGAAATGGCCACCCAGCCGGCCTTATTTTTGATCATGCCACTCTCCACACGGAGCGGAGCAAAGCTCCGCGCATGCCCTCTCATCGGCCTGCGGTGCGGGCTTGCACCATCCATTATAGCGCAATAGCAAGCAACCCGTCCGATTTCTTCAATCAATCACTGAAATTGCTAGCGATTCGCGATTCGGCGCACAAGCATCCGACGGCCTTGCAACCCGCAGAAATCCGGCTTTCCCCTCATTTTTCTTGACCCATGCTGCGGTGCAATGTTTTTTGGGGGCATGAGCACCGAAAACACCACGATTCGATCCATCTGCGTCTATTGCGGCTCACAGCCCGGACGCGACACCGCCTACATGGAAGCCGGCCGCGCACTTGGCCGTTCCATCGCCGACCACGGCCTGCGCCTCGTCTATGGCGGCGGCACGCGCGGCATCATGGGAGCGGTCGCCAGCGGCGTCCTTTCCAATGGCGGCGAAGTGACCGGGATCATCCCCGAATTCCTGATGGACAAAGAAGCAACCCGCCATTCGCTCGGCCAGCTGAACGAGCTGATCGTCACGGCCGACATGCACGAGCGCAAGCACACGATGTTTGAGCGCGCAGACGCCTTCGTGGCGCTTCCCGGCGGCATCGGCACGCTGGAGGAGATCGTCGAGATCATGACCTGGGCGCAGCTCGGACGGCACCGCAAGCCGATGGTCTTCGGCAACATCAACAATTTCTGGCGGCCTATGCTGGATCTGCTTCAGCACATGCGCGAGGAAGGTTTCGTGCACACGGCGCATCTGGTGCAGCCGCTCGTCGTCAACGACGCCGTCGATATCGTCCCGACCATCCTGGCGGCTGCCGGTGGCGGCAATGGCCGCGACGGCGAAGCTGAGATCATCTCGCGGCTCTGATCCCGCAGACACCCGCATAAGCAAAAGGCGCGCTCACCGGCGCGCCTTTTTCATTTTGTCTCGAAGTCGCCTCGCGCTATTCGGCCGGGCTTGCCTGCAGCGCGCGGCGCGCGCGGCTTTCTGCAAGCATCGCCCCGGAATAGATCACCAGCGCCGCCCAGATGAGGCCGAAGGCGATGAGTTTCGCCGTGCCGAATGGTTCGTGGAAGACGAAGACGGCAATCACGAAGATCATCGTCGGCGCGATATACTGCATGATGCCGATCGTCGAGAGGCGCAGCAGCTTGGCGCCGTTGGCGTAGATCATCAGCGGGACGGCCGTGACGATGCCGCAGGACAACAGCCAGAGCACGTCGGTCATCCCGGTGTCGCCGAAATGCCCCTGCCCCGTGGCTTCGAGCCAGATGATGTAGCCGATTGCCGGGATGCTCAGCAGCAGAACCTCAAGGAAAAAGCCCTGGTTCGGACCGACAGGCAGGGTCTTGCGGAAGAAGGCATAAAAACCCCAGGACAGGCAGAGGCCGATCGATACCCACGGCAGGCCGCCGGCATCGAAGGCGAGAACGGCGACCGCGGACGCTGCAAGCGCAATCGCGACCATCTGCGCCGGGTTCGGCTTTTCCTTCAGAAGCACCGCGCCGAGGAAGATCGAAAACAGCGGGTTGATGTAATAGCCGAGCGCCGTCTCGATCGCGCGTCCGGCGCCGATCGCCCAGACGTAGATGCCCCAGTTGATGGTGATCAGCACCGCGGTCAGTGCCGCCATGCACAGCATGCGCGGCGAGCGCAGCGCCACCTTGATGTCATCGGTTCGCCCGAGCCAAAGCAGAACCAGACCCGCGAGCGGCACCGACCAGACGATCCGGTGCGCGACCACTTCCGGCGCCGGAATATGGGCGACCGCCTTCATGAAAAAGGGCAGGAAGCCCCAGAGCAGATAGGCGGTCAGCGCGAAGGCAAAGCCCTTCGCGGAATCGGTATTTTCGGCGGGTGCTTTTGGCTCGGCCATAACATGTTTTCCTGGTGTGTTTTGCCGGAGAGCCATCACGGCAATAGAGCGCTCTCCAGCTGCAAGGGAAGGCGCGGCTTACAAGCCTGCGAAGTCTCCCATAGGTGCGTCCTACTCCAACGCCCGGTAATGCACCAATTCATTTCCGTGAAGGGATGGTGAGTTTTGCTCATCATCCCCCGCAGCGAGACCGTGCTCTACCGGTAGCCGAGGTCACTCGGCGGCGATCAGGCCGACATGGTCGCGGTTCTTCAAGAGTTTGAAGATGATGCTGTCCATCAGTGCCTGGAAGGAGGCGTCGATGATGTTGTCGGAGACGCCCACAGTCCACCAGCGCGCACCCGTGCCATCGGTCGATTCGATCAGAACGCGGGTGATCGCCTCGGTCCCGCCATTGAGGATACGGACCTTGTAGTCCGCCAGCTCGAGATCTTCGATTTCCGACTGGTACTTGCCGAGATCCTTGCGCAGCGCGAGGTCCAGCGCGTTGACCGGCCCGTGCCCTTCGGCAACCGACATCATCGTCTCGCCATCGACGAGCACCTTCACCACCGCCTCCGACACGGTCTTTAAGTTTCCGTTGGCGTCGAAGCGGCGCTCGACCATGACCCGGAAGCTCTCCACGTGAAAGAAGTCCGGCACGGTGCCGAGGATGCGGCTCGCAAGCAGCGCAAAGCTCGCATCCGCCCCTTCATAGGCATAGCCGGTCGCCTCCCGCTCCTTGACGATGGCGATCAGCTTGTCGAGCTTCGGGTCGTCCTTGCTCACAGAGATACCGCGGCGCTTCAAAGCGTTGATGAAGTTGGCCTTGCCGCCCTGGTCCGACACCATGACCTTGCGCAGGTTGCCGATGCTTTCGGGCGCCACATGCTCGTAAGTGCGCGGGTCCTTCAGCAATGCGGAGGCGTGGATGCCGGCTTTTGTCGCGAAAGCCGACGCGCCGACATAAGGGGCCTGCTGGTCCGGCGAGCGGTTCAAAAGCTCGTCGAAGGAATGGGCAAGCTTGGTCAGCTCCAGCAAGCGGTCGGCGTCGATCGCCGTTTCGAAGCGGCTGGAATAGGTTTCCTTCAGCGCAAGCGTCGGGATCAGCGTGACGAGGTTGGCGTTGCCGCAGCGCTCGCCAATGCCGTTCAGCGTTCCCTGGATCTGGCGCACGCCGGCTTCAACCGCCGCCAGCGAATTGGCGACCGCCTGGCCGGTGTCGTTGTGGGCATGGATGCCGAGATTGGCACCGGGTACACCCGCGGCGATCACGGCCGCAACGACCTCGCGCACCTCCGGCGGCTGCGTGCCGCCGTTGGTGTCACAGAGCACCACCCAGCGCGCACCGGCATCGAAGGCGGCCTTGGCGCAGGCGAGCGCGTAGGCGGGGTTCGCCTTGTAGCCATCGAAAAAGTGTTCGCAATCGACCATCGCCTCGCGGCCGGAAGCAACGACGGCCGCGACAGAGGCGCTGATGTTGTCGAGATTTTCCTCGTTGGTACAGCCGAGCGCCACCTCGACATGATAGTCCCAGCTCTTGGCGACAAGACAGATGGCATCGCTTTTTGCGGCAAGCAGCGCGTTGAGGCCTGGATCATTGGAGGCCGAAACGCCGGCACGCTTGGTCATGCCGAAGGCGACAAAAGAAGCCTTCTGCGTACGCCTGCGCGAAAAGAACTCGGTATCGGTCGGGTTCGCACCGGGATAGCCGCCTTCGATGTAGTCCATGCCGAATTGGTCGAGCAGACCGGAAATCGCAATCTTGTCCTCGACGGAAAAGTCGATGCCGGGCGTCTGCTGCCCGTCCCGTAGCGTCGTGTCGAAGAGGTAGATGCGTTCCCTGGTCATGGCTCTCGTCCAAATGCTCTGTTTTTGCTCGTTCTTACTCGGTCTTGCCTGCGTATTTGTCCGTGGCACGGATCAGCCTGTCGAGGATACCGGGCTCGGAATAGGCGTGCCCCGCCCCCTCGACCAGGTAAAGCTCGGCATCCGGCCAGGCCTTGTGCAGCTGCCAGGCATATTTCGCCGGACACGGCATGTCATAGCGCCCATGGATAATCACGCCAGGGATGCCGTGAAGCCGGTGGGCATCGCGCAGCAATTGCCCTTCGTCCATCCAGCCGGCATTGACGAAGAAGTGGTTTTCGATCCGCGCAAAGGCGTCGGCATAATCGTCGTTTTCAAACGGCGCGCTTGTCGATGGCTCAGGCAACAACGTGATCGTTTCGCCTTCCCAGATGCTCCAGGCTCTTGCGGCCGCAACGCGCGTCGCCTTGTCGTCGCTCGTCAGTCGGCGATGGTAGGCGAGCATCATTTCGTGTCGTTCCGATGGCGGAATGGGCGCAATGAAGCGCTCCCACTTGTCCGGGAACATTTCCGAGACGCCGAACTGATAGTACCAGTCGAGCTCCGCCTTCGTCAGCGTGTAGATGCCGCGCAGAATCAGTTCGGAAACCCGCTCCGGGTGCTTCTCGGCATAGGCGAGCGCCAGCGTCGAGCCCCAGGATCCGCCGAACACCAGCCACTTTTCCGCGCCGGCCATTACGCGCAGCCGCTCGATATCGGCAACGAGGTGCCAGGTGGTATTGGCTTCGATTTCGGCATGCGGCTCAGACTTGCCGCAGCCGCGCTGATCGAACAGGGTCACGTCATAAAGTGCCGGATCGAACAGGCGGCGATGGTTTGGGGAGATCGTTCCGCCGGGGCCGCCATGCAGGAAGACGGCGGGCTTCGCACCCGGCGTGCCGACCTTTTCCCAATAGATCACGTGCCCGTCGCCGACATCGAGACGGCCCGAGGCATAGGGTTCGATTTCGGGATAGAGCGTACGCAGAACAGTCGTCATTTTCAGTCTTTCGTGAGCGGCCAGTGCACGGTGTCGTAGTCCGGATGCTGGCGGTTCGTTTCGAGTATGATCAGATGCCGGGTTGCCGCAGCCTCGCTGCCGTCGTCCGTTTCCTTCTCCTTGAGCCCCGCAAGCCGGGAGAACCATATGACGCGGGACTCGACGCCGGACTGGTAGACGGGCTGCACGTCGTCGGGATCGTCGAGCGAACCGAGCGCGATGTTGATGAAGTCGGCGTCCGGCATTTCATAGAAGAGCGGCGTGCCGCAGTCGCTGCAGAAGCCGCGGCGTACCAGATGCGACGAACGGAACCAGGACGGCTGGCCCCGCGTGACGTCGAATTTCTCGCGCGCCACGTTGGCGAGCGGCATGAAGTAGTTGCCGGTCGCCTTCTGGCACATACGGCAATGACAGATGTGCGGATCGGCAAGCGCGCCCTCGGCGCGGTAGCGGACCGCGCCGCACTGGCAGCCTCCCGTGTAGATACGCGCGATCGTCACTTGAATGCTCCCGAAGGATGCCATTGCTCGGTCTCGTGATCCGGATGCTGGAAGGAGATGATGCTCTCCTGCCGTGCATAAAAATCCTGGTCTTCGAGAACCGGCTGCTGGAAGATGGTTTCGACCCAGGGCAGCCGCGACGCGTGATTGACCTGGATTTTCGGCGCGAGATCGGACCGATCGTCAAAGGTGCCGATCGCGATCTCAAGACCGCCGGGATGCCTATAGGTCATCGGCGTTCCGCATTTCGGGCAGAAGCCGCGGTCGATGTTGACCGACGACTGGAAATAGCTCGGCTCGTCACGCACCCATTCGACGCCATCCTTCGGTGCTGTCACCAGCGCCGAGAAAAACGAGCCGAACTGCTTCTGGCACATGCGGCAATGGCAGATCGACGGGCGTCCGAGCTCTCCCCGGATCCGGAAGCGGACGGCACCGCACTGACATCCACCTGTACGAACGTTCTCTGTCATCGTGTCTCCTCCGGGGGCCAGGTCTCGGTATCGTGGTCGGGATGCTGATAGGAAACGAGTTTTTTCAGGAATTCCAGGGCGTCCGGATCTTCCATCGTATGAACGCCTGGCAGTTCGGGCACATGGTCGGCATAGGGCAGTTTGCTCTCGATCCCCCACTGGACCATGGGCGTGATGCCTTCCGGCTCGTCGAAGGCGGCGATCGCCAACGCCAATCCATCCGGCGCCTCATAGGTCAGCGGCGTACCGCAATCACCGCAAAAGCCGCGCCAGCCGAAATTGGACGACTGGAAGCGCTTACGCTCCCCCCGCGTCCAGGTGACATGCGCGCCGCGCACCGAAACCAGCGGCAGGTAGAAATTGCCGCTTGCCTTCTGGCACATGCGGCAATGGCAAACGGATGCATCGCCAAGCACTCCCTCGACGCGAAAGCGGACCGCACCGCACTGGCAGCCGCCGGTGTAATAAGGCTTGTTGTCGAGACTCATCACGACCCTGCCCCGGCCGGCGCATGGCAGACCGCTTCGATGTTGTTGCCGTCGGGGTCCAGTACGAAGGCGCCATAGTAGTCCGGGTGGTAGTGCGGCCGAAGTCCCGGCTTGCCGTTGTCGCGCCCGCCTGCCGCAATCGCCGCCTCGTAGAACGCATCGACTTCGGCCCGGCTTCGCGCCGCAAAGGCATAGTGGCGGCCGGCGCCTGCCGCTGCCTCATGCAACCAGAAGACCGGCCGTTCCCGCCCGTAACCGCCGACCTTCGCGCCGCCGGTATGTTCCGCCGGCACCATCATGAGGAGCGAGGCGCCAAGGGTCGCAAAGGCCTCGTCGTAAAACGACTTCGCCCGATCGAAATCCGTGACCGGAATGCCTGTATGGTCGATCATCGCCCCAATTCCTCCTTCACGCCTCGCCGACGGTTGAGCTACCGCTTCACGTCCCAGGTCGTGACGCGCTCGCCCGTTGCCGGATCCTTGCCGTCCTTGAGCTGGATACCCCGTGCCAACAGGTCGTCGCGGATCTTGTCGGCCTCAGTGAAGTTCTTCGCCTTCAGCAGTTCAAGACGGGCCCGCACGCGGCCGTCGATGTCGCGCACCAGCCCCTCGTCCAGCTCGACCGCCTCCGGCACCACGCCGATCAGCGCAGCGCTTGCCGCAAAAGTGCCGAGCAGCTTCGGGTCGGCCGCCGCCTTCTGGGCCAGAGCATGGAGCGCCTGAACCGCTGCGACCGTGTTGAGATCGTCGGAGAGTGCAGCAACGATGGCCGGATCCGCCTCACCCGTCGCCTCACCCGGCACCGGCCATTTGGACAGAAGGTGTTCTGCCTCTTCCAGCCGCTTCACCGAGAAATCGATCGGCTCGCGATAATGCGTCATCAGCATTGCGAGCCTCAGCACGTTGCCCGGCCACTGGCGGCCGGCGAACTTCTCGGTATGCAGCAGTTCGTAAATGGTGACGAAATTGCCTTCGGACTTGGACATCTTGCGGCCTTCGACCTGCAGGAAGCCATTGTGCATCCAGACATTCGCCATCACTTCGGTACCGTGGGCGCAGCGCGACTGGGCAATCTCGTTTTCATGGTGCGGGAAGATCAGGTCGAGCCCGCCGCCATGAATGTCGAAGACTTCGCCGAGATAGCGGCTGCTCATCGCCGAGCATTCGATGTGCCAGCCTGGACGCCCCCTGCCCCATGGGCTGTCCCAGCCCGGCTCGTTTTCGGCCGAGAGCTTCCACAGCACGAAGTCGCCGGGGTTCTTCTTGTGCGCCTCCACAGCAACGCGGGCGCCCGCCTGCTGTTCGTCGAGGTTGCGCTTTGAAAGCTGACCGTAGTCGGCCATCGACCTCGTATCGAACAGCACCTCGCCGCCCGCCTGATAAGCGTGGCCCTTGGCGATCAGCTTTTCGATGATCTCGATCATCTGAGCGATGTTGTCGGTTGCCCGCGGCTGCACATCCGGATCGAGGCTGCCAAGGGCGTTGGCATCGGCCAGAAACTGCGTTTCGGTCTTCTCGGTCACGCGTCGGATCGCGTCGTTGAGCGGCAGCGTCGGATAGTCCCGCAGCGCCCGCGCGTTGATCTTGTCGTCGACGTCGGTGATGTTGCGCGCATAGGTCACATGCTCCGCGCCATAGACATGGCGCAGCAGCCGGAACAGCACATCGAAGACGATGACCGGCCGGGCATTGCCGATATGGGCATAGTCATAGACGGTCGGGCCGCAGACATACATGCGGACGTTGTTGGGGTCGATCGGCCGAAACTCGACCTTTTCCCGCGTCAGCGTGTTGTACAGCTTCAATGTCGGCGCCATTCCCATTCTCCAATACGCATACGACCGTCAAAACACGGCGCCCGGGAGGCCCGCGCGTTTATCATCTTGGATTTTAGGAGACGAAAACGGCCAGGCCAGCGGGACGCTAGCGAATAATCTTCCGGCAGATAATGCAGGTAACCGTTTTCATAGGCTCACTTATCGCGCGTCACCCGTGCCCGGTCAAGAGGTCAGCCGCATGCAAGCACAGTCGGCTATCGAAACAGAATCGGCGGTCATGGATTTGTCACGATTAGGCTTATCTGAGATCGCCACGCGGAAAACAGATTCGCGGTGTAGTTGGTTCTGCACCACGGGTTCCTGTTTCCGGAGAACAGGGAGGAGCGCCGTTTTCGCGCTGAATGACGAAAACGGCATGTATCCGGTTCAGGCAAGCATTAAGGAGTGAGTGCAAGTGAAAGCCGCAAAGACCAAAGACGCCGTGAAATCCGCCAATCTCGTCGAACAGTACCGCCCGCTCGGCCTGAAGGCCGTGCTCGCCGCAGCGCTGCAGCTAAAGGCGAAGCCGGCGACCAAGCTCGCCAAGCGCCCCGCCTGATCTTTCCGGGCTATTCCCTTAAAACAGGGACATCTGGCCGTCGTCGGCTGCCGGCTTGCTCCGGTCCTTCGGCTGGGTGTCCGCAGCCGGCGTTACCTCTGCCTGGATATCGGGACCGGAATTGGCGACCTTGTTGACCTTGTCGGACACCGGGATCGCCTCGAAGTAGTCGTCGGCCACAGGGCCGAAGAGATCGGCAACCTCACGCGGCTCCTGCGTTCTGCAGTCCAGCCAGCGGGCGAAATCCTCGGGCTCAATGACAACAGGCATACGGTCGTGGATCTGCCGGATCGACGCATTGGCCGCCGTTGTCAGGATGGCGGCCGTATCGACTTCAGAGCCATCAGCCGAAGACCAGGTCTCCATCAGGCCGGCGAAGGCGACAATGCCGCCCTTGCGCGGACGCACCCAATAGGCCTGCGAGGGCTCGCGGCTCCCTTTCGGCGGCCGGCGCCACTCGTAGAAGCCGGAGGCCGGCACCAGCACGCGGCGATGCCGCATGGCGGCGCGAAACGACGCCTTCTCGATTGCCGATTCGGCCCGGGCATTGATCAGCAGCGGAAAATCACGCGGGTCCTTGACCCAGCCAGGCATGAAGCCCCACCGCACGAGGACGGCCTTGCGCTCCGGCAGATTGCTTCCGGGCCTGGCCCGCTCGCCGGAAACGACGACCATGATCGGCTGGGTTGGCGCGATGTTGAAGCGCGCCGGAAAGTCTTCGCTCTCCAGCAAGCCGAACAACTCCATCAATTCTTCCGGTGTCGCCGTCAGCGCAAAACGTCCGCACATGACATCGATGTGGCACTTCACGTAGGATGGGTCAACGCTACCGAGACGATTTGATTCCCAGATGCCGACCAGACCTGAACTTGCCTCCTCCGTCATTCTCGAACGCGACGGACGCTATTTGCTCGTTCGCAGGGCCAACCCGCCCTCGGCCGATATGTACGCCTTTCCGGGCGGACGCGCAGAACCTGGCGAAACGCCGGCGGAAACCGCGTTGCGGGAGCTTCTGGAAGAGACCGGCATCGGGGCGCGCAACCCCGTTCTGTTTGAAACCTACGACCTGCCCGGCAAGGAATCGGAGGGACGGCATTTCCTGCTGTCTGTCTTCAAGGCCGAAGCCGATAAAGACGCGGTTGCCATCGCCAGCGACGACGCCGCCGGGCTTGGCTGGTTCACGCCCGACGAGATCTTCGCCCTGCCGATCCCCGACAGCGTGCGAGAATGCGTGGAAAGACTGGCGCGCGGCGACGGCGAATCGGCGACGGCAGACTTCAGCCTTGAATCCGCCGCCAATTCGAGCTTGATGAAATCATGATCATCGCCCCGCTCCTTGCAAGACTGGCCGTTGCCGGCCTCGTCGTGACCGCAGCGACCGGCGCTGCAGCGCAAAAAACGCCGACGAAAGAGCCCGCAAAGGTCGAAACCACGGCTCCGGCACCTGTCGCCGTCGAGGAAAAGTCGACCCCATACGACCAGAGGTTGATTCGGCTTTCGGAGATTTTGGGTTCCGTGCACTACCTGCGAAACCTCTGCATCAAGGAACCGGAGGATGTTTGGCGGCGTTCCATGCAGGAATTGATCGACAAGGAAACCGCCAACGAGGTCAAACGACGCGAGCGAATGACGGCTGCTTTCAACCGTGGGTATCGCACCTTTGCATCTGTTTACACGGCCTGCACCGGGCCGGCGATCGTCGCTGAGCAGCGATATCGTGCCGAAGGCGCAACACTTGCGTCAGAAATCGTCGCCCGCTTTGGAAATTAGCAATAAATTAACCTCTTTTCTCACGACCCCGTGTCGTTTCGGGAAAAGGCTGCTAAGTTCGTTAAGAGAGTGGTAAGAAGTGGCGAGTCCGTTACGGCCGTTCAGTTGAAGTTCAGCCGGGCGGCCTTAAGATGAACCGCTTGCACAATGGAAGTCGCATGGAACGAATGATGGAACCAAGCCTGACCGACATCGATGACATGATCGTCCACGAGAAAATGCAGGCTGCGCTGGAACACCAGAGCGAGGCATGGGCGGACGGCATGGCTGACGGTATCGAGCCGGAAATCATCGCCGATGCGGCCATCGCCCTGGCCATGCGGGAAACCGTTCGGCTTCATGGCGAAGACGGTGCCGAGGCGATGCTCAATTCGCTTCGGGAGCGCGTGCTCGCCGGCGAATTCTCGCCCCAACGCACGATTCAGTAATATCAGGACTGCCCGATGCTTCGGAACCTTGCAAACCGGACCGCTCCGGTTCGCCTCGCCACGCTGCTCTTGGCCGGTGTCGCCTTGACCGCCCCGACAGCGCTCTCCCCCGCTTTTGCGCTCAGCGAACTGCAAGACGCGCCGCAACCCGTTCCCGGTGAGCAGGCCCCGAGCGGCGAGCAGAAATCGACACCACCCGTTGCCGAGCCAGTCGCGGAAGAGCCGGACGAAGAAGAGCGCCTGCCGCTCGAGATCCCGATGCCGGATCCGCTGATCAACAAGTCGGCGACGGCGACCAAGGACGAAGTGCCTGCGGCCGACGAACCGGAAACCGCCGGGCCGGTCGAAGTGCTGACCGACATCTCTAAGATACCGGCGCCCGTCGCCCGGATGCGCGAACTGATCGTCGAGGCGGCTGCTTCGGGCGATATCGAGCGCCTGCGTTCATTGCTTGGCAAGGGACCAAATCAAACACAGGTCACCGGCGTTACCGGCGACGAAGACCCGGTCGCGATCCTCAAGGGGCTTTCGGGCGACCAGGAAGGCGTCGAGATCCTGGCGATCCTGCTCGACGTTCTGTCGACCGGCTTCGTTCTGGTCGACAAGGGCACGCCGCAGGAGGCCTATGTCTGGCCCTATTTCGCCGAGAAGAAGCTCTCCACGCTCACGCCGCCGGAAAAGGTCGACCTGTTCCGGCTGGTGACGGCCGGCGACTTTGCCGACATGGAAGAATTCGGCAGCTACAACTTCTACCGCGTCGGCATCATGCCCGACGGCAAGTGGAAATTCTTCATCGCCGGCGACTGAGCGCCGGCGACCTGCTTGCCGTTGGCAGCTGAACATCCTACCTCTTGGCCAAGAGATCACGATGGCGCCAGGTCGAGTCGACCCGTAGCGCGAATGTGATCGGTTCTAGGTTAGAGCGGGACCTGTCTCCCGCCGAGCAGGATACGCACGATGCCCACAGTTCGCCTCGACGACCGCGCGCTTGTCGCCGTCTCCGGCAAGGACGCGGAAGACCTCCTTCAGGGATTGATCACCACCGACCTCGACGCCCTCGCGGCTGACGAGGCAAAACCCGGCGCCCTTTTGACGCCACAGGGAAAGATCCTCTTCGACTTCCTGATTTCCCGCAAGGACGACGGCTTCCGGCTGGAGACGGCGCGCGACCAGGCAGAAGCGCTCTTGAAGCGGCTGACCATGTACAAGCTGCGCGCCGCCGTTGACCTCGCGCTGGAACCGTCCACCGCCATCGCCGTCACCTTCGGTGCGGAGGCGGCACCGGGCAGCTATCGGGATCACCGCTTCGAGAAGGCGGGCGCTCCCCTCTTCCGATCCTATGGCGGCGTGCCATCGGGCGACGCGGCCGGTGCCGACGAACTCGAACAGCTTCGGATCGAAGCGGGCATAGCGATTGCGGGTGCCGACTACGCGCCGCAGGACGTTTTCCCGCATGACGTGCTTCTCGACAAGAACGGCGGCCTGTCGTTCAAGAAGGGATGCTATGTCGGCCAGGAAGTCGTGTCGCGCATGCAGCATCGCAGCACGCCGCGTCGCCGGGTGGTGATCGTCACGGCTGACGCTCCGCTGCCGCCGACGGGCACGACGATCACCGCGAACAACAAGGCAATCGGCACGCTTGGCACCGTCAAGGGCAAGTCGGCGCTCGCGATCGTGCGCATCGACAAGGCCGGCGAGGCCATGGCGACTGAGGTTCCGCTTCTTGCCGGCGACGTCGCCGTGACGATGGTCCTGCCCGAATGGACCGGCCTGACCTTTCCGACGAGCGCGGACGAGGCAAGCGCGTGACCACGACCCGCGCCTGGCAGCGCATGCTCTCTGGACGCCGGCTGGACCTGCTCGACCCTTCGCCGCTCGACGTCGAGATCAGCGACATCGCCCACGGCCTTGCCCGCGTCGCGCGCTGGAACGGACAGACTGCCGGCGACCATGCCTTTTCGGTCGCCCAGCACAGCCTGATGGTCGAGGATATCTTTCGCCGCAGCAACAAATGCAACTCCGACGACTGCCTGCTGGCACTTCTGCACGATGCTCCGGAATATGTCATCGGCGACATGATCTCCCCATTCAAGGCCGTCGTCGGCGGCGGCTACAAGCTGGTGGAGAAGCGGCTGGAGAGCGCGATCCACCTGCGCTTCGGCCTGCCGGCGCACTGCTCCAAGGAACTGAAGGACAAGATCAAGAAGGCCGACCATGTCGCCGCCTATTTCGAGGCGACGGTGCTTGCAGGCTTCTCTGTCGAAGAGGCACGCAAGTTCTTCGGGCAGCCACGTGGCATCACGCGCGAAAGTCTGTCGATCGAGCCTGTGCCGGCAGTCGAAGCGCAGCGGCTTTTCACCGAACGGTTCCTTGCGCTGGAGGCGCAGCGCGTCCCGGCCCGTGCGGAAATCTGACATGCCCGACATCATCGTTTCGCCACTTGCCCGCATTGCCGAAATGGCCGTCCGACACCGCTGCACGGAAATGATCAGCCTTGTCGCCAAGGGCCAGGATTTCCATCGCCCCGGGGTCATCGCCAAGGCGCGGCATCTGACCCTCGGCATGAACGACATAACCTTTGCCGGCACCGGCGATCTCATCGCACCGCAGGAAGACCACGTCCGGCAAATCATCGCCTTCGCTCAGGGATGGGACCGTCAGCGCCCGCTGCTCGTCCACTGCTGGATGGGCGTTTCCCGCTCGCCGGCGGCGGCACTCATTGCAGCGCTTGCCGTCGCGCCCGATCAGGACGACGTCGAGCTGGTGCAGCGTTTGCGGCGGGCGGCGCCTTTCGCGACCCCGAACAGCAGGCTCGTCGAAATCGCAGATGCCGTGCTTCAGCGGGACGGGCGCCTAGCGGCGGCCGTGCGTGCGATCGGCCGTGGCGCCGATACCGACGGCAACGCGCCCTTCGTCCTGCCGCTTCTCGCCACGGGAGCAGCCGTTGCCGATTGAGACGCTGCCGACGACCGTCGAAATCGGCCTCAACGCGGCGATCGTTGCCGTCGTTCACCGCAGCCCGCGCATCCTTGCGGTCAGCGAAACGGACGGTGACGCGCGCGACAGCCTGCCCTTTGGTCCTTTCGATCCGACCCGACACCGCACGTTCGAAACGAGCCTGCGTGACCGCGTCGAAAAACGAACGGCGCTGAAGCTCGGCTATATCGAACAGCTCTACACCTTCGGCGATCGCGGCCGGCAGCGGCTTCCGGGCGAGGAAGGCAAGCACATGGTCTCCGTCGGTTATCTGGCGCTGACCCGCACCGACGCGGAAAACACAGAACGGCTGGCCGAAGCCGGCGCGCATTGGCGCGACTGGTACGGCTACCTGCCGTGGGAAGACTGGCGGCAAGGTCGCCCGGCCGTGCTCGACCAGACGATCCTGCCGGCGCTGGCGCGCTGGGAGGCGGGCGACGAAGGAGCGGCCCCGATTGCACAACGCCGCGCGCGCATCCGCCTTGCCTTCGGGCTCGATGATTTCCCCTGGGACGAAGAACGCGTTCTGGAACGGTACGAGCTGCTCTATCAGGCCGGCCTCGTGCCCGAAGCCGTCATCGACGGTCATGGCAATGGCGGGCAGGTCCTTTCCGCCGGACAAGCCATGCGCCATGACCACCGGCGCATCGTCGCAACCGCGATCGCCCGACTTCGCGGCAAGATCAAATACCGGCCGGTGGTCTTTGAGCTGATGCCGCCGGAGTTCACGCTCACCGACCTGCAGGCGACCGTCGAGGCGATCTCCGGGCGCCACCTGCACAAGCAGAATTTCCGCCGCCTCGTCGAAGGGGCTGAGCTTGTCGAGCCAACCGGCATGACACTATCGTCAACCGGCGGGCGCCCGGCCGCGCTCTTCCGTTTCCGCCGCCAGATCCTCGATGAACGCCCCGCCCCGGGGCTCAAGGTCGGAGGTCGCTGATTGCGCGTGCCGGCCGCGGAAATTCGGCGTAGAGTCTAACAGATCCCGTAAATCGCACTACATCCGACGAAGGATATTCTAGATCGCATACAGAGGGGTGTGACGCGACCGCTGCGCCATCAAACTCCCCTGCCTTTGCACCGCTTGCGACCGAGGTGACGACCATGCTGCTTGCACTGACCCTGCTGACGTCGTTGCTCGGCACGCCTCAATCGGGCGTCGACGAGAAACCAAAGATGCCCGACTACTTCAAGAACCAGCCGGGTGGCGGCATGCAGCCGCAGACCACGATCTGCAATCTCAACAGCCAGGATACCAACGGGCAGTTCAAGACCTGCCGCTACGATTGCGGCACGCAGATCACCGTCGGCGAGCGCTTTTCCTGCCCGTTCATCATGCAGCGTTAGGCCGCCGGATGGAGAAGCGCTCCACGCGCTTCTGTGCCCCTCTTACTGATCGATCAACACGTCGAGGCCAATGTCGAGCGTCGGGGCGGCCATGGTGATCTTCGAGGTCGAAATGTAATCGACACCGCTCTCGGCGATCGCCCGCACCGTTTCGATCTTGACGTTGCCCGAAGCTTCCAGCCGCGTGCGGCGGGGATCGAGTGCGTAGGCATCGGCGGAAAGCTGCCAGTGCGCCCGGTTGACGGCGACGGCTTCGCGCAGCAGTTCTGGCCCCATATTGTCGAGCAGAATGACATCGGGAGCCGCGGTCAGCGCTTCGCGCATCTGGTCGAGGCCATCGACCTCGATCTCGATCTTGACGAGGTGGCCGCAATAGGCGCGTGCCGCGTGCACGGCACTGGCAACGCCGCCGGAAACGGCGATGTGGTTGTCCTTGATCAGCACCGCATCGTCGAGGCCGTAGCGATGGTTGGAGCCGCCGCCGAGGCGCACGGCATATTTCTCAAGCGCCCGCAGCCCGGGAATGGTCTTGCGGGTGCAGCAGACTTTTGCGCGCGTATGGGCGATCTCGTCGGCAAATTTCGCCGTGTAGGTGGCGATCCCGGAAAGGTGCATGAGGAAGTTCAGCCCGACCCGCTCGGCCGAAAGCAGGCCGCGGGCGCGGCCCGAGATGCGGGCAATCGCCGTTCCCGGCGCCACCCGATCCCCGTCGGCGACGAGCGCTTCAAACCGGATCGACGGATCAACCAGACGGAAGGCGGCGCGGGCAAGGTCGAGCCCGGCGACCACGCCCGCATCGCGGACATTCATGCCAGCCGTTGCGGTCAGCTGCGGGCCGATCGTCGATAGCGTCGTGATGTCGCCGGCGCGGCCGAGATCTTCCATAAGTGCTGCGCGCACCTGGTCCTCGATCATCGGTGCGGGCAGTTCGGGTCGGAGGGCTGCTGTCATCTGCTGTTCGTCCTTGAAGTCAATCACATGCGTCGGCAGGCTCCGGATCACGCCGGTTCCGTTTCCGCCAACTCTCTTGCCAACCGGTTGGCATCGGCCAGCGTCAGATAGGTACGGCGGCGCCATTCCGGCCGTTCCGTGGCGCAATCGGCGCGGAAGTGACCGCCGCGGCTTTCCGTGCGGCGCAATGCACCCACGGCAATGAGCTTGGCCGTCGCTATGATGTTGGTGAAGCGCATGCGGGCATTGTCGCGCTCGAGCCGCTCGATCTCACGGATTGCCTTCTCCAGGCTCTCGCGCGTGCGGATCACGCCGACGCAGTCGCTCATCAGCTGGCGCAGGATCGTCAGCTGTGGGCTGTCTTCGACCGTCACCGGATCGTCGTTCTCGCCGGCATTGTCGCCCCATTCGGTAAGCTGTGGCGTCGGCAAGGTGCCCTTGATGTTTTCTGCTATACGGGCGGCAAAGACGACGGCTTCGAGCAGAGAGTTGGAGGCCAGACGGTTGGCGCCGTGCACGCCGGTCGAGGTCACTTCGCCTGCAGCCCAGAGGCCGTCGATAGAGGTTCGGCCTTCCGCGTCGGTCAAAACGCCACCCATGTGATAGTGAACGGCCGGCACCACCGGGATGGCTTGCGTCACCGGGTCGATGCCTGCGGCCATGCACGAGGCATAGACGGTCGGGAACATCTCTGGGAAATGCTTGCCGACGGCCTTGGTGCAATCAAGGAAGGCGCCCCGGCCTGCCTGGACCTCGGCAAAGACACCGCGCGAAACGATGTCGCGCGGCGCAAGCTCGCCGTCCGGGTGAATGTCGAGCATGAAGCGATGGCCGGTTGCGTTGACAAGGTGCGCGCCATCGCCGCGCAGGGCTTCGGTGGCAAGCGGCGCCGGATCCTTGCCGATGTTGATCGCCGTCGGGTGGAATTGGACGAATTCGGGATCGGCGATGATCGCGCCGGCGCGTGCCGCCATACCGACGCCCTGCCCGCACGCTTCCCACGGATTGGTGGTGACCGCATAGAGATGGCCGACGCCGCCGGAGCAAAGCACGACGGCGCGTGCCGGAAACGACACGCGTTTCTTCGACTGACCGGCGTCCGGCCGTGCGATGACGCCCGAGATGAAGCGCCCCTCGCGGACCAGTTCCTCGACCACGTAGCCTTCGATCACCCGGATCGACGGCGTGTTGCGCACAGCAGTGATCAACGCTTCCATGATCGCCTTGCCGGCCATGTCGCCCTTGACCCGAACGATGCGCCGCTCGGAGTGCGCCGCTTCGCGCGAAAGCAGCAATTTGCCCTCGAGGTCGCGGTCGAACGGCACGCCGTAATCGAGCAGATCGTGAATGCGCGCCGGACCTTCGGCCACCATCATCCGCGTCATCTTCTCATCGACGATGCCGGCACCGGCTGCAAGTGTGTCGGCCACGTGTTTTTCGAAGGTGTCGCCGGGGCTCATGGCCGCCGCAATACCGCCCTGTGCCCACGCCGAGGACGCACCGTGGCCGATCGGTGCGGCCGCAAGGATCGTTACCGGCCTCGGGCTGAGCTTCAGCGCGCAGAACAGCCCGGCCAGACCGCCACCGACGATGACGATGTCGTCAATCCCGTTGAACGATTGCGGGCGGAAATGGTCGGTCAGCATGTTTCATTCTCCTCCAATGCGCATGCCTGCATCCGGGCATCGCCCGGTGAAAATCCGTTACTGCTTGAGGTTTACCATGCGCTCGACCGCAAGGCGGGCGCGATCGGCGATCGCGGGATCGACCAGAACCTCCTCCGTCATGGTGAGCAAGCTGTCGAGGATCTTCGGCAGCGTGATGCGCTTCATGTGCGGACAGAGATTGCACGGCTTGACGAACTCGACACCCTCGATCTCGGCCTGGATATTGGACGCCATCGAGCATTCGGTGACCAGCAGCACCTTCGACGGCCGGTTGTCCTTGACGTAGTTGATCATGCCCGCAGTCGAACCGGCAAAGTCGCAGACGGCGATGACGTCCGGGTGGCATTCCGGATGGCCGATGATCTCGATGCCCGGATTGGCCTCCTTGTAGGCGAGCAGCTCGGCGGCGGTGAAACGCTCATGCACCTCGCAGTGGCCCTTCCAGGTCAGGATCTTCTTGTTGGTCTGGCGGGCCACGTTCATCGCCAGATACTCGTCCGGGATGCAAAGCACGGTGTCGGAGGCAAAGCTCTCGACGACCGAAAGCACGTTCGACGAGGTGCAGCAGATGTCGGTCTCTGCCTTCACGTCGGCCGAGGTGTTGACATAGGTGACGACGGGAACGCCGGGATAACGTTGCTTGAGCAGGCGCACATCGGCGCCGGTGATCGATTCCGACAGAGAGCAGCCGGCCTTGGCGTCAGGGATCAGCACCGTCTTTTCCGGGCTCAGAAGCTTCGAGGTCTCGGCCATGAAGTGCACGCCGCACTGGATGATGATCTCGGCGTCGACCTTTGCGGCGTCGCGGGCGAGCTGCAGCGAATCGCCGACGATATCGGCGACGCAATGGAAGATGTCCGGGGTCTGGTAGTTGTGCGCGAGGATGACGGCGTTACGCTCCTTCTTCAGCCGATTGATGGCATGAACGTAAGGTGCATAGACGGGCCACTCGATGGCCGGGATGAAATCCTTCACCTTTTCGTAGAGGTGCTCCGTTTCGCGTGCGACTGCCGGCGTAAAGGCAAGCTCGGGCCGTTCGATGATGCCGAAGCGCTGGGCGGCGCTTACAAAAACCGGGTTCGCCACACCTCGCGAAAGGGAATCAAGCTGCGTCATCGAAGTCTCCTCTCCGCCCCTCTCTCGGGCGGCCCTTCAATTATGCTCAAATTGAGCATAATTGAACCAAAACAAAAGCGGCAAAGCCGCATGGGTTGATTTAGAAAGTTTTGTGACAGAATTCAAGAATGGAGCGCCGCTTTTCGCGACGCCCCGTTTTTTGAGGCGATCAGGCCATTGCCGGCCGCACCACGCCCTTCTCCTCGATCGGCCAGTGGACAATCGCCGCGAAGATGCCGAGCGCCACGCCAAGCCACCATACCGGATCGTAAGAGCCGAAGTGGTCGTAGAGATAGCCGCCCATCCACACGCCAAGGAAAGAACCGACCTGGTGCGACAGGAAGACGATGCCTCCTAGCAGACCGAGATGCCGCGTACCGAACATGATCGCGACAAGCGCATTGGTCGGCGGCACGGTCGAGAGCCAGAGAAGCCCCATGACGATCGCAAAGACGATCACTGAGGTCGGCGTCTGCGGCAAGAGCAGGAAGGCGGTGACGGCGATCGAGCGGGCGATATAGATCAGCGCCAGGAAGTACGGTTTTGAATAGCGCTGCGCGATGAAGCCCGCCGACAGCGAACCGATGATATTGAAGAAGCCGATCAGGGCCAGCGCAATCACCGCGTAGCGCGCATCAATGCCGATATCGCCGATATAGGCCGGGAAGTGCGCGGTGATGAAAGCAACCTGATAACCGCAGACGAAGAAGCCGGAAACGAGCAGCAGGTAGCTCTTGTGGCCAAGCGCTTCCTTCAAGGCTTCACCGATCGACTGCTTGTACTGCGCTTCGGACTGACGACCGGACGAGGCGTTGCCACGCAGCGGAATGGCAACCAACGGCACGAGCAGCATCAGCACGCCGAGGTAGACCAGGCTATCAGACCAGCCATAGGCGGAGATCAGCCCCTGGCTCAATGGCGCGAAGAGGAACATGCCGGCCGAGCCGGCTGCCGTGCAGATGCCGAAAGCAAGCGAACGCTGGTGCGGCGTGACGTTGCGGGCGAAGGCCGATAGCAGGATGCCGAAAGAACCGGAGCCGACGGCCATGCCGACGAGAACGCCGCCACCGATATGCAGCCAGATCGGCGCGTCGGCAAAGGCCATGATGAACAGGCCGGCAGCGTAAAGAAGACCCGACATGGCGAGCACCCGCCAGGTGCCGAACTTGTCTGCGATCGCGCCGAAGAAGGGCTGGCTCAAGCCCCAGCAAAGGTTCTGGAGCGCCATCGCCAGGCCGAATGTGGTGCGATCCCAGCCGGTCTCGGCCAGCATCGGCAGCTGGAAGAAGCCCATCGCCGAACGCGGGCCGAAGGTGAGCATCGCAACGACCGAGCCGGCGGCAATGATAAGCCAGGGCATTTCCTGGCGAGCGTAGGACGGCGCGGATGCTCCGGAAACAGCGGACATGGCATAACTCCGATTGAAGACCGGCATCCTATGCGGCAGCTAAAACAGATAAAAGCCAATTAAATTGACGCCGCGATCACCGGAATTGATGCCGCACTCACGCTGCACCGCGGAAGCGGTTGCGGAATTGCCGGGGCGTCATGCCCTTCACCGCCTTGAACTGGCGATTGAAGTTGGCAAGCGAGCGATAGCCGACTGCATCGGCGATATGCGCAATCGATCGCCCCGAGCCACTGAGCAGCGCGCAGGCTTCGCCAATCCTCAGCCGCATCAGATATTCGGAAACCGGCATGTCGAGATGGCGCAGGAACAACCGGTGCAGGCCGGAAAGACTGAGTGCCGCGAGATCCGCGAGCCCCTCCATGGAAGGGCTTTCGGCATAGTGAAGATGAATGTGATCAAGCACCCGGTCGAGCCGGCCGCGGTCGACACTACGGCCTGACGGCATCACCACGCGGCTCGACAGCGGCAGCACCTCGCGCTCGCGTGCAAGGATCGTCAGCAGCGAAAGCACATCGGGAAGACGCTCTTCCGGCGGCAGCGTCCGCAGGCCTTCAAAGATCGGTCGAACCCGCGCGGCGACCTCACTCGAAAACTGCAAGCCTGGCGCGGAACGCCCAAACATCGCTTTCACGCCGGAGAGTTCGACGAACCCCTCGTCTAGGCGCTCCACCCAATCAGGATGGAACCAGAGCACCAGGGCCACGTGCGGCGCTGCCTCGTTGCGTTTGCCTTGGGAATGCCAGGTGTGCGGCAGGTTGGAGCCGACGAGCACAAGATCGTCGTCATCATAGGTGCCGATGTGGTCGCCGATGAAACGCTGGCCCCTCGAATTGAGCGTCAGCGTCAGCTCGAACTCCGGATGGTGATGCCACTGAAACGGGATGGCGTCGTCGAGGCGGCGGTCGAGCAGGATCGATGAGGCGTTTGTTGCGCGCGGGATCTTCTGCAGAACGGCCTTCATGTTGCACAACTCCGGCTCACAACGCCAGAATAGTATCAGTCTTGGCTTGCCGGATGCAACATGTCGCTGATCCAGGCGCTAGGCTTTCTCCATCGACACAGAACCATTCAAGGCGAGGAGACATCGATGCAGGCGCTGAGAGACAGCCATCCGACGGCAACCAATCTCGACATGCAACTGAAGGACATTCACAAGCGGCTGCCTTTGCGGGTGCTTTCGGAAGCGGACTGGCAGCACTGGATCACCAAAGGCTACGTCATCGTGCGCCAGGCGGTGCCGCCGGCCAATGTCGAGCGTCTCGTCGACCTGCTCTGGCGCTTCGACGAGAAAGATCCGACCGATCCTTCGACCTGGTACGCGCCACAGCGGCGCGAACACAAGATGAAGGAGCTCAACAACACCGGCATGCTGGAGATCTACAACCACCAGTATCTCTGGGACAACCGGCAGGAGACGCGCATCTACGGTGCCTTCGTCGATATCTGGGACCGCGAAGACCTGTGGGTGACGATCGACCGCGCCAATCTCAATCCGCCCAAGAAGATCAGGGGCAACCCCAACGGGTTCATCCATTGGGATGTCGATACCTCGATCCGGCCGCCTCCGATCGGCGTTCAGGGGGTACTGAGCCTGAAGAAGCAGGACGGCGACGTCGGCGGCTTCCAGTGCGTGCCCGAGCTGTTCGAAAACTTCGAGGCCTGGGAGAAGACCCAACCGGCCGATCGCGACCCGATGCACCCGGACATGTCAGGACTTTCCGCCGTCAACATCGAGATGGAGGCAGGTGACCTCTTGATCTTCAACAGCCTGCTTGCCCATGGCGTACGTCCCAACCACTCCGACGGGCGCGTGCGGATGGCGCAATACATTTCGATGCATCCGGCGGAATGGGACAATGTCGCCGAACGGGAAGAGCGGGTGCGGCTGTGGCGCGAGCTCGATCACCCGAAGCGCGACGCCTTCCCCGGCGATCCGCGTGACTGGGAGAAGCACTACGCGACCCCTGCCAGTCTTTCCGATCTCGGCGCAAAGCTGCTCGGCATTTCGCCCTGGGCTTGAGACTTCTCAAGCCGAAGCGCGCACTTTCATCGGCCAGCGCTCGCCGCGCCGGCCGATGACCTTGACCTCGTCGCCGAGCCGCACGGTACCGGCGTTGCGCGGCACCGCGTTCCAACCGAAGAGGACGCCGGGCACACGGCGGTCGGCCGACATGCGCTTTTCGGCAAGCCCCTGGATCGGATTGCCGCCGATGCGCTCGCCGGTGATCTGGTCCTGCGTCGTCATTATGCAGCGGGCGCAGGGTTTGACGAGATCGAAGGTGATGCCGCCGACTTCCACGCTTTCCCAGAAATCCTCCTCCCAGGCGTCGTCGCAATCGACGAGGATGTTGGTGCGGAAGCGATCCATGCCGACCGGCTCCTGGCCCTTGTCGGCGAGCGTGCGGTTGAGGTCGGCGAGCGAACCGGTCGTGGTGATCAGGATCGGGAAGCCATCTGCAAAACCAACGGGCGCTGCTGATCCGGCCCAGTCGGCACCGACCAGCCGTTCGGCCGTTGCATCCATATGCGCGAGTTTGACCGGACGCCCGAACCAGGCGGACAAGGTCTCGTTTGCCGCGTCGTCGGACACGGCGGCATCGACTTCGCTTCCCCAGACGACGACGTTGAGGCGACGATCCGGGTCGAAGCGGACGGAAACCTCGTCCGCGCCCTTCTTCAAATGCACGCCGCCGTCGATGTGTGTAGCCTCGACCTGGGCCAATGGCTGCAATTCGCGCTGGGTGATGAAGCGCCCGTCGGGTTCGACCAGCATGAAGCGCCGATCACCTTCGAAGCCGTCAAGATTGACGACAACCGCCTCGCGGGCAATCGCGCGACCACTTTTCAGCGGATGGATGTTGAGACCGGTCACCTTCATGGGCAATTCCTTCGTCCTAAGAAACTGATTCAGGCGCCTGACGATCTGATTCACCAGGCGACGACAATCCTTTGAAAGGCCTAGATCATTTCTCTGTTTGATGGAAACGGAGAAATGTTCCGGTGCAATCCGCACGCAGCCATGCCGCGCAGAAAAACACGTCCTCTTTTCCTGGCACGGCTCTAGATTTCATCCAGCATCATGGCCAGCACGTCGCGCAGCCGCTGTTCCCGCTCGGTGGCGAGATGACGCCCTGCCCCGGTCTTGAACCCGTCGGCAAGCCGGAACAGCTTGGTCTCGAAATGGTCGATGGCAAATGCCTTGTCGTCGAGTTCCCGCGCCTCGGCCAGCGGATCAAGCGGGTCATAGAGACCGCTGCCCATACGCCCGGCGATGTAGAAGCACCGGGCAGCCCCCACCATGCCGATCGCATCCAACCGATCGGCGTCCTGGAGGATCTTCGCCTCGAGTGTCTCCGGCGGAATGTTGGCCGAGAAACTGTGGGTGAGGATCGCGTGGGCAACCGATGCGATTTGCGCGGCGTCCCAGCCGAGGTCCTTCAGGATTTCCGTGGCCTTTTCTGCCGCCAGCCGTGATGCTTCCTTGCGCAGCGGAGAATTCTTCTCGACCGAAACGCAGTCGTGCAGCAGGACCGCCGCGGCGAGCGTGCGCGGATCACCACCCTCCTCTGCGTGGATGCGTGCTGAGTTCTTCCAGACGCGGATCAGGTGCGCCGCATCATGCGAGCCGTCATCGGCGGCAAAGGCGTGCGGCAAGAGCGCGGCCGCGAGCTCCTCATGCGGCGCAAAGGCGGCCGCCAGTTTCGAGTAATGTGTCACCGAGATGTCCTATGGCTGTTCGGCCGGGGTCGCAGGCGCTGGCGGCGCAGCACCCACCCCGGAGAGAATCTTCTGATAGAAGAGACCGATGCCGATCAATACACCGCCAAGGCCGATGAAGGACAGTGCCCGCAGGAAGCCTTCGAGGTTGGACATGTCGATCAGGAACACCTTCAGCACGGCAACGAAGACCAGCACCGCAGAGGCGATACGGATGCTTTTTGCCTGGAAGCGCGAGCCGAGCACCAGCATAAGCACGCCGAGCAACAGCCAGACGACCGAGTAGGTGTAGGTTTCGCCCTGCAGGAAACCCTTCCAGTCCGCGATATTCTCGCCCTGCCAGGCGCGACGCACCGAAAGGCTTGCCCAGGCGAAGGCGAGCACGGCGCCACTGACGGCAAGCGCCATGACATAGGGGAGCGGCCGCTTGTCTCGGGCATACCAGGCCAAGCCGGCGTAACCGAGCCCCGGCAGCAGGTAGCCAATCAACAGCAGATCGAAGAACGGGATGCGTCCGAGAAGCTCACCGCTGAAATAGGGATTGAGCCCGAAGAGATGTGCCGACAGCACCGAGAGCATCGAGAGTACGCCGAGACCCATGCCACCGTAACGGAAGACCGGGCTCGGCGATTTCAGGTCGAGGCTGAGGAAGATCGCCGAGGCGCCGATGGCCAGCAGCGTGTAGATCGACTGCTCGCCAAGCGTCGGCACCGAACTGTCGAGCACGCCTCCGTTCATGGCATGGCGCACGAGGATCGCGAGCGTCAAAAGAACGAAGAGGCTCGCAAGTGCCTGCAGGAGGTTGCGCACGCGCGTGTCCGGCCAGGAGCGAAGGAAATAGGCGGAACCCGCAAGCAGTGCCGCCGGAATGCCGTAGCCCGGTAGCAATGCATTGAAGACCGGGGTCGTGCCCAGATTGCCGGCGCCGACGATCGTTGGCTCCCAGGCGATACGCCCGAGCACGACGATCGCTGCCGCGCCCGTGATCCAGGGGAGGATCGGCCAGGCACGGATCCGCGTTGCTGCGGCGTAGGCCGCGCCGAGCACCGCGATTGCAAGCGTGGTTGCGAGCCCGTCAGTCCAGGCGTGAAGCATGAGGACGAATTGCGCGAAAGATCCGGCGACCAGCAGACCGGCCGCCATATCGATCGTCCGGGCTTCACCATCGCGCCGGTAGAGCCAATCGGCAAGGGCGAGCAAGGAGGCCCCCGCGACCAACGAGAATAGTCCGTGCGGCAGGTCGAAGGCATAATTGCCCGTCATCAGAAACGACATTGAAATTAGCGCGAAAGGCACGGCCGCAGCGATGCCGCCCCAGAGCGTCGCATATTGAGCATGGCTGTGGAGGCGGCGCGCCAAAGCGAACCCGCCGAGGGCCACGAAAAGCGCCGCAAGCAACATCGCCGTGATCATGGCTGTCCGGCCAGGAATGACGATAGCCGGCAGAGCGTTGGCAAGTGAAGGATCGAGATAGGCAAGCACACCGCTAAGCGCCGTCAGGCTCCAGACACCGGCAACCGCGCCGACCGCGGACAGGAGGGCGGGATAGACGGCGGTCGGCCGCAGTGCTCCCAGGATTGCCAGTCCGGCGATGACGACCGCAAACTCGGTTACGGGATAGCTGATCGCGGTAACGGCCGGGCTGATCAACAGAAGCGCCAACACGGTGACGACGATGGCGGCGGAAATGGAGATCGCCGCATGCGGCGGGATGAACAGGCGTTCCCATGGTCCGGCGACGGCGCGGGGCCGCGCAATCACACCAGCCGCCTCGGGCGTCGCCGATACTTCGGGCGTTTCAGGCGTTTCGACGGGCGATTCCGGTTCGATGGCTCCGGGCCAGACGAGACCGATGCCGGCGATCATGACGAGCAAGGCGAAGGCCACGGGTCGCGCCTCAAAGGGAGCAACCGCGGCAATATAGGCCAGACCCCAGAGCCCGACGCCGACATTGGCAAGCGTCGGAACCACGGTCCAGCGTCGCAGCCGCGAGGCAAAGAGGGTCGCCAGCCACACGACCGAGAGGAAGCCGAACAGCACCCAGGGGCGCGGCTCGCTGCTGGACACCAGCGCCGGCGTGAGCAATGAGGCAAGCAGGCCGAGACCGGCCAGCGCCTGCCCGTGCAGCAGCGACAGCCCGACGGTCGCCAGCGAAATCGCGGCAAGGAGAATGAAGGCGGTGCCGGTGCCGATGTAGCCGTAGATACCGTGCGCAGCATAGGCGACGCCAAACAGTGTCACCGCGCCGGCGGCCGTCAGGATGCCGGGGATCATCGCGTTCTGGAACTCGTTGGCGATAACAGGCACGGCGCGCCTGCGGATAATATCGCCGGCACCCGCCAGCAGAAGCCCGAACAGCGCAGCCAGCGTCAGCCGCACCGCCGGGCTGAGGAGCCCGGCATCGATCGAGTACTTGACCATGAAGACGCCGCCGAGCGCCAGCGCAACGCCGCCGACCCACACTGCCCAGCGTGCGCCGAGACGGCTTTCCAGGCTCTCGGCCTGCCGGGGGGCGGCGGCGACCGGAAGCGGTTGCTCGGTAGGTGCGGCAACGGCCTCGTCGCCCTCGACTTCGTCCGTCGCGGTCTGCGCGTCGCCGAAAATCCGCGCTCCCTCCCGGGCACTCGCCGACAAGGCAATCGCTGGATCAGCATCCGTCACCGGCGCGGCCTGAAGTTCGGCCGCTGCCACAGGCTCCTCTGTTGCTGCTTCGGCTTGAGTGCGTTCACTCAGCGGCACCTTCAGCGCCGCGACTTCCGCCTTCAATGCAGTCAGCTCCGCACTCAGCCGCTCGGCCGTCCTACGGCCGCTGGCGAATGCGGAAAGAGCCAGAATAAAAGCAACAAAGGCAAAGAGTTCGAACATGTTTTCCCCTGACGGTCGCACTGGCGTGCTCGGCGCAACCATACAAACTTTTGCGCACTCGCCAAATCTTTACAGCGCCGCGCGACTTATCACGGGCGCAAAGGTCGCTGCAGCACCCTGAAATGCTACATGTTTCCTGAAACAGATGGATTTCAGGAAACATGCAGTAGACGTTCAAGCGCTGCAATCTCTTCACGGAATTGTCGCAGAACTGTCACCGGGCAGCTGATACAGGCGGATGAGCACCGTGGCGCGCCCGCGGTGGTTTCCACGTTCAACCAGGAGAGCCGACCATGGACACGCACCTCGGACCGACCGAAGAAACCGAATTCAAGACGCTGACGGAGCGCAGGGAAGAGCTGGAAGACGTCGGCCAGAACTGTTCCACCAATCCGACGATGGGCGACATCATCCATCGCCGGTTCTCGCGCCGCTCCTTCATCGGCGGGTCGCTGGCGGTTGCTGCCATCTCCACCACCGTCAGCCCGCTCGCACTACTGACCGCTGAAGAAGCACGCGCCGAGGAAGGCTCGCGCTTCGACTTCACCGAGATCGAAGCCGGCATCGACGAAAAGCACCACGTGGCCGAAGGCTATGACGCCGACGTGCTTTTGCGCTGGGGCGACAAGATCTTCGCCGACAGCCCGGATTTCGACCCGAAGAACCAGACCGCCGCCGCCCAGGAAAAGCTGTTTGGCTACAACAACGACTATGTCGGCTTCATCCCGCTCGACGGCAGCGCCGATCACGGCCTGCTTGTCGTCAACCACGAGTACACCAACGCCGAACTGATGTTCCCGGCCTTCGCCTCCGTGGTGAAGGAAAAGGTGACCAAGGACGGCAAGGAGGTCGAGGAAGAAAAGGTCGTTCTCGGCGAATACACCAAGGAGCTGGTCGACATCGAAATGGCGGCGCACGGCGGCACCATCATCGAAATCCGCAAGGTCGACGGCAAATGGCAGCCGGTGCTTGACGGCAAGTACAACCGCCGCATCACCGCCAACACCGAGATGCAGGTCACGGGTCCGGCCGCCGGCCACGACCGTCTGAAGACGCCGTCGGACCCGACCGGCAGACGCGTGTTCGGCACGATCAACAACTGCGCTGGCGGCGTTACCGCCTGGGGCACTTACATGATGGCCGAGGAGAACTTCAACGGCTATTTCGGCGGCGAACTCGCCGAGGATCATCCGGAATACAAGCAGCTGAAGCGCCTTGGCGCGCCGGGCGGCCAGTACGAATGGGCATCCTTCTACGACCGCTTCGACGTCTCCAAGGAGCCGACCGAGCCCAACCGCTTCGGCTGGATCGTCGAGGTCGACGCGCTCGACCCGACCTCGGTGCCGAAGAAGCGCACCGCACTTGGCCGCTACAAGCACGAGGGCTGCGAATCGATCGTCAACAAGGACGGCCGCGTCGTGCTCTATTCCGGCGACGACGAGCGCTACGACTATGTCTACAAATTCGTGACCAAGGGCACCTTCAACGCCAACGATCGCGTCGCCAACATGGACCTCTTCGACGAAGGCACGCTCTATGTGGCCAAGTTCGACGAGGATGGCACCGTCACCTGGATGCCCCTCACCCACGGCGAAGGGCCGCTGACCGAAGCCAACGGCTTTGCCTCGCAGGCCGACGTCTTGATCAACACACGTCTTGCAGCCGACGCGCTCGGCGCCACCAAGATGGACCGCCCGGAAGACATCCAGCCGAACCCGAAGTCGGGCAAGGTCTATGTCATGCTGACCAACAACACCAAGCGTAAGGCCGACGAAGTCGACGCCGCCAACCCGCGCGCCAAGAATGCCTTCGGCCATATCGTCGAAATCAGCGAGACCGATGGCGACTTCGCCTCGCTGAAGAGCCGCTGGGACGTGCTTTTGAAGTGCGGCGATCCGGGTGTTGCCGAAGTCGGTGCCTCGTTCTCGACGGCGACAACCAAGAACGGCTGGTTCGGCATGCCCGACAATTGCGCGATCGACGCCGACGGCCGTCTCTGGGTCGCGACCGATGGCAACAACGAGAAGGATACAGGTCGCACCGACGGCATCTGGGCGATCGACACGGACGGCACGGCCCGCGGCACCTCCAAGCTCTTCTTCCGCGTGCCTGTTGGCGCCGAGATGTGCGGTCCCTGCTTCAACCCGACGTCGGACACCTTCTTCCTGGCCGTCCAGCATCCGGGCGACGCCGGCCTTGCCACCTACGAGACGCCGGCAACCCGCTGGCCGGACTTCAAGGACGACATGCCGGTACGCCCGGCCGTCGTTGCCGTGACCAAGCAGGGTGGCGGCCGCATCGGCTGACAAGAGCTGCGATTGACGAGAAGACCGCCGCGCGCAACGCGCGGCGTTTTCGTTCCGGCGTTGGTTTTCGTGCCGCAACTCCGGACGGAAAACCGCTTCGCACTTTTCCTGGAATTGTTTTTCATGCCGCTATTCCGGACGGAGAACCGCTTTGCACTTTTCCTGGAATTGCTTAGCGCCGCAGATTGTCGATCGGAAAGATCGCGCAGGTCTCGGTGCCATGCGCCAGCAGCTTGCCGTTGCCGTCGCGCAGCCAGGCCTCGGAGGTTGCGATGGTGCGGCCGCGATGGACGATACGGCCCTCGCAGAAAACTTCGCCCATGTCTGGCAGCAGCGGGCGCACGAGGTTCACCTTGAACTCGACCGTCGTATAGGCTTCGCCGGGCTTCACCGTGGTGAAAACCGCACAGCCGAGCGCGGAGTCCATGATCGTCGCCGTCCATCCGCCATGAACCGTTCCAAGCGGGTTGAGATGTTCCTCGGTCGGCAGACCTCTAAAGACCACCCGGCCCTCCTCCACCTCCGCAAGCCCGAACTTCAGCGTCGCCGACATCGGTGGTGCCGGTAGTTCGCCGCTCATCAGGTCCTGCATCGCCTTGAGACCGCCATCACGGGCAACACGATCAAGCGAGAGCACACCGATGCCTGACACAGGCATGCCGGGATAAAGCTCTTGAACCATCTGAAACTCCTGAAACATTTTTCCTGGGGTCAGGCGGCCGAGGCTTGGGCTTTCAACGCCTTGAGCGCCGCATGCACGAAGCCGTCGCGGGCAGAAGAGACGTCGAGACCACGCGGCTCGTAGACATGACGGTGAAGAAAGAAGGCGGTCAAACGAAAGGCGGACGCAAGGCTGTCATGGTCTGCGGCCTGCCGTGCTTCGGTTGAAAGGAAGCCCGGCAACGCCAGCATGCGCTCGGCATAACGCTCCCCCGCCGAGCGGCATACGGCCCTGCCCGATTTCGGCGAGACATAGACGAGGTCCGTGCGGACACCTGTCGCCACGCATTCGCTGAGGTCGAGGCCGAAGCCGAGATCGTTGAGGACAGCGAGTTCGAAGCGTACGAACAATTCGCCGGCATCGGCGGGATCCGCGAGGTGATCGACGATCACGGTGAGCGCTTCGTAGAGATGCGGATGCGGGTCGCGCTCGGGAAGCAGACGCAGGAGTGCGCCCAGCGCCTGGATGCCATAAACCGATGTCGCGGTTTCCATCAGCCGGGCGGCGCGCAATTCGACGGGCTCGATCCTGAACTCGCCCAAATGCTCATCAAGCCGAGCGCGCCAGGTGACTTCAACCGTATTGCCCGGCTGCAGCACCGGCTGCATGGCGCGCGACCGTCCCGATCGCACCATGCCGAGGTGCCGGCCGTGGGCAGCACTCATGACTTCGACGATGACCGAGCTTTCGCCGTGTCGCCGAACCCCGAGAATGATGGCCTGATCGTTCCATTGCATGCACATGGAATACACCCGCGACGGAAATCGGATCAAGCGATGTTGCGAGCGCAAGCGTGACGCCGTCGAGTGTCGCCATTCGGCCACACTCGCTGGTTGCCTCATTTGCGACATGCTGTCGCCGCCCGGACGCCGTCTTTGACATTAGAACGGAAGAGCGGCAAAAGCCGTGCCTCCCGCCCAAAATGACAATCAGCAGGATAATAAACTTCATTATGTGTGTGTCCCGGAACAGCGCCGGCCGCTTGGCGCAGCTCTTCGCCCTTCTTCTCGCCACCTCGACGCTCGCGAGCTGCGTCACCACCTCGGGGCCGGCCAAGCCGAAGGGACCGGATCCATACTATGTGGCGATGTACGGGGCGCTTCCGAACGAAAAGTACCCGCTCGATGCCATCGACATCAGCAAGGTGGACAAGCGCTATCTGCGCCAGCAGGTTGCCTACCAGACGCACGAGCCGCCGGGCACGATCGTCATCGATACACAGAACCGCTTCCTCTATCTGGTTCAGGACGGTGGCATGGCCATGCGCTACGGCATCGGCGTCGGCAAGGCCGGCCTCGAGTTCGAAGGCGAGGCACGCATTGCCCGCAAGGCCGAGTGGCCGCGCTGGACACCGACGCAAAGCATGGTCGAGCGCGAACCGGAGCGCTACGGCCCGCTTGCCGGCGGCATGGAGCCGGGTGTGCGCAACCCGCTCGGTCCGCGCGCGCTCTATCTCTTCCAGGGCAATCGCGACACGCTGTTCCGCATCCACGGCACCACCGAGGCCTGGTCGATCGGCAAGGCTGTGTCGAGCGGCTGTATCCGCCTCTTCAACCCCGACATCATCGATCTCTACAGCCGCGTGCCGATCGATTCGCGCGTCGTCGTGTTACAGGCCGAAGCGCCGTTGAGCGAGCCGGCCGGGGGTGTTCCGATGGCAAGCGTCGGCAATGGCGGCTTGCCGCCGGCCTATTGATCGTTCAAGCCGGATGCCGGACGTCCATGGGGTCTCCGGCATCCGCACGCATTTCCCCGGCGCTCGCCCCGGACGCGCCGGCAGTCTTTGCGTGTCAGGTCAGCCTTGCGGCTCGAGCGCCGGCTTGCCCGAAAGCTCGCTCACGTAATAGCCCTGGCGCAGGTTGATGCCGTGCTCCAGCCACGCCTTCATGCAGGCCAGCATCTGCGACCAACCCTCGCAGTTGATGTAGGAGCTCTTCTGCCCCTGCTCGTTCTCGTGCCAGCCGCTCTCGGCAATTGTCACCATGGTGGCGCCGTCGTCGAGCGATTGAAAGCGCATCTCCACCCGCGTCTTGTAGGGCGCCTCTCCCTTGGCGACCATGGCGTCCCAGCGAAAGACGACGCGCTCGTTGGCGGCAACCTCCTCCACCATGATCGGCACTTCGCCCCACCAGGTCACGGTGGTGCCAGCAACCAGTGGCCCGCTGATACCGCCGAGCGTCACGAAGTAGCGACTGAGCTGGTCGGGATTGACGACGGCATCGAAAACCTCAGCGACGGGGCGATCAATCCGTCCGTTCACACGGAATTCGAAGGGCATGGCGTGGTCCTCCTATTGAATCCGCACAAGGTATGTTATAAAAACATAACATGTCAACCGATTCGAAAGACGACCTCGTTTTCAAGGCGCTCGCCAACGGTCTTCGCCGTCAGATGCTCGACGCCATGAAGCTTGCCCCGCAGACGACCGGCATGCTGTGCGAACGGTTCGACAGCCTCGACCGCTGCACCGTCATGCAGCACCTCAAGGTGTTGGAGGAGGCGGAACTCGTGCTTGTGCGCCGCGAGGGGCGCGAACGCTGGAACCATTTGAACGCATTGCCTATTCAGACGATCCACGATCGCTGGATCAGCCAGTATGCCGGCCATGCGATGTCGATCCTGTCTGCCCTTAAACAGGACCTCGAGCGGTAACCAGACGAACGGTTTCGACTTTCAATCAATCCGCTTTCTTCGTATGAACGGCCGGTACACCAACGTGAGGACATCGTCGTGCGCTACCTCATCACCGGCACTGCTGGCTTTATTGGCTTTCATCTCGCCAAGCGGCTGACCGACGAAGGGCATTTCGTGGTCGGGTTTGACGGCATGACCCCCTACTACGACGTGACATTGAAGGAGCGGCGGCACGCGATCCTCGCCCGTTCGAACGGCTTCAAGGCCGTCGTCGGCATGCTTGAGGACAGAGACGCGCTTCGCCACGCCGCCGATCTGGCCGAACCTGAGGTCATCATCCACCTCGCCGCCCAGGCCGGCGTGCGCTACAGCCTCGAAAACCCGAAGGCGTACATCGATTCCAACCTGGTCGGCTCCTGGAACGTCCTGGATTTGGCACGGGAACTGAGCCCAAAGCACCTGATGCTCGCCTCGACCTCCTCGATCTATGGAGCGAACGAGAAGGTTCCCTTTGCCGAGACCGATCGCTCCGACGAACCGATGACGCTCTACGCTGCCACCAAGAAGTCTATGGAGCTGATGGCGCACAGCTATGCCCATCTCTACAAGGTGCCAACGACCGCGTTCCGCTTCTTCACGGTCTACGGTCCCTGGGGGCGGCCCGACATGGCGCTGTTCAAATTCGTCGATGCCATTCACAAGGGGCAGCCGATCGACATCTATGGCGAAGGCCGCATGAGCCGCGACTTCACCTATATCGACGACCTCGTGGAGGGCATTCTGCGTCTTTCTCATGTGGCGCCGGCAGAAGAAAACCGCGTGCCAGCTGACAAGGCCGAAGACACGCTCTCGCGCCAGGGGCCGTACCGGGTCGTCAATGTCGGCGGTGGTCAGCCGGTTGCGCTGATGACCTTTGTCGAAACGGTGGAAAAAGCCGTCGGCAAGCCGGCAGTGCGCAACATGCTGCCGATGCAGCAGGGCGACGTGCCGCGCACCTTTGCCTCACCCGACCTGCTGGAAGCCTTGACCGAGTTCAAGCCCTCCATACCCGTCGAAGAGGGCGTCGCGCGCTTTGCCGCCTGGTACAAGGAATACTTCGGCACGAGCCAGTGACCGGATTACCCGTTACCCCGAACTGATTACTCTGCTTTGGCGACTGCTTGTTTTATCCGCAGTCGGGCATAAATGGGTGTGAACCTGAAGCGCATAAGCAATTGCAAAAATACGCATTTGCACGTTCTATGAACTGAACTCGCGATGGAACACAACAAGGGAAAGAGCCTATGAAAATCACGATGATCGGCGCCGGCTATGTTGGCCTTGTTTCCGGCGTATGTTTTGCGGATTTCGGTCATGACGTCGTTTGTCTCGACAAGGATGAGAGCAAGATCGACGCATTGATGAAGGGACGCATTCCGATCTTCGAACCGGGCCTCGACCACCTGGTTGCGAGCAACGTCGCTTCGGGCCGGCTGACCTTCACGACCGATCTCGTTGCCGCTGTCGCCGACAGCGACGTCATCTTCATCGCGGTCGGCACCCCGTCGCGGCGTGGCGATGGTCATGCGGACCTCTCCTATGTCCATGCCGCTGCGCGCGAGATTGCCGAGAACCTCAAGGGCTTCACCGTGATCGTGACGAAATCGACGGTTCCGGTCGGTACCGGCGACGAGGTCGAGCGCATTATCCGCGAGGCCAACCCGGACGCCGACTTCGCCGTCGTCTCCAATCCGGAGTTCCTGCGCGAGGGTGCGGCGATCGAAGACTTCAAGCGACCGGACCGCATCGTCATCGGACTTGCCGACGACGATACACGGGCGCGCAACGTCATGACCGAGGTTTACCGTCCGCTCTATCTCAACCAGTCACCGCTCGTCTTCACCTCTCGTCGTACCTCGGAACTGATCAAGTATGCCGGCAACGCATTCCTGGCGATGAAGATCACCTTCATCAACGAGATGGCCGACCTTTGCGAGCGCGTCGGCGCCAATGTCCAGGATGTCGCCCGCGGCATCGGCCTCGACGGTCGCATCGGCTCGAAGTTCCTGCATGCCGGCCCGGGCTATGGTGGGTCGTGCTTCCCGAAGGACACCCTGGCGCTGGTCAAGACCGCGCAGGATCACGACAGCCCCGTGCGGCTGGTGGAGACAACGGTTGCCGTTAACGACAACCGCAAGCGGGCGATGGGACGCAAGGTGATCGCCGCCACCGGTGGCGACGTGCGCGGCCGAAAGATCGCGATCCTTGGCCTTACCTTCAAGCCGAACACGGACGACATGCGCGACAGCCCGGCAATCGCGATCGTGCAGACGCTCAAGGACGCCGGTGCTCACGTTGTCGGCTACGATCCCGAGGGCATGGAGAACGCCAAGAAGATAATCGATGGCATCGACTATGCCGGCGATCCCTATGAGGCCGCCAACGAGGCCGATGCCCTGGTGATCGTCACGGAATGGAACGAGTTCCGCGCGCTTGATTTCCGCCGGCTGAAGACCGTGATGAAGACGCCCGTTCTCGTCGACCTTCGCAACATCTATCGCCAGGACGAGGTCGTGAAGCACGGCTTTACCTATTCCAGCGTTGGCCGGTCCCAGTAAGGGCCGGCAACCCGTCGCGGTGCGCACTACGCTTTTGGTATCGGCAGCACCGGCAGGGATTCCCAACTCTTGCCGGCGAGGATGACGCAGCTTCGGCCGTTCACATCGGTAACGATCAACGTCCAGCTGCCGTTGTCGGCTGCGTAGATCTCCATGATCGCCTGCGGATTGATCTGAGCGGTCGCAGCAGGTTTCTCCCGATACTGCCGCGCCAGAAACTCGATCACCTCGGATCGGTCGGCGCAATTGAGGGGGGCCTGCGAAACTGCCGGGACGGGGCGCGCCGTCACACCGGCCGCCATAAGTGCGGCCAGCGCGAGGCCGCGGATCGCCTTGCGAACCATGACGCAACTCCTTTCACCGGACGCCCGGCGGAGGAATTTTCCGCTGATCTTTCCGCCGGCGACCGGCTGCTACATCGGCAATGCGCGCACGACACAATGCGCATGCCGCCATGGGAGCAGTATGGTGGAAAGGCCTGATTATTACAATTATCTAATTTATAAAGCATGCCACCGGGGCGCTTGCCGCGCCCGCGGTGGAATTTCGCCTCACTTGCGCTTCATCGCTTCCATCAAGGCCGCACCGAAGGCACCCTGGGAGGGCTGTTGCTGAGGCTTCTGCTGGCGCATCGGCGCACCACGATTGCCGCCCGGAGGCGTGCTCGCCCGCGCTTCGCGGCTTGACTCAGCGCCACCATCCTTACGCATGGTGAGGCCGATCCGCTTGCGGGGAACATCCACCTCGGTGACGCGAACCGTCACCACATCCCCCGCTTTGACGACTTCGTGCGGATCCTTGACGAAACGATCGGCAAGCTGGGACACGTGGACGAGCCCGTCCTGATGCACGCCGATATCGACGAAGGCGCCGAAGGCTGCGACATTGGTGACCGTTCCTTCGAGCTGCATGCCGACCTTCAGATCCTTGATGTCGTCGACACCCTCGGCGAAGGTTGCGGTCTTGAAACTCGGGCGCGGATCGCGACCGGGCTTCTCGAGTTCCGCGAGGATGTCCTTGACCGTCGGCAAGCCGAAGCGTTCGTCGACGAAGGTCTTCGGGTCGAGCTTCTTCAGTGCAACGCTGTCACCCATGAGGGCACGAACGTCGCGGCCACAGGCGGCAACGATCTTCTTGGCCACGCCATAGGCTTCCGGGTGGACAGAGGAGGCATCGAGCGGCTCCTTGCCATCAGGAATGCGCAGGAAGCCCGCGCACTGTTCGAAGGTGCGCGCGCCGAGCCGGGGCACCTTCAACAGTTCCTTGCGGCTTGCGAAGGGTCCGGTCGCATCGCGATGCGCAACGATCGCTTCGGCCGACGATTTCCCGAGACCGGAAACACGGGCCAGCAGCGGTGCCGAAGCGGTGTTGACGTCGACGCCAACGGCGTTCACCGCGTCTTCGACGACCGCATCCAGCGAGCGACTGAGCTTCGACTGGTCGACGTCGTGCTGGTACTGGCCAACGCCAATCGATTTTGGCTCGATCTTCACGAGCTCGGCCAGCGGGTCCTGCAAGCGGCGGGCGATCGAGACCGCGCCGCGCAGCGAAACGTCGAGGCCCGGGAACTCCAGGGCGGCGGTTTCGGACGCCGAATAGACGGACGCGCCCGCCTCCGAGACGATGACCTTGGTCGGCTTCGGCGCCGGCAGTTGCGCGAGCATGTCGGCAACGAGCTTTTCCGTCTCGCGGCTTCCGGTGCCATTGCCGATGGCGATCAGCTCCACCTTGTGCTTGCGCACAAGCGATGCGAGCTCGGCCTGGGTGCCGCGGATGTCGTTCTTCGGCGGGAACGGATAGACGGTGGTCGTCTCGATGAGCTTGCCCGTACCGTCGACCACGGCGACCTTGACGCCGGTGCGGATGCCCGGATCAAGCCCCATTGTTGCGCGCGACCCCGCGGGTGCGGCAAGCAGCAGATCCTTCAGATTGCGAGCAAAGACGTGGATCGCCTCTTCCTCTGCGCGCTCGCGCAGCTCGCGCATCAGATCGAGCGACAACGACATCGACAGCTTCACACGCCAGGTCCAGCCGATCATCTCGGAGAGCCATTTGTCGCCCGGGAGACTGGCTCCGACATTGTAGGCGGCCGCGATCATGCGCTCGACCGGCTTCACCGGCGAGGTATCGTCCTGGTCGACGACGATATCGACCGACAGCACCTCTTCATTCCAACCGCGCAGCATCGCGAGCGCCCGATGGCCGGGCGTGGTTGCCCAGCGCTCGGAATGGTCGAAATAGTCGGAGAACTTGGCGCCCGCCTCCTGCTTGCCATCGACGACCTTGGCACGCAGGAAGGCGGTACCCTTCATATGGTTGCGCAGGCGCCCGAGCAGGTCGGCATTTTCCGTCATGCCTTCGGCGATGATGTCGCGTGCGCCTTCAAGCGCCGCCTTCACGTCAGCCACCTCGGCGGTCAGGAACGCGGTTGCGCGATCAGCCGGCGCGACGGAGCGGTCGGCGAGGATCGCCTCGGCGAGCGGCGCGAGACCGCGCTCACGGGCGATCTCCGCCTTGGTGCGGCGCTTCGGCTTGTAAGGCAGATAGATGTCTTCAAGCTCGGCCTTGGTTTCGACCGCGGCAATCCTGGCTTCGAGGTCGTCGGTCAGCTTGCCCTGCCCGCGGATCGATTCAAGGATCGAGGCCCGGCGCGCCTCAAGCTCGCGAAGATAGGTCAGTCGCTCCGAAAGGTTGCGCAACTGCGTGTCGTCGAGCCCTCCCGTCACTTCCTTGCGGTAACGTGCGATGAACGGCACCGTGGCGCCCTCGTCGAGCAGTTCGACCGCGGCAACAACCTGAGAAGGCGTCGCCTTGATTTCGGCGGCGATGATGGCGGCGATGGGTTTTGCAGGGCTTGCCATGGGGAATTCCGTCTTTCCTGTTTGGGAGGCGACCATAAAGGCGCATGCCTTCGAGGCCAAGTGAAGGCCTTCAGAGGAAATCCGAAACTCCACAGGAGATGGAGGCAAGGCCGTCCCGCTTTCGAGTGGCGGTCGGGACAGCATCGAGATCACATTGCCATGGCGGGCGCGAAGCGCTGCTCACGATGAGCAATGTCCCAATGGCGGCGCTACGCGCCCATGACACCGCGCCCTTTGAGCCGCGACCGATCGTGCGGGCGGTCGAAATCCTGGAGCGGCCCGGCGGGCACGATACGGGTCGGGTTGATATGGGCGATGCCGTAGTAGCCGCGCTTGATGTGGTCGATGCGCACGCTTTCGCGGATGCCCGGCCATTGGTAGATTTCGCGCAGATAGTTGGACAACGCCGGGTAATCCTCAATCCGGCGGATGTTGCACTTGAAGGCACCGTGATAGGCCGCGTCGAAGCGCACGAGGGTCACGAAAAGGCGGATGTCGGCCTCCGTGAGATAGTCGCCGGCCAGGTAACGGCTGGTCGCCAGATGGGCTTCGAGTTCGCCGAGCATGCCGAACAGGCTCGCCACCGCCTCGTCATAGGCTTCCTGGGTCTTGGCAAAACCGGCGCGATAGACGCCGTTGTTGACCCGTTCGTAGATCGGCCCGTTCCAGCGATCGATCTCGCTGACCAACGCTTCGGGATAGAAATCCAGCCGGTTGCCGGTCAGATGGTTGAAGCCCGTGTTCAGGATACGAATGATGTCGGCCGACTCGTTGTTGACGATACGCCCTTCCCGCATGTCCCAGAGCACGGGCACCGAGACCTTGCCGGTATAGGTCGGGTCGCTCGCCACATAGAGCTCATAGTGGAAACGGATCTTGCCGACGCGCTCGCCGGCATCGACCGGCGCGTCATAGACCCAGCCGTCCTCACCGAGCTCGGGATTGGACACCGTCAAGCCGACGACGTCCTCCAAACCTTTCAGATTACGAAAGGCGATCGTGCGCGAAGCCCAGGGGCAAAGATAGGAAACGAACAGGCGATAGCGACCGGCCTCGGCCGGCAAAGCCGGCTGGCCGTCAGGGCCTGGCGTGCCGTCAGGCGTGATCCAGTGGTGAAAGCGCGTCGGCTCGCGGTGAAAAGCGCCGCCCTTCATCTCGCTGGCAGCAACGTCGCCCTTCACCCATTTTCCCTCGACAAGCTGTGGCATCACGTCTCTCCCGGATCACACCTTCGGTGTCCGCTACCTCTCACGGGGCCTTGCCGACGGTCAATCGCGCGCACGGGAGACACATTGTTCGCAATTCCAGCTCCGCACGCGATGCGTGCGTCAACATTATCGCGCCACATTATCGGGCAATCCCGATTCCACGAGGAGAATCAGGATGAAGAAAACCCTTGCCATAGTCGCTTTGTTTGCCGCCCTTGTCTGGTTGATGAACACGTCACAGTTTGCGACCCCGCAGCCGGGTGCGGCAAAGCTGCTGTCCCACCGCGGTATGCACCAGACGTATCCGAAGGCGAATGTCGGCAACGACACTTGCACGGCGACGATCATCGACACGCCCAGCCACGCCCATCTGGAAAACACGATCGCCTCGATGCAGGCAGCCTTCGACGCCGGTGCAGACGTCGTTGAACTCGATGTGCATCTGACGCCGGACAAGCAGTTTGCGGTCTTTCACGACTGGACGCTCGATTGCCGCACCGAGGGCAAGGGTGTGACCGAGGAAACGCCGATGGCAACCCTGAAAACGCTTGATATCGGCTATGGCTACACCGCCGACGGTGGCAGGACCTTCCCGTTCCGCGGCAAGGGGGTCGGCCAGATGCCGACACTCGACGACGTGCTCACCGCCCTGCCCGACCGCAAGTTCCTCGTCAACTTCAAGAGCAAGCGGACGGAGGAAGGAACGGCGCTTGCGGCCCTTCTTGACGCTCAGCCGCAATGGCGAGAAGCCGTCTTTGGTGTTTATGGGGGCGAGAATCCGACGCGCGAGGCGCAGAAAAGGATCGAGGGCATACGCGGCTACGACCGGTCGTCGGTGATGGCCTGCTTTACCCGCTATCTCGGTTACGGATGGACCGGCCTGGTGCCGGATGCCTGCAAGAACACGCTTGTCGTCGTACCCGGAAACTACGCCCCGTTCCTCTGGGGCTGGCCCGATCGCTTCGCCGCGCGGATGAAAGCGGCCGGCAGCGAGATTATCCTGATCGGTCCGTACCATGGTGGTGACTTCTCCACCGGCATCGACACCGCGGAAGATCTCGAATTGGTCCCGCCTGGATTTGCCGGCTATGTCTGGACGAACCGGATCGAGACCATCGGCCCGGCGCTGAAGACGCGGCAGGCGGCGGAAGCCGGGCGCGGCTGACGTCCCACTGCATGTTTCCTTTGGTCGTAGCCAATCAAAGGATAAAAACACGCAGCAATTCAAAGTGCTACTGCGACCTTTGCGCGTCTGATAAGATGCGCGTCGCTTTAGGCGACCCAAGACTTGCCCCCTACCCAGATCAGCCCTATGCCTTCGGGCCAATGGTCGCGGCCCGCCCGAGGTCCGACCCGCTGATTGTGCAGGGGACAAGTTTATGAATGTCACGATCTATCACAACCCGGCTTGCGGCACGTCGCGCAACACGCTGGCGATGATCCGCAACGCCGGCATCGAGCCAACCGTGATCGAGTATCTGAAGGCGCCGCCGTCGCGACAGGAGCTGGAAAAGATGATTGCGGATACGGGCCTGACGGTGCGCGAGGCGATCCGCGAGAAAGGCACCCCCTATGCGGACCTCGGGCTTGGCGACCCAACGCTGAGTGACGAACAGCTGATCGACGCGATGATGGCACATCCGATCCTGATCAACCGCCCCCTCGTCGTGACGCCGATCGGCACGCGGCTTTGCCGCCCGTCGGAGCTGGTGCTCGATATCCTGCCCGACACGCACAAGGGGCCGTTCACCAAGGAAGACGGCGAGCCGGTCATCGATGCAGACGGAAAGCGCGTTTCCGGCGCGTGACACGGGCAACAAAAAAGGCACCCGTTCGCACGGGTGCCTGTATCGTCTCGTGGCGGATCGGCGCGCAGCCTACCGTGGGAATTCGAGGCCCATTTCGCGGAAGCGCTCCGGATCGTCGCCCCAGTTCTCGCGCACCTTGACGAACAGGAAAAGGTGCACCGGCTGCTCCAGGATCTCGGAGATTTCCTTGCGCGAGGCCGTGGAGATCGCCTTGATCGCATCGCCGTTCTTTCCGAGCGCGATCTTCTTCTGGCTTTCGCGCTCGACGTAGATCACCTGTTCGATGCGAACAGAGCCGTCCTTGCGCTCTTCCCACTTCTCGGTTTCGACATGCGAGGCGTAGGGGAGTTCCTGATGCAGCCGCAGGAACAGCTTCTCGCGGGTGATTTCGGCGGCAAGCTGACGCATCGGGAGATCGGAGATCTGGTCTTCCGGATAGTACCAGGGACCTTCCGGCAAAGTCTCGGCCAGATAGTCCATCAGATCCTTGCAGCCCGAACCGTTCAGCGCCGAGATCATGAAGGTGCGCTCGAACTGCACCGTCTCGTTGGCAGCCGCCGCAAGCTTCAGCAGATCCTCGGGCCGCACCTGATCGATCTTGTTCAGAACCAGGATCTTCGGCTGGTGGACTTCCTTCAAGCCTTCGAGGATCGTTTCCGCATCTCCCTTCAGGCCACGCTCGCTGTCGATCAGAAGCATGATCACGTCGGCGTCCTTGGCCCCGCCCCAGGCGGTGGTCACCATGGCGCGATCGAGCCGGCGGCGCGGCTTGAAGATGCCGGGCGTGTCCATGAAGACGATCTGGGCATTGTCGTGGATGGCGATGCCGCGCACGATCGCGCGTGTCGTCTGGACCTTATGGCTGACGATCGACACCTTGGCGCCGACGAGGCGGTTGACCAGGGTCGATTTGCCTGCATTGGTCGCGCCGATCAGCGCCACAAAACCCGAGTGGGTCGGCGCGCTTTCGGCGGCCGTATCTTTTTCCGTGTCCGTCATTTTTTCCGTCAATTTCCGGCGGACGTTTTCCGCCACACGCCTTCGCGTTCCAACAATTTCGTCGCGGCAACCTGCTCGGCGCCGCGTTTGGACCTGTCGATCCCGGTCTCCGGCGCAACGCCCGCCACTTCCACGGTCACCGTGAAACGCGGATCATGGTCGGGGCCGGACCGCTCGTCCGTCCGGTAGGTGGGCGCGGCACCAAACTTGGCATGCGCCCATTCCTGCAATTCGGTCTTCGCGTCGCGGCGGGCGCCGTCAGCGCGCGCAGCCCGATCCTTCCAATGGCGTAGGATGAAGCCACGGGCAGCATCGAGACCGCCGTCCAGGTAAATGGCCGCGATGAGCGACTCTACCACATCGGCGCGCACATTCATCATCGCCTTTCCGGTAATCTTTTTGACGTCGGAACCGGTGCGGATGAACTGGTGCAATTCCAGGTCATCGCCGACCTTGGCGCAGCTTTCGGCGCTGACCAGCTGGTTCAGCCGAACGGAAAGCTCGCCTTCGTTCGCCTCGCGAAACGTCTGGAATAGCAGTTCGGCCACGCAGAGCCCAAGCACCCGGTCCCCGAGAAACTCGAGACGCTGATAGTTGGAGCCCTTGGCGTTGCGGGCGCTGGAATGGGTGAGCGCCCGATCCAGGCGCTCCTTCTCCACAAACTGATAGCCGATCACGGCCTCGAGCTTTGCCCGATCTTCCGCGCTCAGCGACCGCGACTTCATCATTCGACCGCCTTGAACAGGCGGTCGTAGCGCAGGTTCGCCGGCCACTTCCAGATTTCGCGGAACGACGTGTCGTTGCCAAGCGAGAAGAAGATCAAGCTGGCGCGACCAACCAGGTTCTCGGCCGGGACGAAACCGACGTCGAAGCGACTGTCAGCCGAATTGTCACGGTTGTCGCCCATCATGAAGTAGTGGCCGGCAGGAACGATGAACTCGCGGGTGTTGTCGCCACGCGATTCCGGGAACTGGTCGAGCGTGTCGTAGGACACGCCGTTGTCCATCGTTTCGCGATAGACCGGAACGTCGCCGCCGGTGTCGTACTGGTCATCGGCACGGAAGGTCCCATCGGGCGCACGGTCGATCGGCTTGTCGTTGATGTAGAGGATGCTGTTGCGCATCTGGACGCGGTCGCCCGGCAGGCCGACGAGGCGCTTGATGTAGTCGATGTCCGGGTTCGGCGGGAAGCGGAAGACGACGATGTCGCCACGCTTCGGCTCGCTCGCGAAGATACGGCCGGAGAAGAGATCCGGAGACAGCGGCAGCGAATACTTGGAGAAGCCGTAGGCAAACTTGTTGACGAAGATGTAGTCGCCGACCAGCAGCGTCGGCATCATCGAACCTGAGGGAATGGTAAAGGGCTGGAAGAGGACCGTACGGATGACGACGGCCAGGAGCAGCGCCTGGATAACGACTTTCACGTTCTCCCACAGGCCGCTCTGCTTCGCTTCTGTCTTTTCTGCCACGCTACTGTGTTCCTTTGTCATCGCGAGGCCCCTCGCCGGGGCCCGCTCTTCTCTTTCGTCCGCAGTTTCGATCCCGTCCGATATTCCGGTTTCATATGCTGCAGATCGCCTGCCCTTCAATCGCTCCGGGCCGGTTTTCCAGCGGAATGCTCTAAACCGTTCCCTCAACCGGGGCAACGGGCAGCGCCTCGATAATCACGAAGGCCTGCGCAAGCGGAAAATCGTCCGTGATGGTCAGATGAATGGCCGCCCGATGATCAGGCGGCAGCATCTGCTGAAGCCGCGCCGCCGCACCGCCGGTCAGGTTCATGGTCGGTTTGCCGCCCGGCAAATTGATCACGCCCATGTCCTTCCAGAAGACGCCCTGCGCGAGCCCGGTGCCGAGCGCCTTGGAACAGGCTTCTTTTGCGGCAAAGCGCTTGGCATAGGACGCGGCACGGTTCTTCCGCCCTTCGGACTTCTTAATCTCGATGTCGGTGAAACAGCGCTGGACGAACCGCTCGCCAAAACGGGAGAGCGAGTTTTCAATCCGCCTGATATCAATCAGGTCGCTGCCGATGCCAATGATCATGAGGAAGATCCGAGGTCTTTGACGCGTTCCTGGCGCCGCTTCTGGAAGAGACGCGCTGCCTGGTAAGCCGCGACATAGGAGAAAAGCGCGCCGGCCGCCGCCAGAGGCAGGGAGCCGATGAGCATCGGCTTGAAGACAGGCCCCCACAGGGCGGAGAAGTCGAAATGCTCGACCATGCGCATCACATCGGCGCTGCTTGCGGCGTGAGCGCTCTCCACTCCCAGAATGGCAGTCCCAAGCTCGTAGGACGCCGTCAGGATCATCGGGATCGTGACGGGATTGGCGATCGCAGTTGTGATGGCCGCCGCGACAAGATTGCCCGAGAACAGAAAGGCGAGCGCGACGGCGATGATGATGTGCAGGCCGAAAAAAGGTGTGAAGGACGATGCAGCACCCGCGGCCACGCCGACGGCGATCGAATGTGGCGTCGACGAGAGCCGCAATATCCTGAGCGCGATGTAGCGCGGGCCACGCGCCAAGCCCTTGCGCGGCCAAAGCAGCGCGCGAAGTCTTTCGGAAATCGTGACCGGTTTTCTACGTCTGAATAACATTATGCCGTCATGACCGCGTCTTGACACCGTCAGCCGGCACAAGAGGGCGCGTCCGCCTATTTGCTGGCCGCAAGATAGGCGTCATGCCCGCTGCTTGCAACCCGCCGGCACGCCGCGCACCTTGTCGCAGGCGAGCCATTCACCGGATGCATGGCTTCATGCATTCCGGAACGAGACGGGATGCGATCGACTTAGTAGTTGCGGAACAGGCCGCGATCGATCTGGCGCTGACGGTATTCGAGATCGATGCGATCGACCGAGCTGTTGAGATAGGCGATCTCACGCTCTTCCTGAGTGGGGATGCGCAGGGCGCGGGTGATTTTCTTCAACTGATTGAACATGGCAAACCTCTTTGTTTACCTCCCGATGCAGAAGATAGTTTAGAGGTCCCTTTTCCACCAGTTCCAGGAAATGGCGGCAGCCATGCGCTTGCGGCATGGCTCGCCGTTTCGCTGTGCACCCCGTGCCTGTTTTGCAGGCATCTGCGCATGGGGCGTCAGCATCTCTACGCGATCAGCTCACTCGAAGAGACGCTTGACCAGGGATACGCTCGGCAGTTCCTTCAACTGCGCGATCAGGTGATTGAGCTGGCGCAGGTCCCAGACCTCGAGGTCGAACTGCAATTCGCTGAAGTCAGCCGCCACGCGCCCCATCGACAGCGAGCGGATGTTGACGTCGCTGGTGGCGATCGCCTGGGCCAGTTCCGCAAGGGTTCCCGGCTCGTTCAGCGCGCTGATGGCGATGCGCGCCATGAAGCGGCTGCTGTTGGCCTCGTCCAGGTCCCAACGCACGTCGATCCAGCGCTCCGGCTCGTCGTCGAATTTCTGCAGGATCGGCGACTGGATCGGGTAGATGGTGATGCCCTTGTCCTTTTCCATGATGCCGACGATGCGGTCGCCGGGGATGGCGCCGGCGGGACTGAAGTGCACCTCGGCATTGCCGGACAGTCCGCGAATCGGCAGGGCTTCCGGTCCTTCGGCCAGCACGGCGCCGTTCTGGTCCTTGCCGAGGCCCGGCAGCTTGAACACCATGCCGGCGGCACTGCGCATGTTGAACCAGCCGTCGTCGGCGCTGGGCTTCACCGTCACGCGCTCGTCCTGATGGTCCGGGAAGACTGCGCGCAGGACGTCGAGCGACGAGAGTTCGCCGCGACCGACGGACGCGATCGCGTCTTCGACTTCCTTGTGCCCAAGCCTATGCAGGGCCGGCTTCAGCGCTTCGCGCGAAAATGCCTTGCCGGCGCGCTCGAAGGTTCGCTCCAGAATGCGATAGCCGAGACCGGCATACTGCTTGCGGATGGCGGCACGCGTCGCCCTGCGGATGGCCGAACGCGCCTTGCCGGTGACGACGATTTCCTCCCACGCCGGCGGCGGCACCTGGATGCCCGAGCGGATGATCTCCACCTCGTCGCCGTTGTTAAGCCGGGTGACCAGCGGCATGATGCGGCCATTGATCTTGGCGCCGACGCAGGTGTCGCCGATATTGGTATGGACAGCATAGGCGAAGTCGATCGGCGTCGCGCCGCGCGGCAGCGCGATCAATTGCCCCTTGGGCGTGAAGCAGAAGACCTGGTCCTGGAACAGCTCGAGCTTGGTATGCTCCAGGAATTCCTCCGGATTGTCGCCCTCGGCAAGGGATTCGATCGTGCGTCGCAGCCAGGAATAGGCGTTCGACGCCGGCGACAGGGACGTGTCGTTGGCGTTGCCCTCCTTGTCCTTGTAGAGCGAGTGGGCCGCGATACCGTACTCGGCAATATCGTTCATGCGGCGCGTGCGGATCTGCAGCTCGATGCGCTGGCGCGACGGACCGACGATCGTGGTGTGGATCGACTGGTAGTCGTTCTGCTTCGGCGTCGAGATATAGTCCTTGAACCGGCCGGGCACGACCCGCCAGCGCGTGTGGACGATACCGAGCGCGCGATAGCACGACGGAATGTCGTCGACGATGATGCGGAAACCCCAGACGTCGGAAAGCTGCTCGAAGGACAGCGACTTCGACTGCATCTTGCGGAATACCGAATAGGGCTTCTTTTGCCGGCCCTTGACCTGGGCCGCCTTCAAGCCTTCGGCCTGAAGCAGCTCGCGCAACTCGTCCTCGATCTTCTTGATCAGGCCTTCATTGCGCTGGGAAAGCTCCTCGAGCCGTCGAGTGACCGTCTCGAACGCTTCGGGATTGATGTGGCGGAACGAAAGGTTTTCAAGTTCCTCGCGCATGTCCTGCATACCCATGCGACCGGCGAGCGGCGCATAGATATCCATGGTTTCTTCGGAGATGCGGGCCCGCTTTTCCGCCGACATGTGATCGAGCGTGCGCATGTTGTGCAGACGGTCGGCGAGCTTGACGAGCAGCACCCGCACGTCGTCCGAAATCGCCAGCAGCAGCTTGCGCAGGTTTTCGGCCTGCTTCGCCTTCTTGGTCACGAGATCGAGCTTCTTGATCTTCGTCAACCCCTCGACCAGCGCACCGATATCCTCGCCGAAGAGATCGTCGATCTCCTGCCGCGTCGCCGTCGTGTCCTCGATCGTGTCGTGCAGCAGAGCGACTGCGATCGTCGACTCGTCGAGCCGCATTTCCGTCAGGATCGCCGCGACTTCCAGGGGATGGGAGATGTAGGGGTCGCCGCTTGCCCGCTTCTGCTGCCCATGCTTCTGCATCGCATAGACGTAAGCCTTGTTCAGCAAGGCTTCATTGACGTCGGGCTTGTACTTTTGCACGCGCTCAACGAGCTCGTATTGGCGCATCATTCGCTGGCGGTCCCTTGGAAGAAACAAACAAAAAAAGTGCGCCAATCATACGAGTGGCGCACTGCTTTGAAAACACGTGGGAACGGGCGTTCCGCGACGGATCTCAGTAGTCGTCGCTCTTTTCCGGGGGCACGAGACCTTCGATGCCGGCCAGCAGTTCTTCTTCCGACATGCGGTCGAAGGTGATCGCTTCCGGCTGATCTTCGTCTTCGGCAACTTCGGCAAACGTCGTCTCGGCGTCCGTCTGAATGAGCGAAGCCGGATCCGGCTCGGGCTCGTCCACTTCGACATGCTTTTGCAGCGAGTGAATCAGATCTTCCTTGAGATCGCCGGGAGACAGCGTCTCATCCGCGATCTCGCGAAGTGCGACAACCGGGTTCTTGTCGTTGTCACGGTCAATGGTGATGGCAGCACCCTGAGAAATCAGGCGCGCACGGTGGCTGGCAAGCAGAACGAGTTCGAAACGGTTATCGACCTTGTCGATGCAATCTTCGACGGTGACGCGGGCCATTGCCTGTCCTTTTGGGCTCGAAGCGCGGCGGCATTGCCGCTGCACGGATTGACGACTCGAAACCGGAACAGCCGTCTAGCGACGGCCTCGTCGGCTTCGATTTCTGGATTTAGCCGCCCGGATACAATCAAAACAAGGCAAGTTCAAGTTTTTCCTTCAAGTGGACCTCACGTAGCGTCACACTTCGTGATAAAATGCGATCCTATCGGGCTGGAGAACCCTCACCACACACACACAGGTTGCATTCTGCGTGATGCCGTGAAACGCCCGATGGAAAAGGCACGCCTGGGGTGTGGACGATCTATAGCAACTGCTAAAACTAGCTATATTCGCAAGCGCTCAGCTGGAATAATGCAATACATAAGCTACATTATTTGCAATATCAGCAATTATTAATGTAAACGACTTATTTTTGCGCATCCGCCGGCAGGGGCGTTGATGCGCCGCCATTGGAAAAAGGAAAGACGATGTTCGACCCCCGCGAAAAGATCGCACTTTTTATCGACGGCGCAAATCTGTACGCGGCATCGAAGAGCCTCGGCTTCGACATCGACTATCGCAAACTCCTGAAAGCATTCCAGAAACGCGGCTACCTGCTGCGCGCCTACTACTACACGGCCCTCATCGAAGATCAGGAATATTCTTCGATCCGGCCCCTCATCGACTGGCTAGACTATAACGGTTACAAGGTCGTGACGAAGCCGGCCAAGGAATTCACGGACTCGCTTGGCCGCCGCAAGATCAAGGGCAATATGGATATCGAGCTGGCGATCGATGCCATGGAGCAGTCCGAAACCGTCGACCACCTCGTTATTTTCTCTGGCGACGGCGATTTCACCACGCTCGTCGAAGCGCTTCAGCGTCGCGGCCGCAAGGTTTCCGTCGTCTCGACGATGTCGACGCAGCCCCCGATGATCGCAGACGACCTGCGCCGCCAGGCCGACCACTTCATCGATCTCGCGACGCTTAGAGCCGAAATCGGCCGCGAACCTTCCGAACGCACGCAGAGACATAGCGAACCCGTTGCAGATCCCGTTGAAATTTAGGGGGAAACGCAGCGGTAGCAGGAATGTTCCGCTTCAACGCAGACATTCGTCGGCGATCTTATAAATCACTGAATCCAATCAGAATTTCTTAGCAAATCACCGCACCAGCCGGCCCTTCGACCCAGCTTCAGCTGGTTTGAACGTGCTTGGTTTCGCTCAGCCGCGGTCTTTCAAGAGTCGGTTCTTCTGCCGGTTCCAATCGCGTTCCTTGGACGTCTCGCGCTTGTCGTGCAGCTTCTTGCCCTTGCCGAGCGCCAGCTCGAGCTTCGCCCTGCCGCGTTCGTTGAAGTAGATCCGAAGCGGGATCAGCGACATGCCCTCGCGATTCACCGCACCTTGCAGCCGATTGACCTCGCGTTTCGACAGAAGCAGCTTCCGCCGCCGCCGTGTTTCGTGGTTGAAGCGGTTGGCCTGCAGATACTCCGGCAGGTAGGAGTTGATCAGCCAGATCTCTCCCCCCTCGTCCGTCGCATAGGATTCCGCGATATTGGCCTTGCCTTCGCGCAACGACTTGACCTCGGTGCCGGTCAAAACCAGACCGGCCTCGTAGGTGTCGACGATCTCGTAGTTGAAGCGGGCCTTGCGGTTTTCCGCCACAACCTTGTTGACCGTGCGCTGGCTTCCTTTGGGTGCCATCAGTTCGTCAATCCTGCGTGCCTCAGCGCCGCGTCAATCGCCGCTTCGGTTGCCGGCTCCAGGGTCGGCAGAAGCGGTGAACGCACGGCGCGGCTCATCCGACCAAGGCGATTCAAGGCAAACTTCGCGCCACAGAGGCCCGGCTCCATGAAGATCGCCTTGTGCAGCGGCATCAGCTTGTCCTGATAGGCGAGCGCCTTGGCATAATCGCCGGCAAGCGTTGCTTCCTGGAACTCGGCGCAAAGGCGCGGCGCAACGTTTGCCGTGACGGAAATGCAGCCAACGCCGCCATGCGCGTTGAAGCCGAGCGCGGTCGCGTCTTCGCCGGAAAGCTGAACGAACTCAGGACCGCAAGCCATACGCTGCTCGGACACGCGCTCGATCTTGCCGGTCGCATCCTTGACGCCGATGATGTTCGCATGGGCCTTGCTGAGAGCGGCCATCGTCTCGACGCTCATATCCACGACCGAGCGGCCGGGGATGTTGTAGATCACGATCGGCACCTTCACGCTTTCGGCGATCGCGGCATAATGCGCGAACAGACCCTTCTGCGTCGGCTTGTTGTAATAGGGTGTGACGACCAGGATCGCATCTGCGCCCGCCTTCTCGGCGTGCTGTGCAAGCTCGATGGCCTCGGTCGTGTTGTTGGAGCCGGCACCGGCGATCACCGGGACGCGCTTGGCGGCCGCCTCGATGCAGAGTTCAACCACTTTCTTGTGTTCGTCATGCGACAGGGTCGGAGACTCGCCGGTCGTGCCAACGGGCACGAGGCCATGGCTGCCCTCTTTTATCTGCCATTCCACATGCGCGACGAAACCATCCGCATCCACCGCGCCGGCGGCGGTGAACGGCGTTACGAGAGCGGGAATGGAACCCTTGAACATGCACAACTCCTGACGGCGCAAAAGCCGAGTATGCACTCATGCTTTGGCCGTAATCGACGGTTAGAAAACTGCCGCACCATAATCATGTGAGGTGGCTGCGGCAAGCGCCGTGACATGGCATTTCTCGCTGGTTTTCATGCAAAAGCTTGTGTTCCGGCCGGCATAATCGATGTCGCGCGACCGATGTCGCAGGGCGGGCAAGGTGCAATTGCGATGATCGATAACAGCCGCGGGTCTTGTCCACACTTCCCCGTCGGCACATGATTGCGGGACACGGGGAACACGGGGTTCTTGATGCGCGGATCAACCTTTCTGCCTGTCGCCATGATCGTTGGCGCTGCGTTTCTTTCCTCGCCGGTCCTTAGCTCCGAAACGCCTGACCGGATCCCCGTGCCGGCACGAAAGCCCGAGACCTCAAACCCCAAGACCTCAAATAGGGCCGCCCCGGTTGCAGCCGACGAAACCACGAGCGCCGTTCAGGCGGTTCAGATTGTTCCGCCGATCAGCAGCGATCTGAAGACGGGTCTTGACGCCCTTTCCAACAGGCAGCCAAGCCAGGCGATTGCCGCACGTGACGCGATGGCCGAGGGTACGCTCGATCGCCATATCCTGACCTGGGCAATCGCTGTTTCCGGACAGCGCGGCGTTCCGTCCTTCGAGATTGCCGACGCGCAACGGGAACTTCAGGGCTGGCCCGGCCTGAAGTCGCTGCGCGCCAATTCCGAACGCGCGCTCTATCGCGAAAATCCTCCGACGGCTGACGTGCTCTCCGCCTTCGGCAACACGCAGCCCGAGACGACCGAAGGAGCCCTCATCCTTACCCGCGCGCTCGTCGCCCAGGGGCAAACCGACGCCGCGGCGAAACGCCTGCGGGCCATTTGGCAGCGAGAGGGGCTCGACAAGGATATCGAGACAAAGATCCTCGCCGAGTTTTCCGGCTTGCTGACGGTAGGCGACCATCAACGGCGCATGGCGATGCTGCTTTATCGCAACCGCGTCGAGCAGGCTGAACGTTTCGGCGAGCTCGGAAAAGCGCAATCACTTTACCGCGCCTGGGCGGCAGTCAGCCGCGGCAACGCAAACGCTGCCGCCCTCATCACGGCAGTCGATCCGTCCTGGCGCAAGGACCCCGCTTACCTGTTCATACAGATCGAGGCCTTGCGCAAAGAGAAAAAGTACGAGGAAGCGGCCAAGCTGCTTGCGCGCATGCCGAAGGACCGGGGCGCATTGGTCAACCCGGGAGAATGGTGGGTCGAGCAACGGGTCGTCAGCCGAGGGTTGCTCGATGCCGGCGACTTTCGCGGTGCCTACCGAATTGCGGCCGGCCACCTGGCGACGGAAGCGACCGATGTCGTCGATGCGGAGTTTCATGCGGGCTGGTACGCCTTGCGCGGCATGGAAGACCCGGCCACTGCCTCCCGTCATTTCCGCCGCATCCTGGACGCGTCCAATCGTCCGCTATCGGCCTCGCGTGCCTGGTACTGGCTTGGGCGATCCGCCGAAGCGGGCGGACCGGGGAATTCCGAGGAATATTTCGCCAACGCGGCGCGCTATCCCGGAACATTTTATGGACAGCTCGCGGCGGCGCGGCTCGGTCGCAAGACGCTGAATGTCGCCTACCCCGCCCCAACGGCGGCCGACCGGACACGCTTCGAAAGCCGGGAGGCGGTGCGCGCGATCACGCGGCTTGAGGCTGCTGGTCACGCCTGGCGCGCCGACAGCATCTATCGCGCGCTTGCCGACGAGCTCACAAGCCCCGGCGAGCTTGCGCTGCTTTCGGCCCGAGCAGAGAAGACCGGCAACCATCAGCTCTCCCTTCAGGTGGGCAAGATCGCGTTCGGGAGGGGCATCGACGTAGCAGCGCTCGCCTTCCCGGTTGGCGTGATCCCGGCGAACGCCAATATCGGCGGCTCCGGCAAGGCGCTCGCCTATGCGATCGCACGCCAGGAAAGCGCCTTCAATCCGGGGGCCATCTCCACCGCCAACGCCCGCGGGCTGTTGCAATTGATGCCGGGCACCGCAAAAGGCGTCGCCGGCCGCTATGGGCTCGCCTACTCCCAGGACCGGCTGACCAGCGACGCCGGCTACAACGCCACGCTCGGCGCCCACTATCTCGGTGAACAGATCAACAGTTTCGGCGGATCCTACATTTTGACCTTCATCGCCTACAATGCCGGTCCGCGTCGCGTGCCTGAATGGCTGGAGCGCTATGGCGACCCGCGCGGCAAGCCGATCGACGAGGTTGTCGACTGGATCGAGCGCATCCCGTTTCAGGAAACGCGCAACTACGTGCAGCGGGTGATGGAGAACTATCAGGTCTACAAGTCGAGACTTGGCCAGCAGTCAGACATCGTCGAGGATCTCAGGATGGGACGTCAGTAGACCATGCCGGCTTTCGTCGCGATCAAGTAATCGTGATGGCCTTCGGCGGCACAAACGACGTTTTCAGCCATTTCCGTTCCAAAGGTTCGAGATTCCTGGAAGGAAATGGTGAACGATCATGAAGACGCTGACAATTGTTGCGCTTTCGCTGGTGACCGCAATAAGTGGCGTTTCGCCCGCCATTGCATTCCCGAGCACTCCGAAGGTCGCATCTGCAACGACGAACACGCAGCAGGTGCAGTTCTCCTATGAGCGCGGAGAAGAGCGCAAGAACCGTTCCAGTTGCGCTGTCCCCTATTGCGAGCTGCGCGGGCGCGGCTATGACCGCCATAATCGCGACGGCTACTACCGCAACGGCAATTATCGGGACGGCTACTATCGGGATCGCTATCGACGCCACTATCGCGACTACGATGACAACAATGTCGGAGCGATCATCGGTGGACTGGCCGCCGGGGCGATCATTGGCGGATTGATCAACCAGCCGAGATACTACAACCAGCCGAGAGTTGTTGGCACCAGCGACCATACTCGCTGGTGCTATGCACGCTATCGGTCCTATCGCGCCTACGATAACACCTACCAGCCGTACAGCGGCTCACGGCGGCAATGCTATTCGCCATATTGACGAACTGGCTGCCCCCTCTGGGCAGCTTCACCGCATGAGGCTGCGCATTTGCTCTGAAAGAGCTTACGCACTTGCCATCAGTCAGCGCACAACGACTATGTCCCGAATGCTCGCTGTGCCTCACTCCGATCATAGCGAACCAGGCTGATGTAGCAGCTACACCTGCCCTTCGCTCCAATGCCGCCTTGCCCTTTTGTCTTCAACGTTTACGATCCTCGGCGTCTGCGAAACGGGGGCGCGCATGGACCAAATTCGGGAGCACTGGTTCCAGGCAAGCGATGGCCTTCAACTTTATGCACGAACGTACGCCCCTCCCCACTCGTCGTCAGCAGTGCCCGTCGTGTGCTTGCCGGGTCTCACACGCAACAGTCGCGACTTTCACGAACTTGCCATCTTCCTGTCTTCGCCGTCTGGCGGCGGACATCCGGTGACGGCACTGGACTATCGAGGGCGCGGCAACGCCGCACGTGACGCCGACAAGAGCCACTACACGATCGCAATCGAAACGGCTGACGCTGTCACCGCCTGCGCCCATTTGGCTATCGAACGGGCGGCCTTCATAGGCACCTCACGGGGCGGGCTGATTCTGCATCAGCTCGTCGGCGCCTTCCCCGGTTTGATCGCGGGCGTCGTCCTCAACGATATCGGGCCGGTGCTCGAAATCGGCGGTCTGCTCGCGATCAGGGACTATCTCAATGTTGCGACGGGACCGGCAAGCTGGGATGAGGCGCCGGACTATCTGAAGAACCTGCACGGCGGCGATTTTCCGGCCCTTCAAGATTCCGATTGGCTGCAAATGGCAAACGCGATCTACCGCGATGAAGACGGCGCGCCCGTTGCCGATTTCGATCCCGCAATCGCTGAACAGCTACGCGGTTTGACGGCCGAGACGCCTTTGCCCGATCTCTGGCCGCGGTTCGATACCCTGACGCGCGTCCCGCTCATGGCAATTCGCGGCGAAAACTCGCGGCTGCTGTCGCAAGCGACGGTCGCGGAAATGGGCCGCCGGCACCCGGGGATGGTGCAATTCACCGCCCTTGGTCAGGGCCACGCACCGCTTTTGCACCTCGATGGCCCTCGGCAGGCACTGGCCGCATTCGTGAATGGCATTCGTCGCGCCCCTTAGTCAGTCGCACCAACAAAATACATGCTGAGTATTTGACTTGACTGACCGGCGGCGCGCGGTCGCAGGATGTCGGGCAGCGCATCCTGATGCCTCAGCGGTGCGCCATCAAAACGAAAAAGCCCGGCTCGAAAGCCGGGCTTCTCTTCTGACCGAGGTCAGATGATCTTAGAAGTCGCGCTGAAGGCGAACGAAGCCAAATACCTGGTCGTCCGAGTTGTCCTGGTCTTCGTACTGAACCGAGACGCGGGTCGCCAGACCTTCGGTGATCTTGTAGTCGAGCGTGACGCCAGCGCGCCATGCATCGTCGTTACCGAAGTCAACCAGCGAGCCGTTGCTCAGGCTGCCGAAGTACTGGAAGCCGGGGGTGATGGCCAGCTTGTCGGTGGCGTTGAAGCGGTACGAAGCCGCAACGGTCCACTCAGACTTTTCCCAGTAAGCGTTCGGGTTCGAAGCCCAGATACCAGCGAGCTGGAATACGCCCGGGCCGAGGTCAGCCGAAAGCAGAGCGCGGATTGCGCCTTCTTCGAGTTCAGAGTCGTAACCGCCGAGCAGGTCGAAGGAAACGCCGCCGAGCGAAGCCGAAACGATACCGGAAACGCCAACACCGTTCGACTTGGTCGAGGTGCCTTCGAGTTCGTCAACCGAGAGACCGGCCTGGAACGAACCGCCGTCATAGAGGTAGGCGATCGAGTTGAATTCGGTGAAGTTGCCGAGCGAGTCGGTTTCGCCGTTCAGGCCCTTATCCCACCAGTTGTAGAAGAAGCCGGCCTTCAGGCCACCGAGCTGGATGTAGGCTTCGTCAACGTCGATGAAGCTGTCGCCGATGTCGGTGTCGTTGTCAGCGTTGAACTCAGCAGCGAAGAAGCCGGTGAGCGTGCCGTACTCGGTGTCGCTCTTGGCGTCAAACGAGATGTATGCGCGGGAGAAAACGTCCCAGTCCGACGTGGACTGACCGCCCAGGTTGCCCTGATTGTAACGGCTGTCAGCAGCGTCTTCACCGAAAGAACCCTGAACGCGGATGAAGCCGCCGATCTTGAGGCAGGTTTCGGTGCCCGGGATGTAGAAGTAGCCAGTGCCGAAAGCGTCGCAAACGCGAACGTATTCCATGGGCTCCGGCTCGGCTGCGACGATTGCGTCAGCT
>JAESFW010000106.1_pt1 | contig 158508 bp, 172 predicted proteins | sample 9269481 | NCBI WGS metagenome assembly JAESFW01 (sample SAMN14515350, study PRJNA621654) | algae metagenome | isolation source: Lyngbya sp. HA4199-MV5 and co-occurring heterotrophs from soil with... | place: USA: Ahupuaa O Kahana State Park, Hawaii | collected 2009-07-21 | reverse complement strand
ACCGTCGTCGTGCCAAAAGTTTGTTCCGGTTAGGGCTCGATTATTTGCGCCATTTGGTGCTCAATCCATCTGCGTCCAATGAGTCCGACTTTGTGCAATCCCTCCAACTTTTGTCCTGTACTTAGAAGCTAGTGTCGTATGAGTCTGGAAAATTTGCGTCGAAAAGCCAAGATTTATTAATATCATCACGTATATGAAGGAAAGTTGAATCATTAGGATTATCTCGAACTAAATCATCAGGCAGAGTGTGGAGTAAATTTCCAGAAAAATTAAAAATTTTTACCACATCACTTGAATCTGAATTTTTAGTTAACACTAGAATTAGTTTTCCGTCAGGACTGAATCTCACCTCTTCATTTTCAGCGTTCAGCCTAATTAATTGACTGCTTTGTTTTCTGCAATCTTCTGAGATATCAAATATTTTGATATCTCTAGAAACAATAGCAACAAGGTGCTTACCATCTCGGCTAAAATCCAAACCATTATGTCCAGATTTTGGGCTGGCTAACACTATTTAGTCAGATGGTTCCAAAAAACCTTCTTGATACTTAAATAATTCAATTACATACCTGTAAGGCTTGTCAGTAGAGTAATTTAGTATGGCAAAACAATTTTGACCATGCTTTATATTGCTAGGAAAATTGGATTTAATCTTTTGGTGCTGCTTCCCTGATAGATCGAAAAGTCTAATAAATTCATCATATATTATTTTATTATCTCTACTTGTAAATCCATCATGTATTGCTTCACCACCCTCACTGTACCGCTCACCACCGGAGGTTAGAATGTACTTACTATCTACAGAAAAATCAATTGCGTTAATTGTGGAAATTTCATACTTGATTTTTTGGCGTACGAAATCGCTTTTGAGTATGTCTTGAAAGCCTTTTTGGATGGCTGATTCCACATCTTCTTTAAGTGGTTTTGCAACTTGAGATAGGCGGTTATCCTTTAATAGTGCTTGCCATTCTCGATCCAGTTTTAGTAAGGAGATTAGCGCATCTATTTGGCTCAATTTACCTGCCGCGAATTCACTTGGCAGAACTTTGGCAGATTTTTCTAAAGCAACAGACAGAGTTTGCGCCAATTTAACTTGAGCCTGATCTAATTGACGTTGTGCTGTTGCAGTGTCATTTTCCGCTTTTTTAGTCTTTGCCTGTGCAATACGCAATACTTGAGCAGCGTTTTCTGCTTTCTGTTCTGCTGCATCGGCTAATTGTTTGGCGATTGCTGCCTGCTGAGTTGCTGCCGCCTTATCTTGATTCACCTGAGCAAGTTGGGCTTGTGCTACATTCACCTGCTGCTGCGCCTGTCCATATCGCTGCTGGGCTTGCTGCTCTTTTTGTTTCGCATCCGCTTCTCGCTGTTTGGCAGTTGTCAAGCTCTGCTCTGCTGCGGCAATGGCTTTTTTGCTTTCAGCTTCTACTTTCTCTTTATCAGCTTTTACCTGTTCTAAATCCTGTTTTGCCTTGTCGGCATCAGACTGAAAGGCAAGGGCTTCCTTCTCGGCTTGGTTTGCTGCACTGATGCGATTACCTGCGAAACCCAGTGCGCTCACTGCCAGTAACCCAGCACCTAACGCCAAGGCAGATGTCAGCAAAACGGTTCGCTTCCCTTTCCGAACAATCTTATGGGTTTCCTGTTGCTTCTCAAGCAAGTGCTGATTTGCCGTTTCTAGCTTAGCTTCTGCCTGCTGTTGAGCTTTGGTCAAAATTTGGTTTGCTTCTGCCTGTGCGTGCAGTTTCTTCTGTATATCGCGCTTTTCCAGTTCTTGACTGGCATCCAAAAAGCGGCGATCGTCATCCCCCAAACTCTTCCCTTCTGCCCAGGTTCGAGCATCTTGCAATGCCTGTCCTCGAAGCAACCGCGATTCATCCTGGCAACCCAATTCTAGCCAAGCTGCGATCGCCCCTCCATACGGTCGTAATGCTGCCAGCGATCGCTCCAGCCAATCACGATTAAACACCCGCTCGTAAATGCGGTTGTAAACCTTCAGTTGGCTATCCCGTTTCACCACTAAGCCCGTTAGTCGTAACTCTACCTGTTCTGAGCTATCATTTGCTGCGATCTCTCCCTGTTGCACAATCTGCTGATACAACCCCAGCAAGCGTCCAGTGCGTTGTTCACCACTAAGGAGGAAGCGATCGCGAATTGTCTTCAAATGCTCCGGCGTATCCTGCGCTTCCCAGTTCTCAATCACTCTGGCGCGCACTAACGCCTCAACCCAAGCCATTTCTTGTCCGTTGGGTGCCCTATTTCCTGCACTCAATACCAGTTGGCAAACCTTTTGGGTCAAAAACGGCTGTCCACCTGTCCAGTGCAGCACTGCTTGCATTAAAGCTTGCGGATTATCTGCCTTTGCTGCCAAGCCTTGAGCCAGCGACTGCGATTCATGCAGTTGAAAGCCCAACAGGTCGATCGAGCGACCCACATTAAATGGTGTTCGCTGCTTATCCTGCATCAAATCTGATGGCGTAGTCACCCCCAGAAGAGTAAACGTTAGCCGCCCATACGCTGAGTTCTCAGCCCGACGGTTGTAGCATTCCCGCAGCAGCGCAAAAAAATCATCCAACTTAAACGGCAGACTGAGGACACTATCAATCTCATCAATAAAAATGACGATCGGCTGGGGAAGCGTCGCCAGCAGCACATCCTCCAGAAACTTGTCAAATCGCCGCACAAACGACAGCAGTTGATGCTCTTCCCACCAGGTATACAACTCAAACGTCTCGTAGAGATCCAGACTGCTGACAATGCTATCGATAACGCTGCTGTACCACTGCTCCGGGGTCATATCTGACGTGCCGATGCGGGTGAGGTCGATCGCGGCACACGCTACTCCTTCCGCCTGCAAGCGCTGCATGGTCTGCACCTTCAAGCTCGACTTACCCATTTGCCGCGAGTTCAGCACATAGCAAAACTCACCTGCTTTCAGGGCGTTAAAGAGATCGTCGTCGGCTTGTCGGCGCACATAGGTGGGTGCATCAACCGGGAGACTACCCCCGACCTGGTAGTCGTAGGTATTTGGTGGTAGGGGGTAGGAAGGGGATTGATCCGTCATAGCGATCGCTCCACGGTTTCCAAGCACAAGCGTTTTGCGTTCACAGGCTAAGACTCCTTATTGCCCCAAAATGACCAAACTCCTGCCACCCTCTACCGACGCACCCAAAAGACGGTTAGCACCAATACTGCCACGATCAAACCGATTCCCAACAAAATCAACGCGACTAGACTTGCCTTCACCAACCACTGTGCCCGCCGCAATTTTGCTGTGGCTGCGGTTTTTTCAGCGACTAGCGCCCGCTTATCCTGCTTTTCTAACTCCAGCGCCTTGAGCAGCTTTTGTCGCTCATGCTCCTGGCTTGCGAGTAAAAACTGATGGTCTTGCTGGGGGAGCGATCGACTGGCTGCCCAGTTTTTTGCCTCTGCTAGTGCCTGTCCTTGTAAGAGCAGTGAGTCATTATAGCCAGACTCGATCCATACCTCCATCGCCGATCGATGAGGGCAAAGAGTAGAAATGTACTTTTCAACCCAGCGTTGATTGAAGACCGCCGCATAGATTTGATTCGTCACCCGAAGTTGATGATTCTTCCGCATGACCAGTCCCGATAAGCGCAGTTCGGTCTGTTCGGCACTATCGTTAACGGCAACGCCCTTCATACGCAGTACGTCACGATACAGTTCTAAAAGCCGCGCAAAGCTTCTACTACTCGTAATCCGATTTTGAATCGTGAGCAAATGCTCTGGTACATCCTGCTGTAACCAATTCTCAATTACATGTGTCTGCACTAGCTGAGCCATCCAATGACTGGCGCGTCCTGTCGGAATTTTGCCAGCGTTACTTACCACTAAACGACAAAGCTTTTGGGTTAAAAAAGGTTGACCACCTGTCCAGGTAAGGATCGAACCAAGAATTGCGGATGGATAGGGCGCAAAATGGGCTAGACCTTGCCATAGCGGTTCTGTTTCCGCCAGTTGAAACCCCGTTAATTCAATTTCGCGACCCATATTGAACGGCGATCGCTGCTTATCTTGTATCAGATCTGAGGGTGTCATGACACCCAACAGTGTAAACGTGAGGCGCTGATAAGCTGGCTTCTCGGCGCGACGGTTGTAGCACTCGCGAATTAACGCAAAGAAATCATCGAGCTTAAACGGCAAGCTGAGAACACAGTCAATCTCATCAATAAAAATGACGATCGGTTGAGAGATTGCTACCAACAGCACCTCCTCCAAAAACTTGTCAAACCGCCGCACAAAGGACAGCAGTTGATGCTCCTCCCACCAGGTATAGAAGTCAAATGTTTCGTAGAGATCCAGGCTGCTGACAATGCTGTCAATGACGCTGCTGTACCACTGCTCCGGGGTCATATCCGACGTGCCAATGCGGGTGAGGTCGATCGCGGCACACGCCACTCCTTCTGCCTGCAACCGCTGCATCGTCTGCACCTTCAGACTCGACTTGCCCATCTGCCGCGAGTTCAGTACATAACAAAACTCTCCCGCTTTCAAGGCGTTGTAAAGGTCATCATCCGCCTTCCGTCGCACATAGGTGGGTGCATCAACTGGGAGACTACCACCCACTTGGTAATCGTACAGACTGGGATGCATTGGATCTGGAGTAGACGCAGAGTCAGTCATCGCCCTACTCCGCTAGCTTCTGCTCGATCGCCTGAAAGAGATCCTCAAACTCAGATTGACTGTGCATCTCTGACGTGAGTGTGTTCATGTTCTTCAAAATGCCTGTGAGTTCAGCAATGGTATTGCGAATCTGAGTGTATTGATCAATTTCCTCTCGAAAGCCTTGCAAGTTAGCAGCGCTCACGCCCCGCATGGCTTCATCAAGCTCCTTAATCTGCTCCTCCCAGTGCTTGATGTACTTGATGCGCTCGATCGGTCGGTAGATTTGAGCATCCGCCAGCACGATCGGGAAAATGCGGTCATAGAACTTGCCATTTTGAGCAATCTGCACCAGCTCAAACATGCAGTTGGGCGACTTGAGATACTTATCACTAATCACGGTGACGACACACTTACCCCGACCAATCTGTTCCATAAACTCTTTGATGAGTCCCTTGTAGCCCAGATTGCGCTTGTCACGAATAATGGTGACTCCTCTAGCTTGAAACGCAGCATCTAATCGATTCACCAATTCTTCGCTTTCACCACCCCAAGCGTAGGAGAGATAGATTTCTGGTGCTGCTTCAACAGTTGGGCTTGCTTGCTTGGAGGCTGTTCCAGCCACGATGGCTGGCGCGGTCCCTCCCCCGCTGCGCTCAGCATTCAAGTAGGCAGCATCAGGCTCGAACAAACGTTCTCGAAAGTAACGGCGGTACAAATCGCAGGTCGGTACCACATCACTCCCTTGAAACAGCGCCAGCCCCATACTTGTGAGCTTAAACGCATCACTGGTATTAATCGAAACTGGGTGATCCACCGCTACTACCTGTTTAATCGCCGCCAGTAGTTTCTCGTCTCCCTCCAGATTCAGCAAATGCCGCCGCAAATGCTCCCCATATAACCCGCCTTCCGTTGGGGCAATCTGCAATAACCGTGCCAACGCTATCTCCCCTCGAACAATGGCATACAGCCCCGCCCGCACTAGATAGGGATGCCCCCCCACCATGTCCATGAACTGCAACGCTTCAGCGTCTGCCCAGGTCAACCCATGCCGCTGAACCAGATCTAGCACCTGGGGTTGGGTTAACTGCGGTAGCTCGATCGGCACTCCGACATTAAACGGCGATTGGTTGATGTTAAGGGGAATATACACCTCTTTGGAATGGACAATCACCAGCCGCAGGTTCTTCCAAATCGGCTTGATCTTGGCATCCTCATGCCATGCCCGTAGCATCCCAAAAAAGTCTGTGGCAATTTCAGGATACTGGAAGACCTCATCCACTTCATCCAGGCACAGCAGCACGGGACGTTTCAGTTCCGGCATCAGGTAGCGCTGAAAGTAGTTGGTGCATTTGTTTTTACTGCCAACGGCTCCCTTCCAATAGTCTGCTAAGCGATCGTCCAGATTTAACTCCCCGGTCAGACTGGTGCAGAACCATTGTAAGAATTGGTCAAGACTGCTGAGGGAGTCGCGATCGAGCAGTTGAAAGTTAATGGATGCGACTTGATAGCCTCGCTCACTGGCATGGTGCAAGATCCGCAGCATCAACGAAGATTTCCCCATCTGTCGGGGTGCTTTAATCCGAATCAGTGCCCCTGGTTTGACGATCGCCTCATAGCACCGCGCTTCGATCGGCGGACGCTCGACGTAGAGAGGGGATTCCAGCGGCACCTGACCCTCTGGCTCGTCCAACAAAATGGCTTGAGCGGGAGAAGTTGCTTTTTTCTTACGTGTCGAACCGCTGCTCATGAATCGTCCTAGACCGCGAGATTTTTTTACTGACGTAAGTATTCCTAAAAGCCTAAATGGTTTCAAGAGCACCCGTCTCAAATCACACAATCTGTTTACCTTTCTCTCAAAGCTTTACCGCTTCTTTAGCTTGATACTGCTAATGCGCTGCTGTTAATAGCTTTCCGTTCGTTCTGCCTGATACAGCTCAACCTTCGCTCATCCATCTCACATCAGTCGATGCACAACTTGACATTCAGTCTCCTTTGTAAGACTTACCGCAGAAAGGGCAGAACCGAAACTTAAGCGACGCGACGAGTTCCTTGCAACTTCCACAGCGATCGCGCAACTGACTCCCACAGGCGAAGCAATGCTTGGAGCGCGGGTGTGTCCACATCGAGTCAGGTGGTGTTCCCGGCACCCAGCACTGAGGGCAAAACTTGAGGGATGCGATCACCTCTACAGCTACTCCCTTACAAACCGCATCCAGATATTCCACTGGAACACTCAGGGCATAAGCCAAGCCGCTTTTAGGTACTTGCTTCAACCGAGTCGTTTGCCCGCGCTCAATTTTGCCTACACTCTGTAAGTGAAGCCCTGCGCGCCCTGCCAGTTCCTTCTGGCTCATTCCCAGGCTGATCCGTACCCGCCTGACGTAATTTGCTAGGGTTTCTTCAGGGTTGGGAGCCAGTTCTTGCTGTAAAAGCGGCATTGAAGTAGACACAAATCTATTTCTCTTAAGACTATATTATTTGTTCCATTTTGCCGTCATTTTGACTAGACTCATCAAGGTAAATGACTACTTCCCTTGCTACTCTCACAACCGCCTTTTTGCAGCGACCCGGTTTGGCTCGCACGACCTTGCGTTCCTATGAATCGACGCTGATGCCCTTGTTGCACGAGTACGGGCGATCGCCCATCGAAATTTTGACCCGACAGACGTTACAGGACTATCTCAACAACCTGACTGAGATTTCCTACACCACTCATCACCGCCATCAAGCCATCATCCAGGCGCTGTTCAACTTTGCAGTGGAGCAGGGCTATCTAAAAGCTAACCCGATCGCCCAACTGAAGCGTCGCAAACCCGACCAGTCAAAAGGTGAACATCGGAGTGATACCGTCATTCGTTATCTGACACCCGAACAACTTGCAGTGTTGTATCGTGTGATCGCCTCTGATTTACGACTGAATGCCCTGGTGCATCTCCTGCATCACACAGGCGCAAGAATTGCGGAAATCCTGGCGCTCGACCTGCAAGACCTGAATCTGGAACAGCGGAAGTTTCAGGTGCTGGGCAAAGGCAACAAGCAACGCTGGTGTTTCTACAGCGAAGGTGCAGCACAGGCTTTAGACCGCTATTGCCGCTGTCAGAGGCATTCCAGTAGTGCTGCTCTTTTTACCGCGCAGCAACCTTTTACGCTGGAAGTCAGCCGTTTGAGCTACCGCATGGCACATCAGGATTGGGCTGATCTCACCTGCCAGGAAGCAACACTGAAAGGCATTCGGATTCACGACCTGCGCCACACCTTTGCTACCGAACGGGTGGGGTTGATGGGCATTGAGGAATTGCGAGCGTTAATGGGACACCAGAACATTCAGACAACTTTGCGCTACCAAAAAGTAACATCACAGCGAGCCGAAACGGTCGCGAAGCAAGCCTTTGAATCGCTCACTAAAACGTGATCAAAGAAAGTGTACATATAGTGACAATTTACCCCATTGAGCCTTTTGATGCAGAGTATAGAGAATACTCTGCATCAGCAAAGTGAGTATTACTGAAGGTTGCAGGTCTGGTGCAATTAACTGGTGATTGGGAAAACAATTACGTGTAATATCTTTTAGCGACCCTGGGGAACATGCTTGGTAAATCCTCTTCCTGCCAGCGATCGCCTTCTGGCTGAGCAGGCTATGTCTTCCCATCTAGAGTATCCATGATCGACAGCGCCTCTCCTGTCACACTTTCATAAGCCTCGTAGGCAACAGCTCCTAGACCTTCATAACCCATAAATCTAGGAACATATGAATGCTTGCGAGCAACGCTTTCGCGATCGAATAGGTCTAGCACGGTTTCTGGATTGGCAAGTGCGTTCTCATACGCTTGATGCCCATGGCAGATTAACCAAAGGCGAAAGTCCTCAAAGCTATCGTCGGAACAGAAACCACCATGCACTAAAGTGGCGACTCCCCACAAGTCCCAGCGGTAGGACTCAGCCCGCTTGGCAAAGAACAAGTGCTCGAAGGCAAGAATTTCTTGGGGTGGCAGTCTAGAAAGCAGAGACGCTAACGCTGCTTCTTGGTCAGCAGAGCCTGAACAATGCTCTCGACTGCGAGCAATTAGTTCCCAAAATTGATCTTCTGTCATGGCGATGAATTGTTGTGTAAGCCTTGTACGTTCTGGCAGGGTTTAGAAAGTACCCACTTGGTCCGTTCAGGAGCTTGCTCAGTGCGTTCAGCCTTCCTCTACGGACGTAGATAGATCGAAAACGATCGCGAAATCAGCGGCAGTTTGTTGACGCAGCAGTTTGAGATGGGCTTCTGCATCGCCTCGACGACAGCAGCGAGCAACTGTGAGCCGTTTCAAATTCGGTAGGAGTCGGACAACGCACCACGGATGTAACTGCTGCTGGTAGTTCGCATTGCTCTGGCTCATCGGCTTTCTCAGTTCCAAAACACTTCAACTACCCTATAAAGAGTAAGTTGGGCAAAACAGGTCAGGGTGGTATTGACTTTTAGCAACATTAGGCTTCTGTTTTATCTTGCTGTGGTGGACAGAGTGCCGTCACTAAGTCTTGGGGCATTTGCTCAAAGTGTTCCAGCAGAAAGTCCATAAGCGCCAAGTGACGCAGGTCGACCGCGGTGGGACGACGATAGCTGCGACCGCGACGAAACCAGCAGCGCACGGTAGAAGTGGACGAGAACAGATCGCCGCGATCGCTTCCTGGCTGACGTGCCACTTGGCGTAGAAGGTCTGGGGTGTCATGCCAAGCTGGCAGTAGGCATAGCGGTCAATCAGGTGCTGTTCTCGGTCAGTCAAAGGGCGAGGATTCATAGAGCTTCCTCCGTTTCCAGAGGTTCGAGGTCGTCTTCCCAGGCGATGTCAGCTTGCACCCAGGCAGCACTCGGAGAATCGGCATCGAGCCAGATGAGGTAGCACCAGCGCCAACAGCAGCGGTGGGGAGCAAAGCTATAGAATCTGCCGATCGCGACTCCCCAGTCAGTAGGTTCACCATTAGAAAGCCAGCAGAGGCGATCGCCATAGAGAAAGCGAGGCATCTCGACATCAGGAAAATGAGCGGGTAAGTCGTTCATAGTAAAGTCAGCCAGGACTGGCTGATAAGCCGACAGGTAAAGCTTTGGAGGTGCGGTGGATAGTTCAAGGGTGCGATCGTGTGAAGCAGAGTTGCACTCTTCCTCGGTGGCATTGAGAGGTTGGGACATAGGATTGAGGCTGCTGATGCAGTAGAAGTCGGTGGCAGATTCTCGCTCAGGGCTGCGATAGTTTTTTTGTACTATGGCAATAATACGGCTCTAGCCTTAATAAGGCAACATCCCTAGATTTAGAATATCAAAACAGGGAATATAAGCAAGTTGCCTTATATTCAGTCAGATAAGTGCCTAAACCAGCAAAGCCACAAATCAGGGTCTACATTGCAGAGGAAACCGATCGTTTGCTCAAGGCGATCGCTGGAATTAAGGATTCTTCGGTGAATGCGATCGTGAATGAGGCGATCGATCACTGGTTGGATGAGGCTGAGCAAAAGGAAATTGTTGAGAAGTTCAACCTCGATCGACTGGATGAGGTTGATTAAGGTGGGCGATTGCCAGTCGTTTAAGTTAGATTCTTGGGTGATTTCGAGAAATAGTTCTACTGGGAAATGGCGATCCAGCTTCCATAGTCCAGGTTTGAAAATTGTCTCGCTGCTTAGCCGGGTTACAACGTAGGTGTCTCACTCCACTCTGCAATCTCTATGGCAACTCTTCGCATCACGCAATTCTCTGATACTCAGCCTGATCACTACCGGGCTGAAGTTGCTCTGGAAGGGGATGGTGCGAGGCAAACGGCAACAGTGCAGTTTCAGTTCAAACTGACTCCACAGGAGCAGGAGAACATCCGCTGGTATTTGGAAGACTATTTGCAATATCTCTCTGACCCTGCGCCTCAAATTGCGGCAAAGGTCGAGCAAGGGATGGCAGCGATCGGGGTTGAATTATTCAAAGCCATTTTTCAGGCGAATGATGATGCTCGTGACCTTTGGGCAACGCTACGTCAGAACTTGAATAATACTCGTGTCGAAATTCTGACGGATATTGCCCAGGCAACTACGATTCCCTGGGAATTACTGCGTGACCCTAAGACGGATACTTGTCTGTCACTGCGATCGCCTGCCTTTGTTCGCAGCTATTCTCAAGCCGCTCAACGTCCACGCTTGCCACAAGCCGATGGAGATGCGATTCGGATTTTGCTGGTTATCTGTCGTCCCAGGGGCAGAGCCGATGTGCCGTTTCGCTCAGTTGCCAGTCGGTTGATTAAGGGGTTGGGCAACAAACCCGATGGGTTCCAATTGGATGTATTGCGCCCGCCGACTTTTGAGCGACTCAGCCGTGCCCTGCGGCAAGCGAAAGCCCAAGGTAAGCCCTATCATGTGGTTCATTTTGATGGGCATGGGGTCTACCAGGATGGCAGTCAACTGATGCTAAGTGGCAACCCACTTGTCTTTGTCGATCGCCGTCCGGGGAGGCATGGCTATCTGTCCTTTGAGAATGGTCTGGCGGCGGACAATGTTAAGTTTGTCAGTGGCTCAGATTTAGGCCGCCTTCTGGTAGAGACGGATGTTCCGGTGTTAGTGCTTAATGCCTGTCGATCAGCTCATGCGGAGACACAGGATACTCCCACGAAAGTCAATGACACGGCTCCCGATCAGCCAGATGATCCGCATTCTCAAGTGCGGGCGTTTGGCTCGTTGGCGCAGGAAGTGATGGATGCAGGAGTAGCAGGGGTGGTTGCCATGCGCTACAACGTCTATGCCATGACTGCCGCTCAATTTGTTGCCGATTTGTATGCGTCCCTGGTGCAAGGTCAAACATTAGGGGAGGCTGTGACATCGGGGCGGAAGCAACTGAAGGATCAACCGCAGCGCGAAGTGGCTTACAAACCTGTGACGCTGCAAGACTGGGTTGTGCCTGTGGTGTATGAGGCTGACGCGATCGCCCTTTTCCCAACTCCCACCAATACACCAACGCTTACCATTACGCTCCATGAAAATGATGCGTTGCCGACGACCGGAATGCTGGATGCTCAGTTGCCCAAAACTCCCGACGTAGGATTCTTTGGGCGCGATGAGACATTGCTGGCGATCGATCGAGCCTTTGACAATCACGCGATTGTGTTACTTCACGCGTTTGCTGGCAGTGGCAAGACCAGCACAGCGGCTGAATTCGGTCGCTGGTATGCGTTGACGGGTGGATTAATGGAAGCTGGGAAACAGGGATTTGTATTGTTTACCTCGTTTCAACGGTATCTCCCCTTGTCGAGAGTGCTGGATAAACTGGGTCAGGTGTTTGAGCGGGATTTAGCGCAGTCTGGAATTCACTGGTTGACGTTGAGCGATGAGCAGCGACGGACTGTGGCATTGCAGGTATTATCCCAAGTTCCAGTGCTATGGCTTTGGGACAATGTAGAACCGGTGGCGGGATTTCCCGATGGCGGAACCCAGCGCTGGAATGAAGCCGAACAGCAAGAACTGGCAGACTTCCTACGAGATGCGAGAACTACTAAAGCGAAGTTTTTACTGACTTCTCGACGCGATGAGCGAGCATGGTTGGGCGATTTGCCTACGCGGGTGCAGGTGCCACCCATGCCAATGCAAGAACGGGTACAGTTTGCACGGGAATTGGCAAAGAAGCATGGATATCATTTGACGGATGTAGGGAATTGGCTGCCGCTGCTGAGATATACGCAAGGCAACCCACTCACAATCACAGTCGTCATCGGTCAAGCACTGCGAAATGGATATAGAAACAAAGAGCAAATTGAAAACTTTGTTTCTGACTTGAAAACTGGTGAAGCTGAACTAGATGATGACGAGAGCGAAGGGCGATCGATGTCCCTTAGTGCCTCCCTTAGTTATGGTTTTACTCACACCTTTAATGAGAGAGAAAGGCAACAGCTTGCCTTATTGCATCTTTTTCAAGGAGTTGTACAGGTAAGTACGTTGCAATTTATGGGCATGTCTAATAAAGATTTGCTGCTTGTTGGTTTTCAGCATGAAGATTGGAGTGTGCCTGCTGTGAAAAACCTCAATTATCAGCAAGGAATCACGTTATTAAACAAGGCTTCAGAAATAGGATTACTCATGGTTTTTGAAAATGGATACTACGCAATACATCCTGTTCTCCCCTGGTATTTCAGAAGGCTGTATGCACAGTATTACGTTACTAATAAGAATTCTGATTCAAAATTAAAATTTAATCCTGTTCGTGCTTTCCTAAATTCGATCGCCGTATTAGCGAACTTTCTTTGGGGAGAATATCAGTCGGGGAACCAATCCACAGTTATTACGAGTATCCAAGTAGAAGAAGCTAACTTGATGTATGCTTTATCGTTGGCAAAGTCTTACAAATATTCGTTTGCTATAGTTTGTATAATGCAAGGATTGAGAAATTTATACAGTGATACAGGCCGTCGAATTGAATGGGTTCAACTTGTGGAGAACGTTACACCAATTTTTACAGATATGCAGACCAATCTGCCTCTAACTGGATACGAAGTAGAGTGGAAGTCTATAACTAGTTATCGCGTAGTAATCGCCAAAGAAGAGGAACGTTGGGCTGAAGCCGAGAAACTTCAAATTATTGCGTTAAATATATACAGAGAAGAAGTTTCAAACTTGATTGATTCACCTTTAGATACTTTAAGTTCATTACAACTTGTCAAGCTTAACAACCTTGCAATTTCAGTAGGGCAATTAGGGCGTATTCAATCTGATCAACGTAACCCTAATTGTATTGAAACTTTTCAAGAAGCAATGCGATTATGTAAGCACGTAGGTAACCAGAATGAGGAAGCTGCTCTTGCCTATCGCTTGGGGATTGCTTACCAAGATATTCCTCAGTTAATTAACCCGAATCAAGCTGAATTCTGGCATCTCTATAGTTTGAAACTAGCGGATTCAAATAATCAAAAGTTAAGAGGACTGTGCTTTCTTTGCTTAGGAGATGTAGCCTATCAACGCTTTCTATTAGCGGTAAAATCTGCTTCAACAGAAATTGAATTATTAGAAAATCATCTCAATTCTGCTTTGAAGAACTATAGTGATGCGCTTAAACAACTCCCTTCACACGATTTTAAGAGTATTGCTAAAGCTTACTTTATGATCGGTCAAATCTATCGCAGCGGAGGAAGACCGGAACAAGCTCTACCCTACTATCAAGAGGCAATTCGTTGTTACGAAATTTACGGAGAGTTACTTTGCGCGTGTAAAGTTCATTTTGCAACTGCCCAAGCGCTGGCAAATCTCAATCAGATCGATAATGCACTGTTGTTTGCACAGGCAGCTTTAAGGAGTTATGAGAGGTATGGTGGCAGAGCTACAGGTGATCTTTATCAAGAGATACAAAGTTTCATAATAAAGATTGAGCAACGAGGAAACATTTTATGACTACACTCTAATGAAAATCAAAGTAGTAATTCATGAAGCAGAAGAGGGCGGATTCTGGGCGGAAGTGCCAGCCATTTCGGGCTGTGCAACTCAGGGGGATACCTTTGAGAAGCTTTGGCAGAATCTCTATGAAGCGATCGAAGATTATTTATCAATGGATGTTGGGTCTTATGAACACTGCTCTTTGGTTTGATGACTTACCTGTACTTGGGAAATTGCCTTCTGCTGAGGCGGCTGCCAAACTGTATGAAATGGGTGACAACGGTGCGGCTGAGATTTTAGAGTCTGTGGAGCAGGAGGAGCTTGAAACCTACGGGGTCCGCTCTTTTCTGGGTGACAAACCCTGGCAGCACACGGCTCACACCCTTGGCTACCTTGCCCCTGCTCCTCCTAACAGCCGTGACCTACCGATTCTGTCTGCCAGCAACATTGCTCCTGACTTCACCCTGAAAAGCGATCGCATCAAAATCACTCTTAACGCTCTGCGTGTAGCTGCTTATCCTGGTAGTGGCACCCATCAAATTCTGTTCGACTTTTATGCTCAGAATCAACTTCCCGATGTCACTGAACATCTCCACTTCAACAGCACCTATCGAGTCCGGGAAGGCGAACGCGCTGCCCTGCTCAACTACCCGGTCTTCCTGGGCTTGAATATTGGTAACGACGGGCTGGTTTTCAAGTGCTATACCGTCAATGTTAAAAACGAAGAAGATGAAGCCGCGATTAAGTTTCTAGATTCCGATGCCTTCAAAACTGGCTTGAAGCTGGCAACCACTGTGCAACCTGCCATCAAGCCGTTGTCTGAAATGGCGATCGGGCTAACCAAAGCGATCGCCAATCGTCGCAAAAACGTTGCCGTCCAAGATATCCAGATTGGTCTAGATTTCAGCCATAACCCAATGGGTGCTCGTTTGGCTGAGGGCGTTTATATTGCAGTACAGGTTCCCGAAACACTCACTCGTGTCTGGGATTGGAGCGACTGGATTTACGACACCAGCACAGGTCAGATTGTTAAAGACTATGGTCGTGATCAACTGATTCCCTACAATTACATTGCCTTTGGCATTAGTCGATATGAAGGTACGTAAGTTTTACCGTAGCTCTTTAGGGAGCATCAACTCTAAAACAGATCGTGCATTGAGCCATAGTCAGTCGATTTGCTCTCAACTCTCTCTAAGCAATACTCAGCCGAGATATCGCAGTAGCGACACTCTTGAAAACTAGGAACCTTGCGGGCTTGCGTGGGATTGCTGAGTGTGGCGATCGTCTCTCGCAACTGTGCCTTAAACTCAGCATTCACTTGACCTGCCGGAACATCAATCATGCTATCGGGATAAACCAGTCGCCCCTCCAGCCGCCTTCCCTGGCATCGCTCCACACTCAGCGGCACCAGCAGCATATAGAGCAACACCTGATACAAGTCTGCATCCTTCGGCTTCCCCGTCTTGCAGTCCTCGACCCAGGCATCGTCTCCCAAAATCGCCACAAGATCGGGCTTCCCTGACACCTTAATCGAATGCTGCCGCCCCAGCACCTCAAACCAGTTCTCACCCTCCACAAAGATCGCAGCCCCTTCCGCCTCCAGACATGTCACACGTTGATTGAGCAGTTCTCGATGTCTAGCTTTCCACTGTGCTGAGTCAAAATTGCTTGGCAGCTTCTCATAGGTGTAGTGACTGCGAAACCAGGCAGACCACTGGCACTGCAACTCATCCGCCATTAACTTTGCTAGCCAGGTGACCCACACCGACGGCACAGCTTTCAATTCAGAGGGATACATGTCACTACAGAAGCAAAACTTACAATTTCAAGCAGCGATTGGGATGCGATCGCTCCAGCCATCACCGTAAGCTTCAATCTTTGGTCTGACAAGAAAAACTTGCCATCTGACAAGCCCTGCTGAGTTAGCGCCTGCGTGGCTTCTTGTGATACATCTCCCGCAATACCTGCAAATACTCTGGCTCTGTCTCGATCGTCGTCCAAATATGGTGAGCCAGAGCTAGCTTCTGCTGATGCTTCTCACTGGGAAAGCGGCGGTGCTCTCCCTGCGAAAACCAGTGGTTCACTGTTGTCACTGAACAGTCACAGATGAACGCTAATTCTTCCCGCGACACATCCCAAAGCCGCAGAAACGCCTCAATTTCCATCAATTCGTTGTGCGCCAATTGTAGATAAAGCTGTAACGCACACCAGTGTGTATGAGATGGGGTTCGAGGAGCAAGAGCCATGCCAGGTAGCTTGTCGCAGTGACAAGGTTTGAGGTATGATGCCTCATAGAATAGCAGTACGCTTGAACTGTTATTGGATCACTTAAAACTTCTCAGTAGCTTGACCCTCTAGGTCGTTACAAACCATGAGCTATATCACCATCCATTGCCGCTTGACCGCCCCGGAGTTCATTCGTCGTCCCCTCTGGCATCTCATGACTGAGCAAAATACCCCTCTGGTCAACGAACTGCTGAAGCGAGTCAGTCAGCATCCCAAGTTTGAAACCTGGCAACGCAAAGGTACCCTGCCAAACAGCGCTGTTAAAGAACTCTGCGATGAGGCGCTTAGGAAGGTTTCTTCGGGTCAGCCTGGGCGCTTCTATGCCTCTGCCATTCTCATGACGACGTACACCTACGAATCTTGGTTAGCGCTCCAGCAGAACCGTCGCCGCCGTCTAGATGGTAAACAGCGATGGCTGGATGTGGTGAAGAGTGATGCTGAATTAATTAAACTCAGTGGTTCCACGCTTGAAGCCATTCAACACCGAGCGCAAGATGTGCTGAGCCAGCTCAATGCAGAACCTGAAACCCAACTAGAGCCCGACACGGAGGAGCGCTATACGACAGAAGGGCAGGCTAACGCTTCCAGCCCTGTGAGTCTGATGACTCGTCTGTTTGAAGTCTATGAGGCTACAGACGATATCCTAGGTCGTTGCGCGATCGCGCACTTGCTCAAGAACGGCTGCAAAATTTCTGAAACCGAAGAAGACCCGGAGAAATTTGCCCACCGTATTCATCGCAAACAAAAAGAAATAGAACAGCTTGCAGAGCAGCTTAGCGCCCGCTTGCCCAAAGGACGAGATTTGACCGGGGAAGAGTTTCTGGAGACGCTGGCGATCGCAACACAGCAGATTTCTGAGAGCGTCGCCCAAGCGAGAGAGTGGCAATTCAAACTACTCACTCGACCAGACTCCATACCCTATCCCATTCTCTACGGCAGTTCCACAGATATACTCTGGGGCAAAACGACAAACGATAGAATTGCCGTTAGCTTCAATGGCATCAATAAATGCCTTAAAGCGGCTAGTCCTGATATCAAAAATTGGTTCAAGACTAACAAAGAATATCCATTCCGGTTGTACTGCGACCAACGACAACTGCCCTTCTTTCAGCGTTTTCTAGACGATTGGCAAGCCTATCGAGCCAATGAAGACACTTATCCAGCAGGCTTACTCACCCTCAGTTCAGCCATACTGGCTTGGAGAGAGGGCGAGGGCAACGGTGCACCCTGGAATGTTAACCATCTCGCTCTTTACTGCACCTTTGATACTCGCTTGATGACCGCAGAAGGAACCTTGCAAGTTCAGCAAGAGAAACTAGCTAAAGCTATCAGGAATCAGACTCTTGAAACCCCTGAACATGAGTTGGCAGAAGACCGGAGAAAGTTCCAACAGCGTAATGCCTCCACTCTCAGTCGCCTGACTAATTTGCCCCAGCGCCGCAGTCAGAACCCTTACCAAGGCAATCCTGAAATTTTGGTTGGACTCAGTATTGGGCTGGAGAACCTGATCACAGCCGCCGTTGCCAATGGCAGAACGGAAGATGTGCTGACCTACCGCACATCGCGCACCTTGCTCGGCGATCGCCACCACCTGCTTAACCGTCAGCACCAACAGCAGCAGCAAAATGCTCTACGACGGCATAAAAATCAGAAGCGAGGTGTGGCATACCAACCGTCAGAATCAGAATTAGGTCAGTACGTTGACCGCTTGCAAGCAAAGGCGATTATCCAACTTGCTCAAGCCTATCAAGCAGGCAACATTGCTGTTCCAAACCTGACGCATCTTCGAGAATTGCTTGATAGTGAGATTACAGCGAGGGCTGAACAGAAATGTCCGGGTTCAGTTGCGGCTCAAAAACAATGCGCTAAAAAGTACCGCGAGACTATTCATCAATCGTCCTATGACAGGCTCGTTGCAACAATCTGTTGCAAAGCTCAGCAATTTGGCATCACGGTAGAGATAGGCTTTCAACCGTTCCAAGGCACCCCTCAAGAACAGGCAAAAGAAGTGGCGATCACCGCCTACCATACACGGACGATCGCCACAGAATAATTTCACTCTTTAGTACAGTTGAACCTTGACAAGTTAATATACATACTAAAGCGCCGCAGTTTAAGCTTCCTAAGCCGCTGAACTGTGAAAAATGTGGGCCAGTTTGGTCGTCGTGAGACGACTGTGCTTTCCGGCCCTGGTAGCTGTCCGCTTACTGACTGCCATCCTGGTGCAGATTTCATTTTGAGCTTTGTGTGTGGATGGGAAGCTGCATTAGTCGAGTCTGTTCTTCAAATGTAGCGCAGGTGCGCGCCCAGCAAAAGTAAGTTAAGCCTTCACTACGTGAGGGTACAGGAGCATCACCGCCTCAATTTTTAGATGTGATGATGTGTCTGAAGTGGCGGCTACTGAATCGCCTCCGATCAAGGAGGAGTCCTCCAATATTTTTGGCAAACCGGAGCAAGGGCAAAAACCCTGGAAGTTTTGCCAAAACCCTGAAACCTTTTCCTGGCAATACTTTCATTAATTTGAAAATTGTCAGTATGAGTTCTCAAGAAAGTTGGAAGAGTACTTTTTAGATAGGTTTGCCAAAAGCTAGCCTGGAGAGCTTGCAGGAAAAGGATTTTAGCGCTGGGAGTCGCAATCGCCTTCCCAGCAATGGGCGGGCTGAAAGAGGAAAAGGCGATAAATATTGCAGTCAGACAGGTGAAGTCGCAATCGCCTTCCCAGCAATGGGTGGGCTGAAAGAACTAGTTTTTAAGTGAAAGCTTTGGAGGGCTGAAAGGAGCGCTGCGATCGCACTATTAAGCTCAGTTCGCTTAATCTTATGATATCAGCGAAAACGACATTGATGTGCGAAACGCCAGTAAACTCTCATTTAACGACATCAATGTGCGAATGTGGCAAAAATACCCTAAAACGACACCAATGTGCGAAAAGCGACATTTGATGTGCGAACGTACAACAACAACAGAGATGGAGAGTAGGGGAATCGAACCCCTCACCTCTGCGGTGCGATCGCAGCGCTCTACCAACTGAGCTAACTCCCCAGGATGCGATTAAATTCGCCAAGCCATCTTAACATTCCCCTGTCTTAACTTGCTTAGGGGCTTGTTACATGTGCGTAGACTTGCTGGACGCGATCGAGTTCCAGATCAGAAAGATAGTCTACCGTCCAGTTCGCACGGCGTTGCAGCATGTGAAATGGATAGGTGTTGGCAACGCCCACCACGGGAATTTTGGCTCGTTTGGCGGCTTCAATGCCAATAAAGGTGTCTTCGATCGCCAGACATTCGGCTGGTTTGAGATGCAGATCAGGATGTAGCTGGTTGAGGCGATCGACCGCTAGCAGATACCCATTCGGTTCTGGCTTGCTGGGAAGGCGTTGATCGCCCGCAATAATGACCGGGAAAGCTTCGCTAAGGTTGATGCGCTTGAGCACCGAATCAATCTCGACTTGTAGCGCACCGCTGACGATCGCCATTTTGACCCTGGCGGCACGTAGCTTAAAGATGAAGTCCTGCAACCCAGGATAAATGGGCAGCGTTTCAAGTTGTGCAATCTGGTCTTGGTAGAACCCGGCTTTGCGGTTGATCAGCTTGCTCAGATAATCCTCTGTAACGACCCGTCCTCGATGGGTGAGCAGATCGGTCAGGCAGGCGCGATCGCTCCGTCCCAGGCAAAACTGACGGAATTCTCCTGGCTTGGGTCGCAGGTTTTCTTCCAGCAGGAGTTGATTAATCAGTTTTTCGTGGAGTGGCTCATCGTTAATGATGATGCCGTTGAAGTCAAACAGAACCGCTTTGAGCATTGAGGGAGAGGTGAGAGGAGTGAGGAGCGCTAGAGAATCTATTCTCTAACAACTAACAACCAATCACCAACAACTCCTTCTAGCCCATTGCCCACTGCCGATCGCCCATCCCATCGGTTGCTTGCGACTCAAACTGAACAGACTGATATGGCAGCGGTTTCACGCCGCGTGTAATCTGGTGTAGCCACCATAACTCCTGCGTTTGGACTGCTTCAAAACGAGCGGCACCCAGCCACGCATCCACACTGCCGCCTGCGTAAGCCTGAATGTAGGGTTCTTCAAAAATCTGCGTGAGCCACTCGATTTGGCGCAGCATCTTCTGGTTGCCGTCCAGGATGGCGATCTCCCCACCAACGGTTAGCAACCGATAGCTTTCTCGCAAAATTGCCTGCGAGACGGCAGGAGGCGTTTCGTGGAAGAGGAGTGATGCGGTGATGAGATCAAAGGAGGCATCGGGCAGACCGGTGTGTTCAGCATTGCCGTGCCGCCAGTGAATCTCCAGTCCTGCCTGGGTTGCTTTGTGTTCGGCAACCACGAGCATTTGCGGCGACAGGTCTAGCCCAATGACTTCTGCCTGGGGAAAGGCGCGTTTGAGCAATAGCGTGGTGGAGCCAGTACCACAACCGAAATCGAGAATGCGTCGGGGTTTTGCTTGAATTGAGTCGATAAAGCTCTGGCGTACCATCGCCTCGCCCGGAGGCAGCGCGTATTGAGTGATGGGGTCATAGGACACTGCTGCGCTCACGTTGAGGTAGCCGCCTTCGATGCCGTGAAAGTTTTGGCTGCTGTAGTAGGCGGGGTAAACCAGGGTTGGGTCGCTGAGTCGATCGCTAGCGGCTTGCCAATCGATGCTTTCGTAAAACCGCCGTAAGCCGTCCTGGTCAATGAGAAAGGTTTTGACGACGGGTGCCAGAAAGCGCTCGAAAATCGTGTCTTTGCGGACTGCCATAAGCGTTACTTACGTCGTTGAGGTAGAAGGAGGAAAAAAAGGCGGATGGTTAACTACAGCGATTACTGATTGGGTAAGCCACAGTCCTTTGAATACGGGTGTGGGGTGTAGGGTGTGGTGAATGCAAATGAAAACGGCTGTAACTCAAGTCTAATGAGAATCGATCGGTCGTGACGTTTGGAGGATACCATCCGGGTCTTTCTAGCGGTACAAAACATTAGGGTAGACACGATCGCCCACTGCTTGAGTGTATCAGTCCCAACGTAACGCCCTGGTTTGAGTTGCTCGGCTATGAAACCCATTCATCGAGGAATCCATGATGTTGCGATCGCGCTTTCGGTTACTCTTTCCCCTCCTGCTGTGTGCCGCGATCGGTGCTGTTGTGCTGCTACCAGGGTTGCATCCAGGTATAGCGGCTGAGGCTGCCCGCAGTGCCGATCGCTTTGTGGATAGTTTGTGTGTAGCAACTCACTGGAGCTATAGTGACACGCCCTACGCTCAACGCTATGGCGAAGTCAAGCAAGCACTGATTGCGTCGGGCATTCGCAACGTGCGGGATGGCTTTTACCAGAGCTTTCCGCAAGATTTGGGCAACAGTGGCATTCGGATGACGATCGTGGCAGATGTGCCCGATCGTTCTAATGGCAACGAACAAACCATTCAGGCGATCGTCAACCAGATTAAAACGGCGAATGCGGCGGGAGCCAAGATTGATGCGATCGAAGGTCCCAATGAGCCAGATCTATTTTGGATTCCGTCTCGGTTTGACAAAAAATACAAGGGACAAGGGTTTCCGAATGGCGTAATTGCGTTTCAAAAAGACCTTTACACCCTGATCAAAGGTAATACCGCCACGGCAGGGTTAAAGGTCATTGGACCGTCGCTGGGTGTCACCTACGATGCTGGAGGCGGCAACCCAAACCCGTTGCCCAAAGGCAGTCTTACAAGCGCTGTTGACTGGGGCAACTTTCACCCCTATCCCGGTGGCAATTCGTTTAGCTATCCGTTTGACTACAACACCACCACAAAATACTACTGGAACAGCAATTTCCCGTCCATTAGCATTGACGAATTTCCCTACAACTTCGATACCTACAGTCCGCCCTTTCAGTACAAACAGATGGCAGCGACGGAAACAGGCTATTCAACCTTCAATCTGGGCGTTTCTGAGAAGGTACACGCCAAATACATGCCGCGATTGTTTCTTGAGTTCTTTCGCAAGAATGTTCAGCGTACCTGCTCTTATGAATTTGTCGATGAATTCGTTGATCCACAAAAAACAACGCGTGAGTCAAACTTTGGGCTACTGCGGCATGACCTGACACCGAAACCTGCTTATACTGCCGTCAAAAATCTCATTGGTCTCTTGCGCGATCCGGGAGCCGACTTTACGCCCGGTAGTCTGGCTTATTCGCTGGCGGTCAGCCCCGTGTCGAGCTACCAGGAGCCTCTTTCGGGACGTGTGGCAAACTACGATCGCACCCAATACCTCCATCATCTGCTCTTGCAAAAGCGCGATCGCACCTTCTACCTGGCGCTGTGGCACGAGGTTTCCAGCTACGACACGAGCGCTCAACCACCCCGCGAAATCCAACCGCCTGCGTTGCCCGTCACGCTCACCTTAGGGCAGTCCATTCGTACCGTTGCGGTCTATGCTTTGGGTGAAGACGGTCGTTTGACGGTTACACCAACCCGCCTGACTAATAATGAACTGGCGCTCAACGTGCCCGATCGAGTGATTATCGTCAAACTTGAACCTGCTTAGGAATGGAAATTAAATCACTTCGATCACCTCAGCCTTTTAAGTGTACGGGCGCGGCATGCGGCAGATTACTCTGGGCGAAGGCACGGACTTTCTACCGCATGCCACGCCCCTACGCACAGAATGGCACCTTCATAAAGCTACGATCCTTAGCCTCACGTTTGCCTGCTATGACATCGACCAATCTACCAGCGCTTCAACAACGAGCCGTGCTGATCCATCAGCGACTATGTGATGTGTATAAATGCCCGATCGCCTACTTCCATAGCCTCGATCCGCTCAGTGAATTGGTGTCGTCTCTCCTCTCTCACCGCACCCGCAATGCCGATTCGGGTCGTGCATTCAAAGCACTTCGCAAGCAATATCCCGACTGGAAAGCAGTACGTGATGCGCCTGTGGAAGACGTAGAGCGGACGATCGCCGCCTGTACCTGGGCAGAACAAAAAGCGCCGCGTATTCAGCAGGTGTTGAGGCTGATTGGCGATCGGTGTGGTAGCCTGTCGATCGCTTTTTTGGCAGACCTTCCGGTTCCTGAAGCACGAGCCTGGTTAGAATCGCTGCCTGGGGTCGGACCCAAAACCAGCGCAGCGGTGTTGTCCTTTAGCCAACTGCGCCGACGTGCCTTACCTGTCGATAGCCACCATCATCGTGTTGCCATTCGGTTAGGATTGCTACCACCGACCACTGCTGTTGGTCCCGCCCATGCTCTACTGGAAGCCCAGTTGCCATTTGAATGGACGGCTCAGGACGTTTACGATAATCACGAAATGATAGTATGCTGATTGAAGACATACTCTCATCTTTCCTATCGGCATGATATTGGGATATGCACGTCGGCTACAAGTTTTTAAGCGCTATGGCGCTGACGCTTTTTTGTCTTCTTAAAAATGTCATCAACGCCCCATCCTTTTTTGTGCCTAAATCGAATAGTCTCCGAATGAATGCCAAGTTCTTCTGACCACTGCGATACGGTTTGTGTTTTGTTTTGAAAAGTTATAAGGACGCTAGACCGACGATTTAACGCTTGTTCTTTTGGTGTAGCCCAACGGCAGTTCTCTGGTTCATAATCGCCGTTGTTATCTGGGTGGCGATCCAATGTCATTCCTTCTGGCCTTTCGCCCATGTCAGCAAAGAAGTTTATGAATCCTTCCCTGCCTAGCCAACGATCGCAAATGCTAATACCCCGACCACCATAACGGGGATAGCTAGCATTCGTTTCGCAAGTGCATCGAGAAAGCATCTCAGACCACGATCTATAAGTTTTCGTGTAGCACATTTGATGCTTGGTAGAAACTTTTATCTTTAATAAGCGCGCACACTGTCTACACCTTTTCCTACTTCCAGAAAGCAAATCTGCGGTCTTAACAACTTCTAAAACACCACAGGTACACCGACAATTCCACGCTATTAACCCTGAGACACGCTTTTCGCTTTTATTTAAAACCTCAAAACTTGAAAATGTTTTCCCTGAAAGATTTATAGCAATCTTGTTCTTAGCACATACCTTACAATTTGTTTTTTGCCTATTTCTACTTTTTGAAGTCAAAAGATAACCTGGTACTTTCTCAGTAACTCCACAATCACATTGGCAAACCCAAACAATACTGCCAGTATTGCGTTCTTCAGTTTTCTCAACACACAATAAAGAACCAAATCTACGGTTTAACAGATTAATCGCCTGAGGCATGATACAATCCTGGAATATTTAATGTGTAGACTATTATTGTATCATGAAATGCGGCTACGCTAGGGAGTCAACGCTGAAGTCAGAGCAAAATCAGGCTTTAGCTTGGCAAATACAGCGGTTGCAGCGGTACGGCTGCGATCGCATTCTTACCGATCGCATGAGTGGAGCCAGCAAGCAGCGACCTGGCTATAAAGAACTGTTGGCGTTGATTGAGGCGGGCAATGTCAAAGAGGTTGTCGTTTGTTCGCTTACTAGGTTAGGGCGATCAACCCGTCAGATGGTTGATGCGATCGACTTGTTTGCTGAGAGAAAAGTTAAATTTACTTCGCTTGACGGGAAAATTGACATTGACACAGCGTCAGGCAGAGCAAACGTACAGATGCAAGCTGTGTTTGCACAACTAGAGCGCGAGTTAATCCAAGAAAGGATTAATGCGGGCTATGACGGCATCCGAGCCAATAAGATGCCGATTCACGCCCCTTTTGGTTACAGAATCATTGACAAGCGGCTAGAGATCGATGCAGACGTAGAAGTTGTCGCACGGTGGCTACGGCAATCAGTGATTGCTGTTGGGCTGATCAAGACCACACAAGCCATTAATGTTGAGCACAAGGATTTGGCTAAAATCCCACGTTCGCCAGGGGGCATCAAAACCTGGCTGCAATGCGAAACAATCTACGGGAATCTTTGGTACGACCGACACAACCGACGCGGCGCTACGACGATTTACTACAACAACCATCCAGCGCTTTTCACTCAGCAAGAGCGCTTAGAAGTGGAAGAGTCTTTGCGCTTCAGGCAGAAACATCATGGCTTCAAAGCTGATCCAGTGCGGTTTCCGTTAACTGGGTTAATTTATTGTGCTGAATGTGGCAGCAGTATGTCAGTTTCTTATAAGCACGATCGCGCCAATCCTACTATTTACTATCGTTGCTATAACGGCGTGCGGCGATCTTGTTCTAACCGAAAATATATAAGAACCGAAAACATTCAGAAAGCGATTATTGCTGCTCTTGTTAGCAGGGCTGAAGCGATAGCCATACGGGCTACTCAAGCAGAACAAAAAATAGCTGAAAAGCCTGAACTTTTGGAGCTTAGAGAACAATTGTTTACCTTAGTAGGGTTGCCAGCAAACTCTCATATTGAAGCTGCGATCGCGGGTATCCAGTCAGATATTGCTGTGATTGAGACGGCAGCAATACAAGAGACGGTGACGCTACAACCAAGCAGAGAGAAAGCACTGAAAGCTTGCTCTAATCCTGCTTTTTGGAGAGAAATCAGGCAAGAAGATAAACACACGATTTATCGTCTACTGGTTAAGAAAGTTCTTTGTCAAAGAGGAGAAATTGAAGCCGTTGATCTGTGGGTCTAAGCCGCTTTTTGCAAAACTGTTTGTAGATAGACTTTCAATTCTGGAGCGGTGTTGTGCCAGTCGGGATGCTCAGCAACAATTTTAGCAATTTTCTCTAGCGCCTCTTGTCGCTGAGTGAATGCTTCAATATTTTCGTTTAATAGTTGCCAGGTCATTACTTCTCGTCCCTAAAATTAATTGGTTTTGCCATCACTTTCAAACACCCTTTGCACGTCACTGCTTGCGGATTGCTATTGCTGCTCATCGTGCTGGAGTGCCAGCGTCCGCCTGCGCGAAGATCAGCTTTGCATGGTATACCAATGTAATGAATGCGTTTCTCAGCCTTGGTGCGATCGCTCCTGCTCTTGCCTGTTCGTCTCTGCACCCTACCGATCGCCACCCTCAACTTCTCCCGTTCTTTTGTCGTCACCTGTTCGCTCAACATCAGCAACACCGTTTCGCCCAAAAGCGTCAGCTTGGCTTTAGGTTTCAGCGCGGCAAACCGAGTGGGGTTTAGAGCCGCGATCGCTGCTTCAAACGTGATGATTTTGTTACTGGTTGGCATTGCGATCGCCCTCCACTTCAAACTCAATGACGTACCATCCATCTGCCGAGTAGCCAGCGTCCTGGAGTTGCCGCATTTTAGCGACAGCAGCGGCTTCGTTAAAAAACACACCCCACTGATTACCAGGCTCGTAATCCTAGTGCTGGATCGCAACCCAGACATAAAGCTTTTCTAGTTGACGCTCTTGCTTAAAGGCGATCACGCCAATGTTGCCTTCGTGATAGTAGTCAACTCCCATCATCGATCGCTCTCCTCAGTTTCATCAGGCGGATGTGGCGGAAAAACATTCCCCCAGTTTTGAATCACTTCAGTTTCATCAACGTATTGGCTTTGCTCCAACACCTCCAGTGCGTCAGGTTGGTGCGGAAAGCGTAACTGGCAAGCGGCGATCGCTAGCACTGCGAGGGTTGAGAACAGGAAGCAAAGAGCGATGATCAGGCAAGGTGTCATGCCGCATCCTCTTCTAAAAGCGTGTCCCAACGTATCGGTCCCAGGTTGGCAGAAACCCTTAAAGTCTTAGCGTATGCCTGAGCCGATCGCCTGTCTCTAAAGCGCTTCACGCAGGTGCGATCGACACTTTCAACGGGCTTAAACAAATGGGTCGTTGTTAACACAAACCCATGCGCTGTTTGCAAGCACCAATTGAACGTATGGGCGCTGCTTCCATACTCTGCCTGTTGGCAAATAAAGCAGATGTGATGTGGTCGCTCAAAATTGACCAGTCGTTCGTGCCCACAAGACAAGGTGACGCGATCGTAGTCGTCAGTGTGGGGAGCGCGACTGATGACCAATTTTGAGCAGCTACGTTGTTTGGTTTGACGTTGCGATCGTTTCATAATTATTTTCAGGAAGCTGTATCCTCTTGTGAGTGCAAAGGGGTAGGAAGCAAAACTTCAAAACTGACAGCCCACACCCAAGGGTTGCTATCCCACCCATAACCGCGCTTTTCGTTGATGGCATTCCAGAGTTCCTGGAAGTCTCGCTTAACCGTAAGCAGTCCAAACCAGTCATCTTTTGGTATACCCTCCGCGATCGCATCCTCCTCGCTGATGTCTTGAAGCCGTTGCACACGAACTTCTGTAACTTCGAGCATGATGCGTGATGCTGCGCGGGGCATGTAGATCGACGGCTTCCATTTGTCGATCGCGTCAGGGCAGATTTCATCGGTCGCTTTGTAGCCAAGGTGGGCATCGCCAGCGCCGTAGTAACACCACGTCTCGCGCACCCAAAGGCGATCGCCTACATCGCCATAGGGACATCCGTATTCCTGCCCAAATCCACCCTTGAGGCAAGCAATCCACAGCGGTGTTCTGCCTCTGTACCGCCGTTCTCCCTGCACAGTCCATCGCACAAATTCTTGTGCAGTTGGCAACGGCTGAGGTTTTATCGCTCTCCTGGTCTGCGTCTTTTTGCCCTTCCAGGATTGCTCTTACCATTGCCCCTGAAAATAAAATGGGTCGCTCTTTTGCTGCGATCGTTGGTTCTAGCGTTGCGGTGTTCATGGTTTTTAAAGGTTGAAAATGGGGTGTTTAATCCAGGCGAGAAAACGGTGGCAGTGCTGGCAGCGCCAATCTTCAATGTCGATCTGAGTGACGGAATGGTAGCGATCAGGACATTTGCAGTCAGGGCATTGAGCGTGCGGGGGTTTGATGGTGGGAGCGGCTTTCTTGCGGCGTGACTTTGGCGGGTCGGGAATAACAGGCTCGGTCATGGCGGGGATTGCCTCACCAAGCGGTTGGTAGCATAGCGATCGCCCAACCTTCTACCATGCCGCCGTTTTGATTTAGCTTGTTGCATTTGACTTTTCTCCTAAAGGCTCAAGGCTGCAAAAAGGTTCTTTTGTACAGATCCGTCTTGCTTGATTTCTTCTAACAACGCGTCGCCGCGCGGTTCTGTGCCGCTCCACTTGTTTGGATAAGTTTTGGCTTGAATCAGTTGACGAATGCGATCGATCTCTGCATCACCAATCAATTCAAAATGAGGGCGATCGTTCAATGTTCCTAGTCGGTTCACTTCTGCCTCAATTTCAAGCAATTGCCCTAGCAGCCAACGCCTTGCGCTCAGGGTTAGTGGCCCTAAGCGGTTTTGTTTAGCTGCCAATTTGCCGTCTTTGCGGCGTTCACCTGGCGGTTGACGGTGGCGATATTCAGGCTTGTGTACCTCCCAGTACAACGATCGCAATTGCAACAATGGCGTGAGATGCACCCAATCAGGTTGCTGGCATAGTCGTTCCAGGGCTGAGTCCTTTTGAACTAAAGGACAACCAAAACAACCCGTACGCGCATTGAGAGGTTCTTCACCATCAATGTTGTGCATACCGTAGACCGCCGCTACTTCCCAAGTGTCAAAACCAAGTTCTGAAGCATGTAAAGTCAGCCAGTCCCACACATGGCAAACACGCCAATGCAAAATCGGCGCTAATGTGTCCGCGATCGCGTCGACGGAAGACTGTTGGAACCAGCCTTGTCCACATTCACCACCGTCTTTTGTGCAGCTAACAGCAATACGTTGATCACGGACGGCGCTTTCGCCCACCCGCACACCAGTCAGCATTAGCAACTTTTCACCGCACTCCTGTCTCAACGCTTCCAGTGCTTGCTCCATACTCATGACCTTGAGCTTTGGTGTGCACCAGCGGAACACGTTGGATGGTGGTGGTACCCCACGACCACAGATGTAAACAAAATAGCGGTGGTCTAGGTCAGGTTTCACGACGCGGGTAGCGATGCCGCGATCGCGTAATTTGCTGAGCAGGTTTAGAGCGGCAAGGTGTAGCGGCGGCAGTTCCTGCAAGGTGTCCGCATAAAGCACAGTCAACGATTCTGGAGGATTAACTTGCCCAGATTCGATTAGATGGCAAAGCACTGTCACTGTGGCTGTGCTGTCCTTTCCACCAGAGAAACTGACCGCCCAATGTTTGTAGCACTGTCCGTAATGGTTCAAAGACTGGACAGTAAGGTCGATCGCTTTGGGCAACGTCAGGCGATCGACATCAAACAAGCTTAGGTTTCTCATCAGAAATACATTCCAAGAGGGGTTTGAGGTAACGGAGCGTGGCGAGTAGCGCGTCTGTGCGTTGTCGTGGTTGGGGTCTGTCGGCTCTGCCTTCGAGGTAGTCAATGGCGGCTTGCACTTCGGAGCGGAGAAGGTTAAACCAGATCGGGTCGTTGATGCGTGTCCAGGGGGTGAGGTGGAAGGGGGGAGTAGGAAGACGGGAGGAGGGGAGGGAGAGAAAAGCTTGGTAGACGCGGCGTTCTCGATCCTCATCCAGAGCGCTCATGGAACACCTTCCGCAAATACCCGCCGAAGCGCGATCGCAGCCACTTGAGGAACGACAGCGTTTCCACAGCCTTTTATTCTGTCCACCCAATTGGGAATCCCATGAGCCACTCGCAGAACTCCGGGTTCAACTGACCAGGGGTCTTGTCCTGTAATTGTGCTCATATCGAATTCCTCCGCCCGGCGAGGTTCCGGAACTGCGTGAACTCAGGTTCAAACAGAAGTTTGACGGTTCCCGTAGGACCATTACGATGTTTGGAAATGATGAGTTCCGCAATACCACGGTCTGGAGTATCCGGTTCATAATATTCCGCTCGGTAGAGCATGAGGATCAGATCAGCGTCTTGCTCTAACGCTCCTGACTCACGCAGATCCGACATCATTGGGCGCTTGTTGGTGCGCGACTCTACCCCTCGGCTGAGCTGCGACAGTGCGTGGACTGGTAAATCAAAGTCTCTCGCCAGCCCTTTCAGTCCTTTGGTGATGCGCCCTAAACCTTGCACGGAGTTATCGCCCAACTCCATCAACTGCAAGTAATCAAGCCCAATCATCCCCAGCGTTCCGGCTTCGGCTTGCACGGTACGCGCGATCGCGCGGATGTCTGCGATCGACGGCGCGGACTTGTCATAGACCCAGATTGGCAACGATGAAAGCCGATTAACGTGCTCGACCAAAGGCACCCATTCGTTGTCCGTAATCCGCCCAGCCCCTAAGCGCCCAGTTTCAATCCGCGACTCGGAGGCCAGCAACCGATAAGCCAGCTTTTCTTTGCTCATCTCCAAGCTAAATAGCAGCACCGGAATGTCGTGCATGGCAGCAACCACAAGAAGGTTCAGCAGAAACGCTGTTTTACCCATTGATGGCCGTCCGGCTTCGATGATCAAATCGCCGCGCTGAAAGCCTTGCGTCATTGCATCAAGGTCATAGAATCCGCTCAAAATGCCGACTGGACGCTTGAGGACTGAGCGCTCTTGCACTTCGTTGAAAACGGTCTGCAATGTTTCTCTGACAGGTTCTGCCCCTTGATCAACCTGCTGTTGTGCAAAAGCGTAGGCTTCCTTTTGCAGCAATTCGACGATCGCGGCTTGGCTTAGCGTGCCATCGCCAGCGTTGACCGTTAGCTCTTGCCCGTGCGCCATGATTTGACGGCGAAAGTATTTGTCATTGACCAGAGCCGCGTGTTGGTCGATGTTGACAGCGCTGACGCACTCCCGCATGAGGCTGGCTAGCTTCGATTGACCGCCTATCTTCTGGAGCAACCCCCGATCGCTCAACCAGGCGAGGACAGTCATCACATCGGTCGTCTTGCCTTCGGCGTGCAGCACCAGCATGGCGCGGTAGATCTCACGGTGCGCGGCTAGGTAGAACGCCTCAGCGGGAAGTGTGTCGGCAATTCGTGCGATCGCGTTCTGGTCTAGCAGGCAACCGCCAATAATGGCTTCTTCAGCGTCGATATTCTGCGGCTGCTTACGATCGGCAAGGCGCAATAGTTCGTTGCGGTCAGTGGCTTGCATGGGCTGATTCCTTCGGCTTGTTGGCATTGGCAATCAGAGCTTTGATGTGAGCCAACTTCTGCGCGGCTTGCTCTGGCGTGGGGGGTGGGTCCCGGTCTGGAAGTGGCTCGATCGGCAGGACTTCATAGGCGGGGGCAGATGATAGCTTCGACTGGGTTTCTACAGCCGTTACAAGCATCTCGATCGCTGCCCAGTTTTCGTCGCGGATAGCGTTGGCAATGTAGGTCTGTCCGTCTGCGTACTCGTCAGGCAAGTTGTTTTTAGCCTTATGACGACACGCAGCCCTCACAACATCAGGAGCAAAATCACGGAACCCAGGACCAACCCACACAGCGCCAAAGCCAGCTTCGACTAACGCCGGATAGCGATGCACGTTGGCTCCAGCACGAAGGCGATCGCCCATCGGATCTCTCAATTTTTCTTTTTTCGGAAAATTCGGGGCAGTATTTTTCGCCTCTGAGCCAGCGCTACTCGCTGCGGGAGGTTCGGTTGCATGACTACTCGGAGCGGGTAACTGTGGGGTTACTGGTTCGGATTGCGATCGTTCAACCTCGGGGGAGCGCTCTCTTTTCTCTCTGGATAGATCAATGGATAGATCAATGGATAGATCGGGTGGCACAGTGTCCTGCTGAAGTGGATCGAATGTCCTGCTGAAGTGGATCGAATGTCCTGCTGAGAATTGATTGAGGGTGACAAATTGTCCTGCTGAGTTTTGGACGCAATGTCCTGCTGAAAATCAACAGCTTCGATCTGTGGTTTTTGAGCGCTTTGCGGAATAGCAGAAAACCGAATACGGTAAAGATTTGATTGTTGTCTGCTGCCTAAACGTCTGGAGTCTTTTGAAAGCACACCAGCTTCTATGAGCCTCTGTGCTATGCGTGTCACCGTTCGCACGTCAACACCACACATTTGCGAAATCGTCTCCTTGCCAGGAAAACACTCACCCTTAGAATCAACAAAGCTATTCAGGCAAAGTAAAAACAGCTTTTCGGTGGGGGATAGTGCTGCATCCCAAATAATCCGCTCGCGTTCGTAATGAGTTTTCATGGCTGAGTGCTCCCCGCGATCGTCGTGAGTGTTTCGCCGTAGAAAACAATTGGCTCAATCTGGCTTTTCAGGTATGCAATCGCCTTAACAATTTCTGCATCAAAAGGCGTTGACGCTTCTTCCATTGCTTGTTCAAGACGACAGATGGCTCGATACTCAGCAGAGTTTTTCCAGTACAGGCTTGACCTGAACTCTTCAAGACTTTTGCTGGATTTACGTGCGTTGCAGAGGCGGCATGATGCGACTAAGTTTTCCTCGTCATGAGTGCCGCCTCTTGACTGAGGTATGACGTGATCGAGACACGGCGCTTTACTTAGATCGTCCGTCAATTCATCAAACCCGCAACCGCAATACCAGCAAAGGTTTTGGGTCTTTGCTAAAATTCTTGCCCGTTTCGCATAACCAAACTTCGTGTTAACCATGACTCTCAGGAATAAAGGGCTAATCCAAGGCAGGAAATTCATCAGCGGTAGCAGAATTTCCAACGTCGATCGACTCTGCTTGCGCTACTTCTGGCTGCGCTTTGAAACTTTCGAGATAATCAGCAAAATCAGTCAACTCGGCATCGGTTAACTGATCGCGTGTCGGCTTGCCGTAGGCTCGCTGAAGATACTCACTACCCTGTTTTTTTGACCATCCCAAGCGCTTTATTCCAGCAGTAATCGCGTCCATTGTTGGCTGTCGATCGAACGTTGATGGTTCGCTCAAAATTGCGGCATCCACCACTGTGGCTTCAATGCCATGATCAAGCGCTTCAGAAGGGATAGCGTTGTCATCATGCCCGTCTGGGGAAAACCCGCAAAAGGCAAGAATACCGCGCCGCCTCGCTTGTGTTAACGCTTTCTTGAGGGCATCACCCGCTTTCACATAGCTCGTAATTTCGACAGCACCAATCTCTTCAATCACGCGACTGTTATCGGTAACAATAACGGTAACAATAGCTGTGCCGTCGGTGATTGTTTTCTCTACAATGCGTACATCCAAACGTTTCCGGTAGCCAAATTGTTCGGCAGCTTTCTTGTTTGGATAAAGCGTCAAGATTTGATTGCCGCTGCGGTCTTTCCCCTTCATATAATCAAAAGGGTTGCTATAAGGATCAAGTCCGTAACGATCGCACATCGCAAGGTAGTAAAGCTTGCGTTCTCCACCCGTTAATTGATATAAATTGCCGTTTTCAGCAATCACTTTTTCTGTGATCGTCATTGCTTGAGCGCGATCGATATGAAAGGCTTCACTGGTTGGTACTGTCGCTAAATTGCTCATTGCTCTCCTGCGTCAAGTTTGTGCGCGATCGTCCTACGGCTCAAATCAATGGCACCGCTCTGCACTTTCTGAAGGAAGGCGATCGCGGTGGCGTTGTCAGCAAAAAATAAGTCTGTAAACGCAGGGATCGGCACTGCTAAGCAAGCTGCGGCGTTCCAACCAAAAATTGGCTCTAGCGTCTTGGCAGTTTGATCCAGTGTGCAAACCCAACCCGCTAAGCAATGAGTTGTTTCGCACACATGCACTTTATCCATTTGTAGTTTTGAGTTGTCGGCTAGCACAATCTCTGCGATTTGTTTCACCAGCCCAACAGCATATTCAGATTGCTCGCCAATACCGATCGCACCACTCAGGTTGGCACCACTCAGGTTGGCACCACTCAGGTCAGCACCACTCAAGTTGGCACCACTCAGGTCAGCACCACTCAGGTCAGCACCACTCAGGTCAGCACCACTCAGGTTGGCATCACTCAGGTTGGCATCACGCAGGTCGGCATCACTCAGGTCGGCACCACTCAGGTCAGCACCACTCAAGTTGGCACCACTCAGGTCGGCAACACTCAGGTTGGCACCACTCAGGTTGGCACCACTCAGGTCAGCACCACTCAGGTCAGCACCACTCAGGTCAGCACCACTCAGGTCAGCACCACTCAGGTCAGCACCACTCAGGTTGGCATCACTCAGGTCGGCACCACTCAGGTCAGCACCACTCAAGTTGGCACCACGCAAGTTGGCATCACTCAGGTCGGCACCACTCAAGTTGGCACCACTCAGGTTGGCACCACTCAGGTTGGCACCACTCAGGTCGGCACCACTCAGGTTGGCATCACGCAGGTCGTCAATTTTTTGCATAAAACCTCAATTTTGCAAGATTAGAAGGGGCGATCGCGTCGTCGCTCACGCCCGAACACGCACAAGAAACCGAAGCGGTAGCCTCAGAAGACCGCTTTGAAAAACTAAAACGGGGACTCGCCTTCCCCCCAACTTTCCCGAAAACACCAGCGCTTGTTCTGGAACTCTGGATGCTGACGTACTGCCTGCATCACTTCCAGGAAGCCTGATGCATTGGTGACGAGGTTGATGAGTGCATCCTCGTCTTCCCACTCGTTTTCCATCAGAATTGTGAGGCGCTCGATTTGATCGACAGGTCGATCGGGATGGATCGCTGTGATGTAAAACGTCTGCGGGGTTGTCTTTGCTGGTACGCGCTGCGTCTCGATCACTTGCTGCGCTGCCACTTTTCGGTAAACTCGTAGCGCCTCGTCCGCACGTTGGGCTACGGCTAAAGACTGGAGTATCTCGGTCTGTGGGGATGCGGTAGAGGGTGCGATCGCAGGAGAAGGGGATAATGCCATAATTAGTGCAGTCCTCTGAGTACGTAATGACTTGGGGATAGCCAGCGCTGAAAGCCTCGGAAACTGGCAGCGCTGGCATCTGTTTGCAGGCTCGGTTTCCCTTGCCTTCTCTTATTCTATACGTTATGGATTGATATAGCAACCCAAGCAGTATATAATGAGTAGTAACAACGAACAGATGCGTAGGAGGTGATGCAAGGTGAGAGATCGTATGGCGATTCGGAATCGCATTAAGCCACTTGTAGATGGCATGGGGAAAAGTCGATACAGATTTTGGAAAGATATTGGCGTGTCTCAAAACACGGCGTACAACCTGTATGACGATCCGACGCAAGTTCCTACAGCCCCAGTAATGGATAAAATTTGCGCTGCTTACAGAGTCCAGCCAGGTGATTTTCTTGTCCACATTCCTGACGAAGAGTCTGTAGCAGCTTAAGGATTGAGAAAAGCGATCGCCCGTCGTTTCAAGAGTGCGATCGCGATTTGAATAGCGAGAAAATATAGCGAGCATGGGTATACGCATTTGTGAGCTTTTGGACTTTAATAAACACCCGCATACCTGGGCGGTTGATGTCATGACGGAGCGGCTTATAGTACGGTTTGCGGCGGACAGCGATCGACGGAAGTGGACTGATGTGTTTGATGAAACGGGGAAGAAGCTTGGGCACTACAGCCACGATCCGATCCTTGCCCTTCCCTTTACGGCTTATATCAAGTGGTTCCCTGTGCTGGGAGCGATTCGGCGCTTCCGCACGGAGGAAGAGACAAGGCTATGGATGGCTGAGCAGATCGCACAGGCACAGGAACGGCAACGAGCAGTAGATTAAAAGGTGGTTCTTGAATGTTGCTGCTGTTTTGTCCATCTTTACGACCCTGAAACAGCAAGAAATAGCGCTCCAGGTAGACCGACCCGCTTTGGTCGTCGAGGATGACACGCAGGCGATCGTGCCTTGCTAAGAAGTTACCTAATCTGTGCAAGAGCTTGAGCATGGGTTTTGAGTAACGTTTAGACATCATCAGTACCTGCGATAGAGCGTTTCCAGGGTTTCTTTCTGCGTTTCTAGGTCTAGTTCGCGTTCAAGTTGGCGGCATTTTTTGTGAGTCGCGATCGCGCTTTTGGTAGCAGCAACGAGGTCAAACATTGACTTGACAGTGAAGCTCAGAGAAATTGCCGTTAACAGGGCTAGCATCATGGCGACCGTCGCTGAACGGGGGACTGAGCCGCGTGCTCTCTTTGCCAGAGCAGCGCTAGCCGCGACAGCTTGAGATGGAACGGAGGGTAGGTGGGGTAGTAGGTAAGTTTCATGGGGAAACCTCCTGAGACTCAACTCCTGCCACTACTACCTCCAACCCGATCGCTCCTTCCGTCTCTACCCATGCAGGCAACCCATACTCTTGCAACCGCGTGCTACCCGCGTGCCTCCGTTTGACTACAAGCTGGCGATAAACAGCGGAGCCAAGCAGCGATCGCTCTTCTTTGGTAAATTCACTCGACAACAGCCAGCGGTTTTCTGAGCGCAACCGAGTGATCAAAGCTTTTGTCTTTGGTGCGCTGGCTGGTCTCTGCCCTTTTTGCCTGCCCCGTTGTTCAGCTAACGGACTGATTTGAATGCTGAGGTACGCGATCGCCCGTCTCAATCCTTCTCGTTGACCCCGGAGCGATCGACTCCCTGCTTCAAAATGATGCTTTGCCTCCCGGCGAATGAGCGGGTGCTTCAGGAGTAAAGTCAAGCACTCGTGATCAGCGGCAGGAATGCCAGCATAAAGCGCGTCAAGTAGTGTTCTCATGCTGATTGCTCCTCCGCTGTGACGCAAACATAAGTTAGTTCATTGCTGGTGAGCGATCGGGTCCCGTCTTCCCACGCCACCGTAAGTTGCTGCACGGTCGGATACAGAGGGTGATCTTGTACAGCCTGTACGATGCCGTATTTCTCAGAAGGGGTACCCGGTAGCGTGATGACCTGACAACCAATGTCAAAATGCTTTTCATTGTCAGGTGTGCGGCGGTAGCTTAAATCCTTGCCAAAATATTGCCGTTGGAAGACGCCGATCGCGGCTAAATGCTGACAAATGCGGCAAAGGCTTCCTCGTATGACGTAATCTGCTATTTTCTCGTCCAACAACAAAGCGTCGATCGCGCTCACACTCCGCCAGTCGTAGTCATTCTCCGTTAGCTGTAACAACGCTTGTTTGATGCTCTTTTCTTTGGGTTGCAGGTCATCAGCCCTGAGAGAGCGAGGGTGGATTGGCAGAGCTTCTCTCTCACGTCCTTGCGCTCGTTTGTAGCTGGTGTAGCTCCGCAGCATCTGAAACGGCGGTTGTGTGCCAGCCAAATAAACCCGATAAGGTTCGTTAGTTATAAGTGGAAATGTTTTCTGTACCACGATCGTGCCATCGGCGGTCAGCGCCGCTACAAAACTCTTAAGCTGCTTGCTCCAACGACGACTCCAGGGCGTGCTCGGCTTGTACGTTTTGTTGAGCCTGATACCACAGCTACGGGCAAAGCGATCGACAGGTAGCCCATACAACGTGTTGGCGCGTTGCTTCAAAATGGCGATCGCCGTTGCTTTTTTGCGATCGTAGTTTTCAATACTTTCGGCGGTTTGAAGTTTATACGGCATAATCTCAGAGATTAGATGTTACTGCTTGAGCGCTTTCAGGGGGCTGAGAGCGCTTTTCGTTGCTTGGTGCAATTTCTAGATCCTGGAGATAGACATGCTCTGGTTTGGCACGCCTTTCAAACAAGATGCTGACCCAGTAACCCGATCGACCGGGGCAGCGGTAGACCACGCGATCGGGTTGGTCAGGACAGATGCTCTCGCACCCGTCAGGTATTGGTTGCAGCACGCCTGTCTGGTCGTACAGGGGATTTCCAGACTTGGAATGCTTGATCACGGTTAAGCCTGCGATCGCGTTTCCCTTAGTGAGTTTGTCCATCAAGCAACCTCCAGCAAACTTAACTGCTCACTTCTCTGCGACGTGCTCAAACCCTGCCAGTACGATCGCTGCTGTCGTTCAACCTGGTAGATCATCTCGACAGGGCGATCGCGCTTGTCTACCCGCTGCCCATGCTTGTAGCGCCCGTTGCTGTTGCCCAAAGCTTTGCATTCACCCATCAACACCGCTTTGTAGCTGTACCCTGCGTCCTGCATCAGCGCAGTCAGCGCAGCATCAAGCTTGTCTGAGTGATAATTGCAAACGGTAATCTGACTAAACCCGCGCTCTAAGCCTGCCTGCAACGAGTCAACAGCCAACCTAAATGTCTCTTCGTGCGCCCCGTTAGTACCGATCGAGTGTCCTGGGTAACACGGTGTCATTTTTTCCTGATCGCCCGGTACCCAATAAGGAGGGTCAAGCAACAACCACGTCGATGCAGGCTCAACTACAGCCGCGATCGCTGCCTCCCAACAAGGCAACACAGTAGGATTCCAGTTAATTGCTTGCAGTGCTTTGAGCCATCGTTCAGGGCTGTATTCACAGGCGTTTTTCAGCTTATCGATATGCCAAGCAACATTAAAATGCGTCCCTTGGGGATTGAGGCGCATCACATTGCCAAAACAGGCACGGATACAAAAAGCGTAGTAGCCTGCCAGCTTCCAATCTGATTCGCTGTACATCCATCTGTAGAGGTCAGCAGTTAGCGATCGCCAGTTGACTGTCAGAGTGGCGCAAAGCTCCGGCTCTCTTTCACCAAGAAGCGTCTGCGCTTTCTTTCTCCCTGCGTAAGCGAGAATGCGGTAGCCGTTCGTGCCACCCCAAAAACGCTCAGCCGCTTCTTTGTAACTGTCGCTATAAGCTTGCGGGTTGTGCAAAGCCAGCGCGATTGCCCGTTGGGCTGCATTAATCTCGCCCAAGGTCGTCGGTAGATGATGGTTAATCATCGAACGACACGCCGCACCCATGAACGGTTCACAGATGGCTTTAGCCGTTAACGATGGGTAAAGTACGCCATCATATTTGAAATCGGTTTTAGAGCCGGGGAAAGGCGTGAGAGCAGCAATCAAAACCCTACCTCCTTTTGCTGCAACTTCAGCCATACCCGCTCTAACGTGGCAGGGCTCGGAACGATGCTGTAAAAGTTGCAGAGGTATTGCAGGTCGTCGATCGTCCTCAGGCTGGCACGGTGACGGTAGGCGATCGCTTCTGGGCTGATTAGTATCACGCGCTTACCTCCAAGCCAGCTTTGTATGCCTGCCAAGCTTCTACGTCACATCTACGGACCGACACCGTATCAGGCTGTTCGCTTGTCCACTCAACGGCACCTGCCACGCCTAGAACTTTAAAATCAACACGCTGCTTGTCTGGTCGATCCAGGTACGCCAAGCTGACGTAAGCAAGCTGAATGACGCTGCCTGGATATTTAGCTGTTACGATCGCGATCGCCTCCGCCTTAAGCCTGGCTACCTTTTGCTCATTCTGATGCCAAGTGTTGCGGCAAGCTTGAGAGCAGAAGCGGCGATCGCGCTCAAACACGGGATGGAGTGCAACGTCTTTGTCATAGTCCCAACAATCGACATCAAAGCTGCGATCGCATTCTGTGCAGTGAAACCACCAGCCATTCTGAAAGAGTAAGCCAGCGGGCACAAAACCAAGCTCTGCAAAACAATCGTATGCGGGCAATGGTTTCACGTTTTCCCATGCCTTACCCCGCAAGGCTTGATTAATGGAATGCAAAAAACTAATCTTGCCTTCGTCTTCATTGCCGCAGTAAAAAGCTCTGGGACGTTTGGGTAACTTTGCAGTCATGCGCCAACCTCCATCTTTTGCATCGCTGCTTGGTACGCTTCCGACAACTCAGGGGCGCGATCGATGTACGTCCTTGCCCTGTGACCTGTGACATACAAACCTGCCTGAAGCAAAACTTCCTGTTTGCTAAATGGTTTGCCTGTCAGCGACAAGCGGGCGATCGCCTCTAGTACCCGCTTGTGATTCTTTGCCTGCATTGAAGCAACGCGCTCTTTCTGGCGCAGGGGTTCGCGGTTATGAATGCCCATGCTTACCCTCCAATGCTGCAAGGAAAGCGGTGAGGAGTGCGATCGCGGCTTGCGTATGATCACCTCTGTATGGCTCGTCTACTGCTAAACGCCCAGCAGAGTAAACCATTACATCCCAGCGCAATTCACTTGTTTCGGAGTGCTTGTAAAATTCAAGGTCTAACAACCATTCTTTGATGGCGATCGCACTCATCAATGCCGACAGCAGCATCGCTAACCCACTGCTGGAAATGGCACCAAAAGTTGTAGCCCAAATGGTGAACCAGGTATCCCCCACCCGTACATCGATGTCATGCCCGCCACTGAAATTGGTGCGCTCGATGCGGCAAAAGTCGGGGTCGTGCTGGCTCCAGGTGCGGAGTTGTTCGAGGAGGCGATCGGCTTCGGTAGTGAGCGCGGGTTGACTGGAGTCTTGCGTTACAGTGGTCATAGTCTGTCCGTGCCAAGACACGGGCGAATGGCTACAAGCCGGAGTTGTGTTCCGGCGTTTAATTTTTAGGCAACCCGATCGTTGGCTGAGTGCTGACGCAAGCCAGCTTCAAGAAGTCGTTGCACTGTCTGCCATTGATGCTCACCGGGAAGGGCAGCGGCTTTGATCCGAGTAACCAAGCTTTCATGGACAAAGAGTGTTTTGCGTTCTGCGTGCGGTAGTTCTAGAAGTCTATGCATGGCTTGGGAATACCTGTGGCGCTCCAATAAGGTCTGAAAGAACCCGCTCAGATAGCGGGTTGGGTGCATTGAGGAATCATTCGTGACCAGCCCCATCCATCTGCTGGTTTTTCAATAATCAATGATCAATGTTGATCTGTCAAGCTTGATTTATCGAAACTTGATAATCAAATTGGTACAATTTGAGCAACGCAATGGCAGAGGTCTTATGGGCGCTTACAACTTTTCTGAAGCCGGAATGCAGCGGTTAGGCAGGCTGATCCGTGATTTGATGGAAGCCGCCCCGGTCACAATGGAGCAATTAGTCGAAGAATTAGCAACAGTTGGTTATGACACCAACATGCCCAAGCTGCAACGGTTTCGTAAGGGCGTTGGACTCGAACCACCGATCGGATTGGTTTGGGCGTTAGCACGACTAAAACGTTTCTGTCGCGCGGATGGCCAAGCTTACACGTTGGAAGACTATCTCCTGGTAGCGACCGAAGGAGGGGATACCCAACCAGAGCCATCCCCAAAAATACAGCTCTTACCTGAGCATTTGCAGCAAGCACGGTCTGCGATCGTGGCTCAGGCTGAGCGCGACGGGCTGACACTTGAGCAATTAGCCGCTAAAATTTTCCCGCAGCAGAAAGCTGACCAAAGAGCGTTTCTGGCGACATTACTACAAGGACAGCCTTACTGGTTAGATGGCAATTTTTTGGGTAAACTGGCTGCGATTGTGGAGCTAGATGGCAAACCGTTTAATGTTTATGGTTGGGCGGCGTTGTTTGGGCTGGATGCTGCCAGCGAGTTTTACGTTAGCGTTTTGAAAGGTCATGGCAACGGGCACGCATCAGTTGATCACCAAGCTAATGCCCATCCTTGAGCTGCAAAAGATCGACCATCCTCACGAGCTGACTTTTGCCTTGAGGATCGCGGTAAATGGCTAAGCCCGCTCTGACAAATTGGTAGATGGGTGAGCCGTCGTAGCGGAAGGCGGGGTAGTCAAACTCGACATCGGTGCTAGCATGGCTGAACAACAACGTCTGAAATTGCTCCCAGTATTCCGGTATCCAGGTGCGAATACCCTTAATCTGAGTTTCGCCATGCATTCTACGCCCTTCCCACTGCTCAACACTGAGCGCGCAAGCAGAAAGGCAGTTAGATCCGGATGCTAAGCCAACATCATTGGAAAACTGAATCACTTTAAGATTGGGATTGCTTAGCACAAGCGATCGCAGTATCGAACGATCGCCAATAAGCCGCATCCCACTGGCATCACGAGGCAGATCGTTGACCGTTAAAACCCTGTTCTGTGGCATGGCACCCAATAATAAATGCACCGAAGGGCAGATCGTGTCGTACCGATCGCCGCTCACTCTCACATTAATTTGAGGGACTTGATTAAACAAGGCAATTTGGGCTAAACGCCGCCGTTGCGACAGGAAGCGATCGGCTGTGGGACCATCTGGGCAATTGAGGAACCAAACACCTTGCTCTAGAACATCTGACCCTGGCTCTGTAGACAGGGAAAGTGTGCAAGAGGCTTGCCGTACTTCAGCCTCAAATGCTGACAGGCTGAGGTTTTGAAGGTCAGACATAAACTTTAATGCAAGAGCGCCGGAAGTCTTTCGACTTGGTAATCTTTGGAACAGTGCTGGACAGGTTTGGAAACCGACTCGTCTCAGCAATTATGCTGAGAATCGAGGTAAGTACAACGGTATCACCGTTTTTAAATTTACCCCTTCAGTAGAATTACTTAAGCCACCTGGTTCAGCCAAGCTTGTTGCAATCGACGGATGGCTGCAAACCCACCTTTGATAGATTGCTCGACTTCTGATTGCGTCAGCCAGTATTGAGCCATGCCGCCACTGGGCAATGGCTCCAATTTGACGTGATAGAGGGCTTCGCCGTCGCGCATAAGTTTGCCAGGTGTGGTGCTCTGCGCGACGGTGACGGGTTCGCCGTCAAAAGTTGCTTGTGGTTGGTTCATGGCTCGCCGTTGTAGTTAGTGCTTCTGCCAAAATCAGGCTCTGAGCCAGCAGCCGATCGCTCACATCTTGCAACCGTTTCAGGTACGCTAACCGAGCGGCGATCGCCACCCGAATGCGATCGGGTACAGCCTGCCCCTTGCGGGTGTAGTTCTCTGCTGAGTTGAGCAGTGCCAGATAATTGGCGTACTGCGATCGGCTGGTGCGGTGAAAATTGTCTAATTTTTGCTCCAACTGGGTCAGAGCATCTGGTTCTGGGTAGTGCATATGTGAATGGCGAGGGAACACACGGGCAGGGTTATTGTGCTGTTAAGACGGCTTGCGCGATCGCTGTCTCCAAATCATCAGCCAGTTCTCGCAGCAGTTGTAACCCGATCGGGTTTGGATCTTCGATGTACAGATCAAGCACATCAATTAGTTTCACGGCACAACTTACCAATGTAGCGACCCGTTCTGGTGCGAGCGTGGCTTGGCAGATTCGTTCAGCGCTAGGGATGGGGAGGCGTTCGTTTATTGACATGGTTTGAAAGGATGAAGGAAGGAAGGGGAACACACGACGGACCGAGCTTCAGCTAACGTGTACCAGAGCCACCCGTTCTAGAAGGACTGCCGATCGTGGGCGGTGGATTGTAAGGCGATGCCAGTGCTGCCAGCGGCATCAGAAACAATGCCATAAAAAACAGAAGTACTAGAGCCATGATGCCTCGCTGTTGAGGTTTGGGACCGAAGCAATCGCCATCCTTGCAGAAGTCGGAGCATCCACATTCAGGATGCTTGGGACAAAGAGTATAGAAGTGCATAATTGATGCAGAGTTAGTGGTTTACTGGCTCAAGGCGATCGCTTTGCTTTGGTCGGCGGCGATCGCTCTTGCGTTGAGTTTGGTGCAGTAGTCATGGGCTTCGGCTGCATCAAGAAACCGAGGGAACGATCGGAGATGGGGCAGAAACAACAAGAAAGTGGCATCGTAAGCAACGACGCGGTGCCGCAAATTGCCACGACAAACGATATGAATTTGAGGCATGGTGCTACTCATGGGTGAAGGAATGGGAGTAGATGCACCTCTAAGCCAAAAAGCTAGAACGGTTTGCCGCTCAACAATTCAACCGGAGCATCAGCCATCGCGTAGCCTTGCAAAGCGGGACAGGTCGATCGCACGTAAGCCACTTCGCGCTGAATCGCGTTAAAGCTGTCGCTGAAAGTCGTCACTTCGATCTGATGGCTGCGATCGGTCTGATGGTTGACCAGGGTGACCCGATGCTTAAACGTTTTCAGGGCGGGTGCGTCAAGGTCGCTAACTGGAGCAGTCGCAGGAAAATTGATCCGTGCTGTTAACATGGTGCTTGTCTACCTTCTGTGCTAGTTGGATGGACTTTGTTGAGAGCGCTTCCGATTGCAGTCGGGGCGCTCTTTTGCGTTGCGCGTTAATCTCTAGTCTCTGTAATCTTCGTTTTGACGGTTTACCAGCCAGCATTCCGCATTGCATTCTTCTCACGGTAGGCATGGAATGCGCTTTCGCTGCATTCAGTCCAACCTTTGTTCGACAGTATGGCTGGGCTGAGGCTGGATCTCAGCGTGTCGTACCAGCCATCCATCTCTTTGTAAAAGTAGCGATCCATTTTTACTTTCTCCTTAGTAATGAAATGAATGAAATAGGTGTTTGCGCGATCGCTCACGCTGTTCGCAGGCAGCAGCGGTCTGTTAGGCGATCACCTCCTGTGCGGATTGAAAACCTTTGACCTTGCGACGGCGCTTGATGGGTGTGGCGGGTGCATCAGCGTAAACCGGGTGAGCCATGATGGCATCGGCTTGAGCAAAGAGTTCAGCAATCACAGCGCAACCCGCTTTAGCAATTTCGTCACCGACCAGGCACTCGGAAGGCTGCTCTAGATGGGAAGCGATGAACCGATCGCGCCAAGCAACGAAGCGGTCAAATTGTTCGCGGCTGCGATTGCCCAACCAGACGGCAGCGAAGGCACCCATCCAAGCAAGGGCAATGACCGAGAGGATCAGGAAGGTGTAGAGCCGCTTCGCTCGTTCGCTGGTGTAGATGGTCCAGAGTTCAAGCGCGATCGACTTGATCTCGCCGTAAACCAATTTGCCAGCGACGTAGCAGGAGGCAGCGAAGGTGCGGAGAAAAGCGGCGGTGTTGTAGTGGGCGATTAAGGATTGCATGGTGTGGGGTGTGGGGTGTGGGGTGCAAAGGGGGCGGCGCAACCCGCCCCTCGCGGTCTAGCGGCAACCGTGGAGCGCTGCCAGCCGTCCGGCGATCTGGACGGACAGAGCAGCCAGTAGCCGCGCTTCTTCGGCTGGATCGAGCGACTGCGCCTCAAACAGCGGCTCTCGGATCTGGTCGATCAGGGACGAGCCAGCAGCGCTGAAGGGGCGCGAAACGCCCAAGTGGGGGGCGATCAGAGCGGCGCGTTCGGCAGGGGTGGGTGCGTGCATTGAAAAACCTCTTGAAGTGATGCGTCCATCTTAGCAGCGCGTCTACTCGCAGTCCTCAGTAGTTTTACTGATTTTGCTGGGAGTTTACGCGCTATAGTAGTAAAAAGATAAAGGATCGATATGGCAAAACGTAAACATAATCCAGAAGCGGCAGCAGCAAAAAAACAATGGAGCAAAGGTCTAGGGACAACCAGCGATCAACGTCCGTTATCTTTTAAATTTCCGCCCACGATCGACGCGCTCTTGCGTGCGATGGGCACAGCAAAAGCTGATTACGTGCGATCGGCGGTGGAAGCAAAGTTGCGGGAAGATGGCTTACTCTAAGCTGCGCGGCGATCAATAAACAACCTCGTCGTCAGACCAGGTTGTTCGATCGCCATTGGGATAGACGACCGTTACCGTTACCTCGTTGTTTTTGACATCTTTGGAGGCGACGGTGCCCGCTCCTGTGGGCGTATAGACATTGGGCTTTTGGTTTTTACTCATGGTGTGTCTTTGTAAGTGGTTATTGTTTTACTCCGTTAACTGTTGGTGTACGCTCCTCCGTCTTCTTCCCCCCGAACTTGGAATCGGGCGTTGGCACGTTAGCGGGAGGCGTTAAAGCTTGCCTCCAAAACTGCGATCGGCTCTAAAAGTTATTGAGGAATTTCCCATCCTCCGTGCAAACTCTCAGACTCTCTATAGCTGATGGTCGCTCCAATACGGAGACTTTCGTCTCCGTCGATGACCCTGATCGCAACGCAATGCTCCTCGTTATGGATGACTTCAGCCACTCCGCAACGGGAAGGATTTTCAAGTTGGTCGCCAATGTGCAGTTTTCTGAGTTCTTCAAACGTTACGGTGGTTTTCATTTTGTTTCTCCAGTTGAAAAGTACGCCTCTCTGCCTTTACACGGAGTTGAGACCGTCCTCGCTGGCATTAACGTAATTTCAGGACTGAGGCGGTAAAGCCGTTCCACTAGCCAATCTCCATTTGGCTGCTCAGCGACCCTGTGACGAACCCTACGTCGTGGTGCCCTTTGGTGACGGCGGGCGCTTGGCGTGACCGTGTGATGGCGTTGTCTTGAGTGTGGGTGAGGTTCCGGTTGAGTGCCTGGTTAGCGAGAGTCTCAGCGGCGTGGCGGGGGCGTAGTGTCTGGCGTTCTCTGTTCCCCGTCCCTCACCCATGAATTAAGATTAACTCATTACGTTAAACACGTCAAGTTAAAACTTAAACTTGACGTGAGTTGAGTGATACATTACTATGTACACATTACTCAAGACGTGACACACTTTAAGGTGGTGATTTAATGGTTCAAAATGTGAGAGTTGTACGGACTGTAGAAGTAGAAGCACCTGAGCTCGGAAAACGCATCAGGGAGGCGCGGAAGGGAGACGCTAGAAGCGTTACTCAGATTGCTGCTGCCGCAGGGATGTCCGTTCAAAACTGGTATCGCATTGAGGATGAGAAGCAATCTTTACCAGAAGAGACGCTAAGACTGATAGAAAGCGTTCTAGGGATTGATTTTGGCATTAATTTCCCTAGACAGGTTTTGAATACAGAGCATGATGGAGAGTCATAAAGAAACCCTCGATCGTGCGATAGAGGGTTAAGTGAAAGGTTGAATTGTCAGGAGTTGTTAGTGGCTAGAAGGTATTTTGGAGCGGTGTTCGGGACAATAAACTGATACGCCACCACCCACCATTGCAGCGGTGTACCTACCAGCGGCAGACTTGGAGCCGAAAGCCTTAATGATTTCGAGTCCTATGTCGTTGAAGGTTGCGCCTCGATCAAATTCTTTGCAAGCGCCTTTGGCAATCTCAACTTTTTTCGCGTTGGAAACCGTTGCACCCCAAGCCTTTTCTGCTGGTGACGCGGTGCCATCAACCGCTGCTAAAAACACTTGCTCTTTCTGATCTTCTGACCAACTGCTTGTATCAACTTTTGATGCAATGGGCGTGCTCTCAGGCTCAGATACTACAGGCGCTGAAGCAACTTCTTTCGGTGTGATCCGCTTCTGGGCAGCAAGCAAACCGCGTTTGTACTCCGCCAGTTTCTCTTGCGCTTGGGCAAAGTTTGCAGTTCCTGTTGGTACTCCTTGCATCAACTCGATCGCTTGATGCCAGCGAGACACTGCCAGATCCCAATCCTCCGAAGTTTCAGCCGTTTTGGCGGTATATGAGGCATCCGAAGCTTTGGCTAAACCAGCGTCAAACGTATCGGTTTGAGGTGATGGTGATTCGACGGCTACTGGCGAAGGAGAGGTAACGGGTGCTTTTGTCGTCTGCCCAGAGCAACTACTTAAGGTTAGCGAGACAAGTGCGGCTGGTAGCAGCAGCCAGTAAAAGGAAGGTTTCATAGGTTGACCGGGATAAGTTCGTTTAAAGAGTTCCCGGTCAACAGAGGAAATCCGCGAGCTTTTGATAAAGCTCTGGTAAGGAGGTGATGTGTAAGTAATGAAAGTTTGAAGCTCAGCGATTAGTCCAAGCGCCAGTGGCATAGCGGATCGCTTCCGTATTCACCTGATCCGCCAGCACCTCCACTCGTGCATCCAGATCAGCAGGCGTATCCTCGATCGACCCTTGCCACAAAAGCGCGTGTACTTGAGTCCCAGACTTGCCTTGCATTTGTACCAGTTCTGGCTTAAACCCAAGCGCTTTAGCGATGTCACTCAGTTGACTTAAATCAACCAGCGCCAGATTGACCGAGAGAAAGCGTTGCCCTCTGGCTGGGATGTAAGCAAAGGTTTTGACGCTCTCAAGTGTTGCTACTGTCATTGGGGCTTACCTCGCTTCTAAACCGACAAACAAATCTATAAGTACCGTTCTTGCTAAGTTTCTTCGTTTCCTGAGTCACGTTAATGACCGCTGTTAGCGTTGCCTCAGCCGCAATCGCCTGACACAACACACAAGCTGCATCCTTATGTTTTGCCCAAACGGTTTCTTCCCATTCCTCATAGCTTTCAGGATTTTGGAGCATCAACGATCGCCCTGTATGTCCTTCTTCTAAAGATAACCTCAAATCCGTCACAACAACCTATGACGGATTTGATTAGTGTGCCGCTCAAAGTTTGAAGCGATCGCACCCGGTCAAAGCTGCGATCGCCCTAGTCCACCCAATATCACTAAGGAGAACCATGTCTAATTTATCAGTCGCAGAACACGATAGCATCCTAGTCGTTGATTCCCGTTTGATTGCCGAAAGTTTAGGCGTTGATCACAGCAACTTCCTTGAAACAATTCAGAAACACCAAGTACAGATAGAGCAAGCATTTGGGGTTGTTCCGTTTGAAACGGAGAAACCCCTTGAAGGTAGTAAGGGCGGTCGTCCTGAGCGTTACGCCCTCCTCAACGAAGATCAATCGTTTTTCGTGATGACCCTGAGCCGCAACACACCTCAAGTAGTGCAATGCAAGCTCAAGTTGGTCAAAGCCTTCTCCGAAGCCAAGCAGAAGCTTAACGGCAAAGCCCCCCAACTAAAACCCCTTCCTCCCTCATCCCCTACTCTCACCCCCCTCCAAACCGACCTGGCTCTCCTGCGATCGCTCCTCCAGGTCAAACCCGCGCATCCCTTCGTCAAATGGCAAGGCAACTTAGTAACTAGCGTCCAGGGCGTCGCTGACTGGCTCGAAGTCGAGCTGCACATTGTGTATGGTTGCCAGCGTCGTCACACTGAAACACTGCAAACGCTAGGCGTGGAGACGCGCAAAGTACCCAAAACGCTCCGCACCAAACTCGGTCTTTCGCATCAGGCTCACACCCTTACTGTCTGGACACCCCGCGCCCTTGCCTACCTGGCAGCGTCGATGACCACCAAATCTGACCCAGCCCAAAAGTTAACCGCCACAGTGGGTCTGTTGCCTCAACTCGCTGCCCTCTCCCTGGACGATCAGATCAGCGAACTCTATCTGCGTGCTGTCGAAGCGGAAACTGTCGCCGTGCGATCGGGCAAGTCTGCCCTACTGCTCTACCTCGAACTGGGTGAAAAGCTCTTGCTCAAACGAGAGGTATGTAAGTACGGCGAATGGCTACCGTTTCTCAAACAACGCGGCATCCAAGAGCGTAAAGCCCAACGTGCCATGCAACTTTGGGAAGGACGTGACCAGCTTGAAGGCGCACTGAAAAATCTCACCCTCCACCAAGCGCTCAACCAACTGGGCAAGAAGACGATCGCTGCCAGCGAGAGTGAAGCTCTGATCGCCCCGGCTGAGACAGAAACCTTTTTGGAGCCAGCGACCACTACGGTGGACGTGACCCCAGCGGTCGCAACCCCACCTTCAACCCCAACGCCCCCACTCGCCGCGCTTGATCCAAAGCTGCTGGTGCTCGATCGCATCGCACAAGCGACGCGCACCGCGACCGAGATTGAGGCACTACCCGAAGGCTCCACGCTCAAAAATATCCTCACGGGTCAATTGTCCCGCGCTGTGCAATTGATGCACCTGGAAGACCTGACGAAGGACATCACATCCACCAGACCCATCATCGAACCTGACCCGCTCACTGTCTCTGACTACGCCAAGCTCAATGGCAGATTGCTCTCTCCCTTCCAGATCCAACAAGCAGGCATTCAAGCCGCCCGCATGTACCGCAACCGTCACGGCTCTAGCCCTCAACAGCGAGGCGGCATCATCAACGGTGAAGTGCGACCCATCAATCTTTACCCTGCTAGTGATTGGGATCTGGTAGAAAGTGCGATCGCCTTAGCAGTGGAGGCTTGAAATACTCACTGGGCTTAAGCCACAGTGATTCTTGACGGATCATCGCGACGTGCTACCGAAGTGGGCAACTACCAGTGGTGCGGCATGTGGTGCCCATAAAGAAACCCTCGATGTAGCGATCGAGGGTTAAAAGCATAGTTTGTCTCAAACTCTTAGGGCATAGTAGGGATGTTGCTATCTTTGCTATGCCCTATGAAAGTCGTCATGCATCCAGACATGCAGCCATTAAAAATGATGGCAGAGATTTTGCAAGCTCGCAGCGCTTTAGACGAGACGCCCCCAGAAAAAGCCGTCGATCGCGTCCAGTCTTCCACGCCAGAGAACGGTGCTTTCAGTGGGAATGAAATCCCGACTCAGCAGCACCCTGGCATTTTGCAAGTGAATATACAAATCCTGTTGCGCTAGGATGTCTTGCCGGATCTGTTCATAGGCTTGTTCTGACTCTTTGCCTTTGCCTTGACTGAATTGTTCGGCGTAAAAAGCAGCGCCAATGATTTGACCAGTGACCAGCAGACCATGAACACTCAAGGTAATTTCTGTAACTGGTCGGTCAAATTCGTTGGCACCTTTGACGAAAAAGAACAAGAATTGATCGATTTCTTTAGGTTGTGTATCCATAAGTAGAATTGAACGAGTTGAAATTGCAAAATCACTATAGCGCTGCCGACTCTAACTGGCAGCGCTATTCTTTGCAATTAGCGGTACTGGTCGAGGAATCCGTCAATGTCGCCCTCGATGTAGCGATCGAGGGTTGAAGGAAGAATGAGTTAAGCGCTACGCAAGGCTATTCGCCTCGTTGCTCTTTGCGGATGAGATAAGCCAGTACGCCATCCAGCCGTTCATTCATGCCTTTAAGCTGTTCAATGCTGGCGGCTTGCTGCGTAAAGAGCCGCTGCGCTTCAAAAATGAAAGACTGCAACTGCTGATCGGTCTGCTTTTGGGCTTCTCTTAGTTCGCGGATAGACTTTCTCAGTTCACGCGTTTCTTGAGCCGACTGCTTCTGAGACTCCCTCAGTTCACGCGTTTCTTGAGCCGACTGCTGCTGTTGAATCGAGACTTGATCCAGCCGTTGATGTGAAGACTCAGCATACCGAGCAGCGCTTGCTAGTAGTTGCTTGACCGTTTCAAATTCATCTTTGGTCACTAAATCTGCCTGGTTGCTCATAGCGTTGAGGCTCACAGAGGGGTTTCTACAACAAGTGCAAGCAAGGGTGGGAAAATGCGAGAGCGATCGCTAGAGATGAGCACCATCAGTACCCGTGTTGAGTGCTTTTGCAGATAGTCATGAAGTAAAGAAAATGCTTTTGTGGTCAGGTAGTGAGCGTTTTTCAAAATCACTACCGTCGAGAGGCAGGCAGCGCTCTTAGAGATCTGCTTCAGCAACTGCTCAATATCTTCGGCTTGATAGCCTTCCGCTTGAGCATCGAACTCAATTGTGAAGTTCACAGACATACCGCTTTCCTGTTATGTGTGTAAAAGCCTTCCCCCATAAGGATGGCGAATGGCAGCCGGGTTAATTTGGTCGGCTAGATAGTCAATTTTGTCGTCCAGATTCGTCGTAGTCATCGGATCACCGTTGGTCTGTTCATAAAAAAGGAGTGCATGAAGCTCTACCCGTTGACGGCTAGAAATCTGCGCTAATTCGGGCTTAAACCCCAGACCTTTAGCAACAGCAAATGTTTCCGCTACGTCATCTACTAACGCCAGGTTAATTGAAAGCCAGTGCTCGCCACGCTTGGGCGGGTAAAAGAGAGCTTTAAGCCCCTCAATCGGTGCTGTCGCTGTCGCTAGTGTCATAAGATGCTTGCTCCGTTTTGAACCAACAGACAAACTTGAACGTACCGTTTCGAGAAGCTGATTTGGTTTTTTGGGTCACTTGCAAGATCTCTGTCAAAGCATGACCAGCAAGGGATTGGCAAAGCTTTTCTGCCTCTTCAGGAGTTTTAGCCCAAACCTCATCAGACCACTCTTCGTAGTGCTCCGGGTCGGTCAACATCCGCGATCGCTCCAGGCTGTTCTGGTATCGGTATACCTAAGGTACTCCACAAACCCTTCACGGTAAAGCCACCTTATGACGGGTTTGATCGGGAGAGCGATCGCTCGCTAAAACCGATAGGCATTAAAGAACAATACCCCTGTGCCAGCCTTGCCATTAAAGGCATCATCGGGGTGACCCCAGCCAACGCTTATACCTTCAGGATGCATAAAACCGCTTTGGGCGTAGGGGGTGTCAGACATATCGTCAATCTCAACCCATTCGCACTTAGACGCGATCGTCTTTACTTGCTCTAGGGTGACAACGGGCAAGGCGTTAGCTGGAAGTGGCACACCTTCATTGGTAACAGCCTGCACAGGTGTCCAGCCTTGCACTTGGTCAAACCACGCATCGATCGCTCTCAGGTCAACTGCTACAGCCATTGGTCTGCTACTCCATATTCCCGAAGGCACTCTCTAGCCACTACTTTCTCAGACTCCCCCAAATGGTCTTCCCAGTTTTGCTGATAGATGTGCTCTAGTAACTCCAGGTTGGGGCATAGCCCACGACGGAGGTTTCTACGCGCAGCTCTAAATTCAGGGGTATATCCAGGTTGAAGCATAGGTATACCCAAGGTACTCCACAAAGCCGTCGCAGTAAAGCCCCTTACCGCATACAAGAAACCCTTGCCAGTGACGACAGGGGTTTTAGTTGGCTATTTAGATTCATCCGTCTCTGTGGCTTGTCGCCTAAGCTTGCGATTCACTAAGACTTTGTTGCTTTTCTCTGCGTAAGCGAACAACCCGTCTAGCCATACCTGCCGGAAAAATTCAGCGGGCTTAAACCCATCTTCCTTTGCCATTGCGATCGCTTCATCAAGCAACGGTTTGGGTACGGCAAAGTCGATCCGCTCCATCTTTTGCGCGTCGGTTGGTGGCATATCGTCAATGGTGCTAGTAGGGGATGTTTCAGTCATAATCTTACGCCTTTGCTACACATTTCTACTAATCTACCTAATTTCACCCCTACTAAGGGAACACAAAGGGGATAAATGTGTTACCGTGATTTCATTCGTGGAACGCCCTTGGAACACGATTGGAACTAGGTGTTGACGAAAGAATCGTGTTCCAACCCGTTCCGACCTGTTCCAAGTCAGTTCCCATAAGGCTTTGAGGTTTTTGACCAATGAACACATCTTTAACCAAATTTTGCAGGGACAACAAGCTTTCTAAAACGACCGTTCACCGTCGTTGTCAAGAGTTGAATTTGGACATCACGGATGGTCTTAACCCTGTTGACCTTGACATGCTCATGCATGAGTTTGACCTGAAGCCAGTCGTTGAGGCTTCCCCTGTAACCGTAGAGGTTGGTAACCATCAGATTGTTTTAGGCGCTCCTCAGTTGCCACAAACGTACACCCTGGAAGGTTTACGAGTCTCTGAGGTGCAAACCTACGAAGATCCGTTGGCTCTAGCCGCTCAGTTCATCAATGCGGCTGATCAGCTTGAAACCTCAATGGCAGTTGACATTCAACAGCGCGAACAGAAATTGCAGCAGACCAAGCAAGCCGCTGCTGCGATCGCAGCCAAGCGTCAGAAGTTGGAGCTAGAAGCGCGTCTCTACCAGATGGAAACTAACAGGTTGCACACTGCCACAAATGCTGAGACTGTTAGCCTCACCGAAGGTTTAACAGCGTTACAAAGCCTGGGAAAGTCTCAGGATTGATTGCTCTCGCCTTCCTTTTCGGCGTTCTCTATACCCTCTCTATCAGCCATGCCCAACCCTTACTCAAAAGTTTTACAGCGCCTCACCCTGAAGACACTGAGCAGCGCGATCGCTAGTGGTTTTGCCGCTTTTCTCGCTACTGGCGTTGCCACCAACCACTATTTAGAGAACTATCCTGCCACCACCGTGCAGGGGCGTGAGCGCTTCCTGGGTGTGGTGATGACGCACATTGCGCCGTTTGCTGGTTTGTCTGTTGTCGCAGCAGTCATAGCCACTGCACTAGCGATACCAGAGCGCGATGACGATGCGGTAGTGGCTAAATTTATCACTCGTCAAATGCAGCGCGGCACCCTGACTGCTGCTGAATTGGACAGCTTAAGCAACCTGCTTTCGCTGCGAGAGGATCAAAAAGTCGATCCGTAGAAAGCCCATCCACCCACCAGCGACAGACCTCAAAGTCCGATTCTTGCGTTGATTTGGTGGGACGAAAACTGTTTTAGTGGGGAAATACCATGCTTTCAGACACACCAGAATTTAACGCTCAAAATGGGCATACACCAACCCCACCAACTTCGACAAACCCATCGCCAGGGAAGCCGACCTTTGCAGGTAAGCTGTTGTTCTTTGGTGTGGTAGTGGGCGCGATCGCGTTGCCTCTGATTACCCGACCCCACCAGAACCCACCAGCTACACCAGTCCGTGATGCTGCTGTGCAGAGGCAGGTGCAGAAGGATGGGCAAGCTCTAGCCCCTGCCACTGACTCACCATCAATGGATGACTTGATTAGCACACTGGATAAAGCCGTTGCGACAGGTGATCGTGATTTCGGGTTGCTCATTAAGATCAGAGCCGACCAGTTTCAGCGACAGGCGCAGAAGAGCAGCAATGCCGAGTATTGGTTAGTGCAAACTTACGCTGAGCAGTACCGCGATTATGCCAAAGCCTCCAAGCGTTATGGGTCGCTATCGGGCGATGTTGAGCAGTTCGCCGTGTTGAAAGACCGCTTCATTGATTCATTAGCCTGCCTTCATGCCTTACGTGCGGTCAAGAAAGGAGAAGCTGTTAGCGACAAAGCGATCGCGCCGAAAGAGTATCTTGACGCGGCAAATGAAGCGATCGCTCAGTATTCTCTGATCCTCGGTACCAATTTTCTCAATCCAGTAAAAGCTGATGAACCAACCAAAAGCGCTAACAAGCCTGCTGCTAGCAAGTAGTGCTGCACTGGTGATGTCTACCATTCGTAGCCCGATCGGGTTTTATGCAGGGCTGACCCTGCTGGGTGGCTCTGTGGGCGTAAACCGCAAAGAGCAACTGAATAATAGCGATTACATTCAGGCGCTGGCACTGGGAGTTAACACGTTTGCCGAAGGCTGGCAGCATCTATTCCAGGTGTATGGGTTGCAGCGATCGGACATTGGCGAAGCCCGCAAACTGATTCAGGTGAAGCACCTGCAAAAGGAACTCAGTACCAACATGCAAGCGTGGTTGGAGACTGAATCGATTAAGGGTGAGTGGCTGGGTGATTTTAGTCGTCGATCGCAGTTGGTGTGCGGTGTGTCTGGTGACGGTAAGACCACTTTCTTGTTGTGGCAGCTAGCCCACCACTTTCAGCACCAGCCCAACCTGCACGTCACCATCTGTGACCTCGATTATGGGAGTGCCCATGAAGGCAGTGAACCGAATTGGTGGTTTCACCTGCCACGCGATCGCTACATCCGTTCGACGTATGAGCAAATTCGGGATGCGATCATTGCCGAATCAGCAGAGGTCGATCGGCGGGCAGAGGCAAGCCAAGATCCAACACATGCCCGCAATTGGCAGCCAAGACTATTGGCGATCGACGAGTTGATCGCTGTAACTGACATGGCTAAGAGTCGTGGCAAGGATGAAGCCAATGCTCTCATCAGTGCGTTTAAGAATGTCATTAATCGAGGGTTGAAGCAGCGGATCAAGGTGATTTGCGGCATCCAAAACCTGACTGTCACCGACACAGGACTGTCATTGGCAGCGCAAGACTCGTTCAATACGATCGTGCTTAACACCTCAGCACAGAAAGCTGACCCGTTGCGGCGGTTAGGAGTGGAGGATGTGAACAGCATCATCGATCGGGTTAAAGGTATCCAAGGTTTAGGTGCAAGACGGTTGGGTGTGGTGCGCATCAACCAGGAGATCAGTATCCGACTGATTCCTAATTTGAGCGTGAGCAACATTGAACTTAAGCTGCCTGTGGATGAAACAGATCCTTTAGAGGTTTGGTCGCAGCAGACGTTCAGTGAGTCTGTGATGGCAGAGATTGAGCATCTGGCTGAACAGTTCAACGCCAAAGAAATTAAAAGCCCGCTGCGACAAATTGCGGCTCTTTGTGGGTTGAGAGAGCTACGCAACAACGACCCGAAATATCAACGGGTGAAACAGGTTTGGGAAGGTGCATTAGACAAAGTTGGAGGATTGACTCATGCGTAAGACGATCGGGACGTTGGTGATTGTGTTGCTGCTTTTTAACCTCATGGGATCGGGCACGGTGAAACTGTCGGTGGATGTGGCAGGCACGGTCAAAGTGTTGTGGAACGTAGCCACGTTTATCTTGACTGGTCAAACGCGCCCTGCTGAAAACCGCAATCCGGTGCCACCGAACGGGGTGGAGTGATGGCAAGAACTGCGATCGGGTTGTATTACCTTTTCATGCTGTGGGTAGCTGCCAACATCCTTACACCTGGGCTGATTGCACCTGCTAATCAAGAGCTTCAGAAAGCTACAGGTTGGCAAGTGCCATTGATTGGTAAGGAAGCAAATCAGATGCAGCCTCCAACGCCAAAGGAGTAATCAATGGCTATTGAGTTTGATCCAGACGTTAATCGCTATAGGCATACCAGCGGCAGACATAAAGGCAAATTTGCTAGTGATAGCGATGTTGCTGAGTACCAGTCAGGTGGGGCTGTTAGCAATGACCTAGCAGCAGCGTTATCCAAAATCAACGATCGTTTGGATGGCATCGAAACAAGTCTTAAGCGGTCGAGCAGTCAGCCCAAAGACAAGCCAGATCCGAAAGACGCTTGGGATTATTTCTTTGAGTTAAAGCTTAACCGCGTAGAGAAAGGAATCAAACGCAAACTCAACGATGTTTCAGGCGACGTACAAGAATCGCTCTACATCAACACGCTAGGGTTTCACCTCATTGCCCCTTGGGTGTGCCTTGCCATTTTGATGGCGGCTCAATTGGTTAAAGGCGCGTCCCCTACAGATTGGGCGAAAATCATTCTGCACGCCATCCTTCCTGTCTCTGGATTGGTGCCGATGCACGACAGCAAGCTAGATGAGTTGCCCTTGCAGGAAGGCGATGAAATAATCGACACTTCAGTCGTGCAACAAGGGCAAAAAATTGGCAGCTACGCTGTAACCAGCGGCTTCGGCTTGCGTTCCAGTCCAGGCGGCATCGGTTCTACTAATCATCAAGGTGCCGATGTTGCTTTGCCTGTGGGTACTGCCATCAAAATGCCGATGTCAGGCACGGTAGAATGCCACTCTGAATCTGAGGGTAACGCAGCAGGCACCTATGCCGTGATCAAACCCTCTGGGCAGCTTTATAGCTTTCTCGCTGCACATTTATCCCAGTGCGATCCTGGTAGCCATAAAACAGGCTCAGTCTTCGCACTTTCTGGCAACACGGGCAATTCAACCGGACCGCATTTGCACTGGGGTCAAAAAGTGGGCGGCAAATATATTCCACCCCAGCGCGGCTATTTGGAGATGGCGGTTGTCGGTGCGACGGCACGATCGGCAGGTAGTAGCAATCCAGTCATCAAGGCGATCGCCAATCAAGAATCGGGCGGTGATTATGCGACTACTAATGCTGATTCGGGTGCCTTGGGTAAATATCAGATTATGCCTGCCAATGTGCCTTCCTGGTCACAGGAGTGTTTAGGGCAACAGCTTACGGCTCAGCAGTTTCTTGGCAGCCCGGATCATCAGGAAAAGATTGCTACCTGCAAACTCACACAGGAGTTTAAACGAGCGCGTAAAGCCGGAGAGAGTAGCTTTGAAGCTTGTCGATCGACGGCTTCTTTTTGGTACTCAGGCAGCGCTAGCAACAAAAACAGCAGCACCCCGCAAGGCAAGTATCCATCGATCCTGGACTATACAATCCAAGTGTGTTCTAAAGTGGAAAAGCAGAAAGTCGCGTCAGTCTCGCATGAAAGCGGCTATCAGTCAGTATGTATAACGAACAACCCCGCATTTGCTCAAATTTATGCAGGTTATGAGATTGGTTCAGGTAGCGTGATTTCCAGTGATGGCTTAATCGTCACTAATCACCACGTAGTGAAAGAAGCAATCGCGGACAGGAAAAATAAAATCTATATCCGTTTGGCTTCAGGGCAGAATTTCCAGGGCACTGTAGTTGCTTTTAATCAATTGCGAGATCTTGCAATTGTAAAAGTAGTTACCGCTCAGTCGCTAGCTGTTGTAAGTTTGGCGGCTAAGGCTGTTCAGCCTAACGAGAAAGTTTGCTCAATTGGCAATCCCGCCAACAAGGCAAAAATAAACCAAGGGTACATTCTTGGTTTGAGGGGTGCTGACATCAAAGCGAAGATCGCTTTGCGGTATGGCAACTCCGGTGGTCCATTATTTAATCAGCAAGGTGAAATGATCGGTGTGAATAAATCTGCATGGCTTAACGAGAACGGCGGTTTTTCAAATGTCAGTTTTGCCACTCCAAGCAATGAAGTTATTGCCTTAGTACAGAAGAATGGTTTAGACCTTAGGTAGGAGAGACAGTTGAGTAAAACCAACTACCGCACTTACATCACTTCTCCAGCATGGCGCGACAAACACCCCAAAAGTAGGGCGCAAACATCATTACGCCATGCACCATCTCGATTACCGCAACCTGGGGCACGAGACCTATTGGTGGGATGTTCTGGTCTTATCGCCTGCCGCGCACGACTGGCTGATTCATGGGTTGCTTTCAGGCTGGAAGCGCCCTCGCCAGCAAAAACATTATCCCAACCTGCCCCAGCGCCTTGCTCACAATTGGGGACGTTTGCCCTGCTCCCTGAAAATGCTGCTTGTCGCTGCTATCTTTGTGGCGTTGGGTGCATCGCTGTCCAGCAACCATGTGTTTGGTGGCGGGCTGGGTGCTTTGATTTTCATCCTTGTTTTGTGGCTTTGAACGGACCTACACTCTCGGATGCAGCGTTTCTTCGATCGCGGCTCTAGTCCTGGTCAGCAGCGCGATCGCTCCTTCCAGTTGTCGCTTAGCTTTCCCGGACTCACTTTGCAACTCGCCTAAAAGTTGTTGCAGTAAGCTATTGACTTCCCGATCGCGCTTCTTTACAGCCATCACAATCAGAGCATTGAGCCGGTCGCGGTCTGTGTCGATCGGGTATTGCAGCAGAATTTGGTGGGCGATTGACTCAGGCTTAGAAAGCATTACGGTCTCCGTCGAAGTATTTGGCGTTTGCCAGTAGGCGTTGAGAATGGGACAAGCACCGTAGTCACCCTGTATTACTATTTTGGCGCGATTAACATTTTCCCACCCACAAAGTAAGTGCCCAATCCTTGCCAGTGTGCGTCCACTCACCGATCGCCCCTGGCTTGCGATAATCATCTGTCCGTCCACTATTGGGATAGCTCACAATTTTCACCCAGCGCTGCCCGTTGTAGCAGGGGATGGGATCTTTGGCAGAGGCGCGATCGTAATCTACTTCACGACCAGGCTCTACAGGAAAACTGATTTCAGGTGCAGGCTCAGCACCTGGTGGTGCATCGGGCGGGTAGCCATAGTGAGCGGCATAGGCTTGCAGGTCGATCGCCACCGATCGCAAATCTGTCTGAATTTGCACGTCACGCGCTTTTTGAGCTTGGGCGAGGTAGGTAGGGATAGCGATCGCCGCTAACAGTCCAATGAGAAAGAGAACAAGCAGCAGCTCTGGCAGCGTGAAACCCTGACGGCGATCGCTCAAGGTTCTTCCCTCCCACGCAAGCCATACCCGCGCACATTGTCAAGCGGCACTCGCTCTTGGACAATACCAGCATCAACGTAGAAACTACGGACCCGGCTAAAGACAAAGATCAACCAACTCTCTGCTGTGTAAATCTTGGTGCTGATGAGCAACCCAGGCAGTTTTTGATCGAGTGCCACAAACGTCAAAAACTCACCCACCGATCGCGCGATCGAGTCTTTGTCATAGCCCCTGATACTGAGGTTAAGCCACACATGCAAAATTTCTTTGGCGGGCGCTGGAGGTTGACTACTTAATTGATAGGAAATTCTTAAATAGTGGGTGGGGTATCCTTGGAGGAGCGATCGCCAGAGCAACCGATCTTCTTCACGATCGCCATCCGTTGACAATATTTTTTGTGATAGTAGTTTCCCAGGCGATACCTGTCTCGAATAGCCAGTCGCGCTTGAAAGCCTGCCAATGGTAAACCAATGCACCAGTTGAGGAGTAAGAGTTTCAATGCAGCCGTAGGCTTCATACACCACAGGCAGAACAGGCTTAGCGATCGCGCCAAACTTAGGGATTGACGGTGGTTTCTGTTTTCGTTTCCACAGCATCGATCGCCCATCCTTCTACCTCTCCGTACCTTGTGCCTGCATCCACCGCAAAGCCGTCTCCGTCCGATTTCTAACATCGGACTCGCTTTCATCCCCGCCTCAAGAGGAGGGGGTTTTCTCGCTCGTCTAATAAACCAAGTCGGATGGCAATTTCAGGATTGCTTAGACTCGATCGCAGGTGTTGGCTTCGTTTCCATATAGACTCTTCTGGCTCGCTGCAAAGAAATGGACTTGAGTTCTGACACTGGCACGCCTTTAAACATCTGAACCATCAGATCCACCAAGGCAATTTCGCAATAATCAAATGGGGCTCGGTTTTCAGCATGGGGAAGGTTAAGCATCGCTATCCTCGCTATCCGGCTCTTTCTTGCTGCCATCCAGGGGTATATCCAACCTTTCATCTACTTTCTCGGTTGGTGTCACCCTGCCCAAAGCCGCGATCGCTGCTGCCGCCGCTAAATCGTTACTGCCAACACCCTGCTTATAAACCAAAGCGTGAAGAATCACCGCGATCGCTACCGCGTGGAACACCGTCTCAGTTTTCAGCCAATCGCTCAAGTTCAGCTTCACTTGCCCGGTGCCTCATCAATTAACCCATCCGGTAGGTTCCCTTTGGCAACTTCGGCAGCCCCCGCGATCGCGTTGAAAATTTGTTCAACCTCAGCCTGTCCCGTAATGCCCGTCTGGACTTCCAAGACATCCAGTCGCCCGTTCTGGGTCTGTTGCATTGCTAGGATTGCTGCTACTTGCTGTTCAAGGCGCGTGAGGCGATCGGTGTCTGTGGGTAATAAATCAGCCATCGCTACCCCCTTGACGTGGTTGATAGGGTGCGTAATTGCCTTGTATTGGTTGGTAAGGAGTTGCTGGCTTCTGAGTGAACCAGGAAAAGACGCTGCCCAGGGCACCCGCGATCGGGATGGTAACGTGCGGTGCCACACCAAACCCAGCCAAGGCACCAGAAGCGGAGGCACCAACACCAGAAACGGTAGTAATCACATCGAGAGTCGACTGACGCATCTTTCAGGGAGTAGTAGTACACCCATATTCTGCCCTACCCATCGTCTGAGCGCACGTTCAGTACGGCAATTCAGCAAAATCCCAGCCCGGTCGATTGGCTAACCAATGCTTTAGCTCTTGCCATTTTAGATAAGTCGCCTCAAACAATTCTGGATGGCGGCGATCAATCCCGATACGCCGATACTCTTTGAGAGCCTCGCAGTGTGCGTTGTAGCTTGATTGCATATCAATGCTGGTCTTTAAGGTCCGCTCCGCCCGTATAATCGCCGCCTCTTCTGCGGTGGGTGGGATGCTGCCAGCGGACTGATCACCGCGACGAAACCCAGCCGAGCGTATGAAAATTGCCTCGTACAGTAGTTTGCAGAAACAACCCTGATGCCGCCCTAAAGTGCTCAGTTCAAGCCCGCGATCGCAGTAGATCCGCTCCAACTGCTCATAGACCAGCAACGCTTTGGCGACATCAAAGGCCTCGTAAGTAGAACGCTGTTTTCGGTCGCCTGCCTGACGCGCACAAAACGCTAACTTCTCGTACTCGAACAACCCAAAGACTGTAGACAGTTGCTCTCTAATTGAGCGCAAACTGCTGCGGCTGAAGGTGCCCCCGCTCCAGTGTTGCGACAGGAACTGTTCGCTATAAGTAATGGGCACCGTCACGGTGACTTGTTCTCGCAACCTGAAAAGCGCGGACTGGGCAATCTCTAAAAGCTTGCTAAACCCGCGACTTACAACGCCTTGAGCTTTGGCGGCGCAGTAGAGCAGGTTGTTCAGGTAGCCCATTGTGGCAATCAAGCGTTTATCTGTCCATTGGAGCGCGATCGCAGCAACTTCTTCTCTAAAGGTTTCGAGAAGCGGCGGATCGATCTGCACTTCGGTTGCAGGTAGCGTGAAAATATTAGATAATGACATCATTGCTAATTGGTTTTCAAAAGGCTCCCAAACTGCCAAGCGCGGGAGCCTTTTGTTTTGCTGAGAATATCCTAGCCCAGTACGTTTGATCTTGCCTTTCTGTTTTGTATCAAGCTCTAAACAATTGTCACAAAAGCACTGATTGGTGGCTTAGATGTAAGTGGCTTAATCTCCGTGCCAAGACAGGAAAGTCTGTCTCGCTTGGCATGTGTAGGCAATGCTTTTGTGACAATTGTATTTAGTTATACGGTTTGTGGTTCTCAACAAAAAAGGACGTTCAGCCCCCTGAGCGTCCCAACATGAGCATGGCTTAATGTAACGTCATGCGGACGGGGTTGCTGCTTCCAGGTTGGTGATCAACTCCTGAATTTGCCCCTCTTCTTCCACATCCTGCTGCTTCACCACTGCTAAATCAGCCTTGGCGGTCTCGGCTTCTGCCCTGGCTGTTGCCGCCTCTTGCAACAGGGCTTGAATGCGTTCTTCAGTCTCAGCAGGTAGCGCTGCTGTATCGGCTAGCCTTTGTTTGAGATCAGCGTTCTCTGCCTTTAGCGCTACGTTTTCTTCCTGGTACTCTGCTAAGGATGCGATCGCGGCTTTCAAGCGACTCACGATCCCATCAATCAATTCTTTAAGTCTTGCAAACATTGTACTAGCTCCATTGGTACAGGACGCTTCCATTAAGCCATAAAAAACCCCTCGTGGCATTCGCACAAGGGGAAGAGTGACTTCGATCGCCCCAGACATAGAACTCAATATAGAACTTCTGTATCAGTCCAGTATAGCTGTCTTCTCTCTAGCGCACATAGTTCTTGCCGCCTTCAACTTGAATCCCTGCCGCCTCATGGTCTGAGGGTTGAGCGCCAGTTCTCAAGTCACGGGCAGGGGTGGTTACACCTGTTGCATCAGTGAAAGTCCGATCGCCCGTCTGAGCATCTCGTTTGCCCAGATAGCCCGTTACTGCTCTCAACCCGTAGGGCGACGAGCTGTTACCTTGAGTGAGAACGCGCATGGATTGTTGGAAACGGGTTTGAGCGGTGAGTTCGGTGCGGGTCATCAGAAATACCTGATACGTTTGGAAACCCCGCGTCTTCAGACCGGGGTATGCTTACAATTAAGGATGATAAGAAGCGTCAATGATAATCGGGGAGAGCGATCGTTGTTTCAGTGGTATTGGATAAACTTTCGTTTTCTTTGTGTTCGTTTTTTCACCTGTTAACCCCTTGTAAAAGTCGATCGCCACTGTTTTTTGTTTAGCCAAATCCAGATCTGTGCGGCTAAAAACACTGAAAATTCGATCAAAGCAGTCAATGCGATATTGCGCTCTTAAAGCTCCGGTTTGTAATGGCAAGAAAGTCAAGCTCTGCGCTGCGCCTAGCATACCGACTTCAAGCCAATAAAGTTGGCTGCTGCTGTATGGCGTTGCCGCGAGTCTGCCAACGCCGCAATTTCCAGTTTTATTAATGGCAAAAGTTTGATACACCAAACTTGTTCCATCAGGCGCATCACCGCGATAGATACTGGCAGGATTGAGACTAATAAAGGCAGGTAAATGGTATTGCCGGACATTAGTAATATCAGCACCATAACCGCTTGTGGCTATACCTTGAAAGCACGTTGTCCAACTGCCAGTCAGGATACTGCTGGCATCGTTGATAGGAGCGTAGTAAAAACTATTGGAAACGAGACCAATGGAGAAAAAGTTTTCTCGATCGCCTACTAACGTGCGGCTTTGATACACGACAGAACCGTTTTGATCCAGAGTGACGAAATAACCCGCTTTGTTTGACCCTGGTGGAAAGCCTGGTATGAGCAACCCGCTTCCGGTCACCTTGCCCAGATCAACCGTATAAGCGCTTTTAGCACGGTTGGATAAGCGAATATTGAAGCTAGGGAAGGGGGTTAGCGGGATAAAATCTTGCACCACGAATAAAAATTTAGGCTGCGCTTGCCAGCCTCCTACCCAATACTCAGTTTTCCTTGTGGTTGAGTTGATGATTGAATAGAGATATTTGATCTTCCCAACCGGTTCCTCTGCCGCAGACGAAATTCTTGCCGTGACATCCCGTTCGTCCAGCAACCACCCACCAGCCTCTTGAAGAATCCCTAGCACCTGACTCCCTTCTGGCAGGCTGCTGCTGAAGACTTTCTCCCCCACCTCAACCGAGCCATCAGGCAACAGCACCTCATGCTGTCCCGTCTGCGGGTCGCGTTTACCCATGCCCACGATCGCGCTTTTGTGGCTTTGGTCATCAGGAGCAGTTTGCCGATCGCGCTGATCCCGACGTACCTGCTCGTGCAACTCTTTGCGGGTCAGCATTAGTTCGATTCAAACGCATTAAAGGTGAACGGGGCGATCGTCCCTGCTGCAACACTCCCTGTCAGTTCACCCCAGCGCTGATCGATGGTTTGGTGGACATGACTTTCAGGTGCAGTAGTACGGTGTTAACGTTCCCTTCCAAAAGTGGCGATCGCGCTCACTTTAGGGCTTAATAGAACCATCCTGAAGCGTCTGACACTATGGTTTGTACTGCTCCTACACGGTTATCGTCCTCCAGCATTGTGGCGCGTTACAGGTTACAACAACGTGCAGAGAGTAGGTTTTTTGCACAGCACCGCAACCTGGCACGAAAATACGCGCACCAGTATAGCCATCAGTGTTTAGAACCTTATGAAGATTTAGAGCAAATTGCTTCATTGGGCTTGCTTAAAGCCATCCGTAAGTTTGACCCGCAACGCGGTACAGCTTTTAGCTCTTTCGCTGTGCCTTATATCACGGGTGAGATCGGACATCATTTGCGCGATCGCTGGGATGCCATCAAAACACCGCGGCGCTTAATTGAATTCTATCAACGTGTGGAGCGCGACCAAAAGAGGTTAGCGGCACTTGGGGTTGAGCGATCTTTAGCGGAGATTGCCGCCATTCTGAAGTCTGCCCCAGGCGCTCCCAAGGATGACTGGGAGTTTATTGTGCTGGCAGTCAAGAAACGGGTAGTTAGCCTGACCGAGTTGGCAGAGTCGGGTAGGGAACCGTAGTGTTGACGTGTACTGCAACTATACTGCTATGCCCTCTTCCCGCTTGACCAGGCTTTCAGAAAACCAACGTGTGGAATACGGCATCCTCAAAGAGCGCTTTCGCAAAGGGATGCAGGGCTTTTGGGACGGCGTACAGGCGCTTCAAATTATTCGGGGAGAACGCCTCTACCGTGAAGAATACGATTCGTTTGAAGAATTTTGTCAAACGGACTTAAACCTTTCCAGAGACTATGCGTACATGTTGATGAAAGCAGGGGAGGTGTATGCCAACCTGATGCTTGAGATGCCGACAATTGTCGGCATCTTGCCAGAGTCAGAAGCACAATTACGCCCGATCGCTAAAGCCAACCTTGCACCTGAAGAACAACGGGAAGCTTGGGCAGAAGCAGTAGCAGCAGCAGGTGGTAAGCCCACAGCAGCAGTGGTGAAAGCTGTTGTCGATCGCCGTTCTCGCAGCGACTTGGCAGCAAATCAACCCGCGATCGTCTGCAACCCTAACCATGCACTTTTTGGGCAACCCGTCACTGTTAAAGCGATTAAGGGTGATATTGTGACGATCGCGACATCCACTGGCGAAACGCATTTGCTGAAGCCTGAATTGCAAGCCATCAGCTTGGAGGATCAGCTTAAAGCGTTTGTGCGCCGTGTACTGGGGTTGAATGTACTGCCAGAAGTACTGCAATTAGAAGGGCGCTCGCTTTTGGGTGAGGAATCTTAGTCATGCACAGCAGCGATCGCTTGGAGGCGATCGCGCTCCTCCCTCAGAGCCTTCCCAAAATTCTCAGATTATTGGAGAGCAAATGATGACAACTCTAATTGATCAAGTGGTGGTGCTGGTGCCTGAATTGCAAACGGCGATCGCTGACCTGAATGCCAAAATTGGGCAGGTGACTACGGTTGACCTGACTCCTGAAACGGACAGGGTGAACGCGCTCATTGTGAAGCTCACGGGCATTCTGCCAGCACCGGAACTAACGCCAGCGCCACCAGTAGAAACACCTGTGACAACTGAGTCAACACTCAATCTCTAGTTTTGCTTGTTACGACTCTCTGGAAGTCTGCACGAACCCTGCTGTGGCAGGGTTTTCTTTTAGTTATCTGGGGCAATCCCTCAGAGAGCGGGGAATGATTGATTTATGTCTAGAGAATTCAACAAAGAGCGTGCAGCGAAAGCCTTGGTCGATGCGATTTTGATGGGCGATCGTGCGGCTGCGGAAAAATACGAAGTGACCGTCAAGTCTATCGAAGGGTGGCGTGTTAGGCTCGAAACTGACAGCAAGTTTAGGGAATTTTTCCGGGATTTGAGGCAAGCTAAGGATGAACAGTGGGCTGAAGATTTACCTGCTGCTTTAGCTAGTTGCATCAATTTCTTGAAGCAGGCAGGGCAGCAGGCAGATCCCGCTAAACCAGAGGCAATCGCTGCCATAACCGGAGCCGCTGAAACGTTGGCAGACATAGCACTCACACAAAAAATGGTAGATGAAAGGCTTAGAGCGGCTAGAGCGGAGAGAGAAGCGACTGAATAAGTGGTTGCCGCCTGTGAAGCCGCGATCGCAGCCTATTCACCTACAACTTCAGATTCCAGACTGGGCGTTGCCTTTCAAGGAGTCATCACGCTACAAGGCAGCTTACGGGGGGCGTAGTGCGGGTAAGTCCCATCACTTTGCTGAAAAAGCGGTACAGCGCATGGTGGCAGAACCAGATCTGCGAGTGGTCTGTATTCGTGAGATTCAAAAATCGCTCAAATTCTCCGCTAAAGCGCTACTGGAGAAGAAAATTCAAGAGATGGGAGTGAGGCACCTGTTTACCATTCTTACTACTGAAATCAGGCGCAAGGGCGGCAACGGCATTTGCATTTTTCAAGGGATGCAAGACCACACAGCCGATTCCATCAAATCATTGGAAGGATTCGGTCTTGCCTGGGTCGAAGAAGCGCAGAACTTGAGCGCCCGATCGCTCACTCTCCTCCGCCCTACCATTCGCACCCCTGGTTCGGAGATCTGGTTTACCTGGAACCCCGATCAACCCACTGATGCTGTTGATCATTTCTTTCGTGGCGAAACAGGTGTACCAGAAGGCGCGATCGTTGTCTCAGTGAACTACGACCAGAATCCGCTGCTACCTGCTGAATCACTGGCAGAGATGGCACTTGACCGTCAGCGCGACACTGATTATTACCAACACGTCTGGCAGGGTGGCTACAACATCAAATCGCAGCTCCAAATCTTTGGCGACAAGTGGCGGCTGGATGAATTTGTACCAGGTAGCGACTGGGATGGTCCCTACTTTGGAGCCGACTGGGGCTTTGCCGCTGACCCGACCGCAGCCGTGAAGCTCTGGATTTATGATCAATGTTTGTGGGTAGAGTACGAATCCTGGGCGTTACAGCTAGAGTTAGACCAGACTGCCGATCGCTGGATGCGTGACCTCCCAGAGATTGAAAAACACACAGTCCGTGCCGATAACTCACGACCAGAATCGATTAGCCATGTCTCGCAGCAAAAGCGCGATCGTCCTGGTATACCCTACTTGGTTGCCGCCGATAAGTGGGCAGGCTCGGTAGAGGACGGGATTGCTTTTCTCAGGAATTTTGACAAGATAGTAGTACATCAGCGCTGCACGCATTTTGCTGAAGAATGCAGGTTGTATCGGTACAAGACAAATGCTGCGGGCGACATTCTGCCAGCCATTGTCGATAAACACAATCACGCGATCGACAGCGCACGTTATGCGCTGTCTCCCTTGATTAAGAGTCAGCTTAGCGGCAACTGGGTAGGAGAATGGTAAATGGCAAATGCATACACCGACGCAACGGCAATGCTGGCACTGGTACGAGAACTGACCAGCATCGATAGTGCTACCATCAGCGACTATCGTGTCAATCTCATGCTGTCAGACAGCGCTGGCACAGACTCCACTGGTACCAAAACCTATCGACCATATTTTGTCGGTAGTACGTTGATCAGAACAAACCGATCGGATCAGTCGATCGTGAGTGCCGATGGTGCCACCTTCCAAAGTTTAACTGTGAGCGAACCAAAGGGTACGGCGCAGACGCTGTTCAATTTGCCTGCCCTCGTGCAGGGCTATATGGAGCAGCAGCAACGTTTGGATCGATCGCTGGGGCTGACCGTACCAGACGGGTTTAGTGCAGTGCTGAATCCTGGCAGTGCGGTGATGTCAATCTTTGCGGGTCCATAACAGTAGGAACTCTCGCCTCAAAGCGTTTCTTACTGTAGATGACCGATTCGGCGATTACTGAAATACGCAATGATGGTGTTGCCCTCAATGCCCTGGCGATGCTAGGCAACCGTGCGACAGGATTAGGGCAACAGGGACGCGACAAGTATTTAGAGCACAACATCAATCTCAACTTCTCACCGCTCTCGCGAGTCGAACTGCAAGCGCTCTACCGTAAGAGCAAAATCTGCGAGAAAGTGGTGGATCTGCTGCCCAAAGCTGCTACTGCTAACAACTGGCTAGAGGTGACGATCGGTAAGGGACGCAAAGGTATCCCTGCCAAAGCGGTGCAGTACAGCGAAGATTTGAAGCTGCGAAGCATGGTGCGTGAAGCCGCGATCGCTGGACGGCTGGACGGTGACGGCTTTGTGATTATTGGCATCGATGACGGTGGTGAACCTTGGGAACCTGTCAACGAAGGACGCATCCGTAAAATCTCCTGGTTGTATCCAGTCGATCGCTGGCGTATCTATCCTGAAACGCAAACAGGACGACCAGGGCACCCTGAACTTTATAGCCTTTACGTGCCCGCAACAGAAGCATTACCTGGACAACAGGTAAACGGCAAGATTCATCGATCGCGTGTCCTCCGCTTCCCTGGCAAAAGGCTCTGGGGCGACATGCTGATTGGTTCATCGGGCTTCCATGATTCAGTGCTGCAAACGTTTTTCCAGAGCTTTGTGCGCTACCTGATTGCGATCGAGTATTCGACGCGCATGGTGCAGGATTACAACCAGTTTGTCTACAAGTTGCAAGGGTTGGCGCAACTGATTCAGTCAGGCGACCAGGAAAAGATCTTCCATCGGTTTCAAGCCATTTTGATGTCGATGTCTAGCCTGGGTGGGCTGGCAATGGATGCCGATCGGGAAGATGGCACCTTTATCAGCCGCAACTTTGGCGGACTGGATGCGCTGATCGATCGACTCAAGGATGATACTTCTGCTGCTGCTGCAATGCCGCCTTCGCAGCTTTGGGGCAGTTCGCAGAAGACGGCATTGAGCAACTCAGCAACAGGTGACAAGTACGGCTGGGCGGATTGCGTCAGTGATTACCGTGCCGAGATTTTTGAAGAGCCGATCGAGGATTTCTTGCGGCTCACTTTCCTAGCGCAAAACGGACCAACAGGTGGACGGTTGCCTGATAGTTGGGGTGTGAGCTATCGATCGGCACTTCGCCTCAACCTGAAAGAGCAAACAGAGCTCCGCAAAGACCAGACGCAAGGCGTAGATGTGCCCTCAATCCAAGCAGGGGTGCTACTACCAGAAGAGGTGCGAGAAAGCGCCTGGTCTGGCAGTGAGTACACGATCGAGCGTCAGTTACAGCCAGATCTATGGGCGAAGCAGCAAGCGGAGGCAGAAGAGCAAGCAGAGGCGGAGGGCGAGGAGGCAGAGGCAGAAGGTGAGGGAGAGAATGAGACAGAAGACACCGTTTCTGCTCTGAGTGATGTTTTTGAAGACGACGAGGATGACGATGACGATCGACTAGATAAAGTACGCCTGGATGCAGCTTGTGGTAAAGGGTGGAAAGGCACTAAACCATCAGACCATCCTGATCATGCGGCGTACAAAGCTGGATTTGCAGTGCATGGTGGCAAGGGTGAAATCGCGCCTCAAGAACTGCCAAAGGTAAAAACTAACTCTGCAAAGGCTCGCTCAGCAAAGAACAAAAGCGGTTCAAGGACTAGCACGCGAGAGAGACTTGCTGCCCTTAAAGCTAAACCTGCCAAAACAAAAAGTGATAAAGAAACGCTAGAAGCAAATGGACACAGCAGTTTTGAAGTAAAAAGCCGCTTGGCTGAACTTGCGAAACTCGATCTATCCGACGCGGGTGATAAAGCCTACAAGAACGCATTGCTGCATCCAATCGATCCAAATGGCAGTACAGAAGCAGCGCTTGACAGAACGCAGGATCAACGTAGACTCAGGGGCAAGCAGTCGTTGGATGCAGACCAGGTACGGGATGCTGGAGCGAATCTGCGGCAGGGCATGAGAGGGGTGGCTGGCGGTGAAAACAATCGAGCGGTACTAGAATATTCGGCTCAAATCTACGATCGCTTGAGCGATAGCCAGAAGAATGCTTTTGCAGCAGAAGCAGGCAAAGCCATTCACGACGATCCTTTGTATAAGGTGCCTCGTTACGGAAAATTAATTGCTGACATCAAAGAGCGTCACGGCAGGGCTGATTCTGATGATGGAGGCAGCGATCGCACACTCCCAAAGTCCACAACGACTGGTGGAACGAGCCGTATTGATGCGGTAAACCCAGTCGTCGGCATTATCGATCGCGCTGACAAATTGCTCCAGGGACTAGAGGATAGCGCGATCGAGCGTGTCAACAGCGCTTTAGAATCCAGCTACCAGGCGTTAGAAGCGCAAATACTGCGGAGTTACAGCCAGGAGACACCCGGCTCTCTCATGGGTCGTGAACGAGCAGCGGTCTTGCTCTTGCAGGTGTCTGACCTGCTGCAACTCCTCAACACACGTAGCGCTGAAGACATCCAGCAAGCCTTTGAAGACCTGTTGCGGGGTGCGGCTGCTCAAGGGGTGACGCTGGCGGATGACTTGAGCAGAGCGATCGCCAATCAGCAGTTACAGGCAACGGCGAATGTGCCTATAGCCGCGATCGTGAATCAAGCAACAGAGGGCATGACGCGGCTACGCAACCACACTGAAGCGTTTGCAGACAAAGCATCAACCATTGTCACGCAAGGGCTGATACAGGGTTTTGGAACGGACAAAATAGCGTCGTTGTTGCACCAGCAGTTAGGCGTGGTAAAAGCTCGTGCTACAGCCATTGCTCGTACTGAGAGTCTTGCTGCCAGCAATGCGAGTGCGATCGCTAGCTATCAGGCGAATGGGTTGTCACTGGGCACCTGGCAATCAACTTTGGACTCACGCCTTTGTCCTTTTTGCGCCGCCCGTAACCAGAAGATTTATCGGTTGGAAGACATTGTGCTACCAGCCCACGTTGCATGTCGTTGTTTTGCCTCCCCGGCATCTGAGCGCTGGCTTCAGCTAGGGCTAATTGATACCAAGTGGGCGACTGACTTCAGAGCCAAGTCACTAGCAGAGTTGCGATCGCAGGGCTTAGAACCAGATGACGGCGCTTCACCGTTTGAACGGGCAAATGGGCTGGACGCACCAGAGCCAGTTTGGTCTCCAGAAGCGCGATCGGACAGCTTTGAATGCGATGAGTGGCGTGAAGATGCTGGTACGCCGTGCGGTCGGAGTTGGATCAAGGCGGGAGCTAAGTGCACCAAAGGTGTTTCGGGTGGGCATCCATCAGCTAACCCCAACCATCCAGGGCACGCGGCTTATCAGGGCACAATGGCGGCGACGACTGGCAAGCATACGCATCCAGCCGCGCAGTCTAACCACCCGGATCACGCTGCTTACGCGGCGGCTCACTCGCAGCACGGCGGCAAAACGCCGTTGCCATCCGGGGGCGGTGGTGCAGCTCCAGCCCAAACCGCCGCAAAGTCGAAGGCAGCAAAACAGACTGGCAAGCGATCGACCTCAAAAGCTCAGTCCAACAACACTCCGATCTCCAGCACAACTCCAGCGCAGCCTGCCAACCCAGTCAAGCTCAATCAAACCGAATTGACCAGTAAGCGCGCCGATCTGGAGAAACGTTTCGGCAAGAAGCTGGTGCAGGATGCTGAAGCAAACACAAAGAAAGTGCTAAGCGATGCCGATGTGTTTGTGAGAGTGGGATCGACCGATACGCTTGAAAAAGTGTTGGGCAGCGGTTTCAAGACATCGGCAGAGCTAAACGTCACGGGACATAGTATCCCTAACCTGGCAGACAAGAACTATCAAGATGCACGGAACCGAGTGGAGGCGAGAACACTGGGTTACGACGCGAAAACGACCCAGCCCGGTGATCGCCCGATCTATGGCTATCTGGGAAGCAGCGACCTGAATGGACAGTCTCACGCCGATGTCTCGCGAGCGTATGGCTCGATCGCGGTCAAGCTAAAGTCCGATGTCAAAGACCGTGCCAGCTTTACTGGAGCCGATTCGTTTAAGTCAGGCATCGCTAGCGAAGTAAACAACCCCAACGCAGCTTCGTTGGTTAGCCTGACACGACATGGCTACGATCGCGACCAGCTACCCGCGCACTACCCCTCTTACATGAAGGGTGATCAGAACGACCAGTCCGCCCTCCAAAATGCTGCCAAAGCAAAGAGTATTGACGATCTGGCACCGAAGCTGTCACCTACGGGCAACGCTTACATGGAGGCTCAGGTGCATGGTGGGGTGAAACCGTCCGATATTGCTGCGATTCACTTTGAGCCGTCAGGTGTGAGTGATCGACCATCAGCAGACGTAGCAAAATTTGCCAAAGCAAACAATGTTGATCTGTATGTCAGTGGCAAAAAGCTTTCCAGTCAGGAAGTCGATCACATCATCACGCCACCGACCGATCACGCTCTCCACAACCTGAATGACGCTCTCGACAAAGGCGACTTGCAGGGCATTTTTACACACGTTGATACTATTGCGACTCACGCCGCCACAGTCAAAATGGCATCGGGTGAGCGGGATAAGTATCTCAAGGCGATGTACCAAATTGCCGGATATGACGGTAAGCCAACGGTCGGATCGAGTGCTGACGTGACTAAGACATGGCAGGACGGCGGGACGTTGATGGTGCGCGGGGTGAATCAAGGCACCACCGATCGCACTCAATTCTTAAAACAGTTCCAAACGGGCGATTACTTTACAGGTAATGGCATCTACGGGAATGGCACGTATGTTGGTCACGCTGGCACGATCGTCAACGGCAAGTTTGTGGGGCACGATTCTAAAACGGCGACCGCAGATGCTAAACGGGCGTTTGATGACGTTGCCAAACATAACTACATCAACTCCAGCAGCGTCACCATGCAGATGGCTCTGACCAAGGATGCCAAGGTTGCCACACAGTCAGCCATCCAAAGCCAGCGCAAAGCCGCGCTGAAAAAATTACAAGTCTTGCAAAAGGCAGAAGAAAAGCGAATACAATCCGCAGGGCAAAACTTGAATGCAGCAGACTTGCAGAAGTACAACGCTGCTCACGCCAAAGCGTCGCTCGATAACGACGCTGAGTTCGGTACAGCCAAACCCAAATTAACTGGGAAAATACAGACTAACTTTGGCGCAGAAGAGCTTCACAGCTACTCTGCCGCAAGTACCGCTAAAGGCAGCAAGCTTGATTTTCAGATCAAGTCGGAGCAGGATTTGTTCGGTGCGATCATGGGGCACTCTCAAAAAGACTGGCACTACCAGGATGAAAATGGCAGTTGGCAGAAGGTCAAAACCAGAAAGGAAGCACTCGACAAAGGACACAGGGCGGCGATCGCTCGCAAGTCTACTGAAGATGCTTTGAAGGCAGCAGGGTTAACCCATGCTCCTGGTCAGACGAGCCAGGTAACACAGCAAAAGCTGAAAGCGCTCCGTGACAAAATCGATGCAGTCAAACACGTCATGGGCTTAAATTTGGGCGATACAAACGGCATTAGCTATTTTGCTATGATCAAAGGGTATGATGCCGTAGCGCTCAATCAAAGCTACGAAAAGAAGACCTTTATGACCCTGCTCAACCGCAGTAAGGTCGTGATTCAGAAAGATGAGTTGGATTATACCAAAGCAAAGAAAACGGGTGCGCTTTGATGCAAGCTGAACTGAGCCGGAAGCTGGCGCTGATCATGGGTAGTCCGTTGTTCCGCTATCAAATTAGCAAGGAACCGGACAATGGAGATGCTGTGCGCGATCGCCTCATCAACGACTGCGTAAAGGCAGACACAGAGGCTAACCTGCCACCCCAGATCCAAAAAATCTTTGCTCAATGCGAGGCATCGATCGCTGAAGCTGAGCGGCTGAAGATCTCTTATCCTTACGATCAACCAGGGCAGCTAGAGACAATTATGGGGCTAGACAAAGCAGGAGACGACAATGCCAATTAAGAACCGCGATCGCTTCCCTGACGTGGACTTCCTGCCCGATGACCAAATCAAGCCTGTGGGTGACGTGGGTGGCGTGACGTTAGTGTTAGTGGGCAAAGAACAGGGCAGTGACGCGCCTGTTGTAGCGCTTAGCCGCACAGATGACCCAGCCTCAGAAGAACTGTCTCCCGTATCCCTAGAGAGCCTGCTGAAGTTTTCGCAAGACCCGATCAACCTGCCTGGGTTGCAATGACAATTGGCGCTGGGGCTGTAGTCACTCGCGATCTAGAGTCAGATGATACGTATGTGGGCATTCCGGCTAAACGTCTTGTAAGTGGGAACGATCGCGCTGAACTAATGCAACCGCTTCATGTCCGCTGAATCAACCTTTCACTGCGATCGTGGTGCCATTCTCCTCCCTCCGAAGCCAGAACCGACTTCGGAGGGCTTTTTGCGTTGTTTTTTGCGTATCGGTGGCACAGGCGATTTGTCCTACCGCAACCTGGACGGCACCGAACGGATCGAAGTGGTCACGCCTGAAGTGTTGTTTGCCAAGGACTCGATCGACAGCTTCAAGATGAAGCCGATCACCTATCCCCATCCGCCCGTGAAAGTGCGATCGGACAACGTGATGCAGTACGGGCGCGGGATGCTGGGGCATTATGCCGTGATTGATGGCGATTTTCTGGGGTTTGTGGGCACCGTTACCGACAAGCAGGCGGTGGATGCGCTCCTTTCTGGTACAGCGACCGAAGCCAGTTGCGGGTACGACACAGCCACCAGGCAACGCGGCGATGGGAAGTTTGAGCAGATCAGGCGGGATGGGAATCATGTGGCGATCGTGCCGCGTGGTCGGGCTGGCTCCGATGTCCGCTTCCATGTGGATGGGGCTGATGAGTTTGAGTATTGGTATCAAACCGACGCACCCACCGACCTCTATAACGCTGACAGCGAAACGGTGAGAGAAGTTTTTAAAGATATTCAGCAACGGCAGCTTTACGACTTGGGCAAGCGATCGAGCGCGCAGGAACAATCAGTCAATACGAACGCAGACGACATGATCGCCTTTCCCAGTGGCAGAGTTTTCAACCTTGAAGATGAAAAGCTGGCTGGTGAAGTACTGGATCTGATTGGTCAGATCGGCTGGCTTAAAGACGATAACACCCACCTTCACGACGAGCTTTCTAGGCTGGTTGAAGCGGTCAGAGAAAAAGACTGTGAATGCGACGACAACCCCGATGAGGACGCTATGGAACTTTGGAAAACGCTCGGCTACGACTCTGCTGATGCAGCGGTAGAGGGACTAAACCAAAAAACAACTGGGCTGCAAGCGAAACTGGACGCGGCTGATGGCACTGCCACAGGGCTACAATCGCAAGTTGTCGAACTGCAAACCAAGTTGGATGCTGCTGAAGGGAACCGCATGGATGCCGACACGATCGCGGCTGAGGTCTCGAATCGTGCCGATGCGTGGAATGCGGTGCTACCCTTGCTGCGACTAGATGCGCCCGACTTTCAGCCCGATTACAAGCTGCCTGTGGCGGACGTGCGGAAGCTGGCGATCGCCAAAAAAATGCCGCACCTCAATCTGGATGGTAAATCGGCAGACTACATCAACGCGGTGTGGGACACGATCGCGCCTGGGTTAAAGGAGGTGACGCGCAAGGATAGCTCTGATAACCTGCTCGATCTGCTGAACCAAGCCCAACGCAGCGATGGCGGCAACCCGGAGATGGCAATGGCGGTAGCCAAGAAAAAACGTGCCGATCGCATCCGTGCCAACGCTCAATCTTCTATGGAGTAACGCTTTATGCCTCAAACCACTGTCGGCTACCGTCAAAACAAGTGGCTTACGGAAGGACAGGTTGGTGATACTTCCATCCGTCGCCTTGATGGCGCGATCGTCAATACACCCAACGGCGAAACGGGTGTGCTGCCTTTTGGTCGCGTCACGCATCTGGTCAACGGCAAAGCGGTGCTACCAACGCAAGCCGCCGATGCCACTCACCTGATTCTGGGTGTCAACATCTTCAATGAACGCTGGGGCTTGTATCTGCGCGATTTGCTCAAGCAGCAGAGCGGCTTGCAGGCATCGGGCACCATCCCTGAAAACGCAGTTGGCTATCCCGCCCTAACTAACGTACTGGTTGAAACGATGACGATGGGCGATATTGTCATGTACTCCGAAGAAGCGCTGAATCCGGGTGATTTGATTGCCTATCGTTTTGCTACGGCATCTCTGAGCGGTAGCCAATTAGGGCAAATTCGCAAAGGGTTTACAGGCACGGCGGCTGGGGCGCAGGTGGGCTGCGAATTGCTGCCGGGTGCCAGAGCTTATGAAGCCTGCTCTGCTGGTTCTTTGGTGTTAGTCCGCTTGGGCACCGTGACCCCGACGACTGGCTTCAGCGTGATGTAAGGATCCGTCAATAGACCCGTCAAGAACCAACAATTATTTGACCAGGAGACAGCATGATTCAGAATGAGGTGGTTTTGGCGGGGAAGTTCCTGACCGAAGCGCTGACGACGTATGAAACACAGCTCGTAGAAACGGTGTGGCCTGAAATGTGGGGGTACAACGGCATGTATCACGAAGCTATTTCAGATCTGCCCTTTGGCACCTTGAAGTACACCACCGCCCGGATTGACTACACCGGTCGTGCTGTGAACTACGGCGGTAAAGCCACGACGCTGCCCCTTGCCAACTTTGGCATCAACATGGATGAGTACAAGTGCCAGGTGGGCGTACTAGCAGCGGAGTGGACGTGGCAGGAACTGCGATCGGAAGAAGCCGCACAGAAAAATACCTTCCTACCGCGCACCAATGTGGTGCAGAGCTATCGCAACGCACTGGAAAAAGGATTGCGTGAATGGATGCACATCCGCACGGTGTTCGGCGACCCGACGATCGGGTTCACGGGCTTTATCAACAACCCTTATGTGGAAGTGATCAACGTCACGGCAGGTGCCAACGGCGTAACCGGGACAGGTGCAACGGCAGCTACCGCTTACGAATGGTTCAGAACCGAGTTGTCCAACTTTCGCAAAAACACGAGACTCACGGCGGAAGCAACGGCGGCGATCGTGGACGAGGACATCCGAGCCGCGCTGCAACGTCGTTTTGCTGACAACTCAAACGATGGCACCCCAGCGCAAATGTTGACCAATCGCGCCGAATCACCGCAACTTCGGAAGCTGACTACGGTGAACGAGTTTGGGGCTGACATTGTGCGCGATGTGAACGGCGGTAACATCACCAGCATTGGTGGCGTGAGTATACCCGCAACGGCTGACCTGCTAATGTTTATGGACTCCACAGTGCAGAACAACATCATGCGCCATTATGCTGACATCGATACCATGCCACCCTTCATCCTGGACGATGGGATGACCTATCGCCAGATTGGTCTGTGTGCTACGTCAGAAGTGATTTACGCGCAACCGTTCCGTGCTCGCCTGTACATCCTCAACAAGTCTTAGTAGTTCTTAATTGCTGGTTGTTTTTAGCCTTTAGCCTTTAGTTTTTCCCATGCGTTATCAATTTACTCCTGCAAACCGTGCTGGTGCGACCACGATCGTCTTTGCTAATCACCGCGTTTCGTTCATACCTGGCGTGGGTGAACTGGATGATGACGTGTGGAACGATATCAAGGATGATTCGACGATCGTCGAGATGCTGGAAGCAGAAACTCTGCGCGCTCTAACTTCGTCGCCTGTCACCCCTCCCGCTCCTGCCACTCCTAAAACCACCAAACCTACCAAGCCTGAGTAATGGCTTCACCGTTTCCCAGTAACGCGGTGCTGACATTTTCGGTCGCAACGGGTGCGATCGCTACTGACCCGCGCACGGGCAACAAACAACCAGCAACACTCACGGTAACGGTCAAGGCTTACTTGAAACCTGATAGTCGTCCGAGGGGGCTTTTCTATCCTGGTATAGATGAGTCTGATGAGCCTCTGTCAGGTCGTCTGACCAACCCTTCCACCGTACCCAACGGTGTGGGGCATCTCAGCAAAGGGTGGGCAGTGATTACCGATCCGGTGACGAAAGACACGCAATCAGGCTGGTTTACGCTCTACAGAGGTACACCTAGCCCCTTTGGGGTAGAGGCAGCGCTGGGGGCAAAAGTATCGGGTATTTTTCGCGCTCAAGCAGTGGCAGGTGGCGCTCAGGGCATTGCGCTACAACCCACACCAGGACAATACCCAGCCGCGATCGCACTTTCCCTCCATCGGCTAGTTGCGCTGCACAATGGGCAATTAGTCTATGCCGATGCGACTGATATAACCCAGACTGAAGGCGCGATCGGGCTAACGTTGAACGCAGTGGCAGCAGGCGGAAAACCACAATTTGCCACCAGTGGGCTGATGCAAGATACTGGCTGGAGTTGGACGGTAGACCAGCCTGTCTTTGTGGGCAGCGTTGGCAACCTGACACAGAACCCCCTCATAGTGGCACCGGGCTATTATCAGGAAGTAGGCGTAGCGGTCAGTGCCACACAATTACTACTGGGACTTGAGGAGGCGTACTTACTCTGATGGCAACCATTAAGCTCAATACAGCCGCGATCGAGAAAGCCGCTCAAGCAGCCTTCAGAGAAACCTGCCTGCTGATGGGTACTGGCTTTACGCAGTCAATTTCTGATCCAAAGTGGGATTTTCCGACTACGACCAAGCGTTATGGCGATGGGTCTGGCGGCAAAAGGAAGACCCCGCATGAAGTGAGTTCGCCACGCGATATTGTGGATACGGGACGCTTGAGAGCCAGTCAGCAACTTGATTTTGTTAGTCACACAGAAGCCCGTTACAGTTGGAATGTTGCGTATGGGCTTGCCATTTTGTATGGCTATACAACCAGTAAAAGCACAAACATCCCCGGTCGTGACTGGGTGAAAGATGGTCTAGAGCGTGTCAATGCTCAAAAGGTTTTTGCAACTCTACTGAAGTCAAAATTGCTGTGACTGAAACCTACCTCGATCGCGCTCAACTGCTGCAACAACGCCTCATCACGGCGCTGGGCGATTTGCTGGGCACTTACACCAGCTTAAATGGCGAAACCACACCTGCTATCGCCATTGATGACACAGGCAGTTCGCCCCAGGGGATGAGTGTCGAGGGGTTAGAGGTGGTCATTCAGCCAGAGGTCAATACGCCTGTTACCGCAATGCTGGGTAGTAACCAGATTGCCGCAGAGACAACCATCACGCTCAAGCAGTGGGACTTGAACGACACGACCATTGCCGCCACAGAAGCACTCTTGCTGGCGATCGATGAGATTACTGAAGTGTCTCCCAGAGTGGTGCGATCGACCGTGTTGGATAACATTGAATCACGACGAATCACCGTCACACTGACGCGAGTGCAACGGGTGATGCGAGCGGGAGTCTAGCGGGGGAACAGTAGCAGCGACCTTAACCGCGCTGGGTTCTCCTATGCCTTTAACTCGCAATCGCGCTCAGATTAGCCATCAAACGGTGCTGGGCAAGCTAGTACAAATTTATCTGGCAGCGCTTGATCCAGGTGTCTCCGCCAGCGCGATCGTCGATCAAAACATTTACCTTGACGGTGGCTATCAGCAAACCGTGACTGTAGCGACAGCAGCAGCAGGGGTGTACTCGCTTACCGTAAACGGTGTGGTCATTGGCTCTTATACCGCTGGAGCTGGCGACACTGTTGCCATCATTCGGAATGCACTTCTGGCAAGCGTCAAGCTCAACACGCCAACTACGGGCATTTTTGCAGGCAAGCCAACAACAGGTGCGTTCGTACTGCTGAGCGGACAAACTTTTACTGCTGCATCAACGGGTGCTACCCCTGCCAACATGACGTTAGGAGCAACAGCGCTGGTAACGAACACAACTGCCAAAGGTGCAACTAGCGTGACCCTGTTTGAGCCCTTGTTGGGACCCGTTTATGCTGGGCAATATCTTTGTTTTGCTGACTCTAACGACGTGGAGAAGTCGGCAAAAGTCACGGTTTCAGCCGCGATCGGAGCCACTACCCTGACCGTCAGAGCACTGGATGAGGCAATCACTGCTGGATCAGGCGCAGAATTCCCCACGTATCTCTGGGATCGCACCGATGCTTCCCTGGATGAAACGTTTGCTACGGTGCAAACCGTGACGTTTAACACAGGTGGAGCACAGTTGCAGACACCGACTACCATCGATCGCAAAATCACCCTGCCTGGGATTAAGTGGCATTACAACGCAGCTTTTCGCACTGCGGCAGAACAAGCGGATTTGCAAAAATTTATCTATGTCAAACGGCTGGAACCCGCACCTAACCCCAGTTTTATCACGGGTGACAGCATTGTTGGTATTGGCGTTGTTACCAGCAACAAACAAGCGGGGCAGGCAAACGCGCCCATTTCTGGCGACCTGGAAATTAGCTTCAGCGGTGCCGTGATTAAAGCTGTACCTGTACCAGTGACACCCTGATGCTGATCAGCGGCTTACAGACACGCGGCATCTTCTGTAGTCACTGCCAAGTAGAGGCGGAAACCATTACCGCTGGTGTGGTGGCATTGCGCGATCCTGGGCTGATGGGGCAAAGGGTGGCACTGATCCAGACCGAAAATCGAGATGGTGAGCTTTACCTGGTCAAGGTGCCTGAAATTAAATACAACCCTGATTACAACGTTGTTTTGGAGCGAGTGTATGAGTGAGACAGAGCTAAAACCGTTGGGCATGGTCACGGAAATTAAGGCACTGTTTGAGTTCTTTAAAACAGAACTACCCGCGATCGCGGCGGCTTTGCCGTTTGACTTGCTCCCCTCTGAGGTAGTCACGGGTAAAACCATCACCGTGTCGCTTTTTGAGTTACCCAAACTTCATCAATTGACTCAAGGCGAAGAATTTACGTGGCAGTGCTTTTTAGAAAGCGCGACTCGTACCGTCGCATGGGAAGAACTGACACTGTTCCGCCTTAAAGCAGCAGCGGTGACACTCATCCTGTTATTCAGGCATGATGCCGCTTGGACGGTTGCTAAGACTATGCAACTGGGCACACAGCAAATCGACGATCTCTATAATTTCTTTATTGGCGAGCGTACCCATTGGCAAACTGCCACAATTACTTCTGAAATGGAAACAGAGACAGAGGCTACCACCGCAAAAAAGCCCCTCAAGACTTCTGGACGGAAATCTTCTGGCGACTCTCTTACGACTTCCCCAGTAACAAAAAATTTGGAGACGACAGCTTTAGCCGTTGCGGTGTAAAGGTCATTAGCGGGGCGATCGCCTATCTCAATGAGCGTGAATTGCAGCAGGCGAATAGTATCGCCACTCCGTTGCATGGAGTAGCCGCCACGATCGCGGGGTGCAATGGGGTCAAGCGCCCCACCGAAGCGACTGAGTTTGTGAATCCTTATGCCCTTGCGCTTTACCAGCGCGAGGCTAAAGCATTGGTGCCTGTAGCAGCCGCGCGAACGACACTCAGACTATGGGATGAAGGCAAGCTGCCGGGATGGGTAGTGGAGTGGCTCGATCGGCGTTTGCTGGAGGCGGCTGCGTCTGAGTAGGAACTTTGAGCACGTAGCGTAGGGGCTGTCTGTGGAAATAGGCTCAGTAGAATTTAAGGCGGTCTTAAATACCAAAGACATTCCTGCCCAGGTTGCAGCGACTCAACAGCAGATCGCTGGCAAAGACGCGAATCTTAAGGTTGGAGCCGATACAGCTAAGGCAAAAGGCGAACTGGATGGGCTAGCAAAACAGGCGGGGCGTGGAGTAAAGACACCGATCGATGCCGATACCAGCCTTGCGAAACAGAAACTGAAAGAACTGGGTGACTTTGCCAAGCAAGCGCTCGGTGAAGTTGGCAGAGGCATTGGGCAAGGCATTGGCATCAACCTTGCCAACAGCATTCAAGGCACGGTAGCAGGAGCTGTAGGAGCCGTTACGGGCACCGTCAAAGAAGGCTTGGATACGTTCATTGCCTTTCAGGACAAGCTCACCACCTTTGGCGCGGTTGCCAACGCCACGAAGGAAGAAACCAAAGCCCTGGCTGACGAAGCCAAGCGTTTAGGCATTGAGACTTCTAAAACCCCTGTACAGGTGGGTGAGGCGGCAGTACAGCTTGCCAAGCTTGGCTTTAGTGCCAAAGATACTAAAGAGCAGGTTGAAGGCGTGGTGAGGCTGTCTGAAGCCTCTGGACTGACCGACTTGGGCAAAGCGGCAGAGGTGGCAGGGGCAGCATTTAACGTCTTTGGCACCAACACCAAGAAAACGGCTGATGTTGTCGCCGCCACCAGTAACGCGACAGCGGCGGATGCGCAGGATTTGCTGCAAGCCATCTCATCAGCTGGTGGTGTGGCGAAGGCAAACAACCAGAGCTTTGAAACGTTAGCAGCCACGTTTGGTTTGCTGCGATCGGCAGGTTTCCAGATGGAAGCAGCCGGAACAGGTGTCAAAACCATCATTAGCAGCTTGGCGGCACCGACCAGCGCCGAGGCAAAGAATGCCATAGAGCAGCTTGGGGTGAGTGTTTTTGACGCCAGCGGTAAAATGCGAAGCCTGGAAGCGCTTATTCCAGAGCTTCGTAAATCCTTGTCTGGTCTAACCCAACAACGGCAAGCGTCTCTAGTCAAAGCCATTTTTGGCGATGGTGGAGCAGCACCGCTTTTAGCGCTGTTGTCAACCTCTCAGGAAAAGATCGACAGCACGTTCAAGACAATTAATAATGCATCGCAAGATAATGCAGCGGGTGAAGCGGCAAAGAAACTACTTACCGGGCTACCAGGGCAACTCAAGCTTTTAGAAGGGTCGGTTGCCACGCTCAAGCTCAACCTGGGTGAGGCGATCGCGCCTGCCTTTGAGGGCTTAGCCAAGTTAGGCACCGATACTGCCAATGAAATCCTTAAATCCAGTGGGTTGCTGGATGGGCTGAAGGGCAGTGCCGAAGGCTTTAAGCTTTCTCTGGAACAAGATCCTGATCTGGCGAAAGAGTTAGCGCTGGCGTTGGGTGAAGCAGGCAAGGTGTTGGCAGATGACGTTGCCAGCGGTGCGCGATCGCTCACGGAGTATCTGAAGGAGAACCCACGCGCGATCGCCGATCTGGTGTCGGGCACGGTGGAGTTTGTCAAACTGCTGAATGAGGCGGTTGGAGTTGCAGGCAAGGTTGTAGACAAGCTGGGCGAAGGCGCTCAACGGCTGAAAGGGTTGCTCAATCCTGATGCTGGCGACAAAGAAGGCGCGAGTAAGGCAATTCAGGGTGCGGGGGGCACCAAAGCCGATGCTGATGCTGCGGAAAAACGGACGCAGGCGCGAGTGCGACGGCAAAGCTTAACCACCGATATCGGTGGGGTACCCCTTACCTTTGGCTCGATCAAGCCACAAGAAATTGAGAAAATCCGGTTTGAGGAGACCCAAAAGCAGCTAGACGAAGTTCGCAAACGGACATTAGCGAAACCTGACGAAGATGCTGCCAAGGCAGATTTTCAGGCGGCGGCAGTGCAAAAAGCGGCAGCGGCTAAGCGTGATGCAGGTGCGCCAGAAGAGGAAACCTTTCAAGAACGAGCGGTCAGAAAAGCAGCAGAGGCAAAGGCTGATCTCAAGGTTGACAGCAAGAGTCTTGCGACAAGTGAAGGCAGTAGCAGTAAGGGAGCAGGTGTCGATACCTCTGAAAAAACGGCATCGGGGCAGCTCAAAGACATTCAAGATTTCAGCCGTGATTTAACGCTGAAGGAGAATAAGCTCTCCGAGTCAGCCGATCGCGAAATCGCCCTTGCCAAAAAAGCCCAACTTTCCCGCACTAAAACCGCTCAGGAGACTGAAGCCGCGATCGCCCAAATTCAGGCAAAAGAGAGCCAGGGCAAGGTGAAAGCGATTGAGGAGTCGATCGCGCAGATTGATGCCGCTGAGAAAACGGGGCAAATCGGGGCTAAGGAAGCAGCAACCAAGCGATCGGAGCTTCAGAAAAAACTTGCCAGTGCGGAGAAGTCCGACCTGGACAACCAGATCAAGGCGCGTGATGCTGCCAATCGGGAAACGCTCAAACAGTTTGAATTCCAGAATAAACAGGCAGAAGCGGCAATTGCTAGACGCGCCAATGCCTCGCGGCTATCGAGTGCGAGTGGCACCGTTGAAACGAGCCAGATTGAGGAGCGGACGGCAACCGACACCATTGCTCAGAAGCAAAAAGAATTAGCCGCCACGAAGCAACAGCGGGCAGCGGGCGTTTTAGATGCCCGTGAAGCTGCTGAAAAAGAGCTGGCGATCGAGCAAGCCCTCGACAATGAACGTGTCAAACTGCTGGGCATCCGTCGCCAACGCGAGCAAGCTGATTTTGAGCAGCGTAGTAAAGTCGCTAACGCTGCGATCGAGCGAGCCACAGCGGCTCAAACGTTTTCTGCACGTCAAACGCAGCTATCAGGCGATGGTGTCGTTGGCGAAGGTGGGCAGGCTGAGATCCAAAGGATCGAAGCCGAAGCCGCGCAGAAGCGTTTAGCACAAGCTCAAATTGACCTGCAAGAGATTAAAAAGCTACAGCAAGATAAAGTCATCGGGTCGCGGGAAGCCGAAAACCAGATCACCGAAAACCTGCAAAAGCAAGATGCTGAGCGAGCCAAAATTCAAGACCTGGAAACACAACGAGTTTTGCGGGGGATTCAGAACGTTGCCGACGCCCAGAAACGGCAGCTAACCGCCGCTAATGCAGGGATTGACCAGCAGAAAGCCAGCAATGACCTCTTGGCAGGCAGCATTCAACGCGAAAGCCAACTGGTAGAGGCTCAAGCAAAGGTGAGCGCTGCGGTGTCAGAGGCGCGTCAGCAGCAGTTGAAGGCTGCGGTCGATCGCGCCTCGGAAGCAGTTGACTCTTTCAAAAAACTCCAGAGTAAAGACTTGGGGACCAATCAACGGCAGGTGCTACAAGCACAGGTTGGGCAACTTGCTGGGCTAAGCATTAGCGGTAAGGTCAACAATGCCGATCTAGTCAAGCTGGTGCAGATCAAACAGTCCGCCGAAGCTGCTGCCGATCGCGAAAAGCTGAGAGCACTGCAAAAGCAGAATGATGCCGAACGAGAGACCGAAAAACTAAAGCTGCGGCAGGCTGAAGTGACTGCCCGCAATAACGTATTGGAGGCACAACGGGCGAATATGAGCGCTCGGATTGCCGAGAATGAGCAGAAGTCAGCCCTACTCAAAGCGCTCAAAACGGGCGATGCCAATGAGATTGCCAATGCTCAACAAGGGGTTGCACTGGCATCTCAAAACGTTGCCATCACGGGCGCTCAGATTGGTAATGCTCAGGCAAACGCCGCCACTCAGAGAGAGGTAGGGCAGCTAGGTTTAGGAGCGCTAGACATCAAGCAGGCGGCAGCGGAACGAGCACAGTCCGAGCAGAACGCGGCGGCGGGTAGGGGACGTGCCAGAGAGCTGGCAGAGACGGCAGATGCCGCCAAAGTGAAAGTTATTGGTGGTATTGACCCCAACGGTGGAGCCGCAGGTGGCGGTTTTACAGGCGTGACGTACAACGCCGGTCAAACCTTTGGCGGCAATGGGTTTGTGGCTGCTACCGCACCCAACGGCATCCCCACCGGGAACCCTGTACAGGAAGCGGCAGGGCAAGGTATGGGTGGCGGTTTGCAGCAGTTGAGCAGTACGTTGAGTAGCGCGATCGACCGTCTTGGAGAACGCCTCGCTAACTCGATGAACCGCCCTAACGTCACGGCGATCACGGCAAACCCCGTCGCCGATGCCTCCAAGATCTTGGCAGATGCCAGCAAGAGCCTGGTGGGACAGGCAGGACTATGAGTAATCAATACATCAGCTTCACGCTAGGCGACTTAAGCCTAACCATCTACGACTATCAGTTTGCAGGCGATGCGTTTCCACGCCTGATTGTTGAGCAGCCAGCCAGCCAGCGATCGGCGTATGGCAACTTTGTCGGGTACGGTCGGGTTTACGAAGCGCCCCACATCCTGGTTTTCAGTGCCTTTCTGGAGTGGGACGAATGGAAGCTTTTAGACGGGCTGTATCGTCGGCAGGAGAAGCGTAGACAGGCGCGTGAGCCTGTGGCAAATGTTGAAACGCTAGTGGTTGATACCACGACTGAGTTTCAGGAGGAAGGCTCTCGCACCCGTGCGCTTGCGCCCGCACCTTTCAACACCGTCAGCAACATCAGCGCGACTGAGATCAGCTACTTCGCGCAATATTACTTTCGGTTTACGCAACCGCCCAAATTTAACCGCAAAGGAGCGCGGGTAGAGGCGGTGGTCGCGCTGGAAGAAAGCGATCGGAAGGTAGCGCCATGACGGTCAATGCGTCCGCTTGCTGGCTGAAAATCTTGATTGGCAGCGATCAGCAGGACTGGTCGCAGACGTTGAAGAGTTTTGATGTCAGCCTACCCAAGCGCGATCGCTCTGGATTGCTGCCGATCACGGGCACGCTCACGCTGACTTACTGGGACTATGCGCCGGAATCCATGAATCCACGCTTAAATGCCCAGCGCTGGCATCGTGGGCAGAGCGTCAAAGTCCTGGCATCGCTGGATGGTGTGACGTATACTCCGCATCCCTGCGGCTGGCTGTATATCCTCAAAGAAGCATTGCCACCCCATCCAGACACACCGGATCTGGTGTTGCAAGTGGGGTGTCTGCTGGCACTACGAGACTTTGCCGAGCCGGACAACGATAAGTCGGGCATTGTGCTGGGTGTAGCAACCAGTCGCACGGACGCGATCGCGCCCATACTTGCAGCAGCAGGCATCACGACATGGGTGGGAGCGGTGCCTGCCTACCCGATCGCCCATCCCTTGCCCAAAATTGGTGGGAGCTATGTACAGCAAGCGGGCAAGGTGGCGTATGCCGGACAGAAAGCGCTCTGGCAGGATAACCAGGGACAGATTCAAGCGCTTGATCTACGGCTTGACCCTACAGCAACGCCTGTTGTAGATATCACGATCGGACCCGGTGGCGGCGAGATAATCTATCAGCCGTCTGAAGGAGCAGAGACCCCGGTAGAAGAGCTGCGGTGTGTGGGCATCGACAAAATCGGCATTGACACCTGGCGTTGCTTGACCAGCAACCCGGACGAAGAATATCAATCGTCTGTCAGTGGCGGCACCGTGAGTACGACTGTCTTGCGGCGCACGACGATTACCGATTGCCAGGATGGTGGCTCCAAATACAGACAGGAAGTAATCGAGGAAACGGCTGGCGTGGTTTATCCTGTCGAAGAGCCGGGTAGTCTGCGTCTCACCTTTTCCAGCGACAGCACCACAACCTACTTTTACGAACCGGGACCCACGGGGCGCTTGCTCAAGATTCTGCGGGTGACGCTACGCCCTGTAGCCGCTGCTGCTGCTGCATGGTGGGCAAATTTAACAGAAGAACAGCGGCTTTCCTATGATCGCTTTCAGCCCGCTACTGCCTCTGAAGAGACGACCACCTTCACCTATCAGGACTATCCCAACCCGCAAGATGGCAGCGTGGCGGATCAATACGCCTTTAACTATCAAACGCAAGTGGTAGCGGGGCAGGCGATCGCCACAAAGCTTCCCGTTGCTGCGATCGCGCCCAACGAAGATTTGACTGTGCTGGCTGACCCCTTAGCGCTCAATTTGGCTGCGCTGGTCGTGGAGAAATCGGCAAAAGTGCGGGGCTATGAGTGGCAAAAAACGACTGTTACCCGATCGTCGTTTATCACAGCGAACGCTGAAGCGGCGGCTAATTTCAATTCGCTGCTGAGCAAGCTAGCGCTGGTGACAACCGATGCCAGGACAGAGGTGAGCGCCGTCGGCGGGCAACAGCCATCCGCACCAGAGCGCCGTCCGGAGCGCTATACCGAAATCGAAATTCAGGTGAAGGGACGCGCCCTGTTTGGCACGCCTGCTGGCAGCAACGAGCAGAAGCGGTTTCGGACTATTGAAGTGGAGTACATGGTCTCCAGTGAGCAAGCCGACGCGATCGCGCAGATGGAAGGGGCGCTGCTGATTGGTCGCAGGCAGGGGCAGACCATCCTGGTGCCGTTTGACGAACGGTTCTTAAATGGTTTTTCACCCTTAAGCAACTGGCGCTGCACCGAACCAGACATCACTACCTACCTTTATCAGGCAGACGCGATTAGCTTTACCCACGACCCCGATCGGGCGGTGGTGAGCTGTGAAGGCATCTGGCAAGCAACTGTGGCAGTAGGAACAACTGCTGTGAAATTGCCCTATAGCCCGATCGTTGCCTTTGATGGCGGCATCTGTTTCGGCGGCAATATTCGCGTTTACCCCTATGACCTGGGCACCGTTTCAGACGTGTTTAGGGGTGGTGTGCGTCTAGGGGGACGGCTAAGCCCAATCGTTACAACAACTTTCAGGGGTGGGGTAAAAGCAGGCGGGCGGTTTGTAGCGGGACCGCGCATAAATCTAATGGGCGGGATCAAAGTAGGAGGAATAGCGGCGTTTGCAGGTATCACGCGATCGTACTTGGGTGGTGTACGCCTCGGTGGGAACATTGAAAGTCGCACTGTTCCTTTAATTGGCGGGTTTAAGCTTGGTGGTTCTTTAGACGGTGCAGCAGTAACAGGAATAATCGTTTATCTAGAGATTACAGACGAAATTACATTCGCACTGGATTCTTTGACAGTCAGCACAATTCAAATTGAATCAATCACTTTCCAGGTGGGCTAATGCCAACAATTAAGGTAACCAGTCTAAGCGCCCCCAACACACAGACAGGCACAAGTTACACTCTGTCGATCGGTGACGAAGTGGCAGGCGTGACGCTTAATAACGCTTCTTCAATCACGCTCACTCTTCCCTCTAATGCCTCCGTCGCCTTCCCGATCGGCTCACAAATCTTGTTCGCCCAATTGGGCGCGGGACAAGTCACCGTTGCTTACTCCAGTCCTGTAACAGTAGTGTCAGAGGGGAGTCACGTCAAGCTACGCACAGCGGGCAGTCCTGCGACGCTTTGGAAGACTGCCACTGATGCTTGGGTGTTGATGGGAGACTTAACTGCGTGATCATTCTTCCTAGCGTGATTGGTGCTGGTGCCTCAAGTAAGGCGCGACTGTCCGGTGGCGGTGGTGATTACACCGCAGACGGTGTTTCCTACAGCAACGTTCGTCTGCTGCTGCACGGAGAAGGTCTTTCGGGAGGATCAACGTTTACCGATAACAGTAGTTATGCCAATACAATCACTCGCGGCGGTACGCCAACCACAAGCTCGACTCAATTCAAATACGGTAGTACGTCGATCGCGTTCAATGGCTCAACCGATTATTTGATACTGCCTAACAATGCTGTTCTTAGTCCTGGTAGTGGTAACTGGATTTTTGAAAGTTGGGTTTATATGACAGCAGCAGGACGCTATAGCTGGCTGAATTTGCACCCAACTTCGCCTAGCTTTAGCAACTCAACTCTGCAACTTTACTTAGATAACTCCAACGGGTTCTATCTTGACGATTCCAACACAGGGGGCGCAAGTGGTACCGCTGGTTTTTCGTTAAATGACTGGCATTACATTGTCATCAGTCGTAGCGGCACATCGTCTGTACAGGGTTGGATTGACGGTGTTAGACGGTTAAACACAACTTCAGCGGCAAACTACGGCACGACTTTGGCGCAAGCGCGTATTGGTATTGACAAAGATGGTAGTTCTTTTTTCCCTGGCTATCTTGACGAAGTGCGTCTAACCACAGGACAGAGCAAAGACGGTTCAGCCGTACCAAATGGTACTTTCCCTAATTCTTAGTTCAGGAGTTCTTATGTCACTTTCTCAATGCAAGCCGATCAACTCATTTTGCAGTACCGAGCAAGGTTTTACCTTAATTGAACTGTTGGTGGTAATCATCATCATCGGTATATTGTCAGCCATTGCCTTGCCATCCTTTTTGAACCAGGCAAACAAAGCTAAAGAAACTGAATCTAAACAATATGTTGGTTCCATGAACCGATCGCAGCAAGCTTACTACTTAGAAAAAAGTAGTTTTTCTTCAGACGTGTCGCTGCTTGGTTTAGGCATCAAAACCGATACCAATAACTACACATATGCGATCCAAGGTGCTGCCGAGACAGCCGTAGCTAACGTGTCATACCCTAAGTTTACAAATACCCTACGGGCGCACACAGGCGGCGTAGGCGTTGGCACAACGACCGGATTGGCGGATGGGGAGGCGACAACGCTTGCTGTGCTATGCCAGTCGAAGACTCCTCATGCTGGTGACGTGGCAGGCATTGTTTTCGCAACTGAAACGGGGCCAGCTTGCACTGGTGATTTTGAAGATTTAGGAAAATAAAACACAAAACAGACAAGTCTAGCAGGCATAGTTGATAGCCTTCAAGCTTTAGCCAAGAGAGTTTGACGATCGCCCATTCAGCCAAGCGGTAGGAACTATCAGCACGAACCCTTACGGCTTGTGCAATGGCTGTCACCCTGTTTAATGTTGCCCTTGGCAACATGCTAGAAACCTACTTCAATGCTGCGTCTCCACCAAGCGCGACAGGTTTTTATCTGATCCTCACCAATGGTGGCACGATCGACGCTACCACTTCATTGAGCGCTGTCCTAGCTCAAGAAGTCTCAGGTAACGGCTATGCTCGTGCCAACTACAACCCCGGAACAGGGGCTTATGACAACGGACAGTCACGCTACGAACTACCGCCCATTACCGTTACCTTTTCTGCGTCAGGTGGCGCGATTGTGTTTGACAAAGCTGTCCTGATTGCCAACACTGCGGCGACTGGCACTGCTGGGAATTTGTTCTGTTTTCAAGCACAAACATCAGCCACGACAATCCCGGACGGCACTTCCTATAGTTTCCAAGCTGCAATTAACGCGGGCGGAAACAATGCCGATGTCAACGCGGCTTGATGGATGACCTTACCACGCGAGCACTGCGTAACCAGAACAACGCCAACACTGCCTACAATCAGCAGCAGCAGCGTGAAGAGCAGCAAAAAGTACTTACAGAAGCACCTACCTTTATTACTGGCTTTGCAGACGGCAAGTATCAGGTGCAGCGGTTGGGGCAAGATCCGGTAGCAACGGGTGTTCCTGTCACCAATGGGCTTTTGCAAAACGGTCAGCGCGTAACGACAACGGGACAATATGTGGATGGTGTGCCACGAGTGAAGCCATCGGTACCAGCGGTACCTGTGGTGAAGCTAGGCGGCAAAATTAAGTATCTGTACTCAATGCTGAACGACAATGACAGCAAAGACTTGTGGCTCGGTGGGTGGCAACCGAAACCCATCAAGATTAAAGCGATAGACCCAGGCGATCAACAATTTACCCTTAAAAATCCAGGTAGTAATCGGTTTTGGCTTGATTACGGCAAAGATGTCTCTGTTGCCGATGGCTATTACTATACGCTTACTGAAGCTGGGCTGATTTATGAGCATCACTCAACAGACAGCCCAAACACAGGCTTCGACACACTCTCTCTGAACCCGCACGGATATAGCTTCTGGTCGCGGGGTGCCTACGGCTCTTCTGGTGGTGGCACAGGTAGCTTCTGGGGGAGGCTCTTTCAAAATGATTTCATTGGTGGCGTTAATGGTGATATTGCTTTTAAGCATTATTTAACCCCTACATTGGTTTCACCTGAAACGTTTATTAGTTACAACCCTGCGTACCTTCCCTATGCCATCACGGCGGATGGATCTAAAGGTGTTGGGGGCAAAACCGATTCTACAAACAACCCAAGCACAACAACGTTGATCACCTATGATTCAGCCATCTTTGACACAGGAGTTGATGGAAGCAGTATGCCATATGGCTACTTTGATTGTTTTGATGACAAATTTACAATTATCGATGCAACCACGATCGCAGCCAACGCTCTTACACAATCAACCTTTACGGCTCAGGTTTATACCTACGACTATGCTGGATCACAGCAACGTGTGAGCAAAGTGAAAGTTTACGGTATTCCTGCCGCCCAACGCACTAGAGCCACTCTAATTGGACAACCTTCCTACCACCCTTAGCCATGACCAGTTACAACGCTGGACAAACCTATAACGGCGATCCTCTGGTCGATCGCGCCCTCAGCAACCTCAACACCGCCAACGCCGACTACAACCAGGCAGCGCTCGCACCCCAACCACCTGCCACTACTGGACAATATCAAGGCTACGGCAATGGCAAACATCAGGTGCAACTGGCGGATGGATCGCTGCTGTATGGCGATTTTGACTCGAATGGAGCGGTGCAAGTGGGCGATCGAGTGACAGTGCAGCAGGCGCGGGGAGCCACGCCACGCTTCAAGGTGATGCCGCGCTGAGGGAAAGGCTGACCGCTCATCCCTCATCCCTCATCCTTTCGCCGCAGTGGGAATTTTTGGAGCATGACTAATCTCAGGTTGCTGGCAATCGACGTTGACACAAACGTGCGTGAATTTATCACGCTCAATTTGGACGCAAGCCCTGAGGTTCCGGGTGGTGGCGGTTCTATTTCTACTGCCGATGCTGAGACTGATAGTGTTTGCTTCTCTGGGCAACCGCTCTACCTCAAAGCGAACGGTCATGTCGCTTTGGCACAGGCTGACAACGCGCTAGAAGCACAAGTTTGCGGGTTGTGCGTCACCGCAGCAGCGATCGGCTTCAGTGCTACTTACCAGTTTGGCGCTGTACTGGAGTTAAGCAATTGGACTGCGATCGTCGGCACTTCTTCGCTGGTGGTTGGACAAATTTATTTTCTTGGGCTTACACCCGGAACCTTAACCACAACCCCGCCGATCGCTGGCTTTGTTGTGTCGATCGGGCAAGCGTTGACGACTCAAAAGCTACGCATTGATCTTGAATCTTTACCCTTTCAACTTTAGGAACAGCAGATGGCACTACGTAAACCCGTTGTACTTGATCCGGCTACTGGCAGGCATCAAAATCTTCAGACTGGAGATACCCTTGATGCTGTGATTAATACAGCCGATGAAGTTAGCTTGAGTAACGGTGGCGCGTCAACAGCGCCACCTGGTTCACCCGTTTATATTTCGGCTACAAATGCTTTTCAATTAGCGCGTGCCAATGCGGCAGGAACGACTAAAACCATCGGGCTTACTTCTGCGTCGATCGCGGCAGCGGCTAGTGGCGCAGTGAGAAAAGACGGCACTCTCACTCTCACTACGGCGCAATGGGATGCCGTGACAACTCAAACTGGCGGCTTGACACCTGGCGCAGATTATTTTCTGTCGCAAGCGGCGGCGGGGCAGATGGTGGTGACGACTCCACCCACTTCTGGTTATGTGCAGAAGCTTGGCACCGCTCTCTCATCAACTGATTTTGAGCTTCAACTGAACGAACCGTTTCAGCTCTAGAGTAAATGGCACCTCGCAAACCCGTCGCGCTCGACCCATCAACGGGACGGCATCAAAACTTGCAAGCTGGCGACACGCTAACAACGCCAGATAGCTTGCCGTATCTGACCACTGACGCTCAATTTTTGCTGGTTGAAGGTCTTGAGTGCTCACAAAACGGCAGCAATCCGCAATACGTTGACCTGACGGCGGGCAAAGCGGCGATCGACGTGCAAGGTGTGCGCTACACCGTCACCAGCGCTGCTTTTACCAAGCGGCTGAATGCAGCCTGGGCGATCGGCACTAATGCTGGCGGTTTGCTCACTGGCTCATCCTTCCCAGCCTCCACAACCCTGCATTGCTACGTGATGCGACGGCGATCAAATGGCGTAGTTGATCACGGGTTCCATACGTCAGCGACACAGACCACGTTTACGGACGGCAGCAGCAACGTCTGGGATCTACGCTTGCACATGTCCCTGCTGACCGATGCCACGCAGATGGTGCCGATCGACCAGAATGGCAACGAAGTCACCTTTAGAACTCCCTACTCGGACGTTTCAACAGGTATCCCGACGACAGCAACACTCTACACGCTGTCGGTACCAACTGGAATTGCACTGAAAGCGAAGTTAGATGTTTTCTGGGGACGACAAAGTAGCACAGGCAACCTCTATTTTTGGCTCAGCGACCCCGCCTCACCGGATCTTACGATCACCACCAGCGTGTTCAACGGCTACTCTTCAGCCTTTGCCACAACTCCCGCTGCTTTTATCACGGCTTCTGTCCCTTACGTGGTCGGGACCAACACCAGTGCCCAAGTGCGCTGCAAGGCAAATGCTGTGAGTGGGGTCAATACCCAACTCCTCACTCGCGGCTATTTCCATCCGCGTGGCGGGAATCCCACAGTAGCGCAGACTGTTGTCCTCAACAACGGTTTTACGTATGTTGGCTATTATGCAGGCAACGCTCCTGGTAGCCCCAGCACAGGCGCAACGTGGCGCGAGCTAGATAGCTCCGGTTTGCCATTGATGGATTGGTATTGGGATGGATCAACGTGGAAAAGCCTTGCCATTTTTAAGGCATCTTGGGGGTCTACTTCCACTGGGATTTCAGCAAACTCGATTTATTATGATGGTATTCCCCTCAATAATAATTACGACATTTATGCTGAGGCGGCATCAATCTTACTTAACTCAAGTTCTTTAACGTCCACAGCTTATTGGACTGCTCAGTTTAGTTACATCACCAAAAATACATCAACTGTTAATAATTTGGGATCGGCTGTTAGTAATCAGTCTGGAACAAACAGTGTTTTTGCTCTTAGTACAGTAACTCTAAACACACTCATTACTTTCGCCAACTTTGGACTTTTCCGCCTAAACATTACTAAGGTCAGCACACCTGGAAACCTTATCTACGCTGCTGCCGTCAGCTATCGCTATTCCAGACCCTAACATGCTTTACATTACCCGCACAACAGACGGAGCGATCGCGCAATTCTTCCGTTTTCCACCTTCACCCTCGCCAGACGGCTTAGAGGCGATCGCAGAGAATAGCCCCGAACTAGCGACATACCTGGAAGCATTAGCCATTCTTCCATCCGATCCCGTAACGAATTACCGCTGGGTTGACCTGGAAAATACTTTGCGCGGCACAGATTTGTTTGGAGTGGCGTTCAACAACCCCAACACCTTGACGCTCATTACCCACTCGTTTGCCAACACTGGGCAAACGGATGCAAACAGATTTGCTGATTTCACGTTTGCTGTACAAGCAATTCAGGAGCAGTACGACCAGGAGCAGCGCGATCGCTTCTTGTCTGTGCTGCAAGCTTGTGGGTTTCCGCCGATCGCCTTTGCCGAATGAACATCAGTGCTTGAGTTGCTATGTGGGTGCACAAAACCAACGGAACGATCGATGGCATGGCAAAAGCCCCACCAATGCCGAATGACGGCAACTGGACGCAGATGGCTGATAATGATGCATCCGTGGCGGCGTTTCTAGCGCCTCCTGCCGTCAGCCTGCCTGATTGGGCAGGTCTAGGTTGCGAGTTCCGCGCACCTGGCAATGCGCTCTACATGAGCGTCTACGCAAAAGTTGATGATGCCGATCGCTGGCGTAATGGGCAACTTCTCACGCTAACGTTTCTGCTGGGCTTAGGATCGCTTACAAACACCCAAGCAAAAGTGTCGGCGGCTTCTTTGGTTAAAGACCACTTTGCCAATTTTAAGACATTCATTCTAAGTGGCGACGTGCGATCGACAAGCCATCTGGCAATGGGTATTCAGAAACTAGCGTCATTGCTGACCGACGCGGGCTACGGCTTGAGTGCCACTGATATTAGCAGTTGGAACGCGCTGATCGATAAATACAACTTTCCAGCCAGTTGTAAGCTCTAACAATAACGTGCAACTTTAACATGCTACTGTGACACTGCTTATCGCTTTGCGCCTTGCGGTGAGGGGCGAGATCGCTTCTAGTCGTTTACCTATTAGCGACAAGCTGTTTTGTCGTTAATAAACCCATGAAAATGAGCGGCAAATGGGGTGCGATCGCTCTTGCACCGTTGCCGCCTGCATTAGATCTCGTCACTAAGGAGACTATCCCGTTGAACGCCTTTCAATGCAGATAATCGGTGCCCAATACCTTTCACTACCACCCCGATCAAGGTTAGGATAATCGGCTACTCGCTGGACGCAGCTTGCCACTGGTGAACGATCGCCCCTCCATCATACACGGCGCTGCTGCCTGCGGGATGCTTTTTAGCCAACCTCACACATCGCTTCTTCTCCCCTCACTGCTGGCATAGCAGGCACTCCTATTATACGCGGCGCTTGACAGCAATCGATCGCGCCTGAAACCGCAAAAGCGTGGAATGCACTGGTCGCGGCTAATGGGTTTCCTGATACCTGATGCCTGCAAGCTTTGAACGATAATCTTCATACTATGAAATCATGATGCTTCATGGTCAGCGCTGCTGCTATTACCACAACCCAGCCTGTCAGCGTTGCGCCGTTCTGGATCTCTGCTCGTTTGGGCAAGCTCGATTGAATAAAAGGAGCACAGCAAATTGAAGAAGGGCGATGCCAGCCAAGCAGGTATCGGGGCTTAAACGAGACTGATGCAGTGAAAGTTTTTCTGCATCAGCCCTCACAACATGGTTTTACAGAAAACGCACTACTTAGTTGCTGGTTTGAGTGCTAACAACATCTCAAGCTGAACGGTTGCTTTATCAGCCTGGGTAGAAGCCATGCCAACCCCTCGAATGGAGTTCAGCACTGCCGCCGTTTCTGGTGGGATGGTGTTCTTTTGAGCCACAAGCATGACGCGATTGACCAACAACATGGTTTGATCCATATCCAGGTAGAAGGAGCCGACGTTTTGCTTGGGTAAACCGCTCATCGCAGCTTTGTAAGACTCGCTGCTGTCGAGCGATCGCGCGGGTTTGGTTGCCATCACGTTGACCAACGGTTCACCGATCGCCACAAACACTGAATCCTGATCCAGCCAGCCGTGTCCCACCAGCACACCCTGGGGTGATTGCCATTCGGTGATTTTCTTGCCCTGCACGTCGCGATTTGCCACCTGCACAAACCCATTGCCCTTCACCAGACCATCAATTTTGCTCAACGTGGCTTCTGCCGTTTTGCGATCGCTCGTATCAAAGACCATGACACCGCCGAACCCAAACTGAGACAAAATGCCTTCATTTGAGGCAATAAAGCTCAAGGAAAAATCGCCGTCCATCCAGCCAAAAATGTCTTTGTCGAGATCCAAATTGGCAGATTGTGCGGATTGGCGCATCTGAGCGATCGTTTGCTGCGTTTGGGGATTCGCCTTGGATTGCTCCACCGCTTCTGCCCAATAGCGGCTGATGCCTGCACCATTCAGCATTGCAAACGTTTCTGTGGGAAATTGCGCGACCACGGAGCCTGCAACAGGTTTGTATTCTAAGATCTTTGCCTGCGGGTCAAGGTTGGCGATCGATTTCATGCGTAGTCCCGCATCGTCAATGCCAATGTTGGCGACGATCGATTTCACCTTTTTCAGTTGATCCAGGCTAGAAGCCGATAGAGGAGACGTGCCCGATTTGCTCGCCGCGAGTTGCTGCACGCTGCCTGCATAGTCTGGTACGTAGATGCGGGCGATCGTATTGGGCATGTCGATTCCCTTCGATGCAAGCGCACCAAAATCTGCTTTGGATGCCAACGAGGGTTCTCCTTTAACGGTATCGATCGCCTGCTCGACGGTTTTCTTCTCAGGTGCGAGAACCAAATAATTTTTCACGACAGCCGTATAGCTGGAGCTTTTTTCGCCGGGATAGTCGGTAATTTTGATGCCTTTATAGTCGCTGTCGATCGCTTTGGCTTTGCTATCGCTCTGACTCTGGAGCTTTTGGGCAAAATTCAAGGCTTTGGTTTTATCTTTAATGCTGACCACCATCAATACATTGGGATCTTTGGGCTTAGCTGCATCGGCTGGCAAGAGCGCAATCATGACATTGCCCACCCAGGGTTTCACGTCTGTGTCGTAGTTGATTTTGTTATCGGTTAAGAGCTTCTGTTGAAACTCAGCGAGACCTTTACCCACGGCTGCTTGTGCTTCGGGTGTGCCAAACTTTTGCAGCTTTGCCCAGTTTTGCGGCTCGGTTGAAATGAAAGCGGTCATGTAGGCTTCGTCTGGCACGACCTTTGCCAGCGCTTGTGGGCTTAACTCATCGCTAGAAGCGCCGTTGAAGTGGGTGTAGGCAACTGCCCCTCCTGCTACAGCCGCGATCGCCAGTACAGGTATGATGAACTTTCTCCCAGCCATTTTTTTTCCTCATCTTGTTTTCACGCTCCATCCCGCTTCAATGAATGCGTTTCATGTCAGCGGGTTCCAGGGCTTGCTACCCTGCCAAAGATGCCCCAATCAAAGCTTCGACCATCAGCGCAGCAGCAGTACGCCACATTAAGTAACACTGCGGCAAACTGCTCTACTGATGAGTAGAAACACCCTGGAACGATCGATTACGGAGACGACATCGGCTTTTAAAGGGAAAGCGCTTTAGGAATCTGCTGATAAGTCTCTGCGTGTTCGGCTTGTGCCTGACGCAAATCATATTGGGTTTGTAAGTTTAGCCAGAACTGAGCGCTATTACCGAAATAGCGTGATAGACGCAGAGCCGTGTCTGCCGTCATACTTCGCTTTGCCGCTAAAATTTCGCTGATACGCGTCTGAGCTACCCCAATATCTTTGCTTAACCGATAGGGTGTGATAGCGAGCGGTTCTAGAAATTCTAAACGCAGAATCTCACCGGGATGAATGTTAGGCAGGCGATCGTCGTTCATACGATATTTCTCAGTGATAGTCTACAATTTCAACTTGATCCGCATTATCTTCATTCGTCCAGACAAAGCAAATGCGCCACTGGTTATTAATCTGAATGCTATGTTGCCCCTGGCGATCGCCCACTAATTTTTCTAAGCGATTTCCTGGTGGAATACGCAAATCACTCAGCAATGTCGCAGCGTCCAATAGCAGTAGCTTGCGTAAGGCAATCCTTTGAATATCAGGCGGGTAATAGCGAGATGTAAACCCATCAAAAATCAGCTTTGTCTCATCAGACCTAAACCCAACAATCACAACTTAATACTACTGCAAAACATTACTATCGCTAAGCAGTATTATGTCAAGAAAGTCTAGTGTAGAACGTCAGTGCTTGCGATAAAGCCATTAGGCAACGGTTAGCTCTGATAGTTGGCTTACTAACTTAGACAAATCACGCTTAATTTCTCCACAAAGTCCTGGTTCGTGGTTTAAACTGCGTGGGCACCCTGGTTTTAAGTGCATCCAGTAACCGTCAATGACAGCCAGCATCCCTTACGCTACGACTCAATTTGCCTCCCTCGAACAGGCACTTAAACATTACTTCGGCTACGACAGCTTTCGTCCGGGACAGCGACAGATTATTGAGCACACCCTGCACGATCGCGACCTGCTCGTCATCATGCCCACGGGCGGTGGCAAATCGCTCTGCTTCCAATTGCCTGCACTGTTAAAAGAAGGTGTGATGATTGTGGTGTCGCCGCTGATCGCGCTGATGCAAGACCAGGTGCAGGCGTTGCAGAATAATGGGATTCCCGCCACGTTGCTCAACAGCAGCATTAGTCCAGCCGAGTCAAACTATCGTCAGGCTGCCATTCTCGATCGCAAAATCAAGCTGGTTTACGTCGCGCCCGAACGACTACTGAGCGAATCGTTTTTGGGCTTTCTGGATCAGGTGAAAGCGCGAGTGGGCATTTCAGCGTTTGCAATTGACGAAGCCCACTGCGTTTCTGAATGGGGACACGACTTTCGCCCAGAATATCGTCAGTTGCGTCGGTTACGGCATCGCTACCAGAATGACGATCGGGTGATTCCCATCCTGGCGCTCACCGCTACAGCAACGGAACGGGTGCGCCACGATATTTTGGGTCAACTAGAGCTACAAGACCCGCACATTCACGTCGCCAGCTTCAACCGTCCCAATCTCTATTACGAAGTTCGCCCCAAAAGTGGTTCACGGCAGGCATATACTGACCTTTTTCGGCAGGTGGAGCGTAGTAAAGGTGCAGGCATTATCTACTGCTTGAGCCGGAAGCGGGTGGATGAAATCACGGCTAAACTTCAGCAAGATGGCATGTCAGCCCTGCCCTACCATGCGGGGTTAAGCGATGCGGTGCGGAAAGAAAACCAGGACACGTTTATTCGAGATGATGCGCGGGTGATGGTGGCGACGGTTGCCTTTGGGATGGGCATCAACAAGCCAGACGTGCGCTTTGTCATTCACTACGACCTGCCGCGCAACATCGAAGGCTACTACCAGGAATCGGGCAGAGCCGGACGCGATGGAGAACCGTCTCACTGCACGCTGTTTTACGGCACGGGTGATATCAAAACGGTTGAGTTTCTGATCGCGCAAAAGGTCAACCCTGAAACGGGCGAGCCGCTGGAAGACGAACAGCGCATCGCCACCCAGCAACTTCGTCGTGTGATTAACTATGCCGAAGCGACAGACTGCCGCCGCACCATTCAGCTTGGCTACTTTGGCGAAGACTTTCCTGGCAATTGTGGCACCTGCGACAACTGCTGCCACCCCAAACCGATCGCCGACTGGACGCTAGAGGCACAGAAATTTCTCTCGTGTGTGGCTCGCTTCGCTCAACGAGATCAGCGGTTTGGCATCAACCACACGATCGACGTACTGCGCGGTTCCAAAAACGATCGCGTCCTCAAAAACGGTCACGATCAGCTTTCTACCCACGGCATCGGCAAAGATCGCAGTGCAGAAGAATGGCGACTCCTGGCGCGATCGCTCATTCATCAGCGTCTCTTAGATGAAACGACAGATGGGTATTCGATGCTGCAGCTCAATGCGTTAAGTTGGGAAGTGCTGAAAAAGCAGCGCAGCGTCATGGTGGCGGTTGATCCGGTCAAAGCAGAGGATGCGACAACTCCAACAAATGTAGATGCTGCCGAAGTCGAAGCGCTGTACGATCGCCTCCAAAAACTCCGCAAGCGACTGGCAGACGAACAATCGGTGCCGCCCTACGTGGTGTTTCCTAACTCCAGCCTGCGATCGATGGCAAACCTTCAACCTCAAACCTTTGCTCAATTTGCCAAAATTTCAGGCGTTGGTAGCCGCAAGCTGGCACAGTATAGCGATGTGTTTATTGCTGAAATTCGGGCGTTTCGAGACGAACGAGGCTTGCCGCTTCAAACCGAAACGGGTGCAATCCCCCAACCCCCTCCACTCACTACCCCACCCACTCGTGCCTCAGAAACCCAACTGCAAACCCTGGTACTGTATCAAGACGGGTTAGAACCTGCCGACATTGCCGAACGGCGAAACTTTCGCCTTAGCACCATTATGAGCCACCTGGCAGAGCTACTTGAACTGGGCTATCCCATTGATCTGGATGCTCTAGTACCACTCGATCGCCAGGACAAGATCATGCACGCCATCAATACCGTGGGTCCCGATGCGCTGGGCAGCATCCGCGAACATCTGGGCGAGATGTACGGCTATGACGAGATTCGGCTGGTGCGATCGCGCTGGCGACGCGAAACGGAATGAACGCCACAGTGCCAACTCGCATTGGAGCCTACCCAAACGCGTAGAACGAGAAAAAATATAAGCGGCTTCCGTATTCTCGATCGACCATGCAGTAGTCTAGGCAATCTGTTGATTGTCTGGCTCTCGCAGCGGTCACTGAGTATAATCTGATTTAAGCGTTCAGCAAATGTCTGTATTTTTAACGACGCGGAGGGTTTACCACGTTACATGGAAGGTCTTTACCCTGATTACACGGAGGTATTCTAGCCCAATTTCTCGCCCTAATGGATGAGACGATCGCGATGCGTTAGGCAGATAATGGCACAGCAGGACTTTAGAGTCTCGGTATCTAACCTTACAAGGCTTTTTGGTCAATGCTTTTAGTCAATGCTTGCATCCTGCACGAATCTGAACGACGAGACGAGACATCCCCTACAGCTAGTAAGGGTTACGTCCGCTCACTGGTGTGCCACCGGGGGCAGTGTGAGGATGCAAGGAAGGACGCAAAGACCTCAGTTGTGATAAAGATCATCGATCGGTTCAGTAAAGATCACACATCCAAGCGGCATTTCGTCACTCGGTACTGTGGACAAATACCGCAATATCATGAGACGCTTAGCTCTTCGCTCTGGACTCATGACACTGAAAGGCATTGAGCTTGCTTCGCTTAAGCCCTAAGCTTTCATCAGAGCCATGCTAGGAAGAGCGATCGTCCTCAGGTTAACTCATAGCAATCAGTGTTTCTACAGAATTTCGTTTTCCAACTGTGAGGCAGAGCTTAGAATCGTGAAAGTCAACGTTTAGACTATGAGAATTGCAGCGAGACATGGAGAGCTAACGAACCCTAAAAACGCACCGCTAGTCCAACTACCGCGAATCCAATATCAGTGAATTGTTTACCGCTCTGAGATGTTGCCTTGACTCTCTGGTTCCACGTTCTTTGTCGAATCTACCGGTTAATCCTGAATACCTATGATGATCAGGGATGCTTTAGACGATGCTCATCAAAATGAGACACCGATTAGATTGAATAGGCTGAGTCGAAATATTCAGCAGGCTCAGGACACGGTTTACAATTTTCTGCTGGAAATTGTTAAAAAATGGCCGCCTGAAGAGGTCTTGCTTGAGTTTAAGCGTTTGTTTATCTATCACGTTGATTCCATCAGCGGTGATGCGCTGCAAGCGATTTATGACATTGTTTTTTCTAATAATGAAGAAGAGTTTAGAAATACGCTCAAGCGCTGTTGCTACATCTTAGTCAACAACTGGGATGCGACTCGTAACTATAAGCCAATTCAAGATCTGGTCACCATCTTTGCCGATCCGTCCATTAACCGTAATACAGCCTCACCGACTCTAAAGCGCCTGCGTCACTGGCTGGATGGGTTTGTTAAAAGTGGCGATTATGAAGAACTGAAGCTCTTTGCATCGCGGTACGAAGAGAAAGAACGAGGTCCCTGGGTTTCGCGGTATACGTCTTATTTGTTAGTACCTCAATATATTGATCTCAAGAACCCGATCGAACAGCGAGAGGCTGCACGAGCGTTATCCAAACAACTGAAGGATCGCTTTAAGTTTGATCTGGCAATGTACATCGCACGATCGCAGAGCAATGCTCCGAGTAAGCGCGTACCCAAAAATCCCACAGCCCTGGGTGAGGAAGTGCTGCGGCTGATTAAAGCGATCGTGGCAAAGCGAGGTCCCTTTAGCTACGCAAATCTGGCAAACATTTTTGTGAATCAGACGCAAAGCTTATCCTACAAACAGTTCAAACAAAGTATGCAGCAGTACTTGATTTTCTCCGTTGAAAATCAGGAATTTGTTGAAACCTTACGCTCCAAGCTAACCGAAAGATTAGACACTCTTTACGATAGCCATGATGATGAAGTGCTGACCAGTGCTCTGATGCTGCGAACCTGTAACCGAGTGATTGACTATTTAACCACTGAAAATCAGGCGGAACCCTCGCAACTATTTGTGCTGCTGTTGTCTCAAGGCAATCCTATTACGTTAGTCGTAGCACTGCTCAAAATTATTCTGATTTGCAAGCATTCGCGCACCCATCTAGAGGCGCGGATTGCGGAACTCATCAAATACTACCAAAACTATCCCGAAGACGAATGCGCCTGGGTGGTTAATTTTTTAGAGGTCTTTACCGTCACCTTCGCGATTCATGCGGAAAACGTTCAGTACAATTTAATCAAGATGCAGGTAGACGAAGCACAGCTTGCACCCAGCGCCTTTGACCCAGACAAATATCGCATCTTTTCTCAACTAAAACGCGAAGCCAAGGTAGAGTTACTGCCCTCACTGCTAAACCCGGAGCTAACGGCGATCGACGCTGATGATCACAGCGCAGATGAACCACTGCTGGGCGAGTGAGGGGGGCATCGAGCGATCGGGTTCAGTTAAACATTGATATTGATGAGAGATGGTTTTGCACAGACGATCACCTCACCCCGACATGCTGTTCTATCTCTTTAGAATCATTGCTGCTCAAGGCTACAAGGCTGTGGCACAATCTCCATCAAGGGACGGATTAAGCCGCTAGACCAACGCTTCACAATACGATTACAAAGCATGAATGGGGTTTCTAACCATCCAGCTTGCTGTGATTGCTTGGTTGCGTTGGAGATACAGCAGTGGGTTACGTGAATGATTGCCAGAGCGCGATCGCGATTCCATCTCTTTCCCTTTATTCTGAAATTGAATTTCGTCCCTTAGTCCAAACGCCGCCGCTTCCTCAATGTGAGGTGTGTGTGATTGTGCCTGTGCGGAATGAGGCAGAAAGACTGGAAAGCACACTGGCAGCTTTGGCACATCAACTTGAGTTAGATGGAAAGCCGCTTTGCTCAAACCGATACGAAGTGCTTTTATTGGCAAACAACTGTAGTGACAATTCGGCTGCGATCGCGCACCAATTTGCTCAACAGCATCCTGATCTGGTGTTGCACGTCGTTGAACGATCGCTACCTGCCTCTCAAGCCTATATTGGCTGGGTGCGAAAGCAATTGATGGATGAGGCGCATCATCGTTTGATGAAACTGGGTCGCACGCGGGGAGTGATTGCGTCTACGGATGGTGATACTTGCGTGGCTGCCGATTGGATTGCTGCGACGCTGCACGAAATTAACAGTGGAGTGGATGCCGTGGGTGGACGGATTGTGACCGATCGCCACGATCGATCGACGCTTGACCCCTATGCCAGAGCCTGCCATTTGCGGGAAGTGGGGTATCGTTTTTTGATTGCTGAACTGGAAACGTATCTCGATCCCAACCCCTTTGATGGGATGCCCCGACACTTTCAACATTATGGTGCGAGTTTTGCCGTAACTGCAGAAATGTACGACCGGGCAGGGGGGTTGCCACCAGTAAGAACCGCAGAAGATGTCGCGCTTTACCGTGCCCTGAAACGAGTGAACGCACGCTTTCGGCATAGTCCACGGGTACGAGTGACAACTTCAGCACGGCAAATTGGACGTGCTCAAAATGGGCTAGCGAATCAGCTTCAACAGTGGTCAGCGATGGGAGTGCAGCAGCAACCGTTCCTGGTTGAGCCAGCAGACGCGATCGTCACTCGTCTACAGGCGCGTCGTGAGTTGCGGTTACTCTGGGAACGGTGTCTGGATGGTCATCAACCCACTACTGAAGAGATAGTGTTACCTGCGAGTCGATTAGGAGTCGATCGGCATTGGTTGGCGAGTGCCCTGGCACGTAGCACGTCTTTGGGCGCACTCTTGGAGCAGATGGAACAACCAGTACACGAAGGACTTTGGCAACAGCGCTGGTCACTGGTCAACATTGAGCACGCTATTGACGATCTGCGTCGGCTGCTAGAACCCTTACGCACTCAAGCAAAGAGACCCTTTGTCTTTACAACCGCTTTACCGTTACTAACCACAGCTTCACCATTACTAACGGCAGTTTGAGCGGAAGTAACCACAGCTTGAGTTGAGATACTTAAACTGTACGCGAAATTTACGCAAACCTCCGAGGTTTTAACCAGGCATTAGACAGGATGACTCACGTAGAAGCTCAAACCTCCGAGGTTTTGATTATGGTGCGTAAGTCTTGGCATGAAGGTTCCACCCCTGCACCCCGTCCCTCATCTCTCTGTTTGCTATTTAAATTTGATCTTACAATCCGCAGCTATTGGGTGCTACGGTTGTGCCCGACCAGAAGGTGAAATCAGTGGTTGTGATGGTATTCGTCGGTAGTGTATTTGCTTCCACCGCGATCGATCCACCAAAGCTGTCATCCAGCAAAAGTGACCCAATGGTATTGTTCAACGGCTGCAAACAAGCTGTGGCACCGGGCGCATTTGTAAAGACTTCCACATCCCCAAACGTATTGCCCGTAATAGTATTGGTTCGCAGAGCGGTTGCACTACTGGCACTACCATCGGTGTTGATGGAAATACCAGCAAACCCATTGCCTGTGATCGTGGTTGAGTTGGTTAAAAGCCGCAGTTGAGAGGTGCCGTTAGCCGTGGTAAAAATGCCGTAGTTAGTGTTGTTCGTGATACTGCTGTTCAAAAGCTGTGCCGTTGCTCGCGCTTGATCCGACGTTTGCAAGAAGAAACCATCGGCTTGATTACCCGTAATGGTGGTGTTAGTAAGATTGAGGGTGCCATTGGCGCGATCGCTCACAACAACCTGCACGCCTTTAAGTTGATTGTTGGCAATCGTATTGCCATCCAGATTAAAGGTGCCGATCGCATCGTTTGAGAGTAACGTGGCGACACCCGCCGCTTGATTGCTCGAGATCGTGTTACGAGACAGGTTGAAGGTTCCCTGAGTCGTTGCTTCCAGGTCGATCGCCACCCCATTGAGCTGATTGCCCGTAATCGCGTTATCCGCCAAATTAAACGTCCCGTTGGCAGCATCAAAGAGTTTCACATCCACGCCATCAGCAAGTCCGCCAGTGCCACTGTTGTTGGCGATCGTGTTGTTGGTAATCGTGAAATTCCCCGTTGCGCCCGTGCGGAGTGCAAGCTTCACGCCATCGCCCTCTGTTGCCGTAGAGCCATTATTTGTGATCTGGTTACGCGTTAGCACGAGATCTACTTGCCCCTGATCATTGGCAAGTGAGAAGCCTTCTCCGCCAGCCTGACGAATGCTGTTGTCTTGCACCGTGACAGTTCCCTGGACATTTGTGAACAAAATGCCTTCAGCGGCAGTATTGGCGATCGCATTGTCTCGCACGGTTACAGTGTTGATGCTATTGCCTGCAATGCCAGAACCCGTAGCAGTGCCGATCGCAAAGCCAGAGAGCGTTGTGTGGTTCCCCAACGTGACGGTTCCTTGCACGGTTGGCAACACACCCGCCCCAGACAGTGGCAGTGGCAAATTGCCCAGTTCTATCGTATCAATTCGTTGCACAGGTCCAGTTGAAAGCACCTGCACATCATCAGGGATGGTAAATGCAGGAATTCCCGGATTCGTCCCTGCCTGAACATAGACAATATCATTTGGTTGCGCGACTGCCAGTGCCGCCGCCACCGTTCCAGTGGGGTTTTCAAACGTCCCATCTCCCGTGCCAATGCCCAGATTTGCGTGCCGAAATTGCCAGGGTTGCCCGGTGGCTGGATTGGTGACAAAGGTGGTCTCTTGGCGTGTAGAGGCTTGTAATGCCGTTTGAGTATCAATCACAATGTTGGGGTTACGAGAGATGGAATCTCCCAACCGTGCTACCAGCGGGGTCTTCAACTTATCTCGACGAGGGCGACTTTGGGGAAATGTGATGCCCACCGTAAACGCGAGATTGGTACCGAACGTGTTGTCATTAGAAAGCGTGAGACCAAGCTGGAGGGTGTCGGTGGGACGGGCTTCCAGACGGGCACGCACTCCGACGGTATCATCGCCACCCGGTAAACTGAAGTAATACAAACCACCGTAGCCACGCAGGTCGCCCGATCGCCCTAAAGCAGCAATTTTGCCACCCGCTTCCACATCAAACCCAGTGCCCGCCGCTTCAAACCGCTGGCTGATCTGCTGTTGAATGGTGCGATTGATGGCTAGAAAATTGCTTTGAAAGAAGGGATTTGAGGTTGCCGTGACTGTGTTGCTGATGCGTTCAGATGCCAGTTGACGGGTATCCCCAACGGGTAAATAAACGTTTGCTCGCGCATCCCAGGTGTTTCCCAACGTTTCTAAACCCAACCCAATCTGGTTAAACCCATTGCTGCCGGTATCACGATGGTCAAACGCTAAATAACCGCCATAGATGCGATCGCCCTTACCATCATAAAACCGATGACCGACAGCCAAATTGGCACTGGGATTTGCACCCTCAGTGGAAAGCGACACCTGCCCTTCCACAAAGGTGATATTGCGCCCCGGCGTTTGCTGGATGGGAACAAAACCATTCAAACTGCCAAAGGAATTAGAAACACCCACACTATCGCCAGCCGTAAACGATGCCCCGACTTGTGGCAGAATGACGGGGGGAGTTGCGATCAGTGCAGTCGGAGAAGGGGTTTGGGCAATAAATGGTAGCGATGGCGCGATCGTCGATGATGGCAATGGCTCTAAATCACTGGCACGAGTCGAAATAGCTACAGCACTGGATGGGACTGCTGTAGGCACAACGATTTTGGTGGAATTGCTGCTGCTGACTGCTGGCTGTGGCATTGTCCCAGCGTTTGTTGATGCAATGGAGAGTGGTATCGTTTCAGGCTGAGCGATCGTCCCTGGTGAAGCAACGTATTGGGCGATCGCGTGTGATTGTACTGGAATCGCTTCTGATCTGGGTGGTGGAATGACTTCGGATGGTTTGGGGGCGATCGCCACTGACCTGATGTCATGCGGTTGGGTTGTGAGCGTTGCAAGGTGGTTGAACTGTTCGGATTGACTGAGCTGCTGACCTATGGGTTTCAAGGCTACCCGATGAGCAGAAAAAAGAGTTTGACGGTTCGATTCTGACGTGATGGGGGCTGCATCGTCACCAGGTTCAATGGGTTGATCACTTGCTTGCGCTGCATTGATAGAAACAACTTCTGCCAATAGTAGACTCGCCGCACAAACAGTCACACGGGTGAGATTTTTTGCAGACATACATTTAGAGAAGGCGATCATCTTCAAGTGAAGTCATTAACAGTTAAATCGCTCTAAATGTGTTCTTTTCCGGACAATTTTAGGGTCTTTATTTATTAGTTTTTAATTACCAAATAAGACTGAGGTATAGAATTTGGTTTCTAAAGATTAAATCCAAAGAAGCTTTTAGTGCCAATTTTATTTAAGGAGAAACACTATGCAAGAGACCCACTTTGCTGCCTCAGACTTAGAAATCTAGAAGAAACAAGTTGAACGTCTCATAGGAAAAGATTTGACTGAACAAGGGGCTAAGCCCCTTGTCTGTTTAAGTTATTTTCTCTAGCCTCCTTAGCTTGCAGTAGCGACCAACCCACCGTTTGCATAAATGGTTTGCGCCGTAATCCACCTTGCTTTCGGTGACACAAGAAATTGCACTAAAGGTACAATATCTGCTGGTTCGCCAATGTCACCATTGATGCTCATGCTTTTTAACCAGGCAATATTTTCATCAGTTTCAGCCGGATAGAAAAAGGACGTTTTTAGGGGTCCTGGAGCAACACAATTAACGGTGATGCCACGATAACCAATCTCTTTGGCAAGTGATTTAGTGAAGTGTTCAACAGGACTTTTGCTACCAGCATAGCCACCGTAGGTTGGTGCTGTCACAGCAACAACTGTTGTGATCATGTTAATAATGCGTCCATGATCTGCCATACGTGTGCTTGCCTCACGCATTAAGAAAAAGGGTATTTTCGCATTAATTTTGAAAAGTTGATCAAATTCATCTTCAGAAAATTCAGCGATCGGCTTTCGCACAATCATGCCTGCGGTATTGACCAGAATATCCCACTGTCCAAACGTCTCAAAGGTTGCATCAACTAACTTTTTGACATTGCTGACTTGAGCCAAGTCAGCCTGGTAGGTGATGGCTTTACCACCCCGCTCAGCAATACCTTGAGCAACCTTCTCCGCTTCGTCTTGTTTGGTTGTGCTGTTGTAATGAATCACAACTTTGGCACCATCACTTGCGAGCGTTTCAGCAAACAGCCTCCCCAGGTTGGCAGACGCACCTGTAATGATGGCAACTTTCCCACTCAAACCATCTGGCATACGGCTCTCCTCAAAATTACGTGTGCTGAGTCTTTAAAGAAAGTAGTTAGACCTAATTCAATGAAACATGCTTTGGGTGGTGGAGGGATAGCTCTCCTGCCTGAGGGCGAAGCCCCAGGCCCTTTTTCACTATTCATTGCGGCTATCTACTCGGTACTCTTGAAGCTGACTTGAAGCTTGCCTTCGTGCTGTTAATCAGGCTTGACCGACAGTAAAAGGCAAATTTTTCCAACTATTTAATCCGAAAAATGTGAATATTTTGTGAATGCTTTGCCACTGTGTGAGGGTTTGATGAAACCGACTGGAGAGGTTGTAAGCCTCTCCAGATCACGCTCCAGCCATCCTTAACGGTCAAGGTGAACGTGACCGATGGCTAAACAAAGGTCGTCTTCTCTTTCTCTCGCAGCAGAGCGGCATTCACGCCGTCCAATTTTGCAACCACCTGTTGGAGCGAGTTGTCGATTACCCAGGTTTGGCTGCCTCGTTGTTGCAGCGCCACATCACTGAGATTGAAGCCGCTGCCTAACGCGATTTTGTCTGTGCCTACCTCAAAATCACGAATGGTTTTGATGCCTTGACTGCGCCCCAAGGCGAACGTATCTGCACCTGCGCCGCCTGTCAGTACATCGTTTCCACCACCGCCGTCGAGCCAATCACTGCCAGCATCGCCAAACAGTTGGTCATCACCCATACCACCGTAGAGCGTGTCGTTGCCATCACCACCCCAAAGTTGATCGTTGCCCTGCTCACCGTAGAGCCTGTCTTCCCCGGCGTGCCCCCAGAGGCGATCGTTGCCATCGCCACCATACAGTTGATCCTGCCCTGTACTACCCGTCAGCAGGTCTTGCCCACCGAAACCATAAAGCTGATTGGTGGTCGCTATAGCGACTAACGTTTCTGATAAATCAGTCCCCTTAAGTGTGGTAGATGAGGGTGTGGTGGGTGCTGATGCCTGGATGGTGAGGGTAAAGGTATCTTTCACGCTGCCACCGTTGCCGTCTGAAGCGGTCAACCCGATCGTGAGACCTGTGTTTGTGCTGGTTGGTGTGCCGCTAAAGGTGTGGGTTTTGGGGTTAAAGGTCAACCAGGTTGGTAAACTGCTGCCATCCGCTAACGTGGCTTGATAGCTGAGGGTGTCACCATCGGGATCAACAAAGGTATTGGCACCAACGGTATAGCTGAAGGGCGTTTTTCCGGTGGCAGATAGATCGGCGATCGGGGTTGCGACGGTAGGTGCAGCGTTTCCTCCTGTTAAACCATCATCATTTTGAATCGTACCAGTAGCCTCCGCTGTGGTCAGAGTTGCTCCCCCGGTAGGGTTAGAAAGCGTTATTGTAAACCCTTCGTCCGATTCAACGGTTGTATCACCACTGGCATTCACCGTGATGGTTTTACTGGTCTCACCTGCCGAAAATTCCACCATACCAGTGGGTAAAGTACCACCAAAATCATTAGCATCGGTTGGCTTCGTTCCACTACCTGTAATCGCGTATGCTACGCCGGTTGCGCCAGTTGTATCACCACTCCGCGTGACGCTAAAGGTATATGGTGTTGTACCGCTGTTGCTTTCAGGATGAATCGCGTTCGTACCGACGATCGCCAGAGTGGTTGGGCTGATGAGACGTTCATCATCGGCGATCGTCACGGTTGCCGTTTCGGTGCCACTCGTTCCGAGCTTATAGGTTCTGCCGTTTAAGAGGGTCAAGCGAACGGCTTCATTCCCTTCTGCTAAAGCATCGTCAGTCGGTGTAAGGGCGATCGTCGCGGATGCCGCTCCTGCTGGAATCGTGACGTTCTTTTTGATCGAAGTGTAGTCTGTGCCATTGGCCGCCGTCCCGCCAATGGTGTAATCGACTGTGAGCGGATCGCTTGTACTGCCTGTGCGGGTAACGGTAAAAAGACCAGGGTTTCCACCCGCTTCTGTGGCGTTAGCATCGGTGGCAGCAATGGTGACGATCGCCTTGTTATCATCATTGCGAATGGTGGCTCCAGCGGCTCCCGTCGTGAGGGTGGCTCCTCCCGTGGCACCAGAGAGGGCAACCAAGAACCCTTCGTCGAGTTCATTCGTGAGGTCTCCAGCCGCATTAATGGTGATTTCTTTGCTGGTTTCGTTGGGCAGAAACGTGATGGTTCCGGTGGGGAAGGTACCACCAAAGTCATTGGCATCAGCGGGATTGGCACCAGTGCCCCGCACGGCATAAGTTACTTCGGTGGTGCCAGAAAGATCACCACTGCGAAGCACCGTAAATTTGTAAGGCGTGGGAGCGTAATCGCCTTCCATCTGCCAACCATTGAGAATGGCAATTTCGAGGGTGGCAGAATCATCATTTTGAATCACACCTTTGGCGGTAGCCGTGGCGATCGCCGCTCCTGCTGAAGGGTTAGACAGCGTTACCGTAAAGCCTTGATCTGGCTCTGCTGTAGCATCTCCCTGCACATTAAGCGTGAGGGTTTTGCTCGTTTCATTGGCAGCAAAATTGATGGTTCCAGTCGGAAAGCTCCCACTAGCAAAATCTGCTCCATTCGCAACGTTAGACCCACTGCCTGTAGTGGCATAATCTACACTTACAGCACTGGTGGTATTGCCTGTGCGGGTGACGGTGAATGTAAAGGGGGTTGTACCCGTATTGCCTTCAGCTTGCACGGCATCTGTTGCTGCAATCAAGATCGAGGCAGGGGTCAGGGTTGGTGTGCCCGTATATTCATACGCCCCCATATCCGTTTGAATGCCATTAATGCCATCGCCATCCCGACGCGTGGTACCCTGCCCATCAGTACCAACGGCGCTACTAAAAGCGGTGGAACCCGCATCGATCGCCGGGCTACCTCCCTGGAGCGCAAAATTGCCATTGGCAGGATCAACAAATTTGGGATCTTGTCCCACGATATTTCGCAATCCGGCAACTAAGACGTTAGCAGCTTCCGCATTAGCAGCGGCAGAATCAACGTAGGCAGATCCTCCGCCCAGTGCCGCATTGGGCGGACTTGCAGCTTGGAAAGCGATCGAAGAATTGTAGGCAAGGTTGCGATCAAACACAACATTGGTGGAACTCGTGATCAAGTTAGCACGGCGACCATCCCGTGCTGACAGAATGTTGTTTTCAACCCGAATGTTGTTAGCACCTGCTGTGATGATTTCACCATTTAGATCTGGGTTACGAGAGTTTTGATACAAGGTGTTATTGACAACATCTGCATTTTCAGATTGAAAAACGTTAATCCCAAAACCGCCGTTGTCATAAATGGTATTGTTCGCAACTAAGAACTTTCCCTTGTATGGGTCAAGTTGCACTTCTGGGCGTGCTGCACTATTCCGGTTTGTATCTAAAATGATGCCATGTCCCTCTGTAATCTTTCCGGCTGGTAGCCACGGAATCAAACTTTGATTGTTATACACCACATTGTTCCGCACAATCATTTTATAGTCTGTGGTGTTATTGTCAGAGTCACGACTGGTTAAGATGCTGATTGCACTGGTTCCGTTGTTGGTGTACCAGGATGTTTCTGAAACCGTATTGTTCTCAATCGTGACGTAGTCCGCCATATTGCTACCAATGCCACCGCCAGAGAACTTGGTAACAGTGTTGTTGCGAATGGTGATATGGTCAGAAAAAAGCACCGGATCGCCATTCTTGTCATAGGTTGGCGCGATCGCAATGCCACTGTTTATGGTAAGTGGATTGTTGGTGACATCTTTTTGTGATTCAGCATAGTCTAAGGTGATTTTGTCTTTAGCGCCAATCAGGGTTAGTCCTTCGATCGTGATGTAGGAGGAACCAGAGACGATCACGGCATAAGAACCGTCTGAGTTAATCGTTGGCTTTGCCCCAGGATAGGCTTTGAAGGTAATTGGGTCAGCCTCTGTCCCATGCTTATCGCGAATCAGGAGCACCGTTTTGCCAGGATTCTCATAATTGCCATCCATCACCAGCACCGTATCGCCTGCCTGCACCAGGTTTGCCGCCTTTTGCAGAGTGCGAAAAGCTCCCCCTTCGCTTAAGCCGTTGTTGCTGTCGTCGCCTGTTCCTGAAACGTAATAAATTTTGCCAGCCATTGGTATTCCATCCTCGTTTTGAATAGTATTGATCGCAGTTGCCGTCGTGAGTGTGGCTCCTCCCGTGGGGTTCGAGAGAGTCACGGCAAAGCTTTCGTTGGGTTCAAGCGTGGTGTCACCGTTGACGTTTACTGTAATCAGTCTGCTAGTTTCATTCGCTGCAAAGTTCACCGTGCCCGTAGGCAGAGTGCCACCGAAGTCTGTTGCATCAGCAGCGTTCACACCGTTGCCCATGACGGCGTAATCGATACTGGTTGCGCCTGCGGTGTCACCGCTGCGTGTCACCGTAAAGATATAGGGTGTGGTACCCGTATTGCCTTCCGGTTTGTCAGCAGCAGTTGTCGCGATCGCCAGTGTGGTTGATGGGGGGCTGACATCATCATCACGAACGGTGCCTGTGTCTCTGGCAGTGGTAATGGTGCCGCCTCCACTTGGATTTGAAAGGATGGCAAAAAAGGTTTCATCGGCTTCACCAGTCGTGTCGCCGCTCACGTTAATTGTGATCACCTTAGTGGTTTCACCTGCGGCAAAGTTCACTGTTCCAGTCGGAAAGGTGCCGCCAAAATCAGCAACACCAGCAGGATTAGAACCCGCGTTGGAGACTCGGTAATCGACACTGGCAGCAATGTCAGTCTTGCCACTGCGCGTGACTGTAAACGTAAAGGGGGTTGTGCCTGTATCTCCTTCGGCTTTATCAGCATTGCTTGCCGCGATCGCAAATGCTGGAACCAATGCAGACACATCATCATTCAACAGATAGCCAGCGGCATCGGCAGTCGTGATGGTGCCGTTGCCACTCACATTTGAGAGGGAGACCAGGAACGCTTCATCTGGCTTTTGCTGATGGGTTAGAAAGAGTGACAGTAAAGCCTTCATCAGGTTCAGCCGCCGCATCACCGCTGACATTCACCGTGATCACCTTGCTGGTCTCATTCGCCGCAAACGTGATTGTCCCCGATGGCAAAACTCCACCAAAATCAGCGGCATTTGCGGCTCTGGCGCTACTACCTGTGACGGCGTAATCGACGGTTGTTGTACCACTCGTATTTCCAATCCGCGTCACCGTAAAGGTAAAGGGTGTGGTGCCTGCGTTCCCCTCGCCCTTGACCGCATTGGTTGGAGCCAGAAAGATATTGCTGGCGGTTAGCAGCGGTGAACCCGTGTATTCGTAAGCGCCCAGGTCAGGTTGTACGCCATTGATGCCATCCCCATCGCGGCGAGTCGCCCCCAAAATATCGGTGCTGACGATGCCATTAAATAAAGTAGAGCCAGTGTCGATCGCTGCACTGCCTGCTTGAAGGGCAAAATTACCAGCCGCCGCATTCACAAATTGGGGATCTTGACCCACAATATTGTTTAACCCTGGGGTGTTGGGGTTGTCGGAAGCCTTAAAATTGCCGTTGTAGGTGAGGTTGCGATCGAAAACAATATTGCTGCTGGTATTGTTGATCGAGTTAGCACTGCCGCCATCACGCGCAACCATAATATTGTTGTAGGCACGCACATTTTGCGCTTCATTGATGGCAATATTTCCAGTTTGCGTCAACACACTGCCGTTCTGATAAGTGGTGTTGTTGACTAAATCGACAGGAGCCTCACTCTTGAAAATCAGAATTCCCGCGCCACCGTTGTCGTAAGCAACGTTATCAGCAAACAAAATTTTGCCCTTATAGGCATTGCCCACGGCATCATAGGCAGTATCAATCATAATGCCGTGACCTTCGGTGATCTCGCCGTTGGGCAATTGATTCCAGGGCACCTTTTGAATGTTGTCGTAGGAAATGTTGCCCCGCATCACGACCTTGTAGTCGGTGGTATTGTTATCCGAGTTCCACAGCCGAAGATTGGTAATTCCTTGCGTGCCGTAGGGCGAATAGTAAGCGTTGCCAGAGACGATATTGTTTTCAATGGTGACGTAATCGACCTCAGTAGTACCAATCCCACCACCAGGAAAATTAGAAACTGTATTGTTGCGAAGGGTGATGTGGGTGGAATGGATTTTCTCTGCTTCGGTGCCATTCGGTCCATTCTGAAAGGTGGCAAAAATGCCATTACCAGAGGTTGCCGGATTGTTCAAATTAAAGCGTTGAGAAAGCGCATAGTCCAGGGTGATTTCATCCCGCGCTCCTCTCAAGGTGAGTCCTTCAATTACCACATGCGATGATCCTGTGATACCAATGGCATTCCAATTATTTCCATGCGCTTGTAGGACAGGTGTGGCTCCAGGATACGCTTTGATGGTGGTGGGCTGGGCAGCGGTACCCTGTAGCCCAACAAGGGAGATGATATTACTACTGGGAGCTAGATTTTCGTAAGTACCGTTCATCACCAGCACGGTATCGCCTGCTTTCAAGACCCTCCGTACTTGATTGAAGCTGCGAAAGGCTTGAGACTCGCTGGAACCGTCGTTGCTGTCGTTTCCGGTTCCAGAAATGTAGTAAGTAGCCATGAATAAATTCCTGATACGTCTGGTGTGCAGTGGTGAGCCGTAAGCGCGTGAGCGATCGTCTCAGCGAATGACTGAGGGCTAAGCATCGCCATCAAGACGTTAAATTGTCGGAACGAGTGGATTTCCGCCAAATCGATGAGGCAAACCTGTAGGCAACGTAAAAAGCCCGCCTCTAAGTGTGATCAGCGGTGAAGATTGGAGTGGGGGTGCAATGTCACAGCTCAAGATCTCAGGGGCGATCGCAATCTGCCCTAACCACTCATCAGCAAAGAGCGATAGGTTGATATTGGTTAACAACTCGTGACGTACTAAGTTTCATTGACCGATTTAATCAAGCTTTAGGCAAACCGTTGAGGCGGGTAGAATGCAGAGATTGAAAAACCTGTAGCATACCAGCATTGAAAGTCAACCACACTGGTAATGAATCGTACTTGGTGATGCCCACCTGTCACGATCAAACCTCAGGACTGTGAATATTTTGTGAAACTGCTGTCCTCATCCTTTATCCACATGTCTTCTTTATCTTAAGGTCATCACCCCCGTAAATCTACTGAACAGCTAACGCCAGCAAAAATACGAGGTTATGCACGATGAATCATCCTGGGAACGGTCTTTACGAATGCCAATTCAGGATGGACTGAATATCAGCCACCAAGGCACGAGCTTTGAAGGGTTTTGTAATAATGCCTTTAATACCCAGTTGTGCAAACTGCTGATGGTCGTGTTTGCTGGTTTTAGCGGTTAATAAAATCAGTGGCACTTGACGAGTCATGGCGTTTGCTTGCAACTGCTCAAAGGTTGCAAGTCCATCCATTTCAGGCATCATGACATCTAATAAAATGGCATCAAAGTGGCACTTCGCTGCTTTCTCTAAGCCTTCAGTGCCAGAAGCGGCTGTGACAACTTCCCACCCAGCCGCCATTTCCAGGCTGATCTGAATGACTGTGCGTACCCCTCCCTCATCATCAATCACTAAAATTCGTTTGCTCATAATCCAGTGCCAATGCCACAACTCATCATACTGGGGTTGCTACAGCCAATGCAGTAATTAATCCGGATCGTCAACCGGAAGCAGCACGTAAAAACAACTGCCTTCACCGATCGTACTCTCAGCCCAAATGCGTCCTTGATGCTGCTGTACAATGCTACGGCAGATCGTTAAGCCCAGACCAGTGCCCCCCTTCTGACGAGAATCGGAGGTGTCAACCTGTTGAAACCGCTCAAAAATAGTTTCAAGTTTGTCTGAAGGAATGCCGCGCCCCTGGTCTTTGACAGAGAGCAGTATGCCAGGTCGAGAGAGCAGAGTCGGCGCAGAAATGGGTGGCGCACTGAAGGCGTTGTCTCTGGCGGTGCCACTCTCCCCACGATCGCCAGCCCGCAAGGCTGCACTAAGCCAGACGGTACTGCCGCTGGGTGAAAATTTAATGGCGTTGCTCAGCAAGTTGGTCAAGACCTGAAGGATACGATCGCCGTCCAGCTCTAATTGCATCGCTAACGGTGAAACCACTAAATCTACACCCGCGTTAGCTGCCATCAGTTGGGTGAGGTCGATCGCCTTCATCATCAAGTCAGCAAGCTGGCACGGCTGCTTCAGTAACTTCACGTCACCCGACTCCAGACGCTCTAACGCGAGGATGCTATCGACTAAATGCACCAGGCGTTCAGACCCATCAAAGGCGATCGTGAGTAGCTGTTGAGCACGATCGGAGTGCCACTCTACCAGACCATCTAAAAGCAAATCTAAAGCGCCATGAATGGCTGTGAGTGGGGTGCGAAATTCATGGCTCACCACTGAAATAAATTCATCCTTCATGCGTTCAATAAAGGCACGTTCTGTAATATCTTCTCCAATGCTAAGAAACCCGATGACCTCACCCTGAGCGTTATGCAGCAATGTACAGTTCCAGGCGACCTGCCGCACTTCACCCGCTTTAGTAAGCAACGACTCTTGATGGTGCACTCGAAACGATTTGACAAAAAAATCCGATTCTTCAATTGGCAACGATAGGATCTGACTGGGCAGTGCAAACACGTCCAGCCAATTTTTACCAATGAGTTCAGCTTGGCTATAGCCTGTTACTTCGGCTAAAAAGGGGTTGGCATAGGTGATGTTTAAATAAGTATCAAAGCCAACCACTAGCAAGCGAACATCTTCCATTAAGGTGCGCCAACGTCGTTCTGATTCACGCAGCGTGGCTTCTGTTTGTGTACGCTGCTGCAACTCTTGCTGTAATTGTTGATTTGCTTCATTCAGTTCTTTCGTCCGTTCGACTACAAGCGCTTCAAGCTGTTCTTGATATTGCTTGAGTTCTGCTTCAATCTGCTTCAGTTCTGTAATGTCTCGTCCGATACCAGCCACTCGATGGACGTGTCCCGTTTCATCAAAGATGGGAAAGGTGCGCGTTAAGACCCATCGCACATCACCATTGGGTTGCACAATGCGATACTCTAAGCCCTGCTCTACCGGATTGCCTCGGGTTTGCAGTGCGGCGAATAAGCTCGATCGATCGTCAGGATGAACCGCTTCGAGCCACGATTGGGGGTCATGGTAAAGACTGGAGCAGGTGCGCCCCCAGATGGCTTCATAGGCGGGACTGATGTAAAACATCTGACTGTAATCGGGAGCCGCAATAAAGAAGGCATCGCGAATGTTTTCGGTCAGTTGCAGAAATTTTTGTTCGTTTTGGCGGAGGGCGGCTTCTGTCTGTTTGATTTCGGTAATGTCTCGAAAGTACCAAATTCTGCCGTAGTCTTCGCCAGTAGACGATTTGATTGCCGCCGAATAGCGATCGAAAATGCGCCCATCCTCAAAGAGAATCTCATCTCGACAGGTAATTTCAGGGTGCTGGTTGAGATAATCGATTTTACGCAGAAAGGCATTTGGATCTTTGAGTTGATCCAGAACGGTTTCTCGCACCTGTCGATCGTTTTCAGCGTTGAGTATAAGCGCCTCATCCAGATGCCAGAGCTGACAAAAGCGCTGATTGTAAGAGGTGATCAATTGATGCTCATTGGTAATTAAAATGCCGTCGAGCGCTGCCTCTTGCTGCACTTTCAAGGCGGCATTGCTGCGCTGTAAAGTTTGCTCGGCTAATTTGCGTTCCGTAATGTCCGTGGTGGTGCCAACCATCCGGTCACTATCATTCTGAACCAACATGCCACGAGCCATCACCCAGCGAATAGAGCCATCTCGATGAAAGACGCGATGCTCTACCGCAAATTCTGCTGTCTGCTTTTTCAGATAACCTTGTGCCGCCTCAACGACGAGCAACCGATCATCGGGGTGAAAGATTGAGAACCAGGCATCAAAATGATTAGGTATATCGATATCACTGTAGCCCAGCAGAAACTTGAAATTAGGATCAAGATAAAATTCTCCAGTCCGGTGATTTCCTTCCCACACTCCAATTCTGGCTGCTCGCGTGGCTAAAACGTATCGTTCCTGGCTTTGGCTGAGCGCTTGTTGAGCCTGATTGCGAAACGCTTCCAGTTGTTTTGCTTCTGTAATGTCCTGGAAGTACCACACTCTTCCATAATATTCTCCTGTTGGCGATCGCATGGGGGCAGAGCGGCGATCGAGCACTCGCCCATTCTTCAGGACAACTTCATCGTGGCTGATGGCATCTGGGCTTTGATAAAGAGCCTCGACTGTCATGAGAAAGGTATCAACATCCTTAAGTTGAGTCAGTGCAGCGTTGAAGATTTTCCAGTAATCGTTAGTAGCAATAATGGCTGGCGGAATTTGCCAGATTTCACAAAAGCGCTGGTTATAGAAAAGGAGTTCTCGGTGCTCATTGACGACCCAAATACCTGCCACAGAAGCTTCACGCTGAGCCTGCAAAAGTGCATTACTGCGACGCAGAGCTTCTTCCATCCGCTTGCGATCGTCCAGTTCTGCCCGCAGTTGCTCTAGTTCCGCAATCAACTGTTCCTTCGTTTTTTTGCTGTCGTCAACTTGATCCATCATGGTCGAGGAAGTTTCAGCCACATACTTGAGTTCTATTCTAGACATAGACGTAGAAAACCCCATTGACTAAGGCTTTGGCTTAACGCGTTTGAGTTGATTCAAAATGCGAGCGAGTAACTCTGCCCCAAGGAAAGGCTTGCTGGCATAGTCGTTAGCCCCTGCTAAGAACACCTGATGAATCAATGCAGCATCCGTATTCGCTGAGAGAAAGATCACAGGCAGCGCGTCCCATTGAGGATCGTTGCGAACAACCTTGCATAAATCTAAGCCGCTGAATTTCGGCATGACCAGATCCAGAATGAGTAAGTCGGGCTGAGTTTGCTCCAACGTCTCCCAAAACCGCTGTGGATCATCTAAAAGAACAACCTGAAAGCCCCAGGGTTGCAGTAGGGCAGTGAGCTGCTGCAACAGGTGCGGATCATCGTCCACAATCAGCACTTTGCCTTCCGTTTGGCTTGTTTGTGGTAAGACTTGAACGATCGCTCGCAGAATTTGTTCAGGTGCTAATGGCATTTGAAGCACTGCACGTCCTCCCAGCCGCGCAATTTTGACTCGCTCAGCAAAACTGCCTTGATGCATGAGCACCACAACGGGCACAGGCGGTTGCACGGTTGCCAAAGCTTCCAGACAGGCAAAGCCATGCTCCACTGTTTCTGGCACACTCAAGTCAAGAAGCACGACATCTGGGTGCTGTTGAGGAAAGGGGGTGAGCAGCGTGGTTGGGCTGGCAATGGTGGCATGCAGGCTGCGGACGATCGCCTCTGCCATCAGTTGTTGTATTAAGTGTGCCGCCTCTGAAACGATGAGCAGATGCGGTGGCTGAGTTGGCGATGGGGTGGGTGAAAGCGCGGCTGTGGTGGAAGCAAGCAGGGGAGTTTCCAGCGTTTGCTCGATCGCAATGACCAGCTCCGACAGAGCCGCTACAGTCCCTGGCGCGATCGCCGCTACACCTTCTATCTCTGTGAGCCGAGCTTCAAGTTGTTTGCAGTCGTGCGATGCCTGATCCAACCCAAAACTTCCCAAGGAGCCAGCTAGCGTGTGCGCTTCTCGAACAGCCTGCTGTCGCAAAGCCGCACTCAAAGAGCCATGCGTCAGAGCAGATATGGCTTGACTGATGACCGCAAGGCGATCGCGATAGTGCCCTCGATAGTGTTGCCATGCCCCAGCAAACTCCTGTGGTGTAGCAACGGATGACAGCGAGGCAGGTTGGTCAGACTCAGGCTGGTCAGGCAGTTGAGGTCCTTTAAATTCAACGTCCTCTACCTCCCGCTTTCTCAAACGGTAGCCCAGCCCATAAATGGTTTCAATCAGATCTTCACAGCCAGCCTGTTTCAGCTTGCGGCGCAACCCCTTGATGTGTGCGCGCACGCCATTTTCACTGGGGGCTTCTTCAAACGACCAGAGGTGATTAATCAACGCACTTTGGCTAAAAATGCGCTGCTGATGGCGCAAAAACAATTCTAAAAGCTTATATTCCTTGCTTGTGAGGCTCAGGTGCCTGCCGTCATAGCTCACAGCACAGCTACTCGTATTGAGTTGTAAGCCTCGCCAGATGAGAGTGGGCGATCGGTCTAAGCTCTCTCGCCGCCGCAACGCTCGAATGCGGGCTAGCAACTCGTGCAGGTGAAACGGCTTCACCACATAATCATCTGCGCCTGCATCCAGTCCCGAAACTTTGTGGGTAGAGCTATCCTGTGATGTTAACAGGATCACTGGCGTAAAGTTTTTCTGGGCACGTAACTGCTGGCAAAAGTGAATGCCACTCAGCGTCGGCAACACCACATCAAGCAAAATTAAGTCATATTGAAATGCTTCTGCCAGATCCCAGCCCATCTGTCCATCGGCAGCCGTTTCAACCAGATAATTTTGCTCAGTGAGAGCCTGTACCAGCAACTCAGTCAGAAACTGATCATCTTCCACCAGTAGAATTTTCACATCGAAAGGAGAGGCAAAACGTGCGGTGATGAATAGGCTAGATGTTTCTTTCGATCTGTACGTGCTGCGGTATTACCTCTAGCTCCTACCGCCTGCTCAGGTAGATACACCCATTTGAACATGGCTGTAGCACACTGTTTATGCTTTTCTTGCTGTCTTTACTTCATTGTTGCTGACATAATTTTGCCACAGTGCAGCTAGCTCTTTTGTCCGGTTGTAAGCAGGCATCGTAACCCGAAACATCCGTCGGGGTCGTCCACGTCCAGCGACGTTTTCTCGGTAGCTTTCAACCAATGCCTCAGCTTCTAAAAACGTTAGCGCACCGTAGAGAACGGTATCTGACAGGCGATAGGCTGGGTAGTCTCTCTCCAGGAGATGAATGAGCTCAGAGCCAAAAGAATCTCTTTTCAGCAGGATGGATGAAACATAACATACCGCAAGTTTCTGGTTAAGCTGGCGAGGTGGTGGTGCTTGAAAGAATTGGTAAACAGTCTCTAATGACATCATTAACACGTCCTTACAAGGTGCAATTGTGAGTGGCAATGCGTTCACAAAATTTCTCGATCGACGTAACCGTTGCTTGAGAAAAGTCTCACCAATATCGTCTCGTAGCTGTGTGAATAATGTGTGAATCTACCAGTACTATTCGCTGGAAATCCTTCATCGGTATTGCCGTTTTGGCGTTGGCTGGGCTGTTAACCAATACCCTCCGATCGCGATGGCAATGGTAATGGTAGCCGCCACCACATTGGGATAGATGTCGATGCCAGCAACGTTAGGCACAGGCGTATTACCAAGCACCGGATCGTTTAGAAAGCCATAGGACGTGCCAGGCCAAAAGCCAGCGGCAATCAGCCCCACCCAGAACGCAGAGCCAAGAAAAGCCGATAGCCCCATCGAAAAGCGATCGGTCACTGGGCGAACTTTCAGCACGGCTAGGGCAGCGCCACCGAGGGAAACAGCCGCAAAAAAAGACATGGCGCAATGGAGTTTGGCATGGGGCAACCAGGCTGGATTGCTCATGTGACCTTTAGCCAGCAGGATGGCATCCGTCACAATGGGAACGATGATGGTTGAAAGGGCGGCGACAACCAGCAAGCCTTTAGCAAGTGAATCTCGATGCATCTCCAGTCCTCGAATAACGATGAATGAATGGAATAAGTGAAATCGTCGCTTTAAGCAATCTGTAAAACAAATTTTCCACGACGATGCCCCGCTTGCAGTGCCTCGTGAGCCTTTGCCGCCGCTTGCAGCGGCAACACGTCTACAGGTAATGGTTTGAGGTGCCCGCTATCGATCAACTGTGCAATCTGTTGCAATTGTGTGTTGCCTGTTAGCTCATTGCCTGTTGGCTCAACAAAGATGGGAACGCCACGAATGTCTGAAGAAGGGGAAACCACTGGCTCTGCTGCGCCTTCGGTTGAGATTAAAAGACCACCCGGCTTTAGGATTTGCCAGGAGCGTTGTCGGGTTTCGCCGCCGATCGTGTCTAAAACCACATCCACCTTGGCGACTTTCTCTTCAAAGCGCTCTGTTTTATAGTCGATCGCCTGATCCACGCCTAATTGTTTGATGGCTTCCAGGTTAGCGGTTGAGGCGGTGCCGATCGCGATCGCGCCTTTCCATTTGGCATATTGCACGGCGAAGCTACCGACTCCTCCTGATGCCCCATGAATCAAAAGCGTTTGTCCCGGCTGTAAGTCTGCCAGGTCAAACAATGCCTGCCACGGGGTGAGTGCAATGCTTGGGATGCCAGCTGCTGCTGCAAAGTCAAGAGACTCTGGTTTGGGTGCCACTAATGCAGCTTTCGCCACGACATATTCTGCATAAGCACCGAGTTGATTCAGTGGAAGCATGGCAAAAACGGCATCTCCCGGCGCATAGGCAGTCACTGCCGCACCGATCGCATCAACCACTCCAGCAACGTCATAGCCCAAAATGAGCGGCAGCGGAAACGGAAATTTAGCCTGCAAATAGCCCTGACGGATTTTCCAATCGGCTGGGTTGACCCCAGCAGCATGAACCCGAATCAAGACCTCATCTGCTTGCGGCTCTGGACGGGGAGCTTTTTCGTAGACTAAAACCTCTAGCGCACCATAGGTATGGAGTTGAACTGCATCCATCATGTTTGTTGCCATACGTTTGGTCGTACTGCTATTGGTTGCCAAAAATGTTGACTGCTAAAGATGTTAATTGCTAAAGGTGGTGATCGCTAGAAGCAATGGAAACATCATCCCGTAGCTTTGTGAATATTTTGTGAATTGTAGGTCAGTTCGGATGGTGAGGCGATCGCGACATCAGTAAACGCTACAAAAAAGACAAGTGGATAAAACCTCGGAGGTTTAAGCCACAACTAGAGATTGCCATGCTAGATGCTGGGTAAAACCTCCGAGATTTGCGTCAGTTCTATCCCGGTGTTAACAGCGCAAGGTGCTTTGGGCAGGCTTGGATAGCAGGCAGACGTTGACCATGAGAGCAACATGAGGCACTGCGGTTTACGTAAACTTCACAACGCCTTGAAATTAGCAAGGTTTGACAAGCGTTTTCCGAAATGGGTTGCAGCGTGCATGAAGTCAGCCAGACTTATTTTTGCAGGGATCTACTCATCGCCTTTGTTCGCTTTGCCTGTTAGCACTGAGTCACACATCAACCAGGAGGATACTCTGCATGACCAGCGATCATCTGATGCGGTTGGAGGCTCGATCGCACTCTCCTGGCAATCTGGAACGAGTTGGCACCCTTGCCCTGCTGCTGAGCTGGCTATTGCTCAATGGCACGACGCTGAGCTGGCTGTTCCAAACCATTCAAGACATTTCACGGTTTAATCAGGTCATCTTGCTGGTTGGGGTGGCACTCCTGCTGGTTCAAGGAGTCCGCCATCGACAGCAGTTTCGCTTTACAGCCGTCCCAAGTTTTCGCTGGAGTCCGCTATGTCTGCTGCTGGGTAGTGCGATCGGGATGATTGCCAGTCGGTGGCTGATCATGCTCGATCAGGTGCCGATCGTGTTTGCGTTGCTGGGCAGCTATGGCTTGCTGGGACTTTTTCTGGAGTCGGCTACCTGGCGAAAGGGGTTACCCATCGGGGCGGCGATCGCGCTGATCGTGCCCTTTGGGGTGCAATACAGTACCGGGCTGGGCTTTCCTGCGCGCATTCTGACGGCTCACTTCGTTGAATTTCTCCTCAAAACCTGGCACGTTGCCGCCCTGTCGTCAGAAGACATTATTGTGCTCGACACAGGGATCGCTCAGGTCGATTTGCCCTGTAGTGGGCTGAAAAGCTTGTGGACAGGCACGCTGTTTTTGCTGGTGGCGACCTGGCTGGAACGGCGATCGTTTGGGCTGCGCTGGCTGGGTGTGTTTGTGGTCAACCTGGCGTTGCTGGCGATCGCCAACGTTGCCCGTGTCCTGACACTGGTGTTGGTGGCGCACGTTTGGCAGCAGCCCGCCATTGCAGAAATCTTGCACGTACCGCTGGGTGTGATTACGTTTATCGCCGCCTGTGGGGTTAGCCTGTTTTTGCTGCGCTGGGTGCCACGATCGATTACTGCTGTTCAGAGCAAGACCGAACCAACTAACGCGCCTGCAAACGCAAAACTCTCCTTCCTCCTTGCCGCTTGCCTGTTGGCATTGATGCTGATACCGCATCCTCCGGCTCCTGCGGCTCCACCGGATGTGACGAAGTTAGGTTGGACGATCGCAGCCCAACCCCAAACCATTCCGCTGACAGCCACCGAGCAAAGCTTTTTTGCCAGCTATCCCGGTGTGGTCGCCCACAAACAGCGGTTCGCGTATCAGGGCATGACTGGATCGGTGTTATTGGTTTCTAGCCCCAGTTTACAGGTGCATCACGCTCCTGAACTGTGCTTGATTGGCAGCGGCTTTCACCTGGATCGCATTGCGCCCCAGCCGTTTGCAGCGGGTCTTCTGGCACGGTGGCTGTCGTTAAATGATGGCAAACAGTCTGCTGTCTACTGGTTTCAAGCACCGCACCAAACCACAGGCGATTTCCTGACTCGGTTTTGGCAAGAAGCCTCGCGCCGTGAGTCATCCTGGACGCTGGTATCGATCTTGTTGGATCAGTACCACCAGCCGGATGATGCCACGCTGCAAGTGCTGGTGACAGACATTTATCGCTCGCTCGATCGCATCCTGCAAAAAGCCTGAGTTCTTGATCCGCACTGCTTACCCCACTGACTCCCTCCTGTCATGAAAAACCTGTTTACCGCCTTTTTCTGGATCTTTAACCTGACGCTGCTGGCGATCGTGTACCTGGGCTTGTTGCCCTTTTGGGGCTTGGCGCTCCTGAGCGATGCTGCCACCGGGCAGGTGCCGCTTAACTTTCTGATGACGTTTGTGGGTTTACTGGGGGTACCAACAGTCGGCGCGATCGCGGGCTTCAGCACCAAAGTCCGCCAACCTGTGACGCTGTTTGAGCTGTTTTACGGCATTGAAGCACCGCTGCTGATCATCTGCATGGCGCGGTTTTTCTGGTTGCGTGACCTCACACCGCTAACCACATTTTTGCTGCTGACCTTTCTCGTGGGCACGATCGTCACCGGGCACTGGCTGCTGAGTCGGCGAGAGAATGTGATGCGCGTGAACCTGTGGCATCTGGCAGGACAGGTGATGGTGCTGGCGATCGCGCTATATATCACAGCCATTCTGTCCTTTTACGTGCCGCCAACCCTGGCAGTGATGGTGGCGACTCTGCCGAGCTTGCTGGCTTACGCGTTCATCGTACTGCCCTTGACGCTTCTGATGCTTGGGTTATGCACACTGCCGCTTGGTGTGTCGATCCTGTATGGGCGATCGCTGCACGGCACCTTAAAGCAACTGAGCACGCGCTATGGCACCTGGCAGGTTGGGGCGTTTACAGGCACCATTTTAGCCGTTGGGCTAGGAGCCTTTCTGCTGTTACAGCAACAGCCTCAGATCAAAGCCTTTCGGTTGTTAGACCCGGCACCCCAAACCGATCAGCAGCGACAAACCGTACTGCAACAGTCAAACGCCATTCACAGCGGGTTGCTGAATGCGTATCTGTCGTCGTACCGCTATCCACGATCGGGCAACAGCTTGAATAACAGCGGGATGCAAGACTTCTACCAAAGTGCCCTTCGCGTTCCAGATAGCGTTGCCCAAACCGTGCAGCGTGGTTTCAACACTTTGACGGCTCCGTTTACCTATCAGGGCACCGAGGCAGACGTGGATAAAGCGGCTCAACTCTACGCTCAGTTTTTTGATGCGCCGCTGCTGCGAGGTGAACACGCGATCGTTCAAAAAGCGTTGCAGTCTACCTTCAACCGGGGCGAGGCAAAAGCCGGATTGGACGACATCAACCAGAAGCGAGTGTGGCTGGAGTCCCAAAACATCACCGTTACACCCCAGGGCGATTGGGCAACGGTCGAGATTCATGAGGTGTATCAGAATCAAACAACCCTGCCAGAAGAAGTCCTTTACTACTTCTCATTGCCAGAAAGCGCTGCCATTACAGGGTTGTGGCTCAGTGATGAAGTGAAGGTTCCTAAGAAATACCCCTTTGTGATCGCGCCGCGTGGAGCCGCACAACAGGTCTATACCAACCAGGTACAGCGCAGCGTTGACCCTGCCCTTTTAGAACAGGTGGGACCTCAGCAGTATCGTTTACGAGCGTTTCCAGTGCCCGTGACGATGCGCCTTCCTGGTGCCCAAGCCGAGCCACCAAAACTCTCTCTGTGGCTGCAATACAACGTGCTGAAGCAGCCGTCGGGGTGGCAGTTGCCCACATTGCGAGAACAGCGTAACGTCTTCTGGACAGGTGCAACCAAGCGGGTCGTCAACGGCAAGACGGTTGGGGCTTCAGATCAATGGCTACCCGCAACGCTGACCGCTGAGAATACACCGCCGACTGCACACGAAATGACCCTGCCGTGGGGTGCCCATGTGCTGGCAACGCCTGCGACGCAAACTGATTACCAACTCCCACAGGGCAAGCGCTTTGCTGTGATTCTCGATCGCTCCCGCAGCATGGAAGCTCATCGGCAAGACGTTGTAGAAAGTTTCCGCTGGCTGCAAGAGAAGATCCTGCCGCAAAATAAGGTGGATTTGTACCTCCCCGCGATCGCGCCTGCCCAACCCCAACGCTTTGAGAACTTGCAGCAGAGCAAATTTGATCCATCTAAAGCTGTGTTTTACGGCATGGTGCAGCCCAAGGAGATGCTGGCACAATTTCAGCAGTTGCGCGGCGATCGAGCCTACGATGCCATTCTCGTTCTCACCGATACTGGCAGCTATGAACTCAACGACGACACCAAATTAGCAGGGAAAATACCAGCCCCACTGTGGTTTGTGCATCTGGGCGGACTGGCGTTTGCCTATGATGACGCAACGTTGAAAGCCATACAGGACAGCGATGGTAGGGTTGCCACTCAGATCCAGACCGTCATGCAGCGGCTTGCCAGTCAGCCATCACGCGGCGCAGGCACCTCATTTCTCAATCTGGTGGATGGCTATGCCTGGTTCCTGACTAAAGGGGCTGCATCCACGGCTACATCGCCCAATGATGCCGCTACCAGTGAAGGGTTTGGAGCGTTGGCAGCGCGGCAATGGACAACCCATCTCAGCCACTATTTGCAACCCAATCAGCTCAAGGAACTGGATGCCATTCACGCGGCTGCCAAGCGCTATGGAATTGTGACACCCTATTCCTCCATGCTGGTGCTGGTGAATGATCAGCAGCGCGAGGAGTTGACCCAGGCAGAAAAGCAGTCCGATCGCTTTAAACGAGAGGTCGAAGACTCCCAATTGCCCCAGGCTAAGCCGAATATCAGCGCGGTACCAGAACCTGCCGAGTGGCTGCTACTCCTGGTGGGAGTGGGACTGCTTTGGGGGTTCAGGCAGGTCAAGCTGAGTAATGCCAGTTCCGAAAAATAGCACAATGGATGAACGTCAGTAGGGGCTTACGGCGTATGCCCCTACGAGGATTTGTAACCATTGGAGTTTTACAGATGAAGGGCAACCCGTTGCTGTAAGGCAGCAGGCACCCTTGTGCAAATTACACTACTTGACCCACTTCAACGGTGGCTCGCTGTGTGTGTTGCAGCGTTTGGTGAACGTGGTCGGCTAGCCGCAGAGACAGCGCCACGATCGTGAGGGTGGGATTGGCATAACCGCCTGTAGGAAACACAGAGCTTCCAGCCACAAACAGATTTTCAATGCCATGCACCTGGCAGTTTTCATCCACCACGCCTTGCCTGGGGTCAATATGCATCCGGGTTGTGCCCATGTGATGTGCTACTCCACCCGTCAAAACTTGTGGTTCACGGGTAGGATCTTCTAACGACAGTTCACCCAGACCCGATCGGCTAAGCTCCGCGGCTAAAAGCTCGTGAGTGCGGCGAATACTGCTAGCGTCAAGTTCGTTCCATCGCCAGTGCAACTCAAGCTTTTGGCACCCAAGCCGATCGCGATCGGCGCTAAGCGTGACGCGATTGTTGGGATTGGGAGACTGCTCCACCTGATAGAACAACTGAAAGAGCTTGAAGCGCCGTTGATTGTTCGCTAAGTCTGACCAGCCCCCACGCCCAAAGCCATGCAGGAGCGATTGCCTGTGTTTAGCCGCCAAAAAGCTAGCCAGTGCAACATAGTCAAGCCCTTGAAGAGTTTTGAGCAAATGTTGGGGGATTTGGTCTGGAAGGTTGCCATCCGCCAGCGATTCGAGTAGGCACTTGAAGGAGGCGATCGCCTCAAACTGTCGCAAGCTGGGTCTGGGAAACAGCAAAACACCCACATTCAGCAATTGTTCCTGCTGCATGAGCGCTTTAGCCGGAGTCAGCTTGCCCAGCACGGGCACCTGATTTACCCGCCGCAAATCATAGAGCGCCATTTTGTCAAACAGTTTAGGGCTGCCAGGTTTAAGCATCCCGCCGCCAACCAACGGGTGATCCATAAAAAAGCGACCCACAAGGTTATGCTGATTGCCCAAACCACAGGTCTGCTGTTGCTTCGATGCCAGTAACAAGCGCGCATTTTCTAGCCCACCCTGCGCTAAAACAAACACCTTGGCGGCAACCGTAAAGTGGCTGCCCTGAAGGTTTGTCACGCGAACACGGTTAACCGCTTTAGCTGCGTCATTCGCAACAAGCTCCACGACGGTTGCGTTGTAGTAGAGCGTGATGTTGTCTGCTTGCGCTAACGCCTGCCGATACTCCTGGGCAAAGACATCGCGTGGTCCAAACTGAAACATGGTTGTTGTGAAGCGATCGGGATCCAACGGTAGTCGTGGTGCCTGCTGACTCTCCCAACGATCGGTCTCGTAATCTAGCACTCCTGCTTTGCAAACCGCCTGAGCACGTTCATAGTAGGGGTTAAGCTGCGCTCTTGAAAAAGGCCAACCGCTATACGGCAACCAATCGCGCTGCTCAAAGTCGATCGCCTCTAAAGGTGCATAGCGCACGCCCATTTGCCCATTGCCGATTTTAATCGCCCATCGATTAGAGTTGCCGCCAACCTGCCGATAACGACTTAAAAAAAGGGACATCTGTGGATCGCCCGTTGTGTCTGCCTGCGTTAAAGCTTGTATCTGTGGGTCAGCGTCTAAACTGCCGCTTTCGAGCACGCATACCTGAACCTGTTTTCCGATTAATTCACGGGCCATGGTGATGCCAGCCGGACCGCTACCAATAATGCAAACATCTGTTTCAACCACATGATGTTTCGGTAGCGTACACGCATCGATTAGCATTGAAGACTCCTATAAAAACAAAGGGTGTGTGACTTGACAGCTCTGTTAGACCAACGCTGAGCAAGCAAACGTGATCCAATAGCACTCAGGTGCTAGGACTGGTTGATTGATCGATCGATGCCAATCGCGATCGCGACTGGCATGAAAGCAAAGAACAAAAGGTTGTGAATCCTGATGGTTTCTGGCTCAGGAATCGACTACAGGCTTAGGATTGTGACTAAACCTCCAAGGTTTAAGCCATAACGTTGGTTGGATGCATGGTGCTTGATTGAAACCTCGGAGGTTTGCACAAGTTCGATGCTAATTCGATGCAAACAGGTGAAGAACCGATCGTGGTCTAACGGCTACTGCAAACTGCCTAGCCGCCATAACTCGTCACGAATCGCTCGGCTGGCTCCAACCAATGGTTTGGTGGCGGGTGCGCGGTCATACCATGCCGCCGCTGCGATATTACTGCACGACCCCTTTTGGCTCGATAAATTGGGGTTGCTCACTAAACTAACGGCCTCTGGGTGCAGACGACGAAAGAGGTTAAACGCTCCGTCAATGTAGACGCGCCCGCCTCTAGGGTGTCCGGGTGGATTCACCAGCGTCTCCTCAAAATATTGCACCAGTTGCGGTAAGATTCGAGGGTGAACGCTGTAGCAGTGCGACCACAAAAATTCTCCCTCAAAGGGCACCAGCCCGAGTTGGCGGGAGCGCAGGGCTTGACGATCGATCGCATGACCGACATAGCACAAATCCCAGTCGTCCTGGGCAAGCCGCTGAGTCAGCTTGTCCTGTTCATCTTTTTGCCGCAGCGTGTGGCGAAAAATAGCATCGTCTTCAAGAATCCAAACCCGTTCTAAACCATCCTGGAGGGTTTCTTTGAGAATGCCCAGGTGACGGATAAAATTGCTGTAAACTCCGATCGATGGGAAGCCATTTGCTTCAGTTGGACGCGGTGGAGCCGGAAAGCGAACCTTCGGATCACGAATATTGATACCCAAGCCAGCAAGTTCACGGCTTAGCGCCTGGTAACGGTCTGTTCGCTCCGGTAGATGAATGATATATATGCGATCGAAAAAGTCGATTAAGTGCATAGATGGCTCCTAAAAGAATAATCGTTTTGGCAAAGAATAATCGTTCCAGCAGCAGTGTGACCCTGGATGTCTGACTTAAACTGGATGTCTGACTTAAACGTTGTTGCTAAGCCTTTAACCTTAGTTGCAGAAGCACTGGGGGCTATGTCTGCGTGTTAAACCTGGCGGTAGACAAATCGCCTGGTTGCCAAACGCGGAAAACCGCTGGTGTTTGCTTTGTTGGCATGAGCTGAGCAAACAGGCGATGAAACTGCTCAAAGCCGAAGTAGCGCACGATCGACCACCTGATGAAAATGATCCTGATGAGAATGGTATTGAAGATACCGTAGAATTCAGCGTTCAACAGGGACTCATTGGCGATGACGGATTGCAGCAGATTGACAATCAACTGAAGCTGCTGAATCTCCCGCTGACTAAATTTGCGCGATCGAAAAGTGCCAACATGCAACACTCCGACACCATGACTGCCAAACTGTAGCGGCACTCCCACCATTGATTGCAACCCTCGATGCCGCAAGATGGGGCTAACAACGGCTACGGCTGCTAAATCTTCAACTAGCATGGGTGCCTGTGTTGCGGCGATACCGCCAGCAAACCCTTGCCCAATGGGAATACGAATCTGTTGGACAATCTCCTCTTCTAGCCCAATCGTTGAGCGTACAGTCAGATCGTCTGTATGCGCCTCTGAAAGCAGCAGTGTGACTGTATCAACCGCCATATAGGTTTGTAGCCACCGAAACAAATGCTTGCAGAAACGGTCAATTTCAGGTGAAGTGATGGCACTGGTTGTTTTGTCGATCGCCTTACTAGCGCTAGACTGCAATCTGGCAAGCTGCTTTTCAATGCGTTGCAGCATTCGACCACGTTCGATCGCGGCTTCCGTTTCTGGAATCTGTTGTAGTGAAATATACTGAGACTTTGCTCCATTCGGCAGCAATCGTCTTTTGCCAGTGCGGAGTCGGGCGTAACGGGCTTCGGAGCGACCCGTACCACTGGCTGTCCCGCCTGCGGTGGCGCGTTCCAGGCGACAATCCTGCAAATAGCCCTGCTGACGGATTTCAGCCGCAAGCGCTTCGAGCCGTTTTATTTCTGTATAGATGTCAACCATAGGGTATTCGTGTTTTTCTCCTATCTCTACATTTTGCAGTAAATCCCACGAATAGTCTGTAAATTATCGGTAAAGTCACGTAAGTAATTTGTGCTGTTGCTAGGAGCTGTCATCAATTAATACTACACATCGCTTGCAGCAAGGGTTCCAGCCCCTAGCCTGGTGTGGTGGGACGGGTGTGACACTGTTGATACTGATTGACTGACAAAAGTCGTGAAAGGCTGGTCGCTTCGTTGCGCACCCGCCCGTGATTAAAATCCGGGCTAATGGTACGAAACCCGTTAAAACGGGTTGTCAGGCTCCCCTAGTCCTCTTGAGAGGACTTCCTGCCATCAGCCCGCACTTGAGTGCAGGGCGGGTTCAAGTACTCGCTCAAAGATTTGTCAGTCAACCAGCTGTTGATATTGCATTTCGGAGCTAATTGATGACACGCCCTACGGAGTGGTCAAAATGACTGCCTTATAAGGGCAATTGCCCCGTCAATCGGTGGACAATCGACGATCGTATTCTCTACCGTAAGGAGTGCGAGATTCTCTGGCTGACTCTTCTCTAGAAAGACGTAAACAACTACAGACCCACACTAAGCTCAAAGAATGGACTCAAGAGTTCAAGACTCAAGGGTTCAAGCAAGTGTTCATTTGCCCGCTGACCCCCTATGTGCGTAATAGCTCTGGGAGTCAGCGTTTCTGCAGAAACCCTCCAGACATGCAAAAAGCCCCTGTAAAAACAGGGGCTTCATGATTGAAAGATTCAGTCAGCGCAAGGCGCGGAACTCTTAGTAGGAGGCACTCCGGCGGGTGACAGCGTAGTAGATGAACAGTGCCACGATCGCACCCAACACAGCCACTACAACACCACCGATGCTTAATCCGGCTGATGTGAGCGCTAACGTACCAGTGGTCAAGAAGGTGAAGAGGCTACCGCCAACAAACGCACCAACAATACCGAGAATCATTGTGCCGAGGATGCCGCCACCCTGGCTTCCTGGGTAAATCGCCTTCGCGATCGCGCCCGCAATCAAACCCAAAACGATCCAAGCCAAGATATTCATGTGTTCAACTCCTGTTTAATAGTGATTTAGAAATGTCCTTGTCACATTTCTAAGTTATCAGGCGACCCCAGGTGTTTGTCCCTGCCTTTAGCGGGATTCTGAGTCAGCCAGGGGGAAGAGAAAGCGGATTGATTCAATTGATGGATCCGACAGCACCGTGATGAAGCGTTCACTTTAAATGGATGAAAGGCATGCGGCGACCGTGGCGATAACGCTTTCTGGAGGAATGGGTTTGGCAAGGTGATATTGAAAGCCAGCGGCGATCGCTTGCTGTTGATCAAGTTCCCCGGCGTAAGCAGTAAGGGCAATCGCCGGAATTTTGCCCCCGTGTTCTGGCGGTAAGCGACGAAGGTGACGCAGCAGCATGTAGCCATCCATTTCGGGCATCCCAATATCACTAATGAGGATATCTGGAGACCGTTGAGCGATCGCTAGCACGGCTTCGGTTCCAGAGGCAACGGTGGTCACGATCGCGCCTACCTGCTCTAGCACAAACGACAGAAACTCGCGTGAATCGGTGTCATCATCTACAACCAGGATGTGAATGCCGCTTAAATCTTTGACCGCATCGGGTGCCCGTTCTGGCGCTGGCACGGCATGAGGGCGAAGCGCCAGCGGAATGCAGACTGTAAAGGTGGCTCCTTGGGTTTCACCAGGGCTATCCACCACAATCGTGCCGCCATGCAATTCTACAATTTGCCGCGCGATCGCAAGTCCCAACCCCAAACCGCCAAATTGACGAGTGGTAGCGCTATCTTCCTGGCGGAAATGCTCGAACACGTAGGGTAAGAAGCTTGACCGAATCCCTTTCCCCGTATCGGTCACTTGAATCTGTGCAAAGGAGGGGGAGTCGGGAGTCGGGAGTCGGGAGTGGTTTAGCGCTTCCCCCTTCCCTCTTCCTCCTTCCCCCTTCCCTACTTGCTCTAGCCGCACTTCAACCCGTCCACCATTGGGCGTGAATTTAACGGCATTAGACAATAGATTCCACACAACCTGCTGCAACCGTCCGGCATCGCCAAGCACAATGCCAACACCGGGTAAAGCCGTTGTTTGAATGTGAATGGCTTTTACGTCTGCGGCTAAGCGCACTGTCTCCAGGGCGGCTGTAATAACGGCACTGAGGTCAACGGGCGTTACGGTTAAACTCAGCTTGCCGCGCAAAATACGGGAAATATCGAGCAGATCATCAATCAGTTGCACCTGAAGTTGGGCGTTACGCTCGATCGTCTCCAGAGCGATGGCAGTTTTGGTCGCATCCAATTTTCCCTGCTGTAAGAGCTTTGACCAGCCGAGAATAGGATTGAGGGGCGATCGCAATTCGTGGGATAGCACCGCTAAAAACTCATCTTTAATGCGGTTTGCGCGATCGGCGGCTTCTCTTGCGGCTTGTTCACGGGCAAGGAGTTGCTCTCGTTCTACTTCAATCTGTTTTTGCGCCGTGATATTGAGCACTGTACCGACAAAGCGTTGTGGCTTATTGGCGGCATCAAAGTAAGCCTGCCCTCTGGCTGCAACCCACCGTTCAGCGCGATCCTGAATCCCGATCGTGCGATATTCGGTGTTATATAGACCACCGCTGGCTGGATTCAGCGTCCATTGCACTACCTGCTCAAGCCGATCGCGATCGTCGGGATGCAGTCCAGCAAAAAACACTTCAATACTGCTCTCGGCTTCGGGCGGTAAGCCAAACATGGCTTTGCATCGCTCATCCCAAATCAATTGATTGGTGACAAGGTTCCAGTCCCAGGTGCCCAGTTGTGCCGATTCGATCGCCATGCGGAAGCGGTTTTCACTATCGCGCAAAGCGGCTTCAACTTGGATACGTTCGATGGCTGCCCAGGTGCGCTCAGCGACTTCTTCTACCAGGGATATCTCATCCGCTGACCAGACTCGCGGACTTGCAGAGTGGATTGCTAGCCCTGCCACGAACTCGCCCCCCTTCACCAACGGTATCCCAAGATAAGCGCCAATCTGGATCGCGGCGTAAGCGGCTCGCTGCTCCGGAGATAAGCTAGACTCGGCTGCTAAATCAGGTGTGGACACCGTGTGACCCGCACAGAAAGCAGCCAGCAACTCTGAACCGAACGAATCAATCGGGTAGCGTCCAGCAAGTGGTGGAACACCATGAGCATAATCACGCTCCACAACGTAATCAGTCCCGTGAAGCTCGAAGTAGACTACGCGATTTGCGCCAAGATACTCGCCAAGCACACGGCTAGCTGTTGCCTGAATTTCTACTAAGTCGGCAAGCGGACGGAGTGCATCGGTGAGAGAGACCCGAAATGCGTTAAGTTCAGCCGTGCGCCGCAAAAGTTCTTCTGCCCGTTTGCGTTCACGCAGTGCAGCTTGCTGTTCGCTAATGTCTTTAAAGACGATCGCCACTTTTCGTCCCTCTGGCTCACCCATGCGACAGGCATACACATCAAACCACCGCTCCATCGCCTCAGAACCATTTTCAAATCGCGCTGGTTCGCCTGTGAGAGCAACTTGACCGTAAATCTGCACCCAACGATCTTCTAAATCTGGAACGAGTTGATGTGCTGTTTGCCCAACAGCGTGTTGCAGTCCTGTTTGTTGCTCAAAGGCAGGATTGATTTCTAAGAAGCGATAGTCGATCGGTGTATCATGCTCATCAAACAGCACTTCAATAATGCAAAAGCCTTCATCGATCGAGTCAAACAGCGTGCGATAGCGTTCCTCAGATTGACGTAACGCCGTCTCAGTCTGGTTACGATCGTCAATGTCAATGACTGAACCAATGTAGCCTTTGAATGCGCCGTCTACACCAAACCAGGGACGTGCTGTATCGATGCAGGTGCGATAGACTCCATCTTGGCGGCGCAGACGGTATTCAACTTGAAACGCGTCCTGGCATTCATTAGCAGAGAGAAAAACCGCTTTAGACGCTTCGCGATCGTCTGGGTGGACGACATTAAGCCAGCCAAACCCCAAGCCCTCTGCCTCAGTTTGCCCTGAGAAGTCATACCAGCTTCGGCTTAAATAGGTGCAGTAGCCTGTCGTATCCGTTACCCAAATCATCATCGAAGCATTATCTGCCATGTCGCGGAAGCGCTGCTCACTGAAGCGTAAGGCTTCTTCTGTCTGTTTGCGGTCAGTGATGTCTCTCGTCACACCTGCCACTGCTTCGACTGCGCCATCTACACCCAAAAGCGGCACGAAAATATGTTCGTAAGCGCGTGTGCCAAGAGCGCTAGTGTACGGCGTTTCATCCTTAATCGGCTGGCATGTTGTGATGACGTGTTGAATCTGTTGTTGCAATCGGGTTGCTAAATCAGTGGGATAATCCAGCTCAAAAAAATTCTTTCCCAACGCTTCAACGGGCGTTTTCTGCAAAAGATTGAGCAGTGCTGGACTGATATACGTGAACCGTCCTGTTAAATCAAAGGTGTAGATAAAATCAGGAATGGCAGCGGCGATCGCGTCAAACTTCCGCCATTGTCGTTCAAGCTCGATACGGCTCTCACGCGAAAGGGTCTCAGCACGGGCACGTTCGACCGCAGCCCATGTCTGCTCGGCAGTTTCTTCAACTCGTTTGACTTCATCCTCTGTCCACTGACGGGGGATATTATGATGCACCGCCAGCAGCGCGACAAAGTGGTTGTGCTTAATCAGCGGCACGTCGATATGTGCGGCAATCTCGATCGCCCGATACCGCGCCTTTTCATCGGCTGTGTATTTAGAGTGGTTTGCTACGTCAGGCACGATCGCAGGTTGCCCCGCTTGATGATCGTCTGCCAGATTGCGCCCAAAGTCCTCTAAGCGGTAAAGCCCACTCAATGACGCAACATCCTGCGTGTAGTTTTTATGGACGATTACTTCTTTGCTATTAGGTAGCACTTCGACATAGATCACACGGCTCGCACCCAGAGATTCGCCTAGAAGTCGGGCAGCCATCGCCTGAATCTCGTTCGCATCGGTCAGCGGACGTAGCGCATTGGTGAGCATAGCTCGAAACGCATCAGCCTGGGCGGCTAGCTGTAAAGCATCCAGGACGGTGCGATCGTGATGCAGTGGCGCTGTTAGCGACAGTTCTTCTCGCTGCTGGGCTTGATCCAGCGCTTTCAAGAGAATCTGCACAGCCGTTTTTAGATCGTCTGACCAGGTTTCTACTGCCCCTAATGACGTTTGCGACCAGTCGAGCGATCGCAGCCGTACTGCTATCTCGCTATCGCCTGTAAAGAGAGTCTCAGGAGTAGCCCCCTCTACTGCATCACCCACACGCTTTACCTCTTAGAACCACACTGAACTGAAAGCAGTCTCCGACCTGCTCGATCGGCTAAACCAAGATTGACTCATTTCAATCATAAACGTCTGCTTTTGCTTCAAAGCTAAAAGTGATACTCTAGGGCGCTGATTCCCCAACGACTTATTGCTCTCTCAGTCACGCTAACGCCTTTAAATGGCTCAACGGGAGCAGTGCAATCTATCACGGATAATCGTTTTGAATTGCGTTTGGCTTCAATGGCAACAGGACAACAGGTCTTTAAACACAGCGCCTTGAAAGGACTTTTAAGCAGTAGATACAAATTACAACAACCAATTGTTCCCTATAAACGAACGAGAGCTATCCATCTCAGGAAAGAATTTGATACAACACCATCCCAGGTTAAGCTATACGCCTGAATAAGCTTGAGATTACCTTCGTTACCAGCGTCTCAAAGCAGACAGAATAAAAGCAGTCAAAAGGCAGAGGTTTTCGGCAGTCAACTTGATGCAGTATTTCTACTATTGCGCTAGAAAGATTAACCAAAGTGGTGCCGATTACTGCTGATCCCTCGTCCAGTTTGATTCATAAACAACGTCATTTGCCCCTTGATGAATTATTGATTCGAGCTGCCGAAGTTGCTGCTTTCTGTGCAGGCAATGCCGCAGCGATCGACCGCAACGGTGCCTTTCCAGTCAAAGAATTTGAGCTGATTGCTAACGTCGGTTTGCTGTCGGCACCCTTACAGCCTGAGTTTGGCGGGCTTGGCTTAGGCGTAAAGGCAGATGTAACTTGTGAACTGCTGATGCTGCTCAAGCAGATGGGGCGGGGCAATTTAGCAGTAGGACGCATCTACGAAGGGCATGTAAATGCGCTGCAACTGATTCAAACCTTCGGCACACATGAACAGATGGAAGTCTATGCGACTGATGCCCGCGATCGCCACAAGATCTTTGGCGTGTGGAATGCTGAAGCAGCCGATGGCGTGACGATCCATCCTTTGCAAGATGAACGCTATGGCTTAAAGGGATCTAAGACATTTTGTTCTGGGTCTGGGTTTGTCGATCGACCGTTTGTGAATGGACCGCTGGTTGAAGGTCCGTGGCAAATGTGTGTTGTGCCGATGGAAGACGTGGCAACCATCAGCGATCCTGCCTGGTGGCAGCCGTCAGGGATGAAAGCAACTGCCAGCTTTAAAGTAAATTTCAGCGGGGTTGAGTTAGCTGCCAGTGCGCTGATTGGCAAACCGGGCGATTACTTTCGACAACCGTGGCTGAGTGCTGGAGTCATTCGCTTTGCTGCCGTGCAGTTGGGCGGGGCAGAGGCACTTTTTGACGCAACCCGGCAGTATTTGCACGAATTAAACCGAACGACTGACCCATATCAGCAAGAACGGTTAGGACGCATGGCGATCGCGCTTGAAAGTGGCAACCTTTGGCTGCGAGGTGCCGCCGAGCAAGTAAAAGCCTATGCGCCCATTTTTGGCGGTGATCCGGCTCAATCACACGACCAGGCAGATAAGCTCGTTGCTTACGCCAATATGGTGCGAACGGCGATCGAGCAAATTTGCATGGATGTGATGCAGCTCTGTGAACGTTCAGTGGGCACGCGTGGCTTGCTCCCCCCTTATCCCATAGAGCGGATCATTCGGGATTTAACGCTATATTTACGTCAACCTGTGTTTGATGCCGCTCTGGCTAATGTGGCGCAGTACGCCTTGTCTCAAACCAACCCGACTCATTCTTTGTGGTCTCCTCATGCCGATTGTTAGTCAATCACCTTTATTCAATGCTGCAACACTGCCAGTCCGATCGGTGAATACCATCACTGGCTCCGCATTAATCGTGGCACCTCATCCGGATGATGAAACACTGGGTTGTGGAGGCGCGATCGCGTTGCTGCGAGCCTTGGGTTATGCGGTACATGTTTTAGTGATCAGTGATGGAACCATGTCCCATCCGCGATCGCTCAAATATCCGGCTCCACAATTGCAAGCACTCCGCGAAGCAGAAACGCTAACAGCCATATCCACGTTGGGTGTAGCTCATACAAACGTCACGTTTTTACGGTTGCCCGATGGGTCTCTCCCAACCGCTGCCTTACCTGGTTTTCGGGGAGCCGTGATGCAATGTCGTACCTATTTACAGGCGCTGCTGCCTGAAACCATCTTTTTGCCGTGGCGATCGGATCCTCACCCTGATCATCGCGCCACCTGGAAGCTCATTCGCACAGCGCTGGTTTATTTAAATAACTCGCCTCGCATCATTGAATATCCCATCTGGGATTGGGATCCAGAGCAAGGAGATTGGGCAACCTTTCATCACGTTGCGGGCTGGCGATTGAATATTCAGGCGGTGTTGGAAACCAAGCTAAGGGCGATCGCCGCTTATCGGTCTCAAACCACCAATTTAATTGATGACGATCCAGATGGGTTCCAACTCACGCCAGAGATGCTGGCAAACTTCACGCGCCCCTGGGAACTGTATTTGGAGGACATGCGATGAAGCCATCCCAACCCTCTCTGACACCCGATTACTTTGACTCACTCTACAACGCGGATGCAGACCCCTGGAAGTTTGAAACCAGCGACTACGAGACAAAGAAGTATGCTGCAACCCTGGCAGCCTTACCCAAATCTTGCTATCGATCGGTGTTAGAAATTGGTGGATCGATCGGGGTTTTGACGGCAATGCTGGCGGAACGGTGTGAGGCACTCCTTTCCATTGATGTATCAGAAATGGCACAGCAAAAGGCGATCGATCGTTGCTGCGCTCTATCCAACGTTCGCTTTCAACTCATGCAGGTGCCACAGACGTATCCAGAGGAACAGTTTGACCTCACCGTGTTGTCAGAGGTTGGCTACTACTGGTGTTGGGAAGACCTGCAAAAAGCACAGCAACTGATGCTAGAACATCTCGAACCAGGTGGTCATCTGCTGCTAGTGCATTGGACTCCCTACGCCGACTATTACGACAATCCATTGAGTGGAGATGAAGTCCATGAAGCGTTTCTAGCGTTACCGTCGTCGCAGATCAAGCATTTAGGCGGCGATCGAGCAGAAAAGTATCGCCTCGATCTCTTTGAACGCGTTTAAAACTCTTTGAGCTAACGATCGCACATTAAATCACCTGTAAATATAAGGTTTTATAGAGGTATAGCATTGCTATGTCCTTACGCAGAGCATTGTACCTTCATAAACCCGCGATTCTGAGTAGTTTCTTGTAGTATTCTCAGCCACCAAAACCTCTTTCTGTAACTCTCTCCTTTGAGGCAGGTAGAGCTATCTAGACAGTTCTACGATGAAACCACCAATAACAAAGGAGCCTTTCATGTTTTTCCATAAAAAAGAGCCGATTCATGTCGTTAACGTTGATGAAGCAAATCCTAAGTTTGCTCAACTGTTGTTAGAACAATTTGGCGGTGCAACTGGAGAACTGTCCGCCGCTTTACAGTACTGGGTGCAATCGTTCCATGTAGAAAATCCCGGCATTAAAGACATGCTGCAAGACATCGCCATTGAAGAATTTGGTCATCTGGAAATGGTGGGCAAGATGATTGAAGCCCACACCAAGAATGTGGATCAGACAGATGCGTTCAAAAGCTCTTTGTTTGCCGTGCGCGGTATGGGTCCTCACTTCTTAGACAGTCAGGGAAGCGCCTGGACAGCAACGTATTTGAATGAGGGCGGTGATGTTGTTCGTGACCTGAGAGCCAACGTTGCCGCTGAAGCGGGCGCACGTCAAACTTACGAAGCACTGATCAAGTTGTGTCCCGATGGCGGCACCAAAGAAACCCTAGTGCATCTCCTGACCCGTGAAATTTCTCACACCAAGATGTTTATGGAAGCGCTGAACTCATTAGGGAAGTTGGATGAGCCATTCTTTGGTAATGTTCAACCCGATGAAACCGTTGATCTCTACTACAACCTGTCATCCAATGGCAAATCAGGTGACGATCGCGGACCCTGGAATTCTGAACCCAACTTCCGCTACATTGCTGATCCTGTAAGCCAGCATCAGTCGTCGAAGTAGCTTCCAATCGTGTAATTTCCATTTAAAGTGCATCTTTCCATTGCGTCGATCTAGATACGCCGTGGAGAGGTGCTTGGCAATTGAGTTGATGATGTAGTTAGAACTAAATGTTCACTGTATAGCAGTCTTTCCATGTTTGTCCATAAAAAAGAGCCGATTCATGTCGTCAACGTTGATGAAGCAAAGGACTAGAGGCTTGCAAGGGCGTGTCATCAATTAGCTCCGAAACCTTGCAATATCAGCAGTGTCACGCCCGCCCCAACACACCAGGCTAGGGGCTGGAACCCTTACTGCAAGCAATGTGTAGTAGTAATTGATGACAGCCCCTAGTGTCGCAAAGCGCGAATTCAGCGTAACCACATCGGCTGCGCGTTTCTGACCTGGGTTTGACTCAATGCCTTGGCAAAGCAAGCAAGGCAAACCATCTACTAACTCAAGCACGGTTTGCTCGATGCTTACTTGTGTCAGCAACTCAAACGCCCTGCCCTCAAAATGGCTTTCGCGTCAGTCCTACATTCTTTAGATGGGTATAATTTCTTGCTGGAGTTATAAAAAGAGGCAAAAAGGGCACATTGAAGCTAAACACTTCACTGCAATTAAATAGCCCTATGCCTCAGCCAAAGTTTACCTGGCGTTCTTTGTGTGTGCGTTTAGGCAGCAATCTTGCCCTTGCCTTGATGTACTATGTCCTGGCTGATCTTTCCCGGACACTTGCTTCAACACCCAAATCTGTAACCCCCGTTTGGCCTCCCGATGGTCTTGCGGTTGCAGCGACGTTAATCTATGGCAACTGGTTATTACCCGGTGTCTGCCTGGGTTCTTTTCTAGCAAATGTTGGCGCTTTTTGGAACCCCCAAGGCTGGGTGCTATTTCTGACTTCGTTGCTTGGGGTGTGTGGGATTGCCGTTGGTACGACGCTAGGAACCTGGCTTGGCGTGTGGCTGTTGCGTCGAGCCGTGCGGCAGCGCTACCCGCTCAACCGTGTCGGCGATAGTATTAAATTTCTCACCTACGCAGGTTTAGTTGGTCCCATTGTTAACGCCACGATCGGTGTCGCCATGTTGGGTTTTACCCAAAAAGTTCCCTGGTCTGCTTATCAAAGTGTTTGGCTTACCTGGTGGATATCCAATGTTGCTGGGATTTTTATTCTCACCCCTGTCTTGTTGAGCTGGCATCATTGGTTGCAGTCTAGTCAACTTGCGATAGTGGGAAAAAACCTGCCCTCTCAAGTTGGCAATTGGCTGGTGTTATCACGGGAAAAAGCGGTAGAAGCGATCGTTCTAGGCGGGTTCATTTTTGCCATTGGCAAAGCTGCCTTCTGGGGAAACCAGCCCTTTGCTTACATGCTGGTGCCTTTGTTAACCTGGGCTGCGTTCCGCTTTGGGCAACCAGGCGCGACCCTCGCTATGTTTTTGATTGCAGCGATCGCCATTTTAGGTACGGTTCGCGGGTTGGGCACGTTTGCAGGTGCTGACCTCAATTATTCTTTAATGGGGCTGCAATCGTTTATTGTGGTTGTGGTCTTTACAACCCTGACTCTGGTGGCAGTTTTATCGGAGCGTGTCCAGGCAGAAGCAAAGTTAAGACTGGCATTTTCGGAATTGCAACGTTCCAATGACGCGCTGGAGCATCGTACAGAAGAATTAGCGGGAAAAAATCAGCAGCTTGAGCAAACGCTGCAAGAACTTGGACACACTCAAGCGCAGATGATTCAAAGCGAAAAAATGTCGGCGCTAGGAAACTTGGTGGCAGGAGTTGCTCACGAAATCAATAACCCAGTTGCTTTTTTGAAGGGAAATATTCAACCCGCGCTCACTTATATCAACGATCTGTTTGGTTTGATCGATCGTTACCAGCAGGAATACCCCCATCCCACTCCTGTGATCGAAGCGGAAGTGGAAGACATTGATTTAGCCTTTCTGCGAGAAGACTTACCCAAACTGATGGGTTCGATGAGCGAAGGGGTAGAGCGGATTAAAGACATCAGCACTAGCCTTCGCACGTTCTCTCGCGCTGATACGGATCATTCCACTTTGTACAATCTACATGATGGTATTGATAGCACGCTCTTAATTTTGAAGCATCGTTTGAAAGCCAATGAAACTCGTCTTGAGATTGCGGTCATCAAGCAGTATCGCGCACTGCCACTGGTAGATTGCTATGCAGGGCAAATCAATCAGGTGTTGACCAACATTTTATCGAACGCTATTGATGCCCTGGACGAGGTTGCCACTCAAACGCAGGCAGGACTCACAGAAAACCCTGGCTGCATCACGATTACAACGTCCGTTATGGATGACCAGTGGGTGCAGATTGCGATCGCTGATGACGGACCTGGGATTCCTGAGCCGATTCAAGCGCAGATTTTCGAGCCGTTCTTCACCACCAAACCAGTGGGGGTCGGTACTGGTATGGGCATGTCGATTAGCTATCAAATTGTGGTAGAAAAACACGGTGGGCAATTGAAATGTGTTTCCACAGATGGGGTTGGCACGACGTTTATCATTCAATTGCCGATTCAACAACCTGTACCAGTCAACCATTTACAGAGCTGTGAAGTCAGCAGATCTCATCATACGAAAGCCTAAAAGTAAAGAACCCATAAGATCTGCGGCAATCGGCTTACATTCACAAAATATTCACAGTGATCAGTTGTCATAGCAACGGGTGCTTTTGATCAGGTCTGTCATCCCTTCTTGCCATACTCTTTTTTGCTTGTGCATACTCTTTGCAGCAACCTTGAGTATGCGTGCAACGCTGCATTCTACCGACTATCAATGCTTGCCTGTCTGCTAGGGGCTGTCATCAATTACGATTACACATCAGTTGCAGCAAGGGTTCCAGCCCCTAGCCTGGTGTGTTGGGGCGGGCGCGATGATGCTGGCACCGCAAGGTTTCGGAGCTAATTGATGACGCGCCCTAGCAGTCTGTGATGTTTAAGGTGATATGTCACAGGCTGAGCAAGCCATCTACCCTTTCAATCATTGCCGTTTGATGGTGAGAACGAAGCGCGATCGTTGACACCCCAAAAGCGCTGGATCGCTCCACCATGACTAATGTGCTTCAAGTTGGAAACCAGGCGGTTGCGGCAGAAGACATCATGCCGCTGCTGTCCGGTTATCTCTTGCTGCCGTCATTAAAACGAGAAATCCTCATTGATCAGGCGATCGCAGACATTCAATGTACATCAGAGGAGGCTAGCAGCGCTTACCAGCAGTTCTGCCAACGCTATCAGATTGCCTCAGAAACCGATTTGCGGACATGGATGGCGCACTACAGTCTCACATCACAACAACTAGAGACTGTCATCATGCGCTACGCGAGGATTGAAAAATTTAAGCAAGTGACATGGGGGTCTACGCTCGAAGCTTATTTTTTCGATCGCAAGGGGCAATTTGATAAGGTCATCTACTCACTCCTGCGTGTGCAAGATGCGGGTGCGGCGCAGGAGTTTTACTTTCGCCTTCAAGCAGGTGAACAATCGTTTGCGGCGCTGGCTCAAGAGTATTCTCAAGGACCAGAAGCGCAAACAGGCGGGATTGTGGGTCCTATAGCCTTAAGCACGCTGCATCCGACGATGGCGAAACTACTGTCACGAAGCCAACCCGGTCAGCTTTGTGCCCCAATCCAAGTAGATAAATGGGTTGTCATTGTGCGTTTAGAGAAATTCATGCCCGCAGAGCTAGATGAACCAATGCGCCAGCGTTTGTTGAACGAGCAATTTAAGCAATGGCTTGACGCGCAGTTTCAAAGGCTTCACGCTTCGAGTGCTTCTCCGATCGTTTCTACGACTGCCTCCTGAGCATTCCATCCAATGACTTATACCAAACCCAGCATTCAAGCCTTTTTGGCGGAGACGTTTCCCTTCAGCCTGCTCACAAGTCAAGCGCTCACAGAAATGGTGCGCCATTGCCAGCTTCTCCGCTATCGGTTAGGGCAGGTCATCCTAAGCAGCGGGGCACTACCCGATCAGGTCTTGATTCTTTACGATGGAACGGTGCGCTTGATTGGCAATGAGCCTCACACCCAACAAGCTATAACCCTCCGACGGTTACAGGCTGGCGATATGCTCGGTTGGGTTGGTTTATTGCGGCGCATTCCGTGCGAAACCGCGATCGCATCTACCGAAGCCACCTGCATTGCCATAGGGGCTGAACCGTTTTTAGCGCTTTTGCAGAGAGAATCTGCTGTTGAAAATGCATTCAACCATCAATGTACCCTGGTGGAAGTGTTTGAGCTATTGGGTACGGTGTTGAGTCAACGCGCCGATAGCGAAGCATTATTACAATCGGTGGGTGCCGACAATGTATTGACGATCGCCAGCAGGCTACAGACCCGTGCGGTGCTGCGGGCATTGCCTCCTGGTAAACCATCACTGGCGCAACTGGACGCTGATCACGCATGGTTTGTCAGCAGCGGGATGGTGACAAATTTTGCCGTGGGCGATCGCGTCCAACCAGAGGGACAAAGCACTCATTTAAAGGTGGAAGGGTCTATACCCGCTCGGCTTGTGGGCATTCAGAAAGCTGCCTTGGACGATCTGTTTCCCCAAGCTCAACCAGCCCATGCAGCCCTGATTGAGGACACGCTTCCCTATGCGCCCGATCGTGCGTTTAAGCAGGCAACAACCCAGGAGTCTCAGCGGCAGCGATCGAACACCTATCCGTTTGTACGAGGGCAGGATTCCATCAATGCGACGATCGCCTGTTTTCAAATGCTCGCCCGCTATTGGGATCTTCCCTTCAAACGAGAAGTCGTGGAACGGGTGCTTACTAATCAGCTTGACCGAACTCAATCGCTCTCGCTTCAACTGTGTGGTGCGATCGCCGAATTGTGCGGGTTAAATGCTCAGCTCGTTGCTGTGCCCGTAGAATCCATCGGTCAGTTAGCAGTGCCAGCACTCATTCGCTGGCAGGAGAGTTTCGCCGTTTTGTATGAAGTCAATGACAAAGAGCTTGTCCTGGCAGTGCCAGAATCGGGTCTCTATCGTCAAACTCCCGCTCAATTTGCTGAAAATTGGGGCAACGAAGGGCAGGCGCTATTGCTCAAACCTGCGAAGCAATCAGCCCAACAACCGTTCAATCTGCGCTGGTTTCTTCCATCTTTGGTGCAGTATCGTCGCGTTTTGCTACAAGTATTGGCTGCGTCCTTCTTTGTGCAAATTCTGGGATTGGCAAATCCTCTCGTCACTCAACTCATTATTGATAAAGTCATCGTTCAAAACAGCGTCAGCACCCTGCATGTGCTGGGCATTCTGGTGATCATTCTGTCCGCATTTGAAGGACTCATTTCTAGCCTGAGAACGTATCTGTTTGTGGATACCACCAATCGTATTGATCTCACGCTGGGGAGTGTCATGATTGACCACCTGCTGCGTTTGCCCCTGCGATATTTCGAGCGTCGTCCTGTGGGGGAACTCTCCACCCGTGCCAATGAACTGGAAAATATTCGTCAATTTCTCACGGGCACCGCTCTGACGGTTGTACTGGATGCCATCTTTTCCGTCGTCTACATCGGTATTATGGCGGTCTACAGTTGGGTTTTAACGTTGGTTGCTTTAGCCACCGTGCCTCTGTTTACGGTGCTAACCCTAGTGATTTCACCCACCATTCGTCGTCAATTGCGCGAAAAGGCAGAACGAAACGCTGAAACTCAATCTTTTTTGGTTGAGATCTTATCTGGTATGCAAACGGTAAAGGCGCAAAATATTGAACTACGATCGCGCTGGCAGTGGCAGCAGCAATATGCCCGCTATGTAGACGCTGGCTTTAAAACGGTTATCACCTCCACAGCGGCAGGCGCAACGAGCAATTTTCTCAATCAGGTATCTGGCTTGTTGGTGCTGTGGGCAGGTGCCTATCTCGTGCTGCAAGGAAACCTGACCCTGGGACAACTCATTGCCTTTCGCATTATTGCCGGGTATGTCACCAGTCCGCTTTTGCGTCTAACGCAACTTTGGCAAAACTTTCAGGAAACGGCGCTGTCATTGGAGCGGCTCGGCGATATTCTCAATGCCACGCTAGAAGCCGATGCGCTCAATCGCCATAACATCCCCATGCCAGACATTCGAGGGCATGTGGCGTATGAGAATGTGACGTTCTCTTTTCATCGCCACAGTCCGCCTCAACTCAGCAACATCAGTCAACGGTTTCAGGCAGGGCAATTTGTTGGCATTGTGGGACAAAGTGGTTCTGGCAAAAGCACGATGACCAAACTCTTACCGCGTTTGTATGATGTGGATTCGGGACGCATTTTAATTGATGGCTACGATATTTCTAAGGTTGAACTCTACTCGCTGCGACAGCAAATTGGCATGGTTTTGCAAGATACGCTGCTCTTTGATGGCACCGTGCAAGACAACATCGCCCTGACCAATCCTGAAGCCACCACAAAAGACATTATTAATGCAGCGAGAGTGGCGGCGGCTCACGACTTCATCATGACGCTGCCCAATGGCTACAGCACGCGTGTAGGAGAGCGTGGAGCGGGCTTATCAGGAGGACAGCGACAACGAATTGCGATCGCCCGTACCGTCCTTCAAAACCCGCGCCTGCTCATTCTTGATGAGGCAACCAGTGCGCTGGATTATCAATCGGAACGGCAGGTGAGTTTGAATCTGACGGATGCTTTTCGTGGTCGCACGGTCTTTTTCATTACCCATCGCCTCAGCACGGTGAAACATGCCGATGTTATTCTGCTGCTGGATCAAGGAGCGATCGTCGAGCAGGGAACCCATGAAGAGTTGATCGCTGCCAGGGGACGCTACTTCTGCCTCTATCAACAGCAAGAAAACCAGCTTTAACGCGATAAGACAAGCCACATAAAACGAGTAAGAAAAGACAAACAAGATGAGACAAGCCACACTCACGATGGAATGGGTAGAACCGATTCAGTGGTCTACTGCCTTAGCAACCGCCCGATCGACTTCACTGCCCGCCTCGCTGCCCGATGAGATTCCAGTACCGTCACCATCAGGGCAGCATGGCAAGTACACCCAATCCGTCACCTTACGACAGTCTCCGCTCTGGTCTAAAGCCATTTTGTGGGGGCTGATGGGAAGCCTTGCCGCGATCGTTGCCTGGGCGTGTTTGGCGCGGTTTGAAGAGGCAATTCCCACTCAGGGACAGCTCAAACCCCAGGGCGCGGTGAAAGACGTGCAGGCACCGATCGCAGGGGTGGTGAAAGCGGTTTTTGTCAAAGATGGACAACGGGTGAAGAAGGGCGATCGGCTTTTGAGCCTGGATGCCACTGCTGCCAACGCTCAGCTTGCGTCGTTGACCAAAATTCGAGCGGCTCTGATACAAGAGAATCGCTTTTACCAGATGCAAATGGCTGGAAACGATGCATCGACCGATCCATCCTTTGCAAAGCTGCGGGTTCCAACGTCCATTGCAGACCTGACAAAGAAACGCCTTGCCCTGCTTGCCGACAACCAAACCAACCGGGCGCAACTCAACGGTTCGCTTCAGAATATGGGGTTGAGTGCCGATGAGGTGGCGCGTGTGCAGGCGGGATGGGCAGATCTCATCTCTCGTCAGCAAGCCGCTCAATTTGAAACCCAGCAGCTAGAACGTCAGCGTGAGCAGGCACAAATTCAACTGACCGATGCCAGGATGGTGCTGGCGGTGAATCAAAAAATTCTCAATGATATGGAACCTCTCGCGGTAGCAGGGGCGATCGGGCAGGTGCAGTACCTCAAGCAAGTGCAGGAAGTGGGCACCCGCAAAGCCGAAATTGCACGACTCGCGCAGGAAACGTCACGGCTACAGTTTGCGATCGCGCAGTCACAAGAACAGCGGCAAACGATTTCTGCCCAGTCTGAGCGAGATTTACGGATGCGGTTGGCAGAGAATGAGCAACAAATTGATGAAATTGATGACCAGTTGAATAAGGCGATCGTGGAGAATGAGAAGCGTCGGGCTGAAATTGATAGTCAAATAAGTCAGGCGCAGTTGTCGCTGAAATATCAAGAAATCCTTGCTCCCACAGACGGCATTATTTTTGATCTCCAGGCGCGGACTCCTGGGTTTGTGGCGCAGGTCAGCCAACCCATGCTGAAGGTAGTTCCAGACGATGCCCTGACAGCAGAAGTCTTCATCACCAATCAGGATATTGGGTTTGTTCACCAGGGCATGAAGGTTGATGTGCGAGTCGATTCTTTCCCCTATAGTGAATTTGGCGATCTTAAAGGGGAGCTTGTGTGGATTGGCTCCGATGCGCTGCCGCCCACAGAAACGCGCCCGTTCTACAGCTTTCCAGCCAGAGTGCGATTAGAGCGTCAATCCTTGTCGGTACAGCAGCGAGAGGTCGCGTTGCAATCGGGGATGTCGATTCAGGCAAATATCAAACTACGGCAGCGATCGGTCATCAGTATCTTGACCGAGTTGTTTACAAAGCAAGTGGATACCCTTCAGTCAGTCCGCTAGGCTTCATACCAATCGTCCATGCTGATTCAGCACCTCAACGGATGAAAAGGGTGTGGGGTGTGGGGTGTGAACAAATTCCTACAGGGGCTGTTCTTTTGGGCGCGGCGGTTCCTGAGGCAAGGGAATGAACTCGGTTTCCTGGGGTACTGGCTCAAACTGTCCATGCTGCCAATCCTGTTTGGCTTGCTCGATGCGATCAAGGCGACTGGAAACAAAGTTCCACCACTTATGCCGCTCACCTACTGGTTCACCGCCCACGATGACGCAACGAGCGGTGCGATCGGCAGAAACGTTGACGACTGCTCCAGGAGTGAGAACCACGAGCCGATGCTGCTCCAGTGGAACGTCGTCGAGATAAAGTCCCTCTGTCACACTATAAACAGCTTGCTCCTTGTAATCATCAGGCAAGGTAAATTGCGTTCCAGCAGCCAGTTGTACATCTAGATACAGGATGGGTGAAAACGTTTGCACTGGGGAGGTGTAACCATAGGCTTCGCCAGCAACCAGGGTAAACGAAACCCCTGCCTCTTCCCATCTCGACAATGTGTTTGCTGGATGATGCCGAAACCAGGGGTCTGTTTCCTCATGCTGCTCTGGAAGTGCTACCCAGGTCTGGATACCATGCAGGATTGCCTCTTTGCTGCGATCGTCATCCGGAGAGCGCTCAGAGTGTACAATCCCTCGTCCTGCTGTCATCCAGTTCACTGCACCGGGGCGAATTTCCTGTACGCTACCTACGCTGTCGCGGTGTAACAAAACGCCCTCAAACAAGTAGGTGACGGTTGCCAGATTGATATGAGGATGGGGTCTCACAGCAACGCCTTTACCCGGTGGAAACACGGCGGGTCCTAGATGGTCAAAAAAGATAAAAGGTCCGACCATCGTCAGCGTCTCTGACGGGAGCAGCCGACGAGCCTGGAATCCGCCCAAATCCTGAACGTGTGGCTCAATAATATGTTGAATGGCATCAGTCATGGTGAGGTGGAAGAGAGGGATGGGACACAAGCAGAGCGAAAACACGGTTGATCAGCGTTTGACCGGAATTTGTAGTTCTATGATTACTGCATCAAAATCAACCTTAGGGTTACAATCCCATACGGTTTCCACTTGTTCAAACTCACGTCCAAATAAATGGATTTCCCGATAAGGTCCATCAGCAGCATAGCCATTCTCACCCATCCAGGTAAATAATTCGAGAAGTCCCTGTCCGATCTCGCTCATCTTACCGTGACGAGTTAGACTTGCCATTGATTGCACGGCGGGCAACTCATGAAAATAGACCTGGTTATGCGCGTCCATCAGCGCTGATGGCATGGCTGCTTGATCGATCGCAACTGCCATTTCCATATCAATGTCTTGTTCTGCATATTCAGCATTGTAATAGATCGCCATTTCTGGTTCACTTGCCTTAACGCGATGTTGTTTGAGCCAGGTATAGACATCAGCATACATCCTGCTCCGATACGGAATCATGTCTGCAAGGGTGGGAACAATTTGGCGAGTCGCTGCAACAATTTGTGGCTCAATGCGTTTCAATACAACCTCATAGTCGGCTAGTTTACCTTCGCGCTCAATTTGCCTGAGCCGTGCCTCCACTCGCGTTAGTTTCGTCAACCCTTCCTGAACTTGTTGCTCAATTTCGGACTGCCTCAATGTCAACATTGCCCGCAGTTCCATGACTGTGAGTTCCTTATCTACCAGATCTTTAATTTGAGTCAAAGAGAATCCTAAGTCTTTGAGGGCAAGAACGCGATTGAGCCGTGGCAATTGATCGACCGAGTAGTAGCGATAGTCTGTAAAGCGATCGACCTCGATCGGCTGAAATAAGCCCATTTCTTCGTAGTAGCGTAAGGTTCGCACTGACACTTGCGCTAAGCGCGAAAAATCGCCGATCCTCAGCATGACAACGCTCCTGTGATGAAAAAGTGAACCGCGCATCTGGTTAGATGCCTTGTCTTAAACCATAAACCCTCCCGTCACGTCAGGGTCAATCTGCTAGAGGCACAAAAGGCTGATGCCGATCGGGTTGACTCTAACGCTACGTCAGAGTGCATAGTCTCTCATGTGGACGCTTTGAACACGAGACTGCAAGCAACAAACAATCATATTAACGCGCTCTATTAACCCGGCAATGTTTGATTGTGGATGTGAAAAACCGTGCTTCGACTTCGCTCAACACTCGCCCGTTTCGTGGATTGAGCGAAGCCGAAACCCACCCATTGAGCAAAGTATTTTGCTGCTGGGGTAATAACTAATGTGGCTCGAGGAAAACCCAATGATGTTACAAGCTACGTTCTTTCAACGGCTAGGTCAGTCCATTCTGATGACGATCGCCATTGTTGTCATCAATCACACATTACCTGATCCAGTCAGCGCGCAAGAGCACCCTTGCCAACGATCGCCGCAAACCGCTCTGTGTCAAGACCCGCGCTCACTCGCAGCGTTAGGCGATCGCTCCACGCAAGCATTTCAAGTCACGATTCTGAAGTTGAATGCGGCTTACAAGTATGAAGGAGGTTTCAATCATGCCGCCTAAAAAACCAGCGCTATTGCCGACTCTGATTTGCTTTGCAATCGTGGGACTTTGGGCGATCGTGCTTCCTTATCCAGGGCTGGAGGTGTTGCCTTTAATTGGCAGCACAACAGGTCAAGCAGAATCTGCACCCAATCATCTATCACCGTAGGCATGAATAACGTGACAGAACATCTTTCTCTCTCATCTCAAAAAATTCTACATCGCACCGCAGGATGGGTGCTGATCATTGAAAGTCTGTTGCTTTTTGTACCCGTTGTGATTTTAGGCAACGCCATTGATTGGCCTCAGAGTTTGAGTGCCCCTGCCGATGTGTTGCTGCCGCTGCTGGCTCAAAGGGTCGGAGCCGTCAGGTTTGGTTATTTCATCTATCTGGTCTACTCAATACTCTTTTGGGTGGTCGCTCTGATGCTTATTCGCCTCTTGAGTCATGAAAAAGTTCATGACACATGGCTTCGGATTGCGACTGGCTTTGGCATTGCTTCCACGACCGCTCGTTGCTTAGGCATTATACGTTGGCTAGTTGCCATGCCAGCTTTAGCAACCATGTACGTAGATTCCAACACCTCCACTCAAACTCGTGACGTGATCGCGGTCGTTTATCGGGTGCTCAATGATTATGCTGGATCGATTGGTGAAGTGCTGGGCGTGAGTTTGTTTGCTGCACTTTGGCTGGCGATCGTCTCGTTAATCATTCTGCAAACGAGCTGCTTGCCGCGATGGCTCGGCTTCTTTGGGCTAGTGTCCGCTACGCTGTTAGCCCTGCAATTAGCCGAATTATTTGGGCTTGATTTAGGCGCATTTATCACAGTGTCGGTGAGTGTGCTGCAACTCTGGTTTTTACTTACTGGGATCGCAGTATTGCGGCTCAAATCACGCTAAATCATTTCATTGTTCACAAGGAAATCATGAAAACAGAACTCCAGGTCATCTTTGGTACAGGTCCGCTGGGTCAAGCCGTGATGCGTGAATTGCTGACTCGTCAAGTACGTATCCGCATGATCAATCGCAGCGGTCAGGCACCCGTTCCTGAAGGCGTTGAGGTTATTGCTGCCGATCTTTATGACTTCAAAAACATTCATGCGGTAACACAAGATGCAACCGTAGTGTATCAATGCGCTCAACCCGCCTACACGCAATGGCAAGCCCTGTTCCCAAAGCTTCAAGCCAGTATTGTGCAGGGCGTTGCTGCCACTGGTACCAAACTGATTGTGGCAGATAATCTTTATATGTATGGAGCTGTTAAAGGGTTGCTCCGAGAAGATTTACCCAATGCTGCCACAACTCGCAAAGGGCGTACTCGCGCTCAAATGGCAGAAGCCTTACTCAATGCTCATCAACAGGGGTCCGTGCGCGTTGCGATCGCGCGTGGCTCAGATTTTTATGGTCCTGGTGTTTTAAGTTCGGCGATGGGCGATCGGGTTTTCCCAGCCATTTTGTCTGGTAAAACGGCGGCGGCAGTTGGCAACCTAGATATGCCTCACACGTACACCTTCATCAATGACTTCGGCAAAGCGTTAGTGGTACTTGGGGAACAGGAAGCCGCTCTAGGGCAAATTTGGCATGTTCCCAATGCTGAAACCATCACGACCCGTCAATTCCTCACGCTGGCATTTAAGGAAGCCGGACAACCACCCAAAATGAGCGGTATGGGAAAATCAATGACGCGCCTTGCGGGACTGTTCATTCCTGAAGCCCGGGAAACCGTCGAAATGATGTATGAATTTGAACAGCCGTTTGTCGTGAACCACAATAAATATGTGCAGGCATTTGGCAATCATGCAACGCCCTCACATGCTGCAATCAGAGCTACGTTGGATTGGTATCGCCAGCATCTCAATTTGTAGCTACTTGAGTGCGGATGACTACTTCTTCGGTTTTTCGGGTGGCGGATCGCAACGACCCGGAGGTGGGTTTTCCTGTGCAAACCCAGCCGCCCCCATGCCGATGAGAATCATAAATATCACAACAGACGCAAGCAAGATCTTCATGCATTCACATCAAGAATGGACAACGAACCAGATTGTGTAGGTGCATTAGGTATTGCCGTAATACACTGCTAGGCTTGGTTTTGGTGCGTTACGCTTTGCTAACGCACCCTACGATTTAATGCGAGATCTTTCCAAGGAATGCCCAATTAAATAACTTCGATCACCTCAGCCTTTTACTTGTACGGGCGCGGCATGCGGCAAATCACTCTGGGCGAAGGCACAAACTTTCTACCGCATGCCACGCTCCTACGCACAGAATGACACCTTCACAAGTCCACGATCCTAAGCTTTTTCGGGTCCGGTTTCAACTGGCAAGGTAGACGTGCTGTATTCAGTCCAGGCACCTTCATAGAGCCGCACTTTAGGATAACCCAGTAGGTGCTTCAATACGACGTATTGCAAGGTAGCTTCACGCCCGGTGCTGCATGTCACAATCACATCATCAGAGGGCTTGATGTTTTTGTCTGCCAGGATTTTGCGAATGGCATCCAGCGATTTCAACTTATGTGGATTTTTAAGATCGTCTTGAGGATTGTCGGCTTCGGTGAAGGTCGGCCAGGGGATGTTTTTGGCACCCGGAATGTGACCATTGCGAACCCAGAGGTCTTTCTCACCCCGGAATAAATCACCCGGTCTGGGATCAACAAACGTAACGCCCGGTTCACCGATCGCTTTGCCAACCTGATCAAGCGTGACGCGAATGGAGGGATTGTCTTGAACGGTAAACGATGTGAATTTATATTTGGGATATTCCTTGACAACTGGCTGTCCAGAGGCTTTATAACCTGCGTAGCCACCATCGAGAACCGCAATATCTTTCACGCCCGATCGCTCCAGCACATAGGCAACCATCGTGGCTCCCAACACATCGCGCGCATCAGAATAGACGAGAACACGGCTGTTACTATTGACACCCGATCGGGAGAAGATGGACGCTAACTTCTGGGTTTCCCAATATTGCACGGGCAAAAAGCCATTTGGACCACGAAACGCAATGTCGGCAATGTTTACAGCGTTTGGTATATGACCTGCAATATACTCTAGAGGCGAGTTTCGCACGTCCAAAATACGCAAGTTTGCATCCTTTGCATTCGCAGCGACCCACGCAGGCGACACAAATTGAATTTTGGCGCTGGGGGCTGCCGTCAGTGACGATATTGAGAAAACAGACACAGCAAGCAACGTGACGATCGCCGTGATGACCAAAATAGAGGGCTGAAGCACTCGCTTCCTGAGCGTCCGAAAAAATTTAGAAGGCAGTCTAAAACGCATCGTGATGAGGCTCCTGAAGCACAGAGGTGAATGAATAAAAAATCAGCCCGAAGCGTCAGCGCGAACTCAAGCCGGGATTCTCAAGCGCTGAAGCGATAGACTACACGTTAAAACACGGTAACTCGATAGAATTTTCGTGTTTAACCACTTTTGGAGTATCGCATAGTCAATTTCCGCAATCAAGCACTTGGCATAGAAATTCAGCGACGACCACGATAGAAACTCGTCCATCATCCATCTAGAGTTTGAGGCTAAGGATCGTGGATGAATCAACCTGAACCACTTCCTGCCCGTAGGGACGTTACATGTAACGTCCCTACAGACAAAATTACATTAGACCTCCTGCACGAATAGGAAGAAGGTGTGACAATTGACGATCACCAGCATGGCTACTGGAAGGTGATCGAGCGTTGGCACATACTCATGCGTTACCACCAATTGCACACACTCTCTGAGACTGAGTTCAAACGTTTGTGCGGCGTGAGCCGTGGCACGTTCAGCGCCATGATCGCGGTACTCCGCCCGCAACTTGACCGTCAGGGACGGCGCGGTGGACAGAACAAACTGAGTGTCGAAGACCAGTGACTCGTGGCGTTAGAGTATGGGCGTGAGTACCGCAGTCAGTTTCATCGCGGTGTGAGTTGGGGCGTGGATGAGACGACGGTCGGACGGATCATCAAAACGGTGGAAGACCTGCTAATCAAGTGTGGCCGGTTCCGCCTGCCCGGTCAGCGTCAACTCTACCAGCCAGGTTGGGAGCGGGCAGTACTGGTGGTCGATGGCAGTGAGATGGCAAGCGAACGCCCCCAAAAAACAGAAACGCTATTACAGTGGCAAGCAGCGATGTCAGACCCTGAAGGCTCAACGCCTCGTCACGGTTGACACAGGCATCGTCGTGGCGACAGCGGTAGACACGGGTAGAACGCACGCCTTTAAGCTGCTCAAGCGCAGTCGCTTACCCTTTGTCTCGTCCCCATGGTGCTGAGCCGACCGTGGCTACCAGGGGTTTGCCAACGGTGATGGCGGGGCGTGTACGCCCACCAAGAAGCCTCGCAACCAACCGTTGTCAAAGGTAGAGAAGCAACATAATCGGGCTCTAGCACGCTTGCGCATCAGCGTGGAACACGTCATTCGCCGCTTCAAGAGCTTCCGTCTCTTCTCAGGGCGCTATCGCAATCGCAGAAAGCGGTTTGGCTTGCGCCTAAACCTGATTGCTGGCTTACTGAACTACGAACGGGCACAAGCGCAATGATCTATGCAGGAGGTCTCTTGTGCGTGTTGCCGCATTGGCGACGTGGCTTCCCCAATTTAGTCAGTTACACCCGGTTCATTGAGCTGATGCCGTGGTGCCTGCTGCTCTTGCGCTGCTTCTTACACACCCGTCAAGGCGACTGCACAGGCATTGCGTTCATTGACTCCACACCACTGAACGTCTGCCACCCAGCCCGTGCCCATGCGCACAAAGTCTTTCAAGGGCAGGCGCGGTGGGGCAAAAACTCTGTGGGCTGGCACTTCGGTTTCAAACTCCACCTGATTGTCAACGACCAGGGTGAGTTACTAGCCTTCAAACTGCACCCGCTCTAAATCCCGTCCACCATCCCAGGAGAAATAGACGTGAAAGGATTCGATGTTAGCTTCCCAACCCCCGATCGACTCGTTGTTAGACCCACTGAAGGCAAGCTGATCACCATTCGCGTCGGTGATAATGCCAACTTTCTCGTGAAAGATGCGATTAGGATCGAGTTGTCGCTCGCTCTCTTCTGGTAAGCCGTTGTGCTTGAGGGGCACGGCAATCCGAATATTCAGGTATTGGTTCTGGATCAGCCAACTGAGAATCTCAAAGTGTTTGAGTTGGGCAAAGTTTTGGGGCGGTTGTAGGTCGGTATCCAGTCGCTGCGTCAATGCGTCTCGCAGTTCATATCTTTGCTTGATCGCCTGCAAGTCTTCAGGGCTGAACTGGCAGCCCATAGTTAACCGCATCTGTCCCTGGTTTTGCAGCATTGCCCCCAGTCCACGCGCAACTTTGCTGAGAATGGTGCTGTTGAAGAAACCTGCTTTGCGATCGTATTGAATCGCCCATTCTAAGCTCGACTTTAGCCATTTGGAGGAAGAGGGACAAGGTATAGAAGAATGGGGTGAGCGGAACAAAGTCCATCTCACCCCTGAAAAGTTGTGTTTACTATACCAGAACCCACTGCGGCAATCTT